>VFQM010003114.1_pt1 | contig 11123 bp, 6 predicted proteins | sample 3512391 | NCBI WGS metagenome assembly VFQM01 (sample SAMN10412369, study PRJNA504923) | tailings metagenome | isolation source: Replicate 1 from Balatoc abandoned mine | place: Philippines
CGCGTCCTGCATCTCGCGCGTGATGCCGTGCGCCTTGGCCACGTTCTCGGCCGTGGTACCCATGTGGTACTGGTTGTAGACGTCCCACAGGCCGTCGGTGATCATCGAGTCGAGCATCTTCCAGTCGCCCATGCGCTGACCCTGCCGCGAACCGAACAGCACGTGCGGCGACAGGCTCATGCTTTCCTGGCCGCCGGCGACGACGATCTCGCTGTCGCCCCAGGCCACCGCCTGCGCCGCCAGCATCACCGCCTTCAGCCCCGAGCCGCAGACGGCGTTGATCGTCAGCGCAGGAGTCTCCTTGGGCACGCCGGACTTCATCGAAGCCTGGCGCGCCGGGTTCTGGCCAGCGCCCGCGGCCAGCACCTGACCCATGATGACTTCGCCGACCTGCGCCGGATCGAGCTTGGCGCGCGCAATGGCCTCGCGGATGACGATCCCACCGAGTTCGGTGGCGGGGATGTTGGCGATCGAGCCGCCGAACTTGCCGACCGCGGTGCGTGCGGCGGAGACGATGACGATGTCTTGCATGGTGAGTGCTCCTGTGAGGCAGGGGTTGGAGATCGGCTTACGGGGCTTTGGTCTTGACGTAGCGGCCAGGCGCCGCTTCGATCGGTTTGTGCTTGCGTGAACCCGCCGACTTGGGTGCGGCCACCAGGCGGCCGGCGTGTTCGTCCAGCCAGTCCATCCAGGCAGGCCACCAACTGCCCGGCACGTCCTCGGCGCGTTCCAGCCAGCGGTCGGCGTCGGCGGCGAGCTTGCCGACCCAGTGGTTGCGTTTCTTCTTGGCCGGCGGGTTGATGACCCCGGCGATGTGGCCGCTGGCGCCGAGCACGAAGCGCACGTCGCCGCCGAGCAGTTGCGTGCCGGCATAGGCGGTCTGCCAGGGCACGATGTGGTCCTCGCGCGAGGCGTAAACGAAGGCGGGCACCGTGATCTGCCCCAGATCCACCGGCAGGCCGCACTGCACCGTGCCGCCCGGCTCGCGCAGCTTGTTCTCGAGGTAGGTGTTGCGCAGGTACCAGCAGTACATCGGCCCCGGCAGGTTGGTGTCGTCGCCGTTCCAGAACAGCAGGTCGAAGGCGGGCGGCGCCTTGCCCTTCAAGTAGCCGTTGACGACATAGGGCCAGATCAGGTCATTGGCGCGCAGCGCGGCGAAGACCTGTGCCAGTTCGCGGCCCTTGAGCAGGCCGCCGTGGCCGATCGTGGCCTCGCGTGCGGCGACGGCCTGCTCGCTGACCATCAGGCCGAGCTCGCCGGTGTCGCTGAAGTCGAGCATCGTCGTCAGCAAGGTCAGGCTCGCCGCCTTCTCGTCGCCGCGCGCGGCCAGCACCGCCAGCGCACTGGCGAGCAGCGTGCCGCCGATGCAGAAGCCCAGCGTGTTGACGCGGTCGGCGCCGCTGATCGCCAGCGCGACGTCGATCGCCTGGACCACGCCCTGCTCGAGGTAGTCGTCCCAGCCGAGCTTGCCCTGCTCGGGCCCGGCGTTGCGCCACGAGACCAGGAACACCGTGTGGCCCTGTGCCACCGCGTGGGCGACCAGCGAGTTGTCGGGCTGCAGGTCGAGGATGTAGTACTTGTTGATGCACGGCGGCACGATCAGCAGCGGCCGCTCGTGCACCTTCGCCGTCGTCGGCGCGTACTGGATCAGCTGGATCAGGTCATTCTCGAACACCACGCTGCCGGGCGTGGTGGCGACGTTGCGCCCGACCTCGAACGCGCTGTCGTCGGTCATCGACACGCGGCCGCGGGCAAAGTCCTGCACGAACAGGCGCATGCCTTCGACGAGGCTCGCGCCGCCGCTGTCAAGCGCGGTCTGCAGTGCCTCGGGGTTGGTGGCCAGGCAGTTGGCCGGGCTCAGCGCATCGACGACCTGGCGCAGCACGAATCCCCACTGCGCCTTGCTGCGGCCTTCCAGCGGCGCGGCGTCCAGGTTCTTTCGCACCATGTCCGACAGGCCGAGGTAGGTTTGCGTCAGCCCGTCGAAGCGCGGATCGTTGCGCCAGGCCTCGCCTGCGAAGCGACGGTCGGCTACCGGCACTTGCGCGCCCGCCCCCGATCCGGCCAGCGCGCCGGTCCACCAGTTGCTCGCCTGCTGCTGCCAGGCCAGCAGCGCCTTGGTGCCTTCCATCCAGGGCGACATGAATGGCAGGGCCAGCGGGGGCGCAGCCTCGCCGGAACCTGCCGGGTCGGTGCCGCCGCCGAGAATGCGAAACAACTCCTGCTGGCCTGCCAGCAGGTCGGTCAGCCACTTCGAAGGGTCGGGGGTGGGAGCAGTCATGGTCCCTCCTCAGTGCAGCTTCACATGCGGTTCGGTGCGCCGAACGATCAGGCGCGCCAGTGTGTCGAGGGCGACCTTGGCGAAGCCATGCAGCGCCAACTCGTGCATCTTGTAGAGCGACAGGTACATCGTGCGCGCGAACAGGCCCTCGACCATCAGGCTGCCGCCGATGAGCCCGCCCATCATGTTGCCCACCGTGCTGAACTCGCCCAGCGAGACCAGCGAGCCGAAGTCGCGGTAGCGGTAGGGCCGCAGCGGCTTGCCGGCCAGGCGCAGACCGATCTGCTTGACCATGTGCGACGCCTGCTGGTGCGCCGCCTGGGCACGCGGCGGCACCATGCCGCCCTTGCCGTGGTCGGCCTGCGGCCACGCGCAGGCCGCGCAGTCGCCGATGGCGAACACATCGTCGTCCCGGCTGGTCTGCAGCGTCGGCTTCACCACCAGCTGGTTGGTGCGGTTGGTCTCGAGCCCGGCGATGTTCTTCAGAAAGTCCGGCGCCTTGACGCCCGCCGCCCACACCACCAGTTCCGCCGGCAGCAGCCGGCCGTCGGCGAGTCTCACCCCGCCGGGCAGCACCTCGGCCACTTTGGCGTGGGTGTGCACCTCGACCCCCAGCTTGGTCAGCAGCGATTCGGTGGCCTGCGACAGCCTCTCCGGCAGCGCCGGCAGCACGCGCGGCGCCGCTTCGATCACGCTGACGCGGATGTCCTTGTCGGCATCGACACGGTCCAGCCCGAAGGCGACCATCTCGCGCGTCGTGCGGTGCAGCTCGGCCGCCAACTCGACACCGGTGGCACCCGCGCCGATGATCGCCACCTTCAATTGCTCAGGGCGCAGCGGCGTTGCCTGCGCATGGGCGCGGATGCAGGCATTGATGACCCGGGTGCGGAAGCGCTGCGCGTCGGCAGCGGTCTCGAGCTTCATCGCGTGCTCGGCCACGCCCGGCGTTCCGAAGTCGTTGCTGAGGCTGCCAATCGACACCACCAGCGTGTCGTAGCCGAACACCCGCTGAGCGGTCACCTGCTGACCCTCGTCGTCGACGTAGGGGGCCACCAGCACCTCGCGCCGCGCGCGGTCGAGACCGACCATCGCGCCGACGCGCCAGCGGAAGTGGTGCCAATGCGCCTGCGCCAGGTAGCCGACCTCATGCGCGCTCATGTCCATACTGCCGGCGGCGATCTCGTGCAGCTTGGGCTTCCAGACATGCGTCCGGTTGCGGTCGATCAGCGTGATCTCAGCCCGCCCGCGCTTGCCGAGGGTGTCGCCCAGCCGCGTGGCCAGTTCGAGCCCGCCTGCGCCGCCGCCGACGATGACGACGCGGTGGCGGCCCGCGGGGTTGTTGCGGGTGCCGCTCATGGCGTGGCTCGATCCAGGGTCTGACGCAGAGCGATCAGGAACGTCTCGGGCTTCTCGGCGTGCACCCAGTGCCCCGCGTCCTCGATCGTGTGCGTCTCGAACTCCGGGAACAGGTCCTTGAAGGACGCGAGGTCCACCGCGGCCACATAGTCGGAGGCACCGCCGTGGATCAGCGAAGTCGGGCCGGTGAAGCGGCGACCGAGCAGCGTGGTCGGAAACCCACTCAGCACCGGCACCGACATGCCGATCGCCGCGAGGTTCAGCCGCCAGTCGAAGTGGTCGTTGCGGCTGACCAGGTTCTGCAGCAGGAAGGGTGCGGTCGCCGGGTCGGGCAGCCGTTCGGCCAGGCGCCGCTGCGCCTCGGTGCGGCTCGCCGTCGCCGCCGCATCGATGCTGCGCATCGCTTCCACGTAGGGCGTGAAGCGGTCGGCGTAGGCCACCGGCGCGATGTCGACCACCACCAGGTTGCCGACCGAGGCCGGGCTCGTCAGCGCCAGCGCCATCGCGGTCTTGCCGCCCATGCTGTGACCCACGACGGTCGGCCGCGACAGGCCCTGACGAGCGATCAGCGCCCGCACGTCGTCCGCCATCTCGAGGTAGTCCATCGAGTCGGTCCACGGCGAGTGGCCATGGTTGCGCAGATCGACGCACAGCACGCGGTGATGCGGTGCCAGGGCCCGCGCCACCGAGCGCCAGTTGGCGCCCGAGCCGAACAGCCCGTGCAGCACCACCACCGGGGGTCCGGTGCCGGTGTCCTCGAACGCCAATTGCAGTGCCAAGGGTCGGGGCCGCGTGGGTGATGGTGTTCACTTCTTCTTCTGCGGCGGCAAATCGGTGCAATGCCCTTCGAAGACCTCGGCGGTCATGCCGATCGATTCACCCAGCGTCGGGTGCGGGTGGATCGTCTTGCCGATGTCGGTGGGCTCGCAGCCCATCTCCACGGCGAGACACACCTCGCTGATCAGGTCGCCGGCATGGGTGCCGACGATGCCGCCGCCGATGACGCGGTGCGTGGCCTCGTCGAAGATCAGCTTGGTGAAACCTTCGTCGCGACCGTTGGCGATCGCGCGGCCCGACGCGGCCCAGGGGAACACCGCCTTGCCGTACTTGATGCCCTCGGCCTTGCACTGCTCCTCGGTCTTGCCGGCCCACGCGACCTCGGGGTCGGTGTAGGCGACGCTCGGAATCTGGCGTGCGTCGAAGAAGCTCGCCTGGCCCTGCGCGACCTCGGCCGCGACATGGGCCTCGTGCACCGCCTTGTGCGCCAGCATCGGCTGGCCGACGATGTCGCCGATGGCGAAGATGTGCGGCACGTTGGTGCGCATCTGCTTGTCGACGTTGATGAAGCCGCGGTCGGTGACGGCCACGCCGGCCTTGTCGGCGCCGATCTTCTTGCCGTTCGGGCTGCGGCCGACCGCAACGAGCACGAGGTCATAGACCTGCGGACCCTTCGGTGCCTTCTCGCCTTCGAAGGTCACCTCGATGCCGGCCGGCGTGGCCGTGGCGCCCACCGTCCTGGTCTTGAGCATCACGTTGTCGAAGCGCGGCGCGTTCATCTTGTCCCAGACCTTGACCAGGTCGCGGTCGGCACCCTGCATCAGCCCGTCGAGCATCTCGACCACGTCGATGCGCGTGCCCAGCGTCGAGTAGACGGTGGCCATCTCGAGGCCGATGATTCCGCCGCCGACGACCAACATCCGCTTCGGGATGCTCTTGAGCAGCAGCGCGCCCGTGGAGTCGACGACACGATCGTCCTCCGGCATGAAGGGCAACTTCACCGCCTGGCTGCCGGCGGCGATGATCGCCTTGGCGAACTTGACCACCTTCTTGCTGCCGTCGGCAGCGACCACTTCGAGGTGGTGCGGATCTAGGAAGCTGCCAACGCCCGTGAGCACCTCGACCTTGCGCGCCTTGGCCATGCCCGCCAGCCCGCCGGTAAGCTTCTTGATGACGCCGTCCTTGAAGCCGCGCAGCTTGTCGAGGTCGATCTCGGGTGCGCCGTACTTGATGCCGTGGTCCGGCAGGTGCTTGACTTCGTCCATCACGCTGGCCGTGTGCAGCAGGGCCTTGCTCGGAATGCAGCCCACGTTCAGGCACACGCCGCCGAGGGTCGCATAGCGTTCGACGAGCACGGTCTTCATGCCGAGGTCGGCGCTGCGGAAGGCCGCGGAGTAGCCACCGGGGCCGGCACCGAGAACCAACACTTCGCACTCGACATCCGCCTTGCCGCCGTAGGTGGCGGCGCCGGGGATCGGCACGGCCGCCGGCGCGGCGGGGGCCGCGGCCTTGGCGGGCGCAGCCGGCGCGGCGGCCGGTGCGACAGCCGCCGCTCCCGCCGCCGCCTCGACCAGCAGGATCACCGAGCCTTCGCTGACCTTGTCGTTGACCTTGACCAAGATGTCCTTGACCACGCCGGCATGCGTGGACGGGATCTCCATCGACGCCTTGTCCGACTCGACCATCACCAGACCGGTGTCGACGGCGATCGTCTCGCCGACCTTGACCATCACCTCGATGACCGCGACATCCTTGAAGTCGCCGATGTCGGGGACTTTGACTTCTACTTGTGCCATGACTGCCGGCCTTTCAGAACATGATGCGCCGCATGTCGGCGAGCAGGTTGGCGAAGTGCACGTTGAAGCGCGCAGCGGCGGCACCATCGATGACCCGGTGGTCCCAGGACAGCGACAGCGGCAGCGTCAGCCGCCAGGCCGAGGTCTTTCCGTCGCTCGAATGCTGCTTCCAGTAGCTCTTGCACACGCCCATGATCGCGACCTCGGGCGCGTTGATGATCGGCGTGAAGTAGATGCCGCCGATGCCGCCGAGCGAGCTGATCGTGAAGGTGCCGCCCGACATCTGGTCGGGCTTGAGCTTGCCGTCGCGGGCCAGCTTTGCCAGGTCTCCCATCTCCTTGGCGATCTCGGGGATGGACTTCTTGTCCACGTCGCGGATCACCGGCACGACCAGGCCGTTGGGCGTGTCGGCGGCGAAGCCGATGTGCCAGTAGTGCTTCAGCACCAGCGCGTCACCGTCCAGCGAGGCGTTGAACTCGGGGAACTTCTTCAGCGTCGCGACCGCCGCCTTCATCATGAAGGGCAGCATGCTGACCTTGACGCCGGACTTCTCGAGTTCCTTGTTCATCTGCACGCGGAACTGCTCGAGGTCGGTGATGTCGGCCTCGTCGTGCGTCGTGACGTGCGGGATAACGACCCAGTTGCGGTGCAGATTCGCCGCCGAAATCTTCTTGATGCGCGACTGTTCCTTGCGCTCGACGGGGCCGAACTTGGCGAAGTCGACCTTCGGCCAGGGCAGCAGGTCGATGCCGCCCACGCCACCGCCCGCGGGCGCTGACGCGGCCTTGGGGGCAGGCGCCGCCGCCGCGCCACCGCTCTGGGCGAAGGCCCGCACGTCCTCGCGCAGGATGCGGCCGTGGTTGCCACTGCCCTTGACGCGGCCGAGGTCGACGCCCATCTCGCGCGCCAGCTTGCGCACTGCCGGGCCGGCGTAGGCGAGCGCGAAGGCGGCTTCGTCGATGCCGCCGCCCGGGGATGCCGCAGTGGCCGCGGCGGCCGGTGCGGTTGCCGCGACTGAGGGCGCAGCAGCCGCCGGCGCCGAGGCTGGCGCGCTGCCGGTGGATAGCGCCAGGATGACACTGCCTTCGCTGACCTTGTCGCCAATCTTGACGCGGATCTCCTGCACCACGCCGCCGAGCGGGGCGGGAACGTCCATCGTCGCCTTGTCGGACTCGAGCGAGACCAGCGGATCTTCGGCCTTCACCGTGTCGCCGACCTTGACGTAGATCTCGATGACCGGCACGTCCTTGAAGTCGCCGATGTCGGGCACGCGCACTTCGGCCTTGCCGGCCGGTGCGTTGACGGGCGAAGGCGGCGCACTGATGCTGGGCTTGGCGGCCTCGGCCGGCGCCGCGCCGGCGGCGTCGAACTGCATGATCACGCTGCCTTCGCTGACCTTGTCGCCGACCTTGACCGAGATGGCCTTGACGACGCCGCCCTGCGGCGCCGGCACGTCCATCGTCGCCTTGTCGGACTCGAGCGAGATCAGCGGTTCCTCGGCCTTGACCGTGTCGCCTACCTTGACGAAGACCTCGATCACCGGCACGTCCTTGAAGTCGCCGATGTCGGGTACACGAATGTCGATGCTCATGTTGCTGCGCCCCTTTTCAGACGGTCCACGGCGCGGCGCGCTCGGTGTCCAGGCCGTACTTGGCGATGGCTTCGGCCACCACCGCGGGCTTCAACGTGCCTTCATCGGCCAGCGCCTTGAGCGCGGCGACGGTCACGTAGAAGCGGTCGACCTCGAAGAAGCGGCGCAGCTTGACGCGGTAGTCGCTGCGGCCGAAGCCGTCGGTGCCCAGCACCACGTAGCGGCGGCCGGCGGCCTGCACGTATTCGCGCACCTGGTCGGCGTAGTTGCGCATGTAGTCGGTCGACGCGATGACCGGCCCTTCGTTGCCTTCCAGGCAGGTCTCGACCCAGCTCTTGCGCCGCGGCTCGGTGGGATGCAGCAGGTTCCAGCGTTCAGCGGCCATGCCGTCACGGCGCAGCTCGTTGTAGCTGGTGGCGCTCCAGAGGTCGGCGCTGACGCCCCAGTCGTCCTTCAGCAGCTCGGCCGCCGCAATCACTTCGCGCAGGATCGTGCCGCTGCCCATCAGCTGGACCCGCAGGCCCTTCTTCGCCTTGCCGCCGGCCTTGAGTTTGTACAGGCCCTTCAGGATGCCCTGCTCGGCGCCTTCGCCGGCATCGGCCAGACCGGGATGCGGGTAGTTCTCGTTCATCAGGGTGACGTAGTAGTACACGTCCTCCTGCTGCTCGTACATGCGGCGCATGCCGTCGCGGATGATGGTGACGACCTCGTAGGCGAAGGTCGGGTCGTAGCTGACGCAGTTTGGGATGGTGCCGGCGAGGATGTGGCTGTGGCCGTCCTCGTGCTGCAGGCCCTCGCCGTTGAGCGTGGTGCGCCCGGCGGTCCCGCCGAGCAGGAAGCCGCGCGCGCGCATGTCACCGGCCAGCCAGGCCAGGTCGCCGACGCGCTGCAGGCCGAACATCGAGTAGTAGATGTAGAACGGGATCATCGGCACGTTGTTCGTGCTGTACGAGGTGGCGGCGACGATCCAGCTCGACATCGCGCCGCCCTCGTTGATGCCCTCCTGCAGCACCTGCCCGTCCTTGGACTCGCGGTAGTACATCAGCTGGTCGGCGTCCTGGGGCTTGTAGAGCTGGCCGACCGACGAGTAGATGCCGAGCTGGCGGAACATGCCTTCCATGCCGAAGGTGCGCGACTCGTCCGGCACGATCGGCACGACGTGCTTGCCGATGTTCTTGTCGCGCACCAGCGTGCCCAGCATCTGCACGAAGGCCATCGTGGTGCTGATCTCGCGCTCGCCGGAGTTGTCGAGCAGGCGCTGGAAGCTCGACAGCGGCGGGATCGCGAGCGACGCCGAGGTGCGGCGCCGCTGCGGCAGGTAGCCACCTAGCGCGGCGCGCCGCTCGCGCAGGTACTTCATCTCCGGGCCGTCCTCGGGCAACTTGATGAAGGGCACCTTCGCCAGGTCATCGTCCGACACCGGGATCTGGAATCGGTCGCGGAAGCCGCGCAGCGCGTCGGCCGTCATCTTCTTGGCCTGGTGCGAGATCATCTGGCCTTCGCCCGATTCGCCCATGCCGTAGCCCTTCACTGTCTTGGGCAGGATCAGCGTCGGCTGACCGGTGTGCTTCACTGCCGCGGTGTAGGCGGCAAAAACCTTCTGCGGGTCGTGGCCGCCACGGGTGAGCTTCCAGATGTCGTCGTCGCTCAGGTCGGCGACGAGTGCCTTGGTTTCCTCGTAGCGGCCGAAGAAGTGCTCGCGCACGTAAGCGCCGCTCTTGCTCTTGAAGTCCTGGTACTCGCCGTCGACGCATTCCTCCATCAGCTGCAGCAGCTTGCCGCTCTTGTCCTTTGCGAAGAGGGCATCCCAGCCACCGCCCCAGAGCACCTTGATGACGTTCCAGCCGGCGCCGCGGAACACGCTTTCGAGTTCCTGAACGATCTTGCCGTTGCCGCGCACCGGACCGTCCAGGCGCTGCAGGTTGCAGTTGATGACAAAGACCAGGTTGTCCAGGTGCTCGCGGCCGGCCAGCGAGATCGCACCCAGCGACTCGGGCTCGTCCATTTCGCCGTCGCCCATGAAGGCCCAGACCTTGCGCTGCGTGGTCTCGGCCAGGCCGCGGCCCTGCAGGTACTTCAGGAAGCGCGCCTGGTAGATCGCCATCAAAGGACCCAGGCCCATCGAGACGGTGGGGAACTGCCAGAAGTCGGGCATCAGCCACGGGTGCGGATAGCTCGAGAGGCCCTTGCCGGCGGTCTCCTGCCGGTAGCTGAGCAACTGGTCTTCGGTCAGCCGTCCTTCGAGGAAGGCGCGGGCGTAGATACCCGGTGAGCTGTGACCCTGGATGAAGAGCAGGTCGCCGCCATGCGTGTCGGTCGGCGCGTGCCAGAAGTGGCCGAAGCCGATGTCGTACAGCGTGGCGGCCGACTGGAAGCTCGCAATGTGGCCGCCGAGCTCCGAGCTTTCCTTGTTCGCACGCAGGATGATCGCGAGCGCGTTCCAGCGAATGATCGAGCGCAAACGGTGCTCGATGGCGCGGTCACCGGGCGACCTGGCTTCCTGCTCCGGAGGAATCGTGTTCTTGTACGCCGTGGTCAGCGACCGCGGGATGTACAGGCCGTCCCGACGCGCCTGATCGACCAGGCGATTGACCAGCAAGTTCGCGCGCTCCTGCCCTCGGTGCAGTTCCACTGCCTTGAGTGCGTCGAGCCATTCGCCGGTCTCCGCGGGATCGGCATCGTCGTTCATGTTCATGGAGTCTCCTGGCGCCGGCGCCGTTCGGTCTGAACGCTCTCGGCAGGTCACTGCGAGGCGTGCGGATCAACTGCCGCGGTTTTTGGTTTCATCGAAAACGGGCAGATCGGCTGTGGCACCTTAGGCGGTGATCAGGCCGGCCTGACTGGCAATCTGGTCTATTTGGTCTTACCAAACGGACCGGATAATATCGAGACCTCGCCAGCAGCTCCATGCGGGTTCCCCCGCATGGCAGGCGCAGTTCACGCAGGAGCCTCACCGTGGCAAGCCAGCCGTCTTTCCGCGCCGTCGCGCATGTACGGCGCCCGCGCCTTTCGGACACGATCACCGACCAGATCGAGGATCTCATCGCCACCGGCAAGCTCAAGCCCGGCGACAGAATGCCCTCTGAACGCGACCTTGCGCAGCAGCTCGACGTGTCGCGCCCATCGCTGCGCGAGGCGCTGCTGATCCTCGAAAGCCGCGGCCTGCTGCAGGCCCGACGGGGCGGCGGCTTCAGCGTCACCGACGTAACCGCGCCGACGATCACCGACCCATTGGTGCATCTGCTGCAGCGTCACCCCGAGACCGTCGACGACATCCTCGAACTGCGCCACGGGCTGGAGTGCGTGGCGGCCGAGTTCGCCG
>VFQM010003115.1_pt1 | contig 11114 bp, 11 predicted proteins | sample 3512391 | NCBI WGS metagenome assembly VFQM01 (sample SAMN10412369, study PRJNA504923) | tailings metagenome | isolation source: Replicate 1 from Balatoc abandoned mine | place: Philippines
AGGCCTTCGTCGAGCACTACAACCACCAGCGTTACCACGAGAGCCTGAACAACGTGACGCCCGCCGACGCCTACTTCGGCAGGGCTCCCGCCATCATCAAACAGCGCGAAAGGATCAAGCGACAGACCATCGAATATCGGCGCTTGCAACACCGCAAGCTCGCCGCCTAACATCAACCCCCAGACGAGGCCCGCACTCCGCTAATTTACGCCGCGAGTTGTGCCGAATGTTCTGACGACGGACAGGTGTCAGTCTTCGACGATGCCGGCGAGGTAATCCCACTTTCCGGCGTCGGGATCGATGCCGAACACGGCCTGGCCCTTGGTTTCGGTCGAGGCCTGCCCGAGGTCGACGGTGTCTTCGGCGTGGAATTCACGGGTCTGCATGATCGTTCTCCTTCAGTTCCAACGTGCGACTCAATCAGTCGCAGTCAAAACATGATGGATCGTCGATCACCGGGATATTTTATAATCTGTTTATTTACGAATTGATCGATCACAGACTAAATGACCGGATGTTGAAGACACATATTGGGATGTGTACCGAGGATTTTAGCACGCGGCCTGGACATGAACATCGGCACCCGGTCAGGCGACCATTTCTGATCACGCACCCGTCTTCAACAAGCTCCGCGAGGAGTGCAAGCTGGGCAATCCCGATTCGGCAGATTTTGCGACGAATCGGTTTAGGCTGCCGATCGCTCGACAATCGAGTCCGATCTTCATCGTTCGGAAACGCCCCTCTCGCGAACGCCATGTCGCCCCTGGCCCGGGAGAGAAATGTCAATGCTCAAGCTGATAATCAGCTATCTAACATCAAGTTATAGATTTATTGTCGTGATCGTGATATAAGCCTACAAATTGATTTTTGGATGAAGATCGTAAGGGTCTGAGCTTATGAAACCCGAAGTACGCCAAAGGGCGCGCGAGCGCCTCGACGCCAAACTGGCAGCGATCAAGCCGCTCGACCAGTTCACCGTGCCACCCAAAGGCTGGATCCGGGCGATCCGCGATGCCATCGGCATGAGCGGGGCCCAACTTGCGCACCGGCTCGGCATGACTGCACAGGGCCTGGTCAGCGTCGAACGCTCCGAAGCCCAGGGACGAATCCAGCTCAACACGTTGCGGCGCGCGGCCGAAGCGATGGACTGCGTGCTGGTCTATGCGCTGGTTCCCGAAACCAGCCTCACCGCAATGGTCGAGCGCCGCGCGCGCGACCTCGCGCTGAAGGCGCTGAGCCGTGTCTCGCATTCGATGGCGCTCGAGGATCAGCAGGTCGACCGTGATTTCGAGAAGCGGGTCCAGACCTATATCGATACAGCGCTGCGCGATCGCGATCTGTGGGAGAGCGCATGACCGATCTCTTTGCGCAGCCCGACGATGCAACCCCGCTCGACGCCGAGGAGCGCGAGGGTCTGCTGCAGACCTGGATTACGACCCGGGCGGATCTCAACGAGGCCGAACAGGCCAACATCGACGCCGCTGTGGCCTGGACCATGCGTCGGCGCAAGGCCGACCTGCTGACCGACGGCTTCGTGTTCGAACTGCACCGGCGCATGTTCGGCGAGGTCTGGGGCTGGGCCGGTTCAACCCGGCGCACCGGCAAGAACATCGGGATCGATCCCCGCCAGATCCACGTCCAGCTTGGCGGCCTGCTCCGCGATTGCCGTTTCTGGATCGACAATGGCTCTTTCATTCCCGACGTGATCGCGCTGCGTCTCCATCACGGCCTGGTCGCGATCCACCCGTTCCCGAACGGCAATGGCCGCCATGCCAGATTGCTCGCCGATCTGCTGATCACGGAGCTTGGCGGCCAGCCCTTCAGCTGGGGCGGCGGTACCTTGGGCGATGTCGGCATCCTGCGCGCTGAATATGTCGCAGCCCTGCGCGCGGCCGACAACCACGATTTCGCGCCGCTGCTGGCCTTCGCGAGAAGCTGATGACGGCCATACTCCTGCATCCCACCAGACATCTGCGCCACCCGGCTCATGGGCTCTGGGCAATTCCCGTTTCGTTCTGCTAGGCTCTACCCATGCGCACCGCACTCGATCATCTGCCGGCCAACAAGCAGCGCGAACTCGAGCGCGTGGTCCAGATCGTGTTTGAGGAATTCGAGGATGCCTTCGCGCTCGCCAAGCACGAATGGAAGAAGGCCGGGCGCATCCTCAAGATCGTGCTCTACGGTTCCTACGCCCGCGGCGGCTGGGTCGACGAACCGCATACCGCCAAGGGCTACCAGTCCGACTACGACCTGCTGATCGTCGTCAACGACAAGCGGCTGACCGACCGGGTCAAATACTGGTCGAAGGTCGACGACCGGCTGATGCGCGAATACGGCATCACCGCCACGCTCAAGACCCCGGTCAACTTCATCGTCCACACCCTGCAGGAGGTGAACGACGGCCTCGCCCACGGCCGCTACTTCTTCATGGACGTCGCGCAGGACGGGATCGCGCTCTACCAGAGCGACGACACCGAGTTCCACCAGCCCAAGCCCAAGACGCCCCCGCAGGCACTGGCTATGGCGAAGGAGTATAATGACGAGTGGTTTCCGTCAGCGATGCAAAGATTTGAAATATCGAAAATTGGCCTTGAAAAGGGTTATCTCAAGCCGTCAGCATTTGACCTCCACCAGTCGGCAGAGTTCCTCTACCACTGCGTATTGCTGGTGGTGACCTTCTACACTCCGCACGTCCACAATCTCGGCTTCCTGCGCACGCAGGCCGAGCGGCTCGACCGGCGACTGACCTACGTCTGGCCGATGGACAATCGCAAGCACCGCGCGATGTTCGAGAAGCTCAAGGAAGCCTACGTCAAGGCGCGCTATTCCAAGCACTACCGGATCAGCGAGGAAGAGCTGAAATGGCTTGGCGAGCGCGTCGAGGAACTCGGCCAGATCGTCCACGAGATCTGCAGCGAACGCGTGGAACATCTGACCCGTGCGGCCGGACGTCCAGCTTGAACATGCGCGGAAAGGTAAATGGCAAGGGCACCGATCCCGCAGCGCCGTAATATATAACTTTAATTTATATCGGGCCTGTTTGTATCTATATCCTGACGAAATAGCTCCCGCTTGCGGGCCATCGGCGATAACCTTCCTCCACGGGCAACATAGCGGAGTTATCGTCATGGGAATGGGGGCAGAGCTGCGGACGGGTGCGGCATTTGTTGCATTGGCAACAGCAATCACCGGCAATCAGGCATGGGCGCAGGAAGCGGATTCCACCGAAATTGCCGCCTCCGATCCAGCAGCGGTCATCGTAGTTACGGGGACGCGCAGGAACGATCTCAAAGCGGCGGACGCACCGTTGCCGATTGACATAATTACTGGCGATGAACTGATGCAGAAGGGTTCGTCGGACATGAACGACCTTCTCCGAACGGAGGTGCCCGCGCTCAACATCCAGCGACTGGTCAGCAACGACGGCGCCGTCTTCACCCGGCCGTTCTCGCTCCGTGGCCTGCCGCCCGACCAGACCCTGGTGCTGGTCAACGGGAAGCGTCGCCATCGCGGCGCGACCGTGCAGTTCACGAACATTCCCTACATCCGTGGATCGCAAGGCCCGGACCTAGCGACAATTCCCTCAATCGCGGTTGGCCAACTCGAGGTTCTGCGCGACGGGGCCTCGGCTCTCTATGGATCGGACGCCATTGCGGGCGTGCTCAATTTCAACCTACGCCGAAACCGCGAGGGGGCGATCTTCATCGCTCGGTATGGTCAATACTATGCCGGGGACGGTCAGGATTTTCTTCTCCAGGGCAATGTTGGCCTCCCATTCACCGCTGCCGGCTTCGTCAATATCAGTGCGGAGTATTCCAACAGCGATACGACATCGCGGGGAATCCAGCGGCCGGACGCGCAGGCGCTTATCAATGCCGGGATTCAAGGCGTTCCCATACCGGCCCAGCGTTGGGGCAATCCAAAGTCGGAAGCGGCACGTTTGTTCGTGAACGCTGGACTCGATCTCAGCGATCACATGCAGTTCTACGCGTTCGGAAATTACAGCTGGTCCACGGGCACCACCGCGTTCTTTTACCGCAATCCCAACACCAGTTTCATTGCGACTTCGATCCCGCTGACGACACAGCCAGGTGGCCCGCGCTTCAGCTTCCGGCAGAAATACCCCGGGGGGTACACGCCGGATTTCGGCGCGACAATAACGGACGGATCGGCGACCAGCGGCGTCAAGGGCGACGTTGGCGAGAGTCTCACTTACGACATCAGCGCCTCGTACGGCCAGAATCACGCCTCCTACCGCATCGACAACACCGTCAACCCCTCGCTTGGCCTATCATCACCGACGTCGTTCAAGCCGGGTGATCTTGAGCAACGCGAATTGACGTTCAACCTCGACTTGACCCATCCGCTCAATGTTGGCACCGACGATCCCCTGACCCTCGCGGGCGGCCTCGAATGGCGGCGCGAAACCTATCAGATCTTCGTTGGCGACCTTGCTTCCTGGCAAGTCGGCCCGTTCGCATCGGTGATCGATCCGGACACGGGCTTGCGCGTCGGGCTTCCCGTCGGTTCGAACGGCTTTCCGGGCTTCAGCCCGATCCAGTCTGGCACGTTTTCGAGAACCAACTGGGCCGGGTACGCCTCAATTGAAGGTAACCTCACACAGTCCCTGCAGTTCGGCCTCGCTGGACGTTATGAAAATTACTCCGACTTCGGGTCGAGGTTTACCTGGAAGGTCAGTAGCCGGTACGACTTCTCGGACGCATTTGCGATCCGGGGGTCGATCAACACCGGTTTTCGCGCACCTACCCCGGGTCAGGCCAACGCCTCGCAGGTGCAGACAAATATTGACTCGGTCACAGGCGCGCCGCTGACGGCGGGAATCGTTGCTCCCGGCAATCCAGTTGCGCGGTTCTTTGGCGCCACTTCTCTGCGGCCAGAGAGATCCTTCAATTTCGCCGGCGGCATTGTGCTAAAGCCAGCCAGCCGGATCACCTTCACGCTCGACTATTTCAACATCAAGGTCGAAGACCGGATTGCTGTTTCCGGGAATTTCAACCTGTCCCCGGCACAACGGGCGCAACTTGCCGCACTCGGCATACCAGGCGGGGATTCCTTCCAACAGGTCAGCTTCTTTACGAACTCGTTCGATAGTCGCACGCAAGGCGTGGACGCTGTCCTCACCGTCGGTTTCGACCTGGCTGCCGGAAAAGCGACCTTCGGCCTCAACGGTAATTATACCAAGACCGACGTCATCAAGGCGTCGCCTGTGATCACCGCGGATCGGGAGCGCCTGCTCGAACTCGAAGGGTTCGTGCCGAAGTGGAAGGGGAATGCTTCGTTCACTTACGACGGCGATCATTTCGGCTTCATCGCCCGCGCTAACTATTACGGAAAGTGGACGGACTTCGGGGCCAACTCCGCAGCGGACCAGACGGGCGGAGCGGAAGTCTTCATCGACCTGGAAGCGTCTTACAAGTTCAACGACAAGTTCAAGCTGGCGGTTGGCGCGGAGAATGTCTTCGACAATTATCCCGATCTGGAAATCCGGCAATCGCAGATCAACAACGGAATTCAGTATCTGCGCTTTGCGCCGACAGGCTTTAACGGCGGGTTCTGGTACGTCCGCGCAACAACCAGGTTCTAGGTGATGCCCCGCACCTCGCCGAACGCGCCTTCCGTGATCATTGTGTCACGGACAAACTCCATCGTTTCAATGAAGCGCATTGCCGCTTGTGAAAGAGGGCGGAGTGACGGCGTGTGAAGAACGTATTCGAACTCGACCCTTGGCTCGAAAGGTCGCAGCACGATGCCTTCGTGCAGGAAATCCGCGGCAGTGGCTGGGCTGACTATGGAGCAACCCAATCCCTGCATGACGAGTTTGCATATCGTCATCGCGTATTGCGTCTCGATCAAGAGCTCGCGCTCGACATCGGCTTCTTCGAATATGCGATCAATCCGTCGGCGGGCGGAGTCGCCCGTCATAAGCGAGATGAAGGGCTCTCCGGCAAGGTCGACCGGCTCAATGATGTCCTTTGCGGCAAGACGATGAGCGCGAGGCATCACGCAGGCGCCGACAGAGCGCAGGAACGTCTTTGCTTCGACGCCGGGAATCTCATGACCACGGGTGGCCAGCCCGACATCGAACTGCTGGTTGGCGATCCATTGTCGGACATGAATCGAGCTATGAGTGTAGAGGCGGATCGAAACTCGAGGAAATCGGTCCCGAAAGGCCTTCATAACACGCGGCAGGAAGCCGTAGGAGAGGGCCGGAAGCGATACGATATGCAGGTTGCCGCTTGTCAGATTACGAATGTCGCGAGCAGCTTGCTTCAGCGCATCCACACCAACGAAGCTTCGCTCGACTTCGTGGAAGAAGATTTCCGCTTCGGGCGTTACTGCAAGCGCGCTCCCGCGACTGCGAACGAACAGGTCGAAGCCGATCGACCGCTCCAGATCGGCGATCAGCTTGCTTACGGCGGGCTGTGACAAGTGCATGGTCTCGGCCGCCTGCGAGATTGACCCGGCATTCATAACAGCTCTGAAGGCTTCAAGATGACGGAGCTTCATGAGGTAAACCCATCGAGTTTTGTTATAGGAAGGTGCGTAATTGAAACCGTCCATGATGCCTAGCGTTCAAACGCCGATCATCAATCCCGCGTTGAAGGGCTTTGGGTGCCTGCGCTGTTCGCATGAAATACCGGTTGGAGACTGGTTCGAGGGCTGCCCGCAGTGTCTGTCGCGCGGTCAGCCAACGTCGCTGCGTCCGATGCTCGAGAAGTCGCCATCCAAGCTTGGCGATCCTCACAAATCAGGGTTGTGGCGCTATTCTGGCTGGTTGCCCTATCTACAAGGAGTCACGCTCGGAGAAGGAAACACGTCGACAATCGACATGCAGGTTCTTGCGAGGGACTTGGGTCTCAGGAAGATCGGACTGAAGAACGAGGGCCAGAATCCGAGCGGTTCGCACAAGGACCGGATGAGTTGCCTCGTCGTGACCCGGGCCCTCGACATGGGCGCTAAAAAGGTGGTCGCGGCTTCAAGCGGCAATGCTGGTGCTTCCATTGCGCTGTATGCGGCTGCGGCGGGCCTCGAATGCAGTGTCATCTGCACGCCGGCAGTATCGTCGATATTTCGTCGCGCAATTACCATGACCGGTGCGCAAGTCTTGACTGTTGAGGCGTCGGCAGAGCGTTGGGACCTCATGGCGGAAATGGTGACCCACCAAGGTTGGTTTCCCGCCACGAATTATCTCAACCCTCCGGTCGGGAGCAATCCGTTCGGGGTAGATGGCTTGAAGTCGATTGCATTTGAGCTGTTCGAGGCAGGAGTTACCGCCAGTCTTGACGCGGTTGTCGTTCCCACGTCTCGCGGAGACCTCCTCTGGGGCATTTACAGAGGATTCGTCGAATTGCGCGAGGCGGGTCTTGTCCAGGCTATACCCCGACTTTACGCTGTGGAGCCGTTTCCCCGAATTGCTCAGGTTTTAGAAGGCGCTCATCCGCAAAGCTGGTTCCCGGGCGAAACTGAGCTTTTTTCAATCGGTGGTGCAACTGTCGCTTACCAAGCGCTAGCTGCCATCGAGGGAAGCGGAGGGGGCGCTATCGTCGTAGACGACGCGGCCGTCGAACGCGATCAGATCACGCTCGCCCGAAACGGGTGCTTTGCCGAATTGTCGTCGGCAGCGACCCTCACCGGGTTGAGGCGTCTGCTGGATCAAGGGCGCATAAGGCATGGAGAATCCGTAGTGCTCATCGCTACAGCTCACGGCTACAAGGAATTGCCAGGGACGGGTCGGACGAAGTGAGCGAAGTCGCATCCGAAGTCACGCCTTTGAGGCGTGAGATCGGCAGGTTGGGTGTCGCCGCAATTGCGATGAACGGTGTCATCGGTTCGGGCATATTTGCTTTACCAGCCTTTGCCGTCGCGCAACTTGGGGTGTTTAGCCCGTGGGCCTTCACCATCTGTGCAATGCTCATTTTGACGGTGGCCCTGACTTTTGCAAGGTTAGCGAGCTTCTTCGAGACCACCGGCGGACCTATCGTCTACACGACCACGGCCTTCGGTTCGTACATAGGTTTCCAAACCGGACTATTGATCTATGTGAGCCGAGTAGCCGCGATCGCGGCGAGCGCGAACCTCATTGTCGATCATGCCGCAGCCGCGTGGCACCTTTTGTCCGATGGGCCCGTCCGTGCCGTTGCGGTAATAACGTACATAGCATTCGCCACGGCTCTCAACGCTGTCGGAGTGCGCGTCGGCATGATTGCTATTCTGGCGATCAGCGCCCTCAAGCTTGCGCCGCTGTTCTTGCTGATTGCGTTTGGAATCCCCGAAATCGATTGGGCCGGGACCGTGGCGGCCGAAGTTCCCAAGCTGGGCCAACTGGGCGAAACAACGCTGGTTCTCATGTATGCGTTCATTGGCTTTGAGTTCAGCCTTATCAACGCCGGCGAGACGCGCGATGCCAGGTCAAACATCCCACGAGCACTCGTAGGCACCGTTGTCGCGGTAGCGATCTGCTACATTCTAATTCAGCTTGTAGTAGTGTCGGTAGCACCCGACATTGGATCAAGCGAGACGCCGTTGGTAGAAATCGCAAGCCGCTTGATGGGGCCAACGGGGGCAATTCTCTTGAGTCTCGGAGTAGTTTTCTCGGTCGGTGGCGGGACGATGACCTCACTTCTCACAGCGCCACGGCTTACCTATGCACTAGCGCAGGAGCGAAGTCTCCCGAGTGCGTTGGCACACGTCAATCCGACTACAGGTGCGCCGGTTTGGTCCATCCTGTTGTGTGGAGGACTAAGCATCGCCCTCGCAGTCGGAAATCAATTTGTCTGGCTGGCGACAATAAGCACATTTGTTCGTCTGGTCACTTACCTCATGTGCATCGCGGCGCTGCCTGTCGTCGAGAAAAAATTGGGAGGAAGCGCCGGACGATTCCCGCTAATCGGAGGGTTCTCGGTACCGCTGATTGCCGCGACGCTAACCGCCTGGCTGCTCGTTCAATCGTCACTCAGCGCAATCACCATTGCTCTATTGATCGTTCTGACAGGAAGTCCAATCTACATTCTGTGCAGGCGACGCTCAAAAACGTCGAAGGGCTGACCTTGAGATATCTGCGAAGGCCATGATCACTCGACTGGAAGCTTCATGCCCAGTGGGCCAGTCCCTTAGGTGGCCTGACCCCGCTCGCGCTTCTCATTTCAAGCACAATTTGTCAGTGATTGAGCCTTCTGGACGCTGCGTAGCTCCTGTCCGCAGCGATAAATCGTTCGATCATCAGTGGAATCAGGCGTTCGCAGGCCGGAATGTCTTTTTCGGCGCCACCGTTTATGGCCAGCGCATACGCTTGCAGGCTCCGGTGAAGTCGCGCTGACATTTCGACTGTAAGCCGCACCGGCTTCTCGTCGCTGAGATCGGCCAACTTCAGCCGCGTCATTGCGCACCCTCCAGAACCAGGTCCCGCGTCACCAACACCCGCACCGGAAATCCCGGTCGGATGGTCAGCGTCGGTCGGACGTTGAGCTCCCGGCTAACGATCTGCTCGCCGGCCCGATTGATGCTGTCCTGTGTCCCGCGGCGGAATGCGCGGGCAAGATTGCCGTCGTCGCCCGAACCCAGCTCCGAGCCAGCACCCAACAGCGTCGAGACCAAAGCCCCTTTGAACACACCGCCCCAATGATAGTCGGTGGCGTCCTGCAATCCCGCGAAGCCGCGCGGGTCCGAAGCAGGCTGGCGTTCGAGCACAATCGAGCGGCCATCGGGCAGGATCAGCCGGTTCCAGGCGAGCAGGATCCGGCTCTGACCGAACGCAACATCGGCATCATAGTCACCGATCAGCCGAGAGCCTTGGGGGATGAGCAGGATGCGCCCGGTCGGGCTGTCGTATACGTTTTGAGTAACCTGCGCGGTCACCAGCCCTGGCAAGTCGGAGCGGATGCCTGTAATGAGCGCCGCTGGAATGATCGACCCCGCCTGCAGGATCGAAGGCGATGCTAGGCCGGTCAGCCGCTCGCCCGACACGGTGCGTCGGTCGCTCGCCCGTTCCAGAAACGACTGCTTGCGGGCAGCATCGGACTGCTGCGCAGCCGCAGGCGTTGCAGCCGGCGCCTCGGCGGGTAGTGGAAGGCCAACAAGCCCACCGCTCCCGCTTCCTGGCGACCCACCACCGAAGAACAGGCGGCTGCCCCGTGCAGCCTCGCGTTCCTGTTCGGCGCGCTGGCGCGCGGCATCGGCGGCGGTAGCCGCCGGATTGACTGGAATCGCTGGAGGCTGCGCTCCGATCGGCGGCAGGGCGGCCATGTCTCCGCGCCGCTGGGCATCGAGGATCGGCTTGCCAAGATCACCGGGGAGCGGCGGGCCAAGCTTTGGCACCTGACCGTAGTCCTTGGGTGCGCCGGCGAGGTTGTCGGCCACCGCAACACCGTCAGTGTTGTAGAGCTCTTCCGCCCCATTCGGGCCTGCAGGCTGGAGCGCATAGATCAGCGCACCGCTGACCAGAGCGAACCCGCAAGCCGAGGCGATGCCGATGGCTTTGCGCGACAGGCGCATGACGCGCGGCGGATCACCGCGCAGCTTGACTGCGCTTTCGGGATCAACGGGCGGCGCTTCCGGGCGCTCGACCTGTTCCTCGCTGCTCATGCCCGCCTCCGCCGATTGGAGACGATCCGAACCGTCTGCTGGCCCTTGCGCCCGCCAAGCCGCAGCTCGGCGCGGGCGAACAGCCGATCGACAATCATGTAGCGGCCAGTAACGCGGTAGTTGACCAGCTCGGCTTCGCGCTCGACCAGTGCCGAGGCCGGATCGGGAAAATCGCTGTCGGGATAGTCCAGTGCGAGACGGCGCACCGCCTCGACGAAGATCGCCCAGCCAGAGCCGAGCCGTCGCAGCGCACTGTTGAGCCGCGCGGTCGTCGCAATCAACTCGGCAGGGGTGGCGCTGTCGAGATCGGGACCGCGAAAGCGGGCCGAGCGCTGGAAGCTGCCGTCCTTGTTGAGCACGACGCCCGGCGCGACCAGCGCCGCCCAGGGCAGGAAGTCAGCGAGCCGGTCGGCCTTGTTCCTGTATTCGCGAAGCGAAAGCATCGTCTCAGACCCTCAGATTGGTTTGAAAACGCAGATGCCGCCGCGCGACATCGACGAATTGATGATCGC
>VFQM010003116.1_pt1 | contig 11113 bp, 8 predicted proteins | sample 3512391 | NCBI WGS metagenome assembly VFQM01 (sample SAMN10412369, study PRJNA504923) | tailings metagenome | isolation source: Replicate 1 from Balatoc abandoned mine | place: Philippines
TTGAAGGTCGGACGCAGCACGACGTCGGCCATCAGGTCGAGGGCGGCCTCGAGGTTGCGCTTGGCGACGCGCAGCGTGACGCTGCTGTTGTCCCAGTCGGCGGAGGTGCTGAGCGAGGCGCCGAGGAAGGCGAGTTCGCTCTGCAGGGCGTTGGCGTCGCGCGTGCCGGCGCCTTCGCGGAGCATCGTGGCCACAAAGCTCGCGAGGCCGGGCTGCGTGTTGTCGAGCCGTGCCCCGCCGGCGAACTGCAGCGTGATGTGGACGAGCGGGAGCTCACGCTGCTCGACGACCTTGAGGGCCGCCCCGCTGGCGAGACGGCTCGCGCGCACGGTCGGCACCGTGAGTGCGGGCGCGGTGCCGAGCGCCGGCGGCTGGCTGCGGTCGAAGGCGGGCTGCTGCGCGGCGAGGGGCAGCGCGACGAGCGTCAGCGCGGCGAGGAGATGATGGGAGCGGATCACTGCGTCACCCTCGGGGTGGCGGCGAGGTTGCTGCGGCCCTGCGGCACGACGGAGAGCGTGACGCGGCCGGTGAGGAGGTACTGCCGGACCACGCGCGAGACATCGGCGGCGGTGACGCGACGATAACGGTCGAGATCCTGCTGGAAGTAGTCGGGGTTGCCGGTCGCGTAGTAATACGCGTTGAGGCGATCGGCCTTGGCATCCACGAACTCGAGGCCGTTGAGGAAGGAGGCCTCGATGCTGTTCTTGGCCTGCTCGAGCTCGCGTGCGGTGGGAGGCTGGGCGGCGAGCTTGCGCAGCTCGGCATCGATGACGCGCGTGAGCGTGTCGAGCGCGAAGCCCGGGCGCGCCGTCGCAACGACCTGGAAATCGCCGTCGAGTCGCTTGGACGAGTTGAACGCGTTGGCGCTCGTGGCGAGCTCGCCTTGGAACACCAGCGCCTGCGTGAGACGCGAGTTGCGCGCACCGGCGAGGATGTAGGCCGCGACGTCGAGGGCGGCGTCATCGGCGGAGAACTCGGGCACGGTGTGCCAGGCGAGATAGACCCGCGGCAGCTGCACGCGGTCCTCGAGCACGATGGTCGTGTCGCGCAGCGTGAACGGCGCGGGCCGCGGGCGCTCGATGCGGGGTCCGCGCGGGATCTCGCCGAACATCTGGCGGGCGACGGCGCGCACCGAGTCGGGGTTCACGTCGCCGGCCACCACGATGCTCGCGTTGTTGGGCGTGTAATAGGTGCGGAAGAAGTCCTTCACGTCCTCGAGCGAGGCCGCCGAGAGGTCGGCCATCGAGCCGATGGTGCTCCACGAGTACGGATGGCCCTTGGGGTAGATGGCGGCGACGAGATTCTCGAAGGCCATCCCGTAGGGCTGGTTCTCGTAGCTCTGGCGGCGTTCGTTCTTCACGACGTCGCGCTGCAGGTCGACCTTGGGCTCGTCCATCGTCTCGAGCATCCAGCCAAGGCGGTCGGCCTCGAGCCAGAGCATCAGCGGCAGCGCCGTGACGGGGCCGGACTCGTAGTAGTTGGTGCGGTCGGGGTTGGTGGAGCCGTTGTTGTTGGCTCCCGCCGCCTCGAGCAGCCGGTCGAACTGCGGGTAGGGCGCGTTCTTCGAGCCCATAAACATCAGGTGCTCGAAGAGGTGCGCGAAGCCGGTGCGCCCGACCTTCTCGTCACCGGAGCCGACGTGATACCACACGTTGGTGGTCACGACGGGTACGCTGGGATCGCGGTGGATGATCAGCGTGAGGCCGTTGGGGAGGGTGTCCACGGTCACGGGGACGCGGAGTGCGCTTTGCGCCCCGAGCGATGAGCTGAGGGCGAGCGCGGCGACGAAGGCGAGTGTGAGGCGCATCGGGGGACGGAGGACGGAAGGCAGCAGGGGCGTCGGAGCGCGCGGGGCGCCGGACTGGGGTGACCCCATACCATTATAGGACGCGCAGGGGTACTTGGGGGTTGCAACCGCGCGAACGCGGCTGGCGTCCTTGAGTCGAGGCCCCAAGGCGTTTAGGTTTCAGGACTTACGGCCAGATAGCTCAGTTGGTAGAGCAGCGGACTGAAAATCCGCGTGTCGTCGGTTCGATTCCGACTCTGGCCACTCAGGAACAGTCGCGGGGGTCGGCAATCTGCCGGCCCCCGCGTCGCTTTTGTGGAAGGCGCGCTCTTCTAGCCGTCGGCCGGGTGCTGCGCGGCGCGGAGGCGCCGCCATTCGAGCGTCACGACGACGGCCAGAAACGTGATCGACACCGCGCTGATGGCGCACCAGGGACAGAAGCTGCGCAGCTTGTAGAACTCGGCCCACTTGAGCCGGATGGTGAACAGCACGGCGGCATAGACCAGCCCCATCTGCGCGAGCGCGAACCCGCGTACGTCCTCGAAGCGCGGGAGGCTGCCGACGATGGCGACGAGGAAGAGCGTGCTGTAGCCGACGGCGCCGATCAGCGCGACATCAACGCCGAAGAAATAGCTCCAGGGGCTGTACTGGACGATGGCGCAGCCACCGCCGCCGCCACAGGAGAGGGCGCCGGCCTTTCCGATCTTCCAGAGATGCAGATAGGTGGCAACGAAGGCGTTGCCGAGCGCCACCAGCGCAACGATCTGGCGGAAGCTGAGGCCGAGGAAGCCGCGTCGCGGCTCGGAGTGAACGGCGGAAGGCATCATCGCGTAAGTTAATGCCGTTCACGCGCGCGCCCCCATCCTCACGCCGCGCGCCGGACCACAGCTGGAGTCTCCCGATGTCCCTCGCTCCCCGGTTCCGGACCGGCGCCGCGCTGCTCGCGGCGCTCGCCGCCCCCCTCACGCTCGGCGCCCAGGCAGGCCGTGGCGGCCCGACGCCGGTCACGGCGTTCACCAACGTCACGGTGCTCACGATGGACGGCGAGCGCCGGCTGTCGGACCACACCGTGATCGTCCGCGACGGGAAGGTGGCCGCGCTGGGGCCCGCAGCCTCGACGCCCGTCCCTGCCGGTGCCGTGCGCATCGATGGCCGCGGCAAGTTCCTGATGCCGGGCCTGGCCGAGATGCACGCGCACGTGCCGCCCGGGAATCCGACGCGCGAGCAGTTGGAGGACATAATGTTCCTCTACGTCGCGAACGGCATCACGACGATTCGCGGGATGCTGGGGGCGCCGTACCAGATCTCCCTGAAGCACGAGCTCGCCAGCGGCGCGATGCTGGGCCCGCAGTTCTTTCCCGCCGCGCCCTCGCTGAACGGGAACAGCGCGCCGACGCCCGAGGCGGCGGTCGCGCTGGTGCGGCAGGCCAAGGCCACCGGCTACGACCTCGTGAAGATCCACCCCGGGGTGAGCCGCGCGACCTGGGACGCGGCGGTGGCCGAGATGCGTGCGCAGGGCCTCACGTTCGGCGGACACATTCCCTTTGACGTGGGCATCGTGCACGCGATGACGACGGGCATCGCGACGATCGACCACGTCGATGGCTATCTCGAGGCGGCGGTGCGCGATTCCGCGGTGTATGCGCCGGGCAGCCAACTCGGCGACATCATCGACGCCGTGGATCCCGCCAAGTTCCCGATGCTCGCGCGGATGGCGCGCGAGCGCAGCGTGTGGAACGTGCCGACGATGTACCTCTGGGAGAACTTCTACAACGACGACACGCCGGAGGAGCTCGCGGCGTTGCCGGAGATGCAGTACGTGTCGCAGCAGCAGGTGACGGCGTGGATGAACCAGAAGCGGGGCCGCGCGCTGGCCGACCAGAACCAGCAGATGACGCCGGAGCGCCGGGCGCGGTACCTCGCGCTGCGCCGGCAGATGCTGAAGGCGTTGGCGGATGCCGGCGCGCCGCTCTTGATGGGGACGGACTCGCCGCAGATGTTCAACGTGCCGGGCTACGCCTTGCATCGCGAGCTGCAGGTGGCGCGCGCGGCGGGGCTCACGCCGCAGCAGGTGCTCGAGAGCGGCACGCGCAACGTGGGGCGCTACGTGCGCGAGAGCCTCAAGCAGGACGGCGCCTTCGGCACGGTGGCGGCGGGGCAGTGGGCGGACCTCGTGCTGCTCGATGCCGATCCGACCGTGGACCTCGAGCATCTCACGCGCCGCAGCGGCGTGATGCTGCGCGGCCGCTGGGTGTCGGCGCAGGAGATCGCCGCTGGGCTCCAGCGCATCCGCAGCAAGCACGCCGCGTCGCGGCAAGGGAACCAGGGGAACTGACGATGGCCAATTGGCTCAAGCGCATCACGCCGGTATTGCTCGTGGACGAGATCGAACCCTGCATCCCGTTCTGGGAGGCGCTGGGCTTCGACAAGACGGCGGAGGTGCCGCACGGCGCGCGCCTCGGCTTCGTGATCCTCGAGAAGAGCGGCCTGGAGATTATGTACCAGACGCGCGAAAGCCTGGCGGAGGACCTGCCGGCCCTGGCGGATGCGCCGGGCGCCGGCACCTTCCTGTTCCTCGAGGTGATGGACCTCGATGCGACGATCGAGGCCATCGAGGGTGCGCCGGTGGTGTTCCCGCGGCGGCGGACCTTTTACGGAATGGACGAGATCGGCGTGCGCGAACCGGGCGGGAACGCCGTGACCTTCGCGATGGCCGTCAGCGACTGACGGCCATCGCGCGGGTCGGTCAGGTGCCGAGCTCGTCGAGGCGCGGGTTCACGATCGAGTTGTAGATCGAGCCGAAGGTGAAGCTGAGGCCCACCGACCCTCCGATGCGGAAGTTCGTCGCGAGCGCACGCTGGCGCGTGAGGACTTCCTCGTCGCTGGCACCGCCGCGCGGCAGGTAGAGCTGGTCGTTGACCTTGGCGGCATCGCCGCGCAGCTCGAGCGCCAGGCCGCGGCTCAGCCGAAACTGGGCGCGACCGTTGAAGCTCAGGTTGTAGAGCGCCGCATCGTGCAGATAGTGCGTGTACCGCAGCGAGGCGTCCAGCGTGCCCCATTGCTGCCGCGATTCGCCGGCGAGGATCGCCCGCGCGATGGGTCGCGCTTCCACGGCCTGTTCGAAGATGGTGGTGTCGCCGTAATCGTAGTAGCGGCCGCCGAGTGCCACCGCCGCGATCAGCTGCCGCGAGGTGGCCTCCCTCCACGGAAACAGGTTGTACTCGGCGGAGAGGTCGAGCCCCGCGTAGGCGTCCTGGTTGCGGAAGTCGGAGCGCCCGCCGATGCCGCGCGCGCCGACGGACCAGTGCTCCGTCACGCTGCGCACGACGCGCGCGGAGAAATCCGAGGAGCGCAGGATGTAGGTGCGCTTCGAACTGTCGGACAGCGTGAAGGTGTTGGCGCGGTACTCCTCGTAGGTGTTGAGCGAGAGCTTCCACACCTCGGTGGTGCGGCTGACGTTGACGCCGCCGTTGATGTTGTACGAGGAGTTGAGCGATTCGGCGTTGCCGCTGCCGTTGGCGCGCAGGCGATAGACCCAGAAGTTCCACGGATCGCGGATGACGCTGCCAAGGCTTCCGTTGCCGCCGGCGGGGGCATCGTAGCGCACAGAGAAGGGCGCGGAATCACTGACCCGCACGGCATAGGGCAGCAGGCCGATGGTGAGGACGCGCGCCATCTCGCGGCGGCGCATCTCATCCGTGCTGTTGGGGGCGATCGTGGCGCGCAGCGTGTCGGCGCGCGCGGTGAAGGTGCCGCGGCCGAGCAGCGCGATGGTGTACTCGGTGCCGCCGGCCGCGGTGCCCAGGCCGGTGATCAGTGCGTGCACGTCCGCGTCGAGACGATCTTGCGTCCAGAGGACGAAGGGCAGGTTCGTGACGAGGTAGTTGCGGTCGCAGCCCCCGGTGGGGCAGTCGAGAAAGACGCGCAGGCGCGGCTCGGACGCGGGTTCCGCGCGCTGCCCGGGCGCGGCCTGTGCCAGCGCGACGGAGGACAAGCCGAAGAGGCCCAGCGCGAGGAGCGCCAGGCGACGAAGCGGGTGGGGGATAGGCATCACCCCCATTTACGTCCGGCACGGCGGAAACGCTGGACAGGTTCGCAGCGCGGCGATGCCCCGGCGGACGGCGCTATTCCCCGCCGCGCATCCCGAGGCGAATGATGCGCTCGAGCAGGTTCGGGTAGGCGACGTCGTCGAAGTTGGCCGCCGACGCAAACTCCTCGTGCTCGGCGATGTCCGGATTCGGGTTCGCCTCGAGGAAATAGGTGCGGTTCTCGTCGTCGAGCCGGAAGTCGATCCGTGCGTAGCCGGTGAGCTCGAGGATGCGATAGATGCGCTTGCTGTCGTGCAGCAGACGTTCCTCGACGCCGGGGTGCAGCTCCTGCGCGGCGCGGATGATGACGCCCTTCTTGGCCTGGTACTCGGGATCGTGCTTGGCCTTGGCCGTGGCAATGAGCGGCTCATCCGGGCTGGAGCGCTCGACGATGAGCTCCCAGGGCGTGAAGGCGCGCAGGCGGTCGTTGCCGAGCACGCTCACGTAAAGCTCGCGGCCGCTGATGAACTGCTCGGCGATGGCATCGGTGCCGATGCGTTCGTGCACGAAGCGCACGCGCTCGGCGAGCTTCTCGTCGCTGTCGACGATGGAGGCCTGCGAGATGCCGGTGGAGGAATGCTCGATGAGCGACTTCACGATGAGCGGGAAGGCGAGGTGGCGCGGGCGGCGCACCTTGCGGCCCATCGGAAACACCGCGAACTCCGGCGTGCGGATGCGATGGTAGTGGAGCAGCTTCTTCGACAGGGCCTTGCCGCGCGAGAGCATCAGGCCGCGGGGGTTGCAGCCGGTGTAGGGCACCTTCATCAGCTCGAGGAAGCCGACGACGTTGTGGTCGTTGGTGGTCTCGCCGTGGAACTCCTCGAGCAGGTTGAAGACGATGTCGGGCTTGAGGACGTCGACGGCCTCGCGGATGGGACGCAGCTCCCATTGCACGCCGAGCACGTGGACGTCGTGGCCCAGCTTGCGCAGCGTGGTGACGACGTCGAGCTCGGTCTTGATCTCGAAGGCTTCCTTGGGCGAGAGCGACGAGATGACGTCCGGCGGCACCAGATCCGGGTGCGTGAGCACGAGGATGCGCAGGCGCCTCATACGGCGATCCAGTCCCGGCGGCCCTGTCCAACGAGGAAGCCCATCGTGCGGGCGGTCAGCAGGACCATAAAGTCGGTGAGCAGCTGCCGTTCGGAGCCGACGACGCGGAGCTTGAGCTCGCGGCAGCGGCCGATCATATCGGTGAGCACTTGGTCGAGCGAGAACTGGTATTCGCCGGTCCAGCGCGACACGATGCGCCGGATGTCGGCGCGATGCGTGCGCAGGAAGGCGGCAGCCGTCGGCCGATGGCGATGGCGCGGCTCGTCGGAGAAGAGGCGGAGCAAGTCGTCGTCGTAGGTCTTGGGATACTCGACCGAATATATCGCGCGACGGTAGGTGTAGTGCTCGAAGAGCGTGGTCTTGATGGCGCGCAGCGGATCGACGACCTCGCGGTTGCGGGCCGGCGGCACGGTGCCGGCGATCTCCTGCATCAGGCGATCGACGTACTCGAGCTTCTGCAGTGCGGGCCAGCCCGCGTAGCGCCGTTTCCAGTCGCTGCGCGGCTTGAGCCACACCGCGAAGGTCTCCGCGAAGTCCTCGTCGGGATGGCTCTGCGCATACCAGCGGCGCAGGTGCTGCACGTACTTCTTGCTAGCGGGGTTCGGGCGATACGCCTCGGGATACTTGGTGCTCGACTTCCCGAAGAGGCGCTGCCACTCGCGCCGCCGCTGCAGCTGATAGCCGTGCTGGATGGCGTGGCCGCATTCGTGGCGCATAATCTTCATACACTCGTGATGCGAGCCGCCCTCGACTTCGATGAGCTGGCTCTTCTCGAGGCGCATCAGGCGCGGATGCAGCAAATAGAACGGCACGGCGAATCCGCTCACGCCGCCCGGCGAGAACCACTCGTCGCTCACCCACACGTGCGGCTTGAGGCGGATGCCACGCGCCTCAAGCTCGCCGTGCAGCTCGTCGACGCAGTCGCCGACCCAGGTGCCTTCGAGGCGCAATCCGAGGTCGCGCATCTTGAGCAGCAACAGCCGCTCGTCCGACCAACGTGCCCAGGGAAAGCGATGGGGCATCGCTCAGCGCCGTCCAACCACGTGGAGCCGAGCGATGCGCGCCATTACACCGCGTCCGAGAGCGAGGTGAAGGCGAAGTCCCGGGCCTTGATGGCCGGAAACACGCCGCCGTCCGTGCGCACGGTGGGGCCGATGGCGTCCACCTTGTTGAGCATCAACAAGGGCGAATCGTTGAAGCGGAAGTTCTTGATGGAGCGGCTGATGCGGCCGTTCTCGATCAAGAAGGTGCCGTCGCGGGTGAGGCCGGTGTACACCAGCGTGCGCTGGTCCACCGCGCGCAGGTACCAGAGGCGCGTGACGAGCACGCCGCGCTCGGTGCCGCGGATCATCGCGTCGATGCTCGAGTCGCCGCCGAGCATCTTGAAGCCGCCGCCCCCGCCGCCAAATCCACCGCCGCCGCCCGTGGCGCGCACGCCCTGGCGCTGCGCCCAGAAGCGGTCGTACGAGAGCTGCTTGAGTACGCCGTTCTCGACCCAGGTCTCGCGCTGCAAGGGGAGCCCGTCGTTGTCGAAGGGGGCGTTGAGGATCTGCGCATCGGCGGGATCGCTGACCAAGGTGACGCGCGAGTCGAGGATGCGCTCGCCGAGCTTGGTGCCGCCGCCGGGCTTGGCCATCGCCGAGCGGCCTTCGTCGGCGGCGCGGGCACCGAGGACGCCGCGGATGGCGCCGAGGAAGTCGGCGGAGGCCTGCGGTTCAAAGATCACCGTGTAGCGGCCGGGTTCGACGGCCCGCGGCTCGCGCGAGGCACGTGCCCGCTCGACGGTGCGCGCGGCCATCGCGCGGAAGTCGATCTTGCTCCAGTCGTTCTCGTCGGCGCCGCTCCAGGAGGAGCCGGTGCCGTCGGCGGTGCGCACCGTCAACGTATAGTTGGCGCGCGTGCCGCGGTGGAAGGCGAAGAGCCCGGCGCTGTTGCCGATGGCGCGGGCCGAGGCGTTGCACTCGATGAACCCCGCGACCTGCAGGTCATTGGCGCGTCGCGACACTTCGAGCGCGGTGAGCGCGGCGCGGGCGCGGTCCTCGGCCGTGAGCTGCGCGGTGGAGTCGAACCACGCGGGCACTTCTACATAGCGCTGCGCGCCGAGTTCGGGCAGCGACTCCGGATCTTCCGGTGCGAGCCGGGCCAGTGCCTCGGCCTGCGCGACCGCCTGCTCGACGCCGCGCTGCGTGAGGTCGTTGGTGAGCACCGAGGCGCTGCGCTTGCCGATGAACGAGGTGATGCTCAGCGTCGCGTTGTCCGTGATGCCCGAGGTGGACATCTGGTTGTCGGCAAAGCGGACGTTGGTGTCGTAGGTGCTGTTGACCGACACGCGGCAGGCGTCGGCCTTGGAGGCGCGCAACGCGCGCTGCACCACGTCCTCGCATTCGGCGCGCGTGAGGACCACGGCTTCGTCGAGCACGCCGTGGCGCTCGGCCTCGCGCTGGGCGATGAGCCGCTTGGGCTCGCGGGCAAAGGGATGCGCGCTCACAGCGACACCCCCGTGTTGATGACGTTGATGTCCTTGAAGCGGCAGGGCGGGCAGCCGTGGCTGACGGCGTTGGCCTGGCCGGGCTGGCCCTTGCCGTCGTTGAAGGTGCCGCCGAGCTCGTACGACGACTTGCCGCCGATGAGGTCGATGGAGTTCCAGAATTCCGGGGTGCGCATCACGTAGGCGACGTCCTTGAGCTGTCCGACGATCTTGCCGCCACGGACCTCGTAGCAGATCTGCGCGCCGAACTGGGCGTTGTAGCGTTGCTGGTCGATGGAGTACGAGGCACGGCCGATCATCGCGATGCCCTTGTCGGTGGCGGCGATGAGATCCTCCCAGCTGCGGTCGACGCGCTGGTCGGGCACGATGCTCACGTTCGGCATCCGTTGGAACGAGACATCGCTCCAGCTCTGCGCGTACGCACAGCCGTGGGAGCGCACGGGCATTCCGTTCTTCTCGTACCAGGGGCGCAGCCACTCGGCCTGTTCGCGCGTCGTCTGGTAATCCCAAAAGATGCCGTTCTTGACGATGTCGAACTCATCCGGCTGCACGCCGTCGTCGTCGTAGCCGATGGTCGCCAGCGCGCCGGGCTGCGAACGATCGCCGCGGATGGTGAGATGCTCGGGGCCGAGCTTGAGCTTGCCCAAGACGTCATTGGGCGGCGCCATAAAGCTGGTGCCCGCGTAGTTGGCTTCGTAGCCCATCGCGCGGTCGAGCTCGGTGGGATGGCCGATCGACTCGTGGATGGTGAGGAAGAGCTGCGAGGGATGCAGGATGAGATCCCAGCGGCCGACCTCCACCGACCTGGCCGTGAGCTTCTCGCGCGCCTGCTCGGCCCACAGGGTCGCGTTGTTGACGATGTCGGCCTCGAGCACGTATTCCCAGCCGCGACCGGCGGGCTGCACCACTTCAGGTCCGCGCGTGGCGACCTGCGTGCGATCGTCGCTGATGGCCGTGACGGACATCGTCACCCAAGAGCGCACGACGTCCTGGCTGATGACCGAGCCCTCGGAGTTGGCGTAGCTGCGCTCTTCCTTCACGAACTGCAGGGCCGAGTTGACGAAGCGCACGTTGCGTACGCGCTGCGCGGCGGCGTTGGCCCGGAGCAGGAGCTGGACCTTCTCCTCGACGGGAATCGTCCAGGGGTCGATCGTGTAGCTCGACTTCCAGGTGGCGTTCGGATGCGCGGGCGAGGCGGCGAGACGCACTTCGCGATCGCGGGCGACGCGATTGGCGCGCGCGAGGGCCACGGCCTGCCGCGCGGCGCGGGCGACACCGTCGGTGGTCAGCGCGCGGGTCGCGGCGAAGCCCCAGGTGCCGTCCACGAGCACTCGCACGCCGCAGCCGATGGTGTCGGTGTCGAGGACGTTCGTCACCTGCTGTTCGCGGGTGCCGAGGTTCTGGCGACGCTGGCGTTGCACGCGCACGTCCGCCCAGGAGGCGCCGGCGAGCTTGGCCGCGTTGAGCGCTTCCATCAGCAGGACGCGGACCTGCGGATCCGGCTCGGTGCTGGCGGTGAGAATCGGGGAGCCCGATTCGGCGGCATCCAGCCGACGGGACGCGAGGGCGAGGGCCCCCGCGGCCAAGCCGGTGGAGGCGAGGAACTCACGACGTGAGGTCAAGCGAGGATCTCCGGAGAGCGGGATCAAGCGCGGCGGAGGAATGTGTCCCGAGGCGCGGCAGGGCGCAAATCGCCTGCTG
>VFQM010003117.1_pt1 | contig 11112 bp, 9 predicted proteins | sample 3512391 | NCBI WGS metagenome assembly VFQM01 (sample SAMN10412369, study PRJNA504923) | tailings metagenome | isolation source: Replicate 1 from Balatoc abandoned mine | place: Philippines
GTCCGTGGATACCATCCAGAGGCCGGCAGCATCGAGACAGAACAATGCCCCGTTCAGCATCAGGCGCAGGTCGCCGTCAGCAATCGACGGCGTGACTTCGCCAATCATGTCCGCGAGGCGCTTGGCCGACATGGTGATGGACAGGCGGTCGTCCTTGGTCTGCGTCATGCGCGGATAATCGGCGGCGGCAAGGGCTGGCAGACGGAAGCGCGAACGACCGGATTTGACGAGCAGAGTGCCCTTTTCTTCGACGCTGATGTCAATAGGCTGCTTTTCAGGGAAGGCGCGAACCAGTTCACCAAAGCGCCGCACATCAACAGCGATCTCGCCACCCTTCTTGACCTCGCAGGGAGAAAGGGTCCGGGCCAGCATCCCGGTGTCGCTGCACAGCATCGAGAGCTTGCCGGCGTCGGTGGCCTTGAGCAGCACCGTGCCGAGCATCGGAACCGTGCCGCGCGTGTCGGCCGCACCGGCTACGAGGGAGAGGGGGAAAACAAGATGCTCTTTGGTGGTCGTGATCTGCATGGTGTCGTATCTCCAAGGTTAGGTGGCTACGGCTTTCGCCGCTCCAACAACCCTCACGATACGGACCCGAGCAGAGTGTTTCTTATTTAATTAGAACCGAGCAATTACGCCGCAATCAGCAGATTTTTCTTGTCCTCAACGGATACGGGAGGCCCATATTCCGGTACATCCAAAGGGCGTCCGCGCAAGACCGGAACCACTGGTGTTGGTGCCTCGACCGACATAGCCAGCGCCCGTGCGTGGTCATACTGGTAGCCGGCAAGCCCAAGGCGCTCGCGCCACGCTGTCCGGCGCAGAATTTCGTCGATCCGCCCTTCCTGTCCCTTGGCGACAGAGAGGAATCCGTAGCTCACATAGGTTCGGTATTCGGAGCCGGCAACATGGTGCCCCTCCATCAGCACCGGCCGTCGTGCAGCCGGTCCGTGCCATTCGTCCACGTAGCGGTCCAGTTCGAACATCAGGAACATGGAGGCGCCCTCGGCATCAATCGAGAACATCTCGCTGTTGGCCACATCCATAATGGTCCGGGCCTGGCCTTTCGAGACGATTTCGCGATGGCCGATGCAGCCGTCCCCGCCGAACGCATCAATCATTACGTCCCGCAGCCCGGTGTAAATCCAATCCTGGTTGGAATCCCAGTCGGAACCCGCATAGATGTAGCGAGCAGGTGGAATTGCCACCTTGGGAAACTCGGAGACATCTGGCACGGGATAACGAGCGCCGCGCAGGATGTCGCGATAAATGGCCAGTGCTGCATAGGGCAGAGAAAACCCCTGCAACGACCAGTGCGCCGAAATCGCAAATAGCGCCTCCATCGAGACAATCTGGAAGCGGGGGGCGATACCGAGACGCGCCGCTGCAGCACGCTCCTCGATGTCGATGGTCAGGGCATAACGCAGCAGTTCCTGCAGCATGGCCGGGCTGTAGCCGTCCACGGCGAACCGGATGTAGCCGTTCGCATCGATCGTCCTGCCGATCCAGGTGCGCCGCGACAGGTCATGAAAGGTATTGGCCAGGAAGCGACGGAACTGGGCAAGAGGGCGCATGAAGGCGTTGTGGGGTTCCTTCACCAGTTGATCCATGCTGCGGTCGTTCTTCACGGCCAGACAGGTGTAACACCCCGTCCGGCTGCCGCACGGCGCTGGAGAACGGTTGCCGTCCGAGCCGGATACCACGCATTCGCCGGCACTTTCCCGATATATCTCGATGGTCCGCTGAAAATCGGAGTAGGTCTCCTCGATACCGTTGCTGCACAAGCCGAGGTAGGTGAAAACGTCGTCGTACGTCCAGTCGATGATCGGGGCGATGGCAACGTTGCCGTCGGCATTGGTCTGGACCAGCTGGTCAGCCGCTTCCGCGCGCTTCGCAAGGTTTCCGGCGCGGACTACACTCTCCTCCCGGCGCACGCCGGTCACCGAAACGACGAACTGGCCAGCCTCCAGATTGTTCCGGCCGAGCAGATGCTTCCGCAGGCGCGACAGCGGCTCCACCTTCCAGCTGGTGGTGCAGTCGCGCTTGTGGCCAGCCATCGATGGCAGAGCCCGTCCGCCGATGACCGACACCGCAAACTCGTTGGCAAGACTCGGAGTGGCAATGTGGGCACTACCGGGCAGGCCAAAGCGATCGATCCAGGCCTGCACCTTTGCCATTTCCTCATGGACAAGTTGAGCAATCAGGGGATTTTCGACCTTGGTGTCGCAGGAGAGCACCACAAACGGTTGAACCGGCCGTCCTTCACCGGCAAGCTCTGATGCAGCGGCCATAGCCAACCCCAGCACAGTCCCTGAGTCCTTCCCGTGGCTCGTACTAAAGGCCGTGCGATAGTTGGCCATCATCCACTTCAGGATGGCCTTCGTCTTGGCGATCTTCTCCTCGATCCCGCCCTCCGGCATCGCCCGCAGCTTTGCCGGGGCTTCCGCAACCACGACGGGCGAAAATTCCCCGTTGGGCGGGCGCTCAAGCGGAGCCTGGAATTCCGGGAACAGGATGGACTGGGGGTGCATGTTGATCTCCATTGACGGAGATCAGTTTGCCAATCCGATCATGGACATTTTCGATTTTCAACAGAGGACGAGAACGTTGCGTCCTTCCGGGGATGGTCCGTTGATGCTACTTCGTTGCGCGTGTCGAGCTGAAATAAGTACCTCCCTGCCCATCCGGAGTGAAGGTGATCAGGTAAGGAATTGCTTGTCCGCACATATTGACGGTCCAGCGCTCCTGGACACTCCCTTGCTTCCACACTCCACCGTTGCCGGTGGTTCCCGCATTTACCTTGAGAACTTCCGTGTTGATGGACTCAATGCTGTCGCATTTCGTTTCGATTTTTGCTCTGAAGGAAACGTGGCTCACCGTGTCGGATTTGAGGAGAGCACTCGCCTTGGTTTCTCCGGAGATTGGGACGGTAGTTGCGCAGGCTGTAAGTGACAGACCGGCGACGATCAGCAGAGAGATGGCAATTCGACTATTCACATTTCTTCCTTGAGACAGTGGTTAATTTCTAGTGGTGACGCAGTCGCTGTAGCGGGGGCGTCAGAATAGACTCGGCTGCGACAAACATTCGGCCTTGGCCTCCGAATCAATCGGCGCCAATTGTGTGGCCGGGAGTCCCGACGAGGGCGTGGCACCAAGCCGGGCCAGAAGCTCCTCCTCATCCCAGACCGGTACCGACAGCGAACGCGCCTTCTCGAGTTTCGATCCGGCCGCGTCACCGGCAACAACGCAGTAGGTCTTCTTAGACACACTGCCCGCCACCTTGCCGCCGGCGGCTTCGATCATTGCCGTAGCCGCATCGCGCGACAGAGTGGGTAGCGCTCCCGTCAGCACGACGGTCTTGTCCGTCAGCACGCCCACGACGGCTTTGTCGATCGCGCTCGGTGCAATCAGTCCCGCGAGGCGATGGGCCTCGTTAGCGGTATCGGGGGAGTGCAGGAATTCCAGGATGGACTCGGCAGTGATCTCGCCAACGTCCGGCACGGCCAGCAGTTCCTCCCGGCTCGCGCCAGCGAATGCCTCCCAGGCGCCAAAAGCGCGAGCGAGATCCTTGGCCGTCCGCTCGCCAACGCCCTCGATACCCAGACTGAAGAGAAACTTCGGTAAGGGACGGCCGCGCGTGCCGGAGATCGCTGCCGCGAGGTTCCCCGCCGATTGCTCGCCGAAGCCAGGGCGGGCAGCGAGGCGCGCTGTGTCGAGGCTGAACAGGTCGGAGGCCTTGGTGATGAATCCTTCGTTGAGGAGGGTGGCCACGGTACTTTCGCCAAGTCCTTCGATGTCCATGGCCAGCCGAGAGGCGAAGTGCGTGATGCGATAGAGGCGCTGTGCCGGGCAGCGCGAACCCCCCGAACAGAAGTGCTCGGCGCCGATCTGGTGCAAGGGGGAACCGCACTCGGGACAGGCCGGCGGCATTTCCCACGGTGCAGCACCATCGGTGCGGCGGTCGAGCAGCGGCCCGACCACCTCCGGGATGACATCTCCGGCGCGCCGGACGATTACAGTGTCGCCTACGCGCACGTCCTTCAAGCGAATCTGGCCGAGGTTATGGAGTGTCACGTTGGTCACAGTGACGCCGCCGACGAACACCGGCTTCAGGCGTGCCACCGGGGTCACGGCCCCCGTGCGTCCGATCTGGATGTCGATCGCCAGCAGTTCCGTCGGCATTTCTTCGGGAGGAAATTTGTAGGCTACGGCGAATTTCGGCGTCCGGTGGTTCCAGCCGATATGCTCCTGCTGGTCCAGGTTGGCTACCTTGAAAACTACGCCGTCAATGCCCCAGCCGAGCGCCTTGCGCTTGGCAGACATCTCGGCAAAGGCCGCCCGGATGCCTTCGAATCCCGTCACCCGCTTCACGTTGGGGCTGACACGGAAGCCGCAGTCCTTCAGGAACGCCAGCACGGACACCTGATCGGCGAAGGCGTGGTCTTCGGCGCCGTTGAGTCCGTAGGCGAAGAAGGTCAGCCGGCGGGAGGCCGTCACCTTGGGATCGAGCTGGCGAATGGCGCCGGCGGCGGCGTTGCGTGGATTGACGAGCGAGGCCTTGCCGGCGGCAACGAGTTCGGCATTCACCTTCGCGAAGTCAGCTTCGAGCATCATCATCTCGCCCCGGACCTCGAGGGTCAGCGGCTCAGGCAAACGGAGCGGCACCGACTGCACCGTGCGGACCTGGGCGGTCACATCTTCGCCAGTCTCACCATCGCCACGGGTCGCCGCCTGCACCAGCAGGCCGGCGTCGTAAGTGAGGGTAATGGCCAGGCCGTCGTACTTATCCTCACAGGCGTACTCCACCGCCTCGATGTCGGCGCCAAGGGCGTCCGCGCAGCTCTGGGCGAAGCGCCGCACCTCGTCCTCGTTCATGGCGTTGGCCAGCGAGAGCATCGGCGTCCGATGGGTCACCGACGCAAACTCCTTCAAGGGGGCGCCGCCGACGCGCCGGGTCGGGGAATCAGGCGTTACCAGTTCCGGGTGCCGGGCCTCCAGCTGCTCCAGTTCGCGGTAGAGCGCGTCGTATTCGCCATCGCTGACCAAAGGGGCGTCGAGGACGTAGTAGGCGTGGGCGAGACGGGAAACATGGGCACGGAGGGCGCCAACCCGTTCTTTGGGGTGTATGTTCGGGTTCATGGCAGGAAGTTCTCCAGCACGGCGCTTTGAATATTCGGACATGACGAAATGGTACCGATACAAAGACCTTCTTTCAGGAGAAACTGAAGGCGGAGCCGGAACTATGCAGACAGGCCCGCCTGCGCGAGTGTGACGCGGTGCGACATCTCCACCAGAACATCTCGGGTGATGCCCTGGATGTATTCGGTGGCCACCAACCGAGATTCCTGGATGGATGGAAAATCTGCTACCTGGTCGTCGATACAGAACCAGTGTGCGATCCCGTGTCGGCGGGTGAAGTGCTGAATTTCTTCCTCGCGGAGCCGTTCTTCGAAAACCGGGGTGGTTCCGATGACGCGATCGCGTACAGTGGCCGGGAACAGGGCGCGTAGCTCCATGAAGGTGTGCGTCTCTCGCCAGGTGGAGGAGATCACAACCTCAACCGAGGGGTGGGCGAGCAACCATTGCTCGAACAATGGCATGTGCCGCAGGCTGCCGCTCTGGCATGGGTGCAGTACGCCGTCGATATCGAGAAACAGCACCACGCCGCGCGGCCGCTTCACGAGGATGCCATGCCGCGGGTCTGCCGGTGACGACGCGACCGGCGCCACTGGCGGGCGTTCCGGCTGGTGTAGCCATGAAGTTATGCGGGAAATCAGGTTCATATCAGACTCGGGGCAAGAGGAGTTTTCTCTGTGGTCGGAAACAGCGACATCAGGGCTTGACACACGGACACCCCGAGCACGCCGCCGGCAGCCACTTTCCCAACGACGATCTCATAGGCGAACAGTTCGCGGATCGGCAGATCCGGGGCAAACATCACACCGGCAAAGAAGGGCAGGGACAGCACCACAAAGTCCGTGACGGACCACGCGAGAAGCTGCAGCGGGCTGCGCTGCATCAGTGCCGTCCATGCCATCAGTGCGAAACAGAAGCGGCTGAGGTTTGCGCTGAACCATCCGGGGATCGGCACGATGTCGCGCTCATGCCCAAGGCCGTAAGCCAGGCCGAACAGCATGGCGCTGAACATCAGCACCAGGCTTCGGTGGCGGATGAGAGTCTGGCGGATGCTATCCACTGGATGCCTGCCGGGGTTCGATGACGGTGCCGACTCCGTTGCGCAGGAGCATCGCGCCGAGACTCTTCTTGGCCGCATCGTAGATGGGGTTGCCGATGTCGGAGAGCACTACCACCGGCCGCACACCCCCCTCGTCCAGTATGGCGAAGTCGGCAAGCGCATCGCCAGGGGGGGTGTCGAAACGGAGGGGGCGAACCACCGTCTTGCCTTTGGCGCGCAGATCCTCTGCAGCAGCAGCCTCATCTGGGGTGAATACTGGAAAGAAATTGGCGTCGGTGGGCAGACAGGCCATGTTGCTGACCGTGTAGTTGCCATCACGGCGCCCCGGTCGCACGGCCATCAGGCATACCCCGAACTGCGGAGGCAGATGTAACCACGGCGCCGGCCAGCGGGTCTCGAGGGCCACCGCCGTTTCCTTGGATACCCACAGGCGCAGGCCGGGCAGGTGTTTGAGGACGATCTGCCAGCCGTATTGCGTCGACCGGATTTCCTTCAGCGGCGCACAGATCAGGGCGGCGCCAGCAAGATCCCGGATAAATTCCTCGCACCCGACCAGCGCAGCCCGGCCGTTGTCCCTGTCGTAGCGTTCAGGCAGGTGAATGCGACGACGAAGGGATTCGCCATCAAGGGTAATGAGCGATGCTGCGTCGGCGAGCCGATCCCGTACGGATGACCAGGTGCGTGCGGCAAAACTCGTGTCGAGCCGGTTCAGGCCGGACTCTTCTGTCAGCAGGTCAAGTAGCCCATCGATACCGACCGCAGTGACCGGGCCCGTGGGCCGGTCGAGCCGGTCGAGGTCAGCTACCACCGCAAACCCTCCGTCCGCGCGGTCAGTCAGGACCCCGGCGGCGTAGCACTTGGCGCCGGTGAGGATGGTTTCATCTTCGACGGATGCGCAGTCCGGGGTGTGCAGAAAGCCGGTTCCAGGCATTCGCGACAGGTAGAAGACAACACCGCGGCGCCCGACATACATCTCGACGCCACCCTGGACGCACATGCAACGAGGACGCTGCTTCCCGGAGCGGGAAGCTTCCAGCAGTGCCTGGCCAGCGCGCGTCGAGGACAGCCATTCAGCGGTGTGAATGCCGTTGCCTAGAGCGATGCGCTGGACCTTGGGTTTCATCCTGTCGGGTCGGTAGTGTGGAGTAAGCGGACGCCGCTCGGCAGGTTGGCCAGCTTGCCGAAGCGCTCGATTGCCGCGTCGCGGTCGGTCCATTGCAGCAGGTCGCCAAGGCCTGCGGCCGTGAGCGGCCCCGAGAGCAGGCCATAGCCATTTGCCTGGTAGTTGGGGGTCATCGCGATGCGACGCTGCGGCTGCGTCTTGCACACGGCATAGACCCCGCCTCTGGCAAGAAGCACTGCATGTTCATCGCGGCCGGTCTGGTGGTGCATCACAACGTCGTAGTCGGGAAGGTTATTGATCAACTTTTTCATTTTTTGTTGGTAGTTGCTTCATGCGAGGACGTTCGCGCCGATTCCAGATCGCGCGCACCTCGTCCTGGGAGGTGAAAAGGGGGGTGGCAATGCCGCACTGCAGGCACTTCACGCGGAAGCGTCCCTCAACATCGATGCATTCGGCGTCGCTCCCACAGCAGGGGCATGCCCGGAGGGTACTGTCGCCGCTGCGGCGCTCGGCTGATCCGGCCAGTCGGGTGAATTCCTCTGGCGTCAGCTGCAGGGCCTCGCAGGCGTACTGGCGGAAAAACACAGCCATACCGGGCGCCGCGAACTGACGCCACAGGGTTGCCGCCATCGTCAGCGACCGAGAGCGCGCCTCGGGGATCCGGGAACCGCGCGTAACCTCCCCGACAAGGTAGGCTGCCAAGGTGGGCGCCGACTCAAGGGCCGATGTCAGCGCCTCGGGGCCGTGCTTGCGTACCAGGCTGTCCGGGTCTTCGTCTGCCGGTAGCCGGCAAAGGCGAATTTCGTGATGGTCGCTGACCAGCGGTACCAGCAGCTCGGCTGCACGCCAAGTCGCCTTGGCGCCGGCGGCGTCGCCGTCGAAGCAGAAATACACCCTGTCCGCAAGGGACAGCACCAATTCCGCCTGCACGTTTGTGAGCGCGGTACCGCAGGTGGATACGATGTGTTCGATACCGGCCTGAAACGGTGTCACGACATCGAAGAAGCCTTCGCAGACAATGATCGCCCGGTTCATCCGGATCGCCTGCCTCGCCTGAGCCAGCCCGAAAAGGACTCGCCCCTTCTGGTACAGGTCGGTTTCCGGCGTATTCAGGTACTTTGGACCTTCTTCGCTCAGGCGCCGGCCACCGAAGCCGATGATGTCACCGGATTCATTGCGGACAGGGAAGAGCAGGCGATTCCGGAAGAAGTCGTAGCACCCCTTCTTCTCCCCTTTGCGCGGCACAGCCAGTCCGGCAGAGATTAGGAGGTCACGCTTGAGGGATCGGTCGTCGGAGAGTGTTGCCCAGGCCTCCGGAGCGAATCCGAGTCCAAAACGGATGATGGTGTCGTCATCAATGCCGCGCTCGATGAGCGCATCCATCGCGGGCTTCCCGCTGTCTCCCAGCAGGAGCTGGTGGTACTTGGCGCAGGCCCGACGAAGCACATCCTTTACTCCAGCATGCTCGTCCGGCAACGCACCCACACGCTTGTTGGATGGAACCTCAACGCCAGTGCGCGAGGCGAGGGCGCGAACTGCCTCCGGAAATGACAGCCCCTGCTTGGCCATCGCGAATTCCAACCCGTTTCCATGAGCGTTACAGCCGAAGCAGCGGTAGTGGTCGTGGAACACCTTGAAACTGGGTGTCTTCTCCGAGTGGAAAGGGCACAAGCCTTCGTAGCTGCCTGCCTTTTTGGCGAGCGTCACCGTTTCTCCGATGAACTCGGGAAGGTCCAGCCTCGAAAGGATGTCGTCGATGGTGGTTTTTGGAATCACGGAGCGGAAGGTAGCCGGTCAGAGCGGGGTAAAACAACCGGAGAGAACCAAAAAGCACGTTACCCCCCCCATTTCGGCGGCATTTCCGACTCGTCCTCGTCCGGAGCGCGTGCAATCATTCGTCGCAGTTTTACGGACCCGTGGACTTCGAGATGAACAGACCAACCCCTCAGTTGATTCGGATGAAAAAGTGGATGCGCAAGAGCACCGTCAGCTTTTTCGAGCGTAACCAGGATGTGATCGCCGCTCCGAGCTTCGTTGCCCTGTGCAACCGCATGGTGGTCGACGTCATGAGCACCGGCTTCGAGGTGCTGACCCGTGATTCTCATTTCATCACCGTCCGGGCACGCCAGATCCTCACGCAGAACGTGAAGGGCGACATCTACCAGGAAGACGAGCTGTTCAAGGCGGAGTCGTCCCTGAATAACCACTTCGAACGCCTGCACGAATACTTCGACACCCGCATCCAGCAAGGTGAGCAGAAGCTGGAAATGAGCGGGTTCAACCTTAACGAAGTGCAGCGGCTCGTGACCAATTACGAGACCATGACCGTCACAAATGGCGTCACGCAGTATCTCGACATTCTGGCCAAGGCAGACCACTACATCACCATCCTTCAGTACCTCTGGGTGACGAGCGAGCTTTCGGACAACCCGGACGAAGCTATGCGTGTGAAGCTGAATACCGAGCGCGAGGTGCGCCAGCAGTTGTTCGGCATCACCCGGGCGAGCAACGCCCACTACAACAACATCCGCCGCCTCTGTAATGGCGTGCTGGAGCTGCGCAAGAAGGAACGCGCCGAGCAGTCCGAGCGGGACCGCGCACGCGCCGCCGAGAAGAAGGCGAAAGCCGAGGAGGCTGCCGCCCGTCGTTTGGCGTCCGAGGAGCAGCGGAAGGCTGAGGCCCGGACGAAACGCGCCGAGACGAAACGTCAGAACCTGACGAGCGCCCAAGGCGAGATGGACTCCCTTACGCTGGCAGCGGCCGCCGCCTGATAATGCGAAATGGCGGCGCTGAAGCTCAATGACGCCCAGCAGGATGCGGTAACCACCTCCGACAACATCCTCTGCTGCGCTTGCCCGGGAAGCGGCAAGACGCGGGTGCTCATTGCCAAGGTAAAGCACGTCCTCAAGACCTACCCCGATCCGCACATCGTCATGACAACCTTCAGCCGGGACGCAGCTGAAGAAATGCTCGAGCGGATCAAGAAAGAGAAGTCGATCGGTACTGAGGATCTAGCCCGGCTGACCATCGGCACCTTTCACTCGCTGGCCCTGCGCCAGCTCAAGCAAATTGGCAAGATCGGCAAGATTCTGTCCGAGATCGAGACCCGTCACCTGATCAACCGGGCCTTGCATGACACCGGGGCCGAGTTGTCCGTCGAGGGCGCCGATGCGCTGATCGCCCGTTGCAAGGCAGACCCCGAGTTTGCCAAGGACAATCCCGAGGTGGCCAAGCTGACCGCCTGTTACCGGAAACACCAGGCGGCTATTGGCGGCCAGGACTTCACCGACCTGCTGATTCGGGCGAACGAGCTGATGGCTGCGGGAAAGCTCAAGCCAATCCGGGCGACGCACATCATGGCTGATGAGTTTCAGGACATCGACCAGATGCAGTTCGACTGGCTGATGCACCACATGGCCCAGGAGCCGATTGCCTGCGCCGTCGGTGATGACGACCAGAGCATCTATGCCTTTCGGCGTAGCTTGGGCTACCGGGGCATGATGGACTTCGTGGCCGCGACAGGCGCCCGGATCATCACCCTCGATACCAACTACCGGTCGACGAGCGGGATCGTGAATGCGGCCAGCCGCCTGATCGGCTACAACATCGACCGGGTACCCAAAAAGATCAAGGCCGCTCGCGGCCAAGGGCCGGAGCCCCGTGTAATCGGGCTGGCCAAGGAAGAAAGCCAGGCTATGCGGATCGTGCACGAGCTCGACAGGATCTGTGCCGCCAACAAGGTGCCGCCGCCGGCGCCAAACCGCGAGCCATACCGGTTCGGCGTCAAGGTCGGACA
>VFQM010003118.1_pt1 | contig 11111 bp, 12 predicted proteins | sample 3512391 | NCBI WGS metagenome assembly VFQM01 (sample SAMN10412369, study PRJNA504923) | tailings metagenome | isolation source: Replicate 1 from Balatoc abandoned mine | place: Philippines
TTGAAAATCCCCGTGTCGGGGGTTCGATTCCCTCCCCGGCCACCACGAAATCCGAGGGCCTGCGAGCGATCGCAGGCCCTTTTTCTTTGTCCCCGCGCCCTGCCCCGTGCTGCTGTGGCATCTTCCCGACGCATGAGCCCCAGGCCCCTCCCGCGATGATCGACCGCGACACCCTCCGGCGCGAAGGCTACGTCCTGCTGCGCGGCGCCATCCCCGCGGACTGGCTGCCGGAACTGCGCGCCGCCTTCGATGCCGGCGTCCGCCCCTCGGCCGACTGGCCGGTGCCGCGCGGGGCCGACTGGCGCCATTCCATGCTCGACCTGGAGCCGCGCGTGCAGGCCGTCTGCCGCCTTCCGGTGCTGCTGGCGGCGGTTGGCGCGCTCATCGGCGAGCGCTTCTTCCTTGGCCAGGTCGAAGGCCGGGAACCGCTCGCGGGCGGCGGCATGCAGGGCCTGCACCGCGACCTGTCCGCGCAGCGGCCGGGCGACACCGTGGGCGCGCTGGCCTTCTTCGACGACTACGGCCCCGGCAACGGCGCCACCCGCCTCGTGCCGGGCAGCCACCGGATGGCCGACGGCGCGGCGGGGATCGGTGAAGACCAGGAGGCGAAGGCGCTGCAGATCGAAGGCCGGGCCGGCGACATCCTGGTCTTCGACGCCAACCTCGTGCACGCGGCCAGCACCAACCTGTCGGGGGCACGGCGGCGCTCGATCCTGGCCGGCTATTTCGCCGACGCCCTGTACGATGCGCTCGCGGCGACCGCCCGCCTGCGCAACGTCCGCATGGACACCCGCGAGAGGTTCGAGCCCGCGCCATGAGCACCCGCAAATCCACGCCCCCCGCCGATCGCCTCGGCGAACCCCATGCCCAGCTGCGCGACCGCGAGGGCCGGCTGCTGGGCGGCATCGTGCGCAAGGACGGCCTGTGGGTGCTGGGCCTGGATGGCCGCATCGTCGGCGAATCCGCCAGCGCGGCGCATGTCCTGGCCATCCTCAAGCGTGCCGCCGCCCTGGCGCGCGCCGAGGGGCGCGAAGTGGACCTGGTGTTCTCCGCCCCGCTGCGCGCCGCCGCGCACCGGGAAGCCGAGGCCGAGGGCCTGGATTTCGAGGCGTTCCAGGCCAGGCTGGCGGAGCAGATGAAGGCCGCGGGATCCGGCCCGGCCGCCTGAGGCCGGCGCGGCGCCACGCGACGCGAACATACGGGCTGGTATCCTTCGGGCTTCGCCCTCCGGAGCCACGCCCCATGCGCCGACTGAGCCTCGCCCTCGCCCTGCTGGTGGCCACCGTCCTGACGGCCTGCGCCGGCGGACCGCCCAAGCGCATCTTCCCGCCGAACGCGACGGTGCAGGAGTTGCGCATCGGCGAAGACGGCCAGTGGACGCTGCGCCTGCGCCTGCAGAACTTCAGCACCGTGCCCATGCGCTTCGACCGCGTCGAGGCGACGCTGCGCATCAATGGCGAAGAGGCCGGCCGCCTGTCCTTCGACCCGGGCGTTTCCGTCGGCCCCGGCTCGGCCGAATCCTTCGAGCAGCGCCTGTCGCCGGCCGCCGGCCCCCAGGCCGCCGTGTCCGCCGCGCTCGCCGCCAAGCGCGGCGTGCGCTACCAGCTGCAGGGCCGCATCGCCAGCCGCGAGCACGGCACCGACCATCCCTTCGACTACCAGAGCGCGCTCGACCCCGTCCCCGGGCTCGAGGGCGTGATGCGCTGACCCCGAGGACCCGCGAATGAACCGCTACACCGCCCCCGTGCGCGACATGAAGTTCGCGCTCTACGACGTCATCCAGGCCGACAGGCTGTACGCCCGGCTCGGCCTCGAGCACGCGCAGCGCGACCTGCTCGACGCGGTGCTCGAGGAAGCCGCGCGCTTCACCGAGACCGTGCTGGCCCCGCTCAACGGCGTCGGCGACGAGCACGGCTGCGTGCACGACAAGGCCACCGGCGCCGTCACCACGCCGCCCGGCTTCAAGGCCGCGTACGAGCAGTTCGTCGCCGGCGGCTGGAGCGGCCTGACCGCGCCCGAAGCCATGGGCGGCCAGGACCTGCCGGAGAGCCTGGGCGCGGCGGTGAAGGAAATGCTCGACGCCGCCTGCCTGAGCTGGGGCAACTACCCGCTGCTCTCGCACGGCGCCACCGAGGCGCTCAAGCACCACGGCGAGGACTGGCAGAAGGAGGTCTTCCTCAAGCCGATCATCAGCGGCGAGTGGACCGGCACGATGTGCCTGACCGAGCCGCACTGCGGCTCCGACCTCGGCCTGCTCAAGACCAAGGCCGAACCGCAGGCCGACGGCACCCACCGCATCACCGGCACCAAGATCTTCATCACCGGCGGCGAGCACGACTTCACCGGCAACATCGTGCACCTGGTGCTGGCGCGCCTGCCGGACGCACCGGCCGGCACCAAGGGCATCTCGCTGTTCATCGTGCCCAAGGTGAAGGTGTCGCGCGACGGCGTGGTGGGCGAACGCAACGCGGTGCGTTGCGGCTCGATCGAGCACAAGATGGGCATCCACGGCTCGGTCACCTGCGTGATGAACTTCGACGGCGCCGAGGGCTACCTCATCGGCCAGCCGAACAAGGGCCTCAATGCGATGTTCACCATGATGAACACCGCGCGGCTGGCGGTGGGCCTGCAGGGCCTGGGCCTGATCGACCGCGCCTACCAGAACGCGCTGGCGTACTCGCGCGACCGCCTGCAGGGCCGCGCGCTCACCGGCGCCAAGAACCCGGACAAGCCGGCCGATCCGCTGATCGTGCACGGCGACATCCGCCGCATGCTGCTCACCTGCAAGGCGCTGGGCGAAGGCGGCCGGCTGCTCGCGCTGCATGCCGCGACCCTGGTGGACGTGCTCGAGCGCTCGACCGACGCGGAGGAACGCAAGCAGGCCGACCTGCTGCTCGGCTTCCTCACGCCCATCGTCAAGGGCCTGCTGACCGAGTGGGCCAACGAATGCACCTACCACGCCCTGCAGTGCTTCGGCGGCCACGGCTACGTGCGCGAATGGGGCATGGAGCAGCTGGCGCGCGACGCCCGCATCACCACCATCTACGAAGGCACCACCGGCATCCAGGCGCTCGACCTGCTGGGCCGCAAGACCCTGCAGCTGCAGGGCGCCGGCCTGCAGATCTTCCTGAAGATGGTGCAGTCCTTCTGCACCGAGCACGCGGCGAACCCGGCGATGACCGAGTTCGTGCTGCCGCTGGCCGAATCGGCCAAGCAGTGGGGCGAGCTGACGATGGAGGTCGGCCGCAAGGCCAGCGCCAACGGCGACGAGCTGGGCGCGGCCGCGGTGGACTACCTGTTCTATTCGGGCTACGTCGCCCTCGCCTTCTGGTGGGCGAAGGCGGTGGCGGCGGCCGAGGCCGGCGACCACCCGGCGGGCTTCAAGACCGCCAAGCGCGAGACGGCGCGCTTCTACTTCGCGCGCCTCCTGCCCCGCACCGCCACGCATGCCGCCGCGATCCGCGCCGGCAGCGCCAGCGTGATGTCGCTGGACGCGGCGCTGTTCGACAGCTGACCCCAAGGCCAAGGATTCGCGCATGACAAGCTCCAGGGGCTTCCAGGCCCTCAAGGCCACCCTGCTGGTGCTGTTCATCGCCGCCGCGGCGGCCTACCTGTGGCGACACCGGGATGCGGAGCCGCCGCCGGCCATGCCGGCACCGTCGGCGCAGCCGGTTTCGATCGCGCCGACGCCGTCGCCCGGCCCGCCGCCGGGCGAGCCGGCCGGCAGCGCGCCGGTGCCGCGTGAACGGGTGCCCCCGCCGCTGTCGACACCGCCCGGCCAGGCCCTGGGCTTGGGCGATCCGCTCAATGCCGCCGGCACGCCCGAGGAACTGGCCTGGCTCGTGCGGAATGGCTTCCCTTCGGCGGCGGAGCGCGAGGCGGCGATGGCGCAGGCCGTGGATCCGTCGCGGATCAACCTGCGCGATGGCGCGTCGTCACAGGAGCTGCTGGCGCTGGGCGAACTGGCGCGCCGCGACCCCACCTCGCGCGACCAGGCCGTGACGCAGTTGAACGAGGCCGCGGCGCTGGGATCCATGTATGCGCTGGAGGTGCTGGGCAACCTGCACGCCGATCCGCGCAACGGCAATCCGCTGATGTCGGAAGCGTATTTCCGCGCCGCGGAGTTCCGCGGCAACTGGGCCGTCGCGATCCGGCAGCGCGCGCCGCTGGACCCCGGCCGCGACATCCTGGCCTCGCTGATGGCCCAGCAGTTCATCGAGAACGCCAACCGGCTTCGCGCGCAGCGCGGCCTGCCGCCCCTGCAGCACGACATGCGACCGGGCCTCGCAGTGGCCCTGCAGCGCATGCGCGATGGCGTGCTGGCGCGCTCGTCCGCGCCGGGCGGGCAGTAGACGGAACCGGACACCCAGCCGGGAAAAAGAAAGCCCGCCAGATGGCGGGCTTCTGCTTTGCGGCGGCCCCGGGGTCGGGCCTGCCTCACGAATTGGTCGGGACGGTGAGATTCGAACTCACGACCCCTAGCACCCCATGCTAGTGCGCTACCAGGCTGCGCTACGCCCCGATTCGTGTCCGGCGGTGGCCGGGCCGCGAAGTATACGCGAGCCCGCCTGTTTGTAGGAGGCCCTTCAGGGCCGACCGCATCGGGCCTGAAGGCCCTCCTACACGGGTCCTCAGCGCCTCAGCAGCGCCAGCACTTCTTCCAGCTCCATGCGCACCTGCTTGACGATCTGGGCCGAGAGGTTGGATTCGACCCGGCCCGCCTCGCCTTCCAGGCGCTGGCGCGCGCCGCTGATCGTGTAGCCCTGTTCGTACAGCAAGCCGCGGATCTGGCGGATCATCAGCACGTCGTGGCGCTGGTAATAGCGCCGGTTGCCCCGCCGCTTGACCGGCTTGAGGCTGGTGAATTCCGTCTCCCAGTAGCGCAGGACGTGCGGCTTGACGTCGCACAGCTCGCTGACCTCACCGATGGTGAAGTACCGCTTCGCCGGGATCGGCGGGAGTTCCCGGTTACTGCCTGGATCCAGCATAGGCTTCCACGCGCTCCTTCAGCTTCTGGCCCGGACGGAAGGTCACCACGGTGCGCGCGGAGATCGGGATCTCCTCGCCGGTCTTGGGGTTCCGGCCCGGACGCTGGTTCTTCTGGCGCAGGTCGAAGTTGCCGAAGCCCGACAGCTTGACCTGCTGCCCACGCTCCAGCGCTTCCCTCAGCGCATCGAAGAAGGAGTCCACGAATTCCTTGGCCTCGCGCTTGTTCAAGCCGACTTCCTCGAACAGACGCTCGGCCATTTCGGCCTTGGTCAACGCCATAACTGCCCCTGTAACCCGCCCTTGCGGGCGCAACTCATGACCTCAACCGCGCGCCGCAGTCCCGGGCCAGCGCCTCGAGGGCGCCAGCGACGGCCTGGTCGGCGTCGCGATCCGTGAGGGTGCGGGAAACGTCTTGGAGAATCAAGCCCATAGCCAGACTCTTTGAGCCCGGCTCTAGGCCCGGACCGACGTAGCGATCGAACAGCACGACCTCGCGCAGGAGCGGGCCCAGCGCGGCTTTCAGGCTGGCCTCCAGGGCCGACCAGGGGGTTGGGTCCGGCACGACGAGCGCGATGTCCCGGCGGACGGACGGGAAGCGGGAGAGCTCGCCGGCGCGCGGGACGGCCCGGGAGGCGACGGCCTCGAGCTCGAGTTCGAAACCCACCACCTCGCCCTCGAGGTCCAGGGCCCGGGCCAGGCGCGGGTGCAGGTGGCCGATCCAGCCGATTTCGCGGCCGTCCCGCCAGACCGAGGCGCTGCGGCCGGGGTGGCCGTAGCCGCGGGCGTCGGGGCGGAAATCGGCCCGGGCGCCGGCCAGGGCCAGCAGGGCCTCGACCTCGGCCTTGAGGTCGAAGAAATCCACGGCCCGGTCATCCGCGCCCCACTGCTCGGCCGACTGCGGGCCGGTGGCGACCGCGGCGATCCGGCGGGTCTCCACCGGGCCGTCCGCGCCGGCGTGGAAGACCTTGCCCAGCTCGAACAGGCGCACGCGCGACTGCTGGCGGGCGCGGTTGCGGCCCAGGGCGGAAACCAGGCCCGGCAGCAGGGCCGTGCGCATCACGCCCAGTTCGGCGCTGAGCGGGTTGGCCAACGCGACCGCGCCCTCGTGCAGGCCCCAGGCCTGCAGGGTGCCGGCATCGAGGAAGGCGTAGTTGATGGCCTCGAGGAAATCGCGCCCGGCCAGCTGGCGGCGCAGCACGGCCTCCGGCACGCGGGTCTCGCTGGGCGCGGCCAGGCGGATGGCGCCGGCCGGCGTGGAGGTCGGGATGGCCTCGTAGCCGTGGATGCGGGCGATTTCCTCGACCAGGTCCTCTTCGATGGCGATGTCGAAGCGGCGGGCCGGCGGCAGCACGGTCCAGCCGTCCACGGCGGCCGTGAGCTGCATGCCGAGCGCGCGCAGGATGCGCTCGACCTCGGCATCGGCGACGCGGATGCCCAGCACGCGCGCCAGGCGGGCACGGCGCAGCGGCACCGGTGCGCGCACCGGCAGCTGGTCGGGCAACACGGCCTCGGTCACCGGGCCGGCGACGCCGCCCATCACCTGCTGCACCAGCGCAGTGGCGCGCTCCAGCGCATGCCGCGGCAGCTGCGGGTCGACGCCGCGCTCGAAGCGGTGCGAGGCGTCGGTATGCAGGCCCAGGCGGCGGGCGCGGCCGATGATCGCGTCGGGCGCGAAATGCGCGCTCTCGAGGAAGACGGACGTCGTGGCGTCGGTGACGCGGGTGTCCCATCCACCCATCACGCCGGCCAGCGCGACCACGCGGTCGGCGTCGGTGATGGCAAGGAAGCCCTCGTCCAGCGCGACTTCGCGCTCGTCCAGCAGCTTCAGCGATTCGCCGCCGCGGGCGCGGCGCACGCCGACCGGGCCCTCCAGCATTCCGGCATCGAAGGCGTGCATGGGCTGGCCAAGTTCGAGCATCACGTAATTGGTGATGTCCACCAGCGGGCTGATCGGGCGCAGGCCGGCGCGACGGAGGCGCTCGGTCATCCACAGCGGCGAGCGCGCGGACGGGTCGAGGCCGGTGATGACGCGGCCACAGTAGCGCGGGCAATCGGCGCCGGCCTGCAGGGCCACGTCGATGCGGCGGTCGTGGCCGATCGCGGCCTCCGGGATTTCCAGCGGATTGACCTGCGCGCCCATCGCCGCGGCGACGTCGAAGGCGATCCCGCGCACCCCGAAGCAGTCGGCGCGGTTGGGCGTCAGCTTGAGCTCGAAGCTGGCGTCCGGGAGGCCGAGGTAATCCGCCAGCGCGGCGCCTACCGGCGCATCGGCCGGCAGCTCCATCAGGCCGCTGGCGTCGGCATCGATGCCGAGCTCCTTCGCCGAGCACAGCATGCCCTGCGAATCCACGCCGCGCAGTTTCGCGGCCTTGATCTGGACGCCGCCCGGCAGCGACGCGCCGACCGTGGCCAGCGGCGCCTTCAGGCCCGGGCGCGCGTTCGGCGCGCCGCAGACGATCTGAACGGTGCCGGCGCCGGTGGCGACCTGGCAGACCTGCAGGCGGTCGGCCTCGGGGTGGCGCTCGCAGGCCAGGATCTCGGCGACGACCACGCCGGCCAGGCCTTCGCCCAGCACGGTGCAATCCTCGACTTCGAGGCCGATGGCGGTCAGGCGCGCGGCCAGCGCCTCGCGGTCGCCCGCGACGGTGACGTGCTCCCTGAGCCAGCTTTCCGGGAATTTCATGGTGTTCCTTCCATCCAGTGTTTCCGTGGGAGGGCCTCCAGGGCCGATGCCCTTGGCGCGAAGGCATCGGGCCTGAAGGCCCTCCGACATGGGGGTCAGGCGAACTGCTTGAGGAAGCGGGCGTCGTTCTCGAAGAAGCTGCGCAGGTCGTTGACGCCGTAGCGCAGCATGGCGAAGCGCTCCACGCCCAGGCCGAAGGCGAAGCCGGTGTACTTCTCCGGGTCGATGCCGCAGGCGCGCAGCACGTTCGGGTGCACCATGCCGCAGCCGAGCACCTCGAGCCAGCGCGTGCCGCCGTCGGGCTGCTGCCAGGCGATGTCCACCTCGGCCGAGGGCTCGGTGAAGGGGAAGTAGCTGGGGCGGAAGCGCATCTCGAAGTCGCGCTCGAAGAAGGCGCGCACGAACTCGGCCAGCGTGCCCTTGAGGTCGGCGAAGCTGGAGGTCTCGTCCACCAGCAGGCCCTCGACCTGGTGGAACATCGGCGTATGGGTCTGGTCGCTGTCGCTGCGGTAGACCTTGCCGGCGGCGATCATGCGCAGCGGCGGGCCGCTCTTCTCGGCCACCGCGCGCTGCATGAAGCGCACCTGCACGCCCGAGGTGTGCGTGCGCAGCAGGCGCCCGTCCGGGAAGTAGAAAGTGTCGTGCATGGCGCGCGCCGGGTGGTGCGGCGGGAAGTTCAGCGCCTCGAAGTTGTGGAAGTCGTCCTCGATCTCCGGACCATCGGCCAGCTGGTAGCCCAGGCGCGCGAAGATGTCGGTGATGCGCTCGAGCGTGCGCGAGACCGGATGCAGGTTGCCGACGGCGGTGCCGCGGCCCGGCAGGCTCACGTCGAAACGCTCGCTGGCCAGGCGCGCGGCGAGCGCGGCCTCCTCCAGCACGGCCTTGCGCGCGGCGATGGCGTCGGCCAGCGCGTCCTTGGCGCGGTTCACGGCCTCGCCCGCCGCCTTGCGCTGCTCGGGGGCGAGCGCGCCGAGCTGCTTGAGCTGGCCGGTGATGGTGCCGCTCTTGCCGAGCAGCGAGACGCGCAGGGCGTCCAGCGCCTCGAGGCTGGCGGCGGATTCGACCTCGGCGAGGGCCGAGCGGGTCAGGGCTTCGATGTCGGACATTCTCGGCTCGTGTTCCGGGACCTGAAAACAAAATGGGGAAGGACTCGCGCCCTTCCCCACTTCGGTGCCGCCTGCGCGCGGCATGCCGCCGCAGGCGATGGCCTTACGCCGCGAGAGCGCGCTTGGCCTGCTCGGCGATCTGGCCGAAGGCCGCGATGTCGTGCACCGCGATGTCGGCCAGGGCCTTGCGGTCCAGGTCGATGTTGGCCTTCTTCAGGCCGTTCATCAGGCGGCTGTAGCTCAGGCCGTACTGGCGGGCGGCGGCATTGATACGCACGATCCACAGGCTGCGGAACTGGCGCTTCTTCTGCTTGCGGCCGATGTAGGCGTACTGCTGGGCCTTGGTGACGGCCTGCTTGGCGACGCGGAAAACCTTGCGGCGGGCGTTGTAGTAACCCTTCGCGAGCTTGATGATCTTCTTGTGACGGCGGCGCGCCGTGACACCACGCTTGACTCGTGCCATGTCTTATCTCCTCAGAGGTACGGCAGCATGCGGTCCAGACGGCCCGCGTCCTCGGCACGAACATGGTTCGTCTGCCGCAGGTTGCGCTTCCGCTTGGTCGCCTTCTTGGTGAGGATGTGGCTACGGTTGGCGTGGCCCGCCTTGTACTTGCCGGAAGCGGTCTTCCGGAAGCGCTTGGCGGCCGCCCGATTGGTCTTGATCTTGGTCTTGGCCATGGGAAATCCCTTTGGGGTCTTGGTTACTGGCCTGGGCGGTGGCTATCGCCACGCTTTCCGTCCTGCCCGTGCCGGCTTGTAAGTCGCTGATTCCTTTACGGAAACCTCGACGGGTCCATGGTGGTTCTACCCGGAAACCCGGGCCCGGGAACCACACCGGGGGCCCACCGGGATCCCGGTGGGCCGCGAATTATGCAACAAAATCCGGGACTTGTGTAGGAGCGCCTTCAGGCGCGATCCCAGCCCATCCGGTTCGCGCCTGAGGGCGCTCCTACCCCGGCCGGGCCTCAGGTCTTCTTCTTGGGCGCGACCATCATGATCATCTGGCGGCCCTCGAGGCGCGGGCGCTGCTCGATCACCACGTCCTCGCCCAGGTCGGTCTCGATGCGCTTGGCCATCTCGAGGCCGAGTTCCTGGTGCGCCATCTCGCGGCCCTTGAAGCGGATGTTGACCTTCACCTTGTCGCCTTCCTCCAGGAACCGGCGGAGGTTGCGCAGCTTGATGTTGTAGTCGCCATCGTCGGTGGTCGGGCGGAACTTGAGTTCCTTGATCTCGACGATCTTCTGCTTCTTCTTGGCCGCGTTGGCCTTCTTCTGCTGCTCGAACATGAACTTGCCGAAGTCCATGATGCGGCAGACCGGCGGGTCCGCGGTCGGCTGGATCTCGACGAGGTCCACGCCGGCGTCCTCCGCCAGCGCCAAGGCCTCGTCGCGCGACAGCACGCCGATCATCTCGCCATCGAGCCCGATGACGCGGACTCGCGGGACGCGGATCTCGAGGTTCTTGCGGTTACGCTTTTCGGTGGCTGAGGTGTTGATTCGCGTGATTCCTGGTGGTTGCGTGATACCGGCCGCGCTCAGGCGGCCGGGCCATTCTCCGCCCGGAGGCGGTCGATGAAGTCCTGCAGCGGCATCGTGCCCAGGTCCTCGCCCGACCGGGTGCGTACCGAGACGTGTCCGTTGTCCCGCTCGCGGTCCCCGGCCACGAGCAGGTACGGGACCTTCTGCAGCGTGTGCTCGCGGATTTTATAGCCGATCTTTTCGTTCCGCAAATCGGCCGCGACCCGGAAGCCTTGATTCGCAAGGGTTTTCCGGACTTCCCCGACATAGGCGGCCTGGGCGTCGGTGATGTTCATGACCACGGCCTGGACCGGGGCCAGCCAGGCCGGGAAGGCGCCGGCATGGTTTTCGATCAGGATGCCGATGAAGCGCTCCATCGAGCCGACGATGGCCCGGTGCAGCATGACCGGGTGCTGGCGGGTGGAGTGCTCGTCCACGTACTCGGCGCCGAGGCGGCCGGGCATCATGAAGTCCACCTGCATCGTGCCGAGCTGCCAGGTGCGGCCGATGGCGTCGCGCAGGTGGTACTCGATCTTGGGGCCGTAGAAGGCGCCCTCGCCCGGCAGCTCCTCCCACTGCACGCCGGCCGAGCGCAGGGCCGAACGCAGGGCGTCCTCCGCGCGGTCCCAGGTCGCGTCGTCGCCCAGGCGGTTCTCGGGGCGCAAGGCGATCTTGATCGCCGGCTCGCCGAAGCCGAAATCCCGGTAGACCTTCAGTGCCTGCTGGTGGAAGGCCGTGACCTCGGCCTCGACCTGGTCCGGGGTGCAGAAGATGTGGCCGTCGTCCTGGGTGAAGCCGCGCACGCGCAGGATGCCG
>VFQM010003119.1_pt1 | contig 11110 bp, 9 predicted proteins | sample 3512391 | NCBI WGS metagenome assembly VFQM01 (sample SAMN10412369, study PRJNA504923) | tailings metagenome | isolation source: Replicate 1 from Balatoc abandoned mine | place: Philippines
CAGGATCTGAAGGCCGTGCTCTGTCGAGCGCGTGACCGAAAGGGTAGGAGCCGGCCGCTGCCGCGGCGCCGCGGAATGGCGAGTTTGCGAGGGGGGTTTCGGGGTCTGGGATCGAACGCCTCGCGGGCGGGGTGCGTTTGCGCGAACATGGCGATCTGTTGGGTTTCAGTGCATCTTAGACCAAACTGCACGTGCAAATGATTCGGGTGGCGAGTTACGATAGCGGTATGCCGTTTGATGCATTCAGAACCGTGCTTGTCGACGTGGCCCAACTCCAGGCGGGCTACCCCTTCCGCACCACGATCGAAGAGGTGCCGGGCGGCGACGTGCACGTGATCCAGATGAAGGACGTCAGCCCCGAGCTGGGCGTCGACTGGTCCGCCGTCATGCGCACCCGGTTGGCCGGGCGCAAGAAGCCCGACTGGATCGTCGATGGCGACATCCTCTTCGCCGCCAAGGGCGCGCGGTTCTACGCGGCCTGTGTCGGCGCGGCCTTGCCCAACGCCGTGTGCGTGCCGGCCTTCTTCCACCTCAGGGTCAAGCCTGGGACTGCGCTCGACCCCGAATTCCTGGCCTGGCAGATCAACCAGCCGCCGTGCCAACGCCAACTGCTGCAGGCCGCCGAGGGCAGCAGCCAGCTCAGCATCCGCCGTGCGGTGCTCGAGCAGTTGGTGCTGGCCGTTCCACCCATCGCCGCACAGCGCCGCATCGTCGCGCTGGCCGGCCTGGCGGTGCGGGAGCGGCTAGCCCTGCAGCGCCTCATCCACAACCGCGAACAGCAGCTCCAGGCCATCGCCGAAGACCTGGGCGCTGAAGCCGGCTCACATTGACCGGAGGACACCACATGAACGACCTCGCAACACCCCAGGCCGCCGTGAGCCAGGACGACATCAACGCCGCCGTCTGGGCCGCCTGCGACACCTTCCGCGGCACCGTGGACCCGAGCATCTACAAGGACTACGTCCTGACGATGCTGTTCCTGAAGTACGTCTCCGACGTCTGGCAAGACCACTACGACCACTACAAGGCCCAGTACGGCGACCACCCTGAGCTGATCGCCGAGATGCTGAAGAACGAGCGCTTCGTGCTGCCGGCCAGCGCCAGCTTCTACGCCCTGCATACGCTGCGGCACACGCCGGGCAACGGCGAGCGCATCGACAAGGCGCTGCACGCCATCGAAGAGGCCAACCTCGGCAAGCTGCGCGATGTCTTCCAGGACATCAGCTTCAACAGCAACAAGCTGGGCGACGAGCAGCAGAAGAACGACATCCTGCGTCACCTGCTGGAAGACTTCGCCAAGCCAGAGCTGAACCTGCGCGAGAGTCGTGTCGGCCAGCTCGACGTGATCGGCAACGCCTACGAGTTCCTGATCAAGAACTTTGCCTCCACCAGCGGCAAGAAGGCCGGCGAGTTCTACACGCCACCCGAGGTGTCCACGTTGATGGCCCGGCTGATGGACCCGCAACCCGGCGACGAGATCTGCGACCCCACCTGCGGCTCGGGCTCGCTGCTGATGAAGTGCGGCCGGCTCATCCGCCAGCGCACCGGGGCGCGCAAGTACGCGCTGTACGGGCAGGAGGCCATCGGCAGCACCTGGGCGCTGGCCAAGATGAACATGTTCCTGCACGGCGAGGACAACCACCGCATCGAGTGGGGCGACACCATCCGCAACCCCAAGCTGCTGGACGGCACGGCCAGCCTCAAGCACTTCGACATCGTGGTGGCCAACCCGCCCTTCAGCCTGGAGAAGTGGGGCTTCGAAGGCGCCGAGGCCGACAAGTTCAGCCGCTTCCGCCGCGGCCTGCCACCGCGCACCAAGGGCGACTACGCCTTCATCCTGCACATGGTCGAGACGATGAAGCCCGGTACCGGCCGCATGGCCGTGGTGGTGCCGCACGGCGTGCTGTTCCGCGGCGCGGCCGAGGGGCGCATCCGCCAGAAGCTGATCGAAGAGAACCTGCTCGACGTGGTGATCGGTTTGCCCGAGAAGCTGTTCTACGGCACCGGCATCCCAGCCGCGGTGCTGGTGTTCCGCAAGCACAAGGCCGACGACAAGGTGCTGTTCATCGACGCCAGCCGCGACTTCGAGGCCGGCAAGAACCAGAACGTGCTGCGCGAGGCCGACCTGCAGCGCATCCTGGACACCGCCGCCGCCCGCCAGCCCGTGGCGCGCTACGCCCACCTGGCCACGCCGGCCGAGATCGCCGAGAACGACTTCAACCTGAACATCCCCCGCTACGTCGACACCTTCGAGGAAGAAGCCGAGATCGACCTGATGGCCGTGCGCCGCGAGCGCGAGCAGCTGAAGGCCGAGCTGGCGCGGCTGGAGACGCAGATGGATGCGTACCTGAAGGAGCTGGGGTATGAGTGAGAAAGCGGGCGGCGCCGGCAAGCCAGGCCGCAAGACATCGCCCCCCGGCCGTAGCCTCACTCGCTCGTCGGCGGCCGAGTACCTGACCTTCGTGGCAGCGGCCGGCCAGGGCGGCGTGGAGGCCATCTATGCCGACGAGAACGTCTGGCTGACCCAGAAGATGATGGGCCAGCTGTACGACGTCGAAACCCAGACCATCAATTACCACCTGAAGAAGGTGTTTGCCGACAGTGAACTGGCCGAAGCTTCAGTTATTCGAAGTTTTCGAATAACTGCCGCCGACGGCAAGGGCTACGACACCAAGCACTACAACCTGAGCGCCATCATCGCGGTGGGCTACAAGGTCAATTCTGAGCGCGCGGTGCAGTTCCGCAAGTGGGCCAGCGCCATCGTCGAGTCCTTCACCATCAAGGGCTTTGCGATGGACGACGAGCGCCTGAAGAACGACGGCACCGTCCTGACCAAGCAGTACTTCGAAGAGCAACTGCAGCGCGTCCGGGAGATACGCCTTTCGGAGCGCAAGTTCTATCAGAAGATCACCGACCTGTACGCCACGGCGATCGACTACGACAGCCAGGCCCAGGCCACGCAACGTTTCTTCGCCACGGTACAGAACAAGCTGCACTGGGCCATCCACGGGCAGACGGCGGCCGAGGTCATCGTCAGCCGTGCCGATGCGAGCAAGGACCACATGGGGCTCACCTCATGGAAGGACGCGCCGCTGGGCAAGATCCAGAAGTTCGACGTGGTCGTGGCAAAGAACTACCTCACCGAAAGCGAGATGGCGCAACTGCAGCGCCTGGTGTCCGCATACCTGGATCTGGCCGAAGACATGGCCCTGCGCCAGATACCGATGACCATGCAGGACTGGGAGACACGTCTGAACCGCTTCATCGCCGCCACGGACCGGGCGGTGCTGCAGGACGCGGGCAAGGTCACTGCTGAGATTGCGCGTGCCCACGCCGAGAGTGAGTTCGAGAAATACCGCATCGTGCAGGACCGGCTGTTCCAGTCGGACTTTGACCGGTTGGTGGCGGGAAGTGGCGCTGTAGCTGCTGTGCCGTCGAACGCGGAGCGGCGCTCGCGCAAGTCGAGGAAGGGAGGCGGTGATGCTGCCTGAGGGATGGTCGCGCTGTCGGCTCGGCGATCTTGTGTCCGAGTTGGTGTCTGGCGTCAGCGTGAATGGCCTGGATAGACCGGCAGGCCAACATGAAGTCGGCGTGCTGAAGATCAGCGCCGTGACGAGTGGTGTATTCGATCCGACCGAGAACAAGGCGATTCGGGAGGACGAGATTGCTCGCGCCAAATCGAACCCGCTTGCGGATCGGATCATCATCAGTCGGTGCAACACTGCTGAGTTGATAGGCGCGAGCGCCTACATCGAGAAGGATCATAGAAACCTGTTTCTTCCCGATAAGCTGTGGCAGTTGCAGCCGACTTCGGAAGTGCAGATTTGCATGCGATGGCTGGCGAATTGGCTTGCCACGGCATCGACGCGCGCTGAAATATCCGCGCTGGCCACCGGGTCTAGCGGAAGCATGAAGAACATTGCGAAGGAGCCATTCCTCAACTTGGTCCTATCGGTGCCTCCAGTTCAAGAGCAGCGCCGCATTGCCAGCATCCTGGCCGCATGGGATGACGCAATCTCCGTAGCTGGCGAACTCTGGGCCAATTGGCTGGAGCAAGTTCGGCTGACGCGCGAGACGCTGGTCGCCGCAGCGCTAAATCACCCTCGCGTGCCGCTGAGCGAAGTGGCTGAGGTGCGCACTGGCCTGGCCAAGGGCAAGTCCGGTCAGCGGGACGCGATCCAAGTGCCCTACCTCCGTGTTGCGAATGTCCAGGATGGGCACCTCGATTTGAAGGAGGTCAAGCTCATCGAAGTGGCTGCTGAACAAGTGGGCCGGTACTCGCTGCAGGCTGGCGACGTTTTGATGACCGAGGGTGGTGACTTCGACAAGCTTGGCCGGGGGACGGTGTGGTCGGGCGAAATCGATCCCTGTCTCCACCAGAACCATGTTTTCGCCGTTCGTCCCCACCGGGGCCGCGTGCACCCGGGCTTCATTGCAGCCCTTGCCGCGAGCGACTATGGGCGCAGCTACTTTCTCAGCTGTGCCAAGCGCAGCACCAACCTGGCCAGCATCAACTCAACGCAGCTCAAGGCCTTGCCGATTCCATTGGTGCCGATGGTTGAACAAGCGCGATTCGTCGCTGTCATGGAGACGGCCACGAAGGCCGCGCGAGCCAGCGAGGATATGGTCGATCGTCTGGTTCAGGAGAAGAGCGCGCTGATGTCCGCCCTGCTCACTGGCAAGCGCCGGGTCCGCCTTCCCGCTGCCGAGACCGCGCCATGACCGCCGCCGCGCCGAATTCCAAGGAGCACTACGCCTCCCACCTGCCGGCGCTTCATCAGCTGTGCAACCTCGGCTGGAACTTCCTGACCACAGCCCAAGCCCTCGCGATGCGCGGCAGCACACGCGAGGTGTTGCTGCGCTCGCGCTTGGTCGAGGTGCTGCAAACCCGCCGCTACGAGTACAAGGGACACTCGTACCCGCTGTCCAGCAGTGGCATCGAACAGATCGTGCGCGAGCTGTCGGCGCTGAGCCTGTCCGAAGGCCTGCTGACGGCCAATGAACGGCTCTACGGCAAGCTGGCACTGGGCATCACGGTTTCCGAGTTCATGCCAGACGGCAAGAAGCACCAGCCGACCATTCCCGTCATCGACTGGGCCGATCCGGCCGCCAACCGTTGGGACGTGACCGAGGAGATGGAGGTGCTCTCCGCCCAGGGCACGCACCACCGCACGCCTGATGTGGTGTGTTTCGTCAACGGGCTGCCGCTGGTGGTGATCGAAGCCAAGCGCCCGGAGTCCACGCACGCCGGTAAGTCGATGGTGACCGAGGGTGTCAGCCAGCACCTGCGCAACCAGAGGCCCGACGAGATTCCGCAGCTCTTCGGCTACGCCCAACTGCTGCTGGCCGTGAGCCAGACCGAGGGCCGTTACGGCACCACAGGCACCGCCGCCAAGTTCTGGGCTCGCTGGCGGGAAGAAGAGTTCGATGCGGCGCACTTGGCCGCGACCAAGAATGCAGAGCTGCCGCCGGCCGTGCGTGCCCGGCTGTTCGAGGGCAAGCCTGCGGTCCTGGCCAGCTACTTCGATGCACTGTGGGCGCAGCCCATGGAGCCCACCGACCAGGACCGCCTGCTGGTGAGCCTGCTCACGCCGAGCCGCCTGCTGGAGTTCCTGCGCAGCTACGTGCTGTTCGACCGCAAGGTCGGCAAGATCGTGGCCCGCTACCAGCAGTTTTTCGGCATTCGGGCGCTGCTGACACGCATCCAGCAACTGCGGCCCGACGGCGGGCGTGAGGGCGGTGTGGTGTGGCACACCACGGGCTCTGGCAAGAGCTTCACGATGGTGTTCCTCACCAAGGCGCTGCTGCTGGTAGACGCGTTGGCCGAGTGCCGCGTGGTGGTGGTGACCGATCGGGTGGACCTGGAAGGCCAGCTTTCGCGCAACTTCATCTCGGGCGGCGCCTTCGGCTCGGCCATCGCATCGCTGAAGGATGGCGAGAAGAGCCGCGCGATGACCGGCCGCGACCTCGCACGCCGCATCGGCAGTGGCACCGAGCGCATCACCTTCACGCTGGTGCACAAGTTCAACTCGGCGTCCAAGCTGCCGGAGTGCCGCAACCCCTCGGCCAACCTGATCGTGCTGGTGGACGAAGGCCACCGCAGCCATGGTGGCGAGACGCACGAGCGCATGAAAAAGGCGCTGCCGCAGGCGGCCTACATCGCCTTCACCGGCACGCCGCTGTTGAAGGACGAGAAGACGTCCAACAAGTTCGGCCCCATCGTGCATGCCTACACCATGCAGCGGGCCGTGGAAGACGAAACGGTGGCGCCGCTGCTGTACGAAGAGCGTGTGCCTGAGCTGACGATCAATGAAGAGGCCGTCAACCGCTGGTTCGACAAGATCACCGCGGGCCTGAGCGACGCGCAGCGTGGTGACCTGAAGAAGAAGTTCGCGAAGAAGGGCGCCATCTACGGCGCGGCGGGCCGCATCGAGCTGATTGCCTGGGACATCGCCACCCACTTCAGCGAGAACATCAAGAAGCTGGACCTGGGCCTGAAGGGACAGGTGGCCACCGACAGCAAGCTTGACGCCATCCGGTACAAGCAGGCGCTGGACGATACGGGCCTGGTCACCAGCGCCATCGTCATCTCGCCGCCCGACACGCGCGAGGGCAACGCCGAGGTGGATGAGGACAAGCTGCCCGAAGTGCAGAAGTGGTGGAAGCAGACGGTGCTGGCCCACGGCCTGGACGCCGAGACCTACGAGAAGCAGGTGGTGGCCGACTTCGGCACCGACGACGGGCCTGACCTGCTGATCGTGGTGGACAAGCTGCTCACCGGCTTCGACGAGCCGCGCAACACGGTGCTGTACATCGACAAGCCGCTGAAGGGCCACAACCTGATACAGGCCGTGGCCCGCGTGAACCGACTGCACGACGACAAGCGCTATGGCGTGCTGGTGGACTACCGAGGCATCCTGAAAGAGCTGGATACGGCGATCCGCGCCTACCAGGACCTGGAGACCCGCACCCAGGGCGGCTTCGACCTGGCCGACATCGAGGGGCTCTACCGTAACGTCGACACCGAGTACAAGCGCCTGCCGGGGCTGCACGACCGCATGTGGTCGTTCTTCAAGGGCGTGGCGAACAAGCTGGACCGGGAGCAGTTCCGACAGGTGCTGACACCCAGGTTCGTGAAAGCGCCCGACGGTGAGGAGTACGACGAGCGGCAGAAGCTGCGCGACGACTTCTACGCCGCGGTGACGGCTTTCGGCCTGTGCCTACAGACGGCGCTGTCGAGCCGGAGCTTCTTCGAGGACAAGAGCTTCTCTGAATCGCAGATCGCGCGCTACAAGGCCGACCTGCGCTTCTTCACCGAGCTGCGCATGACGGCACGTCGTGACGCGATGGAAGTGGTGGACTACAGCGCCTACGAAGAGCAGATCCGAAAGCTGGTCGACAAGCAGGTGATCGGCAAGGAAGTTCGCGAACCCGAGGGGGTGTACCTGGTGCACCAGCTGGGCCAGGCCGAGGACCCGAAGGATTGGTCGGAGGAGAAGACGCGCAACGAGACCGACCTGATCCGGACCCGGCTGCGAAAGACCATCGAGCAGGACCTGGCCGACGACCCGTACGCACAGAAGGTGTTCGGTGAACTGTTGCGCCAGGCGATCGCAGAAGCGGAGGCGATGTTCGACCACCCGCTGAAGCAGTACGCCCTGTTCAAGGACTTTGAGGAGCAGGTGACGTCGCGCCAGCCGCCCGGCACGCCTGACCTGTTGGCGGACAAGCCGCACGCCCGGGCCTACTTCGGCGTGCTGCGCCTTGTGCTGGGCGACGACGCCATGGAGGCGATGGACGACGCGGCCCGCCAGAACCTGGTGGCGCAGGCCCTGGAGATCGACGAGGTCGTGCGAACGGCGGTGGCCGAGAACTCGCTCAGCCCGCAGAGCATCGAGGCGGCTATCCGCAAGGGCTTGCTGCCGCTGCTGTTCGGCAAGCTCGGGCTGGACCGGGCCAAGGAGGCTGTCGAGCAGATCGTGCAGATCACCCGCCTGGGCCTCGGGAAGGCGCCATGACCGGCGCAGTGGCCGACGAGCTCGCGAATGCCGGCCGATTCAGCATTCAATATGGCGAGGAAGTCATCGCTTACGCACTGCGCTTGCGGCCGCAGCGCCTGCCGTCGAAGGTGGCCATTCACGTGGAGGCCAACGGGCTCGTCCTGGTCGATGCGCCGGTGGGCGCCACGCACGCCGCCGTTGCGCAGGCGGTCAAGAAGCGCGCCGCGTGGATTGCGCGGCATGTGGCGCAGGCCAGGGCCCGGCTGGAGCATGTTCGCCACCGCGACTACACCAGCGGTGAGACGGTGCACTACCTCGGGCGCCGCTACCGGCTGCGCGTCATGGTGGATCCTGCTGCAGCGGCGTCCTGCCGGCTGCGCGGCGGCTTTCTGGAGGTCACCGTCCAGCGCCGCGACGCCTTGGACGTGCGAACGGAGATGTCGGCATGGCTTCGCCGGCGGGCCAGCGAAGTGCTGCGCGAACGCCTGGACACCATCGCCGCAGGACTGCGCTGGGTGAAGGGGCCGCCGCCCATGCGCCTGCAGTGGATGCGTGTGCAGTGGGGCAGTTGCTCACCGCGCGGACGCATCACTCTGCATCCTGCCTTGGTGCAGGCGCCGAGGGACTGCATCGACTACGTCGTGCTCCATGAGCTGTGCCACCTGGCCAGCCATGACCACAGCGCCAGGTTCTACCGGCTGCTGGAGCGGCACATGCCGGGCTGGCGCAGCGTGAAGGCGCGGTTGGATGGCATGGCCGAAGACCTGCTGCGGCAGTGACGACTGTACCGGCTCTGTCTGGTTCCCCGGAATCGCGCAGCACGCTGCTGTTCCGGCCAAGACGCTCCCCATGCAGCGCTCCGACGAACTGCGCGCGGCGAATAGTGCAAGTGTGCTTGCACGAGGCGCCGGCCAAGGCGTTGCGACTTTGTCTTGTGATCGGTATGATCCAACTTAACGAACTAGACAAAGTGTCCGGTTCGGTTCTGCCCGAGCCTCTGCGACTTGGCGCAGCAAGGAGACGTCATGTTGGTATGGGATGACCGTGAAGGGGCGCCGAACATCCTCGCGATGAACGGCGTGGGGGCGAGTCAGGACGCGCGCAGCGTCTACGAGAGCTACCTGTGTTCCGTGAACCGCATCATCCTGCGGGATGGCGAGCGGTTCGACTTTGTGCCGAACAAGCTGTCGGCCGCGATGATCGGCGCCTTCAAGGCGATGTGCGGGCGCGCCGTGGTCGCTGTCGAGACGCGCTATGCGCAGTGGCAACAGTACGTGGTCTGCGCCACGCAGGCCGTCGCGAAGCGGTCCCGTGAAGTGTCGGCGCAGCCCTTGTCGGCGTTGCCGATTCGACCCCTGCGCCGCGCGAAGGCCTTCTTCGTGTCCCAGAAGGTGAACGGCCGGAATGCGCCGTAAGGCGCAACGTTGGGCCTCACGGGCCCACGAGACCCAGAAAGGCTGGAGATGAAAGAAGCCATTCAGCGCCCGTCCACAACCAACCCTCGTGCTCCCGCGAAGACCCGTCCATCGAACCGGCAGCCACCGAGCTACGTGCCTGCTGCCGAGGTTCGCTCCTTGCTCGCCAACAGCCTTGCTGCGCGGCAGCAGCGGCTGGGTGCCGCCGACATGATCTCGACCGACGAAGCGGCGCAGCTCGTGCAGACGACGCGCGTGACCATCAACGCCTGGATCGCCAAGGGCCGTGCCATCGGCCTGACGCAGACCAAGCGCGGGTTCCGCATGCCGCGCTGGCAGTTCGAGCCGTCGGTCTGGGCTGCACTTCCGAAGCTGTCCGCTGCGCTGGGCACTGCCGAAGGCTGGGCCCTGCTGTCGTTCCTGGAGTCGCCCCATGGCGGCTTGAACGGCATCACGCCACGCCAGGCCATCGAGCAAGGGCAGACGGACAAGGTGATCAGGATCGCCGAGCACGAGGGGAACTGACTTCCCTTCGATGAGACTGCACGACCTTCAGTACCTGCCTCCGGTCACGCTCGCGGCGTCACAGACGGTCTACCGCGTACAGCGCGCCCGATCTCGCCCGGGAACGGTGGCGATCGGCCCCTTGAAGATGGCGCCGGTCGGCGACTTGTCCAGCCGGTTTGCCATCGCCAATGCGGCGACGTGCTACTTCGCGGAAAGCCCAGAGACGGCGCTTTACGAGTCCCTGGTGCGGCGAGAAGCCGTTTCGCTGTCGATCGGCGTCGCTGCCGGCCGACAGTTGTTGTGCCTGCGTACGACACGGCCCATTCAGCTCCTCGATCTGCGGCCGCACACGTCCTCTTGGCCAGTGCTTCAGTCCCTGCGCTTCTCGGCGACCCAGGACATCGCGGCCGAGGCTGCGGCGGAAGGGTTCGAAGGGATCGCCTATCGTTCCGCGCAGCACTACGGCCAGGACTGCTTCGTCGTGTTCGGCGCGGGTCTCAAGGCTTTCAGGCTGGTCTGGCGCGAGCCGTTGATGCTCCCGGACGGCTCCATGCACCAGGCGCTCGTTGCTGCAATTCGCGGTGGCCAGATCATGTTGGCTCCGTAGCGCTGGGCCGAACGGCGGGACTACGCCCGCCGGTGGAAGTGAGCGAAGCTGCGTCCGGACAACAGCGCCAGCGTGACCAGGACTGCGGGGCTGACCATCGGGTGAACGTGCACCGGGGCAACCATCGCCACGACTGCAGCACCGCTCAGCGTGATCGCCATGGATGCATACAGCGCGAAGCGCTCCGGATCGTGGTGAAGGAACTCCTTGGACTTGATCACTCTGCTGATCGCGCCGTCCGCGACCGCCGCGGCAAGGAACGCTGCCATCCAAGGCAGCCACTCCAGCATCGCCGACAGCCTGAAGGCGGCCAGCAGCACGAGTGCATCGATCGCACGAAAGTAGCTGTTCCCGAACAGCCGCTGGTTGACGGAAGCCATCTCCCGCGCCACGGCGCCGTCCACGCCGCTCGCCGCCGACGCACCGGCGGTCGGGGGAATGGGTGTTGACTCGCGTGCCGCGCCCTGTAGGCCCAGCGCTCGGTCGAGGATACGCAGCGCGGGCGTCTCCCCCCAGATCTCTTCCATCGCCTGGTGCTCGCTTCGAATCTGCGCCAGGAACCGTTCCGGCGGATGCGCCGA
>VFQM010003121.1_pt1 | contig 11101 bp, 6 predicted proteins | sample 3512391 | NCBI WGS metagenome assembly VFQM01 (sample SAMN10412369, study PRJNA504923) | tailings metagenome | isolation source: Replicate 1 from Balatoc abandoned mine | place: Philippines
CAGCCAGCCCTTGCACACCAATACCAATAGGACGGTGGCGTAAGTTAGAATAGCGCGCTTCTTCTACAGGGTAATAGTTAACATCAATTACCTTGTTCAAATTGCGCGTAATCACTTTCGTGATTTCGTATAAACGCTGATGATCAAACTTGCCGTCTTCTGTTACAAATTTAGGTAGTGCAATAGAAGCCAGGTTACATACCGCCACTTCATCAGGAGAAGTATACTCCATGATTTCCGTACATAGGTTACTGCTCTTGATCGTACCTAAGTTCTTTTGGTTCGATTTTTTATTAGCAGCATCCTTATATAAAATGTAAGGTGTACCTGTTTCTATTTGTGACTCAAGAATTTCGAACCACAAGTCTTGTGCCTTTACTTGTCTGCGGGCTTTGCCTTCTTTTTCGTATTTCTCGTACAGTCTTTCGAACTCATCTCCATACACATCAGCAAGACCAGGGGCTTCATTAGGATCGAAGAGCGACCACATTTCGTTGCTCTCCACACGCTTCATGAAAAGATCAGAAATCCACATCGCATAGAATAAGTCGCGTGCGCGCATTTCTTCTTTACCGTGGTTTTTCTTTAAGTCAAGGAAATCGAAAATATCGGCATGCCATGGCTCCAGGTAAATAGCAAAGCTTCCTTTGCGCTTACCACCGCCCTGATCAACATAACGTGCTGTCATGTCGAAATTGCGAAGCATAGGCACAATACCGTTAGAAGTTCCACCGGTTCCTTTAATGTAAGAACCCTTCGCGCGAATGTTGTGTATACTTAAACCGATACCACCGGCCGATTGCGAAATTTTTGCACACTGCTTTAAGGTATCATAAATACCATCAATGCTATCGTCCTTCATGGTTAACAAGAAACATGAAGAAAGCTGAGGCTTAGGCGTACCCGCGTTGAATAGGGTAGGCGTTGCGTGGGTAAACCACTTCTCAGACATGAGGTGATACGTTTCTATTGCTGCTGGAATATCCTCTCCATGAATACCAACGGCCACACGCATAATTAAATGTTGTGGACGCTCGATGACTTTACCATCGATTTTCATCAGGTAAGATTTCTCCAGTGTTTTGAAACCGAAGTAGTCGTAACCGAAATCACGGTCGTAAATGATAGCCTCATCCAGTTCTGCGGCATTTGCCTGCACAATGCGCCAGGTTTCTTTAGAAATCAGGGGGGCATTCTCACCGGTTTTAGGATCTACATAAGTATACAGTCGCTTCATCGTGTTGGAGAAAGACTTACTGGTTACTTTGTGAAGATTCGATACAGCGATACGAGCCGCAAGTTTTGCGAAATCCGGGTGCTTTGTCGTCAGGGTGGCGGCAATTTCAGCAGCGAGGTTATCCAACTCTTGGGTGGTAACACCATCGTACAGGCCATTAATTACTTTCATGGCCACTTCCACAGGATTCACATAGCGCTGGTCTAAACCGTAGCAGAGCTTCTCTATGCGTGCTGTGATCTTGTCAAACTTTACGGACTCGCGGTGTCCGTCTCTTTTGATGACGAGCATGGTTGTTGTTGGGTTGTTAAAAGTTTAAAAAATGATTTAGGTGTTTGAAGATATTAAAAATCTTCGTTCAGCGAAAACTTAGGCGCACTTTCTTTATCGGCACTGTTTTTCACGCCTGCTTTTTGGTATTCGCCTACCCTTCTTTCGAAGAAGTTGGTTTTGCCACGAAGCGAGATCATGTCCATGAAGTCGAATGGGTTAGTTGCGTTATAAATTTTCTTGCCGATCAGCTCGTTTAACAAGCGATCAGCCACAAATTCAATGTATTGGCGCATTTGCTCGGCATTCATACCAATTAAATTTACCGGTAGTGCGTCCGTTACAAATTCTTTTTCGATTTCAACAGCATCTTTAATGATGTCGATTACCGTTTGCTCTGGTAACTTATTCACCACATGCTGTGTATACAAATGGCAGGCAAAGTCACAGTGTAAACCTTCATCGCGCGAAATTAATTCATTAGAGAAAGCAAGTCCTGGCATTAAGCCGCGCTTCTTCAACCAGAAGATAGAGCAGAAAGAACCAGAGAAGAAAATACCTTCAACTGCTGCAAAAGCAATCAAACGCTCCTGGAAGCTGCCTTTATCGATCCAACGCAAGGCCCACTCTGCTTTTTTCTTTACGCAGTCCATGGTTTCAATGCCGTTAAAGAGCTTGTCTTTTTCGCGTGGATCCTTAACGTAAGTGTCTATTAAAAGCGAGTAGGTTTCTGAGTGAATGTTTTCTATGGCAATTTGAAAGCCATAGAAAAATTTAGCTTCGGTATACTGAACTTCGGACACAAAGTGCTCAGCCAAATTTTCATTAACGATGCCATCGCTGGCTGCAAAGAAGGCCAATACATGGGTAATGAAGTGACGTTCGCCATCATTAAGGTTGGCCCAATCTTTTAAATCATGACTCAGGTCAATCTCTTCGGCCGTCCAGAAGCTGGCTTCTGCCTGTTTATAAAATTTCCAGATGTCGTGTTGTTGAATAGGGAAGAGAACGAAGCGATCCTTGTTCTCTTTCAAGATGGGTTCTTCCCGCAATGCTTGACTCATGGCTCTTAAAATGGGTTTTAGATTAAAAAACTAAATATTAACATGCTTGACAACCACAGGTTCGCTGGGTTGGCAAACAAAATTTTCCAATAAATTTTTTCTTGTTGACTAGTGAAGAAGCACAATCAGGGGAGAGGATAGTGCTTCGTAAAGCGTCAAGTCTGCAAAGATGAAAAACGAGCGCCTTTTAGGCAACCGCTACTTTAGTCCTCGGGTAGTAAAAATCATGTAAGGTCGAGGTACTTTTTGATAGATAAGTAGCTGTTAAATAATCGGTTATTGGCTATTGGTGCAGGGTTGTTTGAGGTACTTATCCACAATGAAAATTAACATTGATTTTTTTAAGTGCCTATTAATCAGATTTTTAATTTTCAGCGAATTGAAAATACCTTAAAAATAAAGTGACATTTTATGTCGTAAACGTCTCAAACAACTTTACTAAGTGTAAAGTAAGTTTGGTAAGCACAGATAAACGGCTCCTGCTGTATCGGAGAAAATGGTAAGGTAAAGGCTTGATGTCTTCTTTATATAAGGAAGGCTAATCTCGCTATCAGTTCCGGCTATTCTTAAGCACATTCAATTACATCGGCTCAATTACATAAGTAGCTTTGCTTTAACAGGTTAACAATGGTCGTATAGCGGCTTTTTGACTGGCTTATTGCCATAAAAGCAGATTAATGTTGACTAAAAAGCCAATTTTTAGCGTAAAAACAGGCTTTTTATAATATTCTACACTCCATATTCACCATTCTAAATTCTTTTCCTACCTTTGCAGTCCAATTTTTGGAAAAATATGTACGCAATTGTAGACATCGCAGGAAAGCAGTTTAAGGTGGCTAAAGACCAGTTCATCTATGCACCGAAGATGGAAGGCGAAGCCGGAGCTAATGTTAGCTTCGACAAAGTTCTTCTTATCGATAACGGAGGCAAGATTGAAGTTGGCGCCCCAACTGTGAACGGAGCTAAGGTTTCTGGGAGAATCCTTGAGCACGTGAAAGGTGATAAAGTTATCGTCTTTAAAAAGAAGAGAAGAAAAGGGTATACGCTGAAGAACGGACACCGTCAGCAATACACCAAGGTTCAAATCGAGAGCATCGGCTAAGCCTCACCCTCTCCCTCGGTGAGGGAACTTAAGATTTGAAATTAGAAATTTGAAATTTAGAATTATAAAGATATGGCACATAAAAAAGGTGAAGGTAAAGTAAAGAACGGTCGCGAATCGGAAAGCAAACGCTTAGGTATTAAAGTGTTTGGCGGTCAGGAAGTAATTGCCGGCAACATCATCGTTCGCCAACGCGGTACTAAACACCACCCAGGCAAAAATGTAGGTATGGGCAAAGACCACACACTATTTGCATTGACTAATGGTGTTGTTGTGTTTAAGAAAGGCAGAGAAAACAAGTCAACAGTTATTGTTGAGCCTGCCGCACAAGCTTAATATTAACCATACAACGTGGTAAAGAAGCCGATCCTGTCAGGATCGGCTTTTTGTTTTTTAATCTTTTTAATTTTTTTTCAGAATCACTGAATTACCAACTTAATGAAAATCAGATAGTTGTAATTTTATTTGCAAAAAAATCTACTTAGCCCAACAATATTTTATCCTTACAGTATACAGCGGTATTTTGTTTTATTTAAGCATACCGTAAATTGGGTGCAGTTAAACCTAAACTTAAACCTATGAAGAAGTTTCTACTGCTATGTAGTGCAGTGGTCTTTGCGCTAACAAGCGTATTTGGCCAGGAACGAACCGTGTCGGGTAAAGTAACATCATCTGAAGATGGCACTTCCTTACCGGGGGTAAACGTAATCCTGAAAGGGACTACGTCTGGTACCGTCACCGATGCGGACGGTAATTATCGACTAAGTGTCCCCGCGGAAGGCGGCTCCTTAGTATTTTCTTTTATCGGTCTCCAAACATCCGAAGTTGTCATTGGGGATCGAAATGTCGTGGATGTATCGCTTTCCCTGGATGTTACACAGCTTTCTGAAGTTGTAGTAACAGGTCAGGGTATTGCCAGGGAAAGAAAAGCCTTGGGCTATGCAGTGGCAGGCGTTTCGTCCGAAGGTATCTCTGCTAGGCCTGTACAGGACATTGGCCGTGTCTTACAGGGTAAAGTCCCTGGTCTTACCATTAACCCTACGGGTGGTACAGCAGGAAGTGGTACCCAGATTAACATCAGGGGCTATTCAACCATTACAGGTAACACCCAACCTCTATGGGTAGTAGATGGGGTTCCGTTTAGCGGAGCAACTAACGATAACTCGGGATTTACCTCAGGAGGTACAGCTACATCAACTAGCCGATTTTTGGATCTTGATCCTAACTCTATTGAGAGCGTAAACGTACTAAAGGGTCTTGCCGCTACGGTTTTATATGGAGACCAGGGTCGTAATGGTGTTATTTTGGTAACTACAAAATCAGGTAGCAAAAAGTCGCGCGCTATCGAGGTTGGCTTTCAGCAAACTTTTGCACTTAATGAGATTGCGTCTTTGCCTGATTTTCAGAAAGACTATGGAAATGGCTTTCAACAGTTAACAAATACAGCCCAATTCTTCAGCAACTATGGCGCCAACTATAATGAGATAGACTCTATCGGTCACCCGTATCAATGGTTGGGAGACTTGACAAGAAGAGATGCATTCTTAGCACAAACTGCTTTTAAACGTATTCCATACGAGCATTCCTTGAACGTAAAGGACTTCTTCCGCACAGGTCAAACGCACAACACATCATTGTCAATCTCTGGTGGAACGGATAAGATGAGTGTAACAGGTACCTTGGGTTATACTACTGAAGAGGGTTATGCACCGGGCAACGATTTGGAGCGTCTAAATGCTTCTATAGGCTTTAACGCTGCCTTGTCAAGTAAATTTAATGTTTCGTCTAATATCATGATTAGCCGAACAGATTTTGCAACACCTCCATTGAATGCTGCCACAGGAGCTAATGCTACGGCCGGTGGTGGTCCACCTTCATTATATGGAACCTTCCTTTATTCTCCAGGTAATTACGATCTAAATGATCTTTCTCTCTTTCCTTTTGAAACTCCTGTAGACAAGAGAATGGTATGGTATCGCCCTGGCAGTGACATTCCTAACCCAAGATGGATGGCCGCCTATCAGCGAGAAACAGACGTAACAGATCGTATTTTTAATACAACCTCTTTCAACTACGATTTTTCTGACAATTTCTCATTGAGCTACCGTGTAGGTTACGATAACTATACACAACGACAAAACCGTGAGTACAATAAAGGCATTAGCCCTTCTTTCCAACCTTTCGATTTGGGAGCACTGCAAACTCAAACCATAAGCAACACAATTTGGAATCACGATTTTATTGCTTCCTATAACCGCGAACTTACCTCAACCATTAATTTGTCTGCACGAGTTGGGGTAAATGCGCGTAACGACTTATTCCAGCGCGATGGTCTCTACTCAGAACAACAAATCGTGTTTGGACTGATGCGACACAGCAACTTTCAGGCATCATCATCCAGAGCTACAGGCTTTGGTGGAAGAATTTATCAGAATGTAACTGAATCGCAACGATATGGTTTGTATGGAGATTTCCAGTTTGATTATAAGGACTTTATCTTCTTAAACCTTGCTGGTAGAAAAGATTGGGTTTCATTCCTGGAAGATGGTAATAACTCTTTATTCTATCCAAGCGCCAGTGCTTCAGTGATCATGACTGATGCCTTACCGAACATCAAATCAAAGGTGCTCAATTTCTTAAAACTTCGTGCTGGTTATGGTACTTCAGCCGGATATCCTAGCGCTTATAATACAAGAACGGTGGTTGCGTCAAATCCGAGAGGATTTTTGTTTGGAACAACAGCATTTGCAGAGCACACGATTTCCAACCGTTTAGGTAACCCGAATTTGCGAGGTGAATTAATTGGGGAATTTGAACTTGGTTTTGAAGCCAAGGCTTTGAACAATCGCATAGGAGTTGACTTTACCGTGTATGATCGTCAAACAAGAGATTTAATCACAGATGCACCACTAGATCCTTCTACCGGATTTACCACAACATTCTTGAATTTAGGTAAGATATCGAATAAGGGTATTGAAATAGGATTTAATGCAACGCCTGTAAAACTGAATAATGGACTTCAATGGGATGTAATCTGGAATTTCACCGCTGTGCGTCCTGAAGTAATTACATTGGGAACTGGAATTGATGAAATTGTATTAGCCGGATTTACAAACCTGGGTAACTTCGCTGTGCCAGGCCGTCCTATGAACATCATCAAAGGTTCGGCTATTGCCCGCGACCCTAATGGTAATAAAATTGTGGGTGCTGACGGATTCCATGAAATCGATCCGATCATTCGTGAATTGGGTAATCCTAACCCAGACTTCTTAACCTCATTTATCAATACCTTGAGTTTTAAAGGATTGATGCTGTCGGTTCAGGTTGACTATCGCAGAGGCGGTATGATGTATGGATCTACACCTTCTGCCCTTTTAGCAAGAGGTGTATTGGCTCCAGCAAGTATCAACAATCGCGACCTGGCCTACATTGCTCCGGGTGTAAAACGCATTGATGCTGATGGAGATGGCGTTCAGGAGGGTTTTGCTCCTAATGACATTATGCTGACAGCTACTGACTATGGATTTAACCTTCAGTTCGGAAATAGAAACGATAATGCCATGTATGATGCTACCAACATCCGCATCCGTGAAGCATCAATAGGCTACGCTCTTCCGAAGTCCCTGATATCTAAAATATCACTCAAATCGGCTTCTATCACCCTTAATGCCAACAACTTATGGTATTTCGCATTTGGTGTGCCTAAGTACACTAAATGGGATCCGGAAGTGGCCAGTTTGGGTGTTAACGAAGGCTTAGGTTTCGACTTTTTAACAGGACCAAGCATGCGTAGATATGGTGCTACATTAAAGGTAACCTTCTAATTTTTAAACGACTAGAACATGATAAAAGCATATAAAAAGACACTGTTGGTCATAATGATTATTATGGCAAGCAGTTGTACGTTAGACTTGCGAGAAGATCCGAATGCAGTGCAGGTTGAACAAGTACTGCCTTCATTGATATTGAACTCCATTCAAAGAAATTTGCCGGGTGTGTTCAATGCAGCCAATACAAGTGGTGGTCAAATGACAAGACTGTTAAATGGAGGAGGTCCTTTGTACAATGTTGCAGTCACTCCTCAGGGTTTTAATGGATTGTGGACAACCGCCTACGCGGATGTGCTGGGTGATATCAACACCTTATTAAAGACAGCAGACGAGAACGGTTTTGCCCGCCATGCAGGTATGGCGCGTGTTATGCAGGCTTATACCCTGGTGCTATTGGTTGATATGTTTGGCGATGTTCCCTTCTCTGAGGCGTTTCAGGGAGCCGCTAACTTTAACCCTAAGGCTGATCCGGGTGCCGAGTTATATGATAGAGCGATCCAGATATTGGATAAGGCAAAGCAAGATCTAACTACTCCTGCAACTACTGCGCTGGTACCTGGATATTTAAATCCGGTTGCTCCTGCAATTCAGGATCAATATTATAACAACGACTATACCAAGTGGGTTAAATTGGCTAATACAATTAAGCTAAAAATTTACCTTAACCTTCGCTTAACGCAACCAGCTGCCGCAACTACTGCCATCAATGCACTGCTTGCTGAACCAGCACCCACAGGTGGACTTATTACTGCAGCCAATGAAAACTTTATCTGGAGATACGGTACCAGTTTATCTGATCCTGCAGCAAGGCACCCACGTTTTATTGCTCAGTATCCTGGTGGTGGTGGTGATTACCAGTCTAATTGGTTGATATGGCATATGTTTCATGCCTATAATGCAGTAAATACCACAACAGCAGGGGTTGCTTCTGGTGATCCAAGAATGCGTTTTTATTTTAACAGACAAGTAACTTCAAACTCAACCAGTACAAACGAGTTACGCTGTTTAGGAGAAGCAAGGCCAGATCATTATCCTTCAGCATCTGGTGCTGCAATCATTCCCAACTCATTGGCAGGGGTTCCTCCCATGGGCGTTGCGCCTAATCATCCTTCAGTAGACCCAACTCACCCGGCATGGGGCCGCACATTCTGTACACCTACCAATGTTGGGTATTGGGGACGTGATCACGTAGATCCTCAAGGTATTCCACCAGATGGTCTTTTGAGAACAGCTTATGGTCCATATCCAGTGGGAGGTCGCTTCGATAACAATCATGGTGCTTCTGTTGCGCAAACACAAGGTATGCAGGGCGCTGGAATGCAACCAATGTTGATGCGTTCCTATGTTCAATTTATGTTGGCTGAGGCGGCTTTATACTTGGGAACGACAGGCGTAGCAAGAACTTACTATGAGAATGGTATAGCTTTTTCCTTCGCAGATGTTAGAAATTGGTCGGCAAACGGAACACTGGGTACCTCTGCTTTAGGTGCCTCTCCTACTGAAGCTGTTATCAATACCTTCTATCCAGCAGCAAACTATACAGCAGATGTAAACGCTTATACTGCATCAGCCTTAGCAGCATTTGATAACCGTCTTGCCGTTTCTGCTGACGAGGCAATGAACTATGTAGCACGTGAGTGCTGGGTGTCATTGTTTGGAAACGGTTACGAAGCCTACAACTTGTATAGAAGAACAGGCAAACCAACCGGAATGCAACCAGTAATTAATGCTACCCCTGGTAGTTTCCCAAGTTCATTCTGGTATCCTGCCAACTTTGCAGACCTTAACAACTCTGTAGACCAAAAGGCTGATCTTACTACTAAGGTTTTCTGGGATAACACTTCTTTTAACCTCAACTTTTAATAATTAAAGTAAGACATATGAAAATGAATAGATATATAGCAATAGTAACCTTAGCCTTAGTAGGCCTAGTTACGGGTTGCGAGCCAAATGAGGATTTATATCCTCTGCCTTACGATAATCGAGAATCTGCCTCTTTTTTGCGTGTTATAAAGATTAACTCCTTTGTATGGGATTTGAATGACTTGGCGAATAGTGGTTTTGAAGCCATTTATGAGTCGGTAGATAAAAACGGTGGTGCTGATCTTGATAGAGTAGAATTTTTTGCGACCTATCGTTCTGCCGGAGGGGCCATCACCAACGAGGTTTTGGTGAAAACCCTAACCTTTGACCAAATGAACTTTGCAGAAGTTCCGGGTATAACAGGAAGTGAGTACTTGAGAACAGCAACTCCGGTTCGTATTACAGCGCAGGAAACTATTGATGCATTGAATACACTTACAACAGATCCGGATGGTGTTGTTAATGGTACTACCTGTACGGGAGTGTTTCCGAAAATTTGCCCCGCAGTTGCTTTTAGCGGTACATTGGGTCTGGGCGATAGGGTGGTTTTTCGTCTAAAGGTTTATGATAAGCAGGGTCGTGGCTTTACAGTGCTAAATCCTCAAGCGGCTGCGGCCCCACTATTAACGAACGCCAACGAAGCAAATATGACGCCTAACATCACGGGTGGTATTTTTTACAGTAGCCCTATGCTTTATACAATGTTTGTTCAACGTTTAACAGACACTGGTAATGCAGATGCGTATACTGGAACTTACAGAATGGCTCAGGTTGGGCGCTGGGCTCCTGATTATGCAACAAATGCAGCTAACCTCCAGATCCTTAGAAATTACCCTCAGGCCTGGATGCGACCATTTGTATTTGCTACATCTGAGAGTGATTCGACCCAAGTCGTAACTTTATCTAAAGTACCAGGTGGCTTGTCTACACAACGTCAGTTTACATGTAGATACCGTGGACAAGACATAACAGTAGTCGTGAATTTCGAGCGTCAGGCTTTTGGTATAACAGGTGGTGGATTAACAGCTCAAGCAGTCACTACACTAACAGACCCTCCAACTGCCCCAATTCCTGGATTAGGTTTCCCGGCAGGTACAACCAATACCAACATTGGATCAGTAATGTTGCCTTTGATGAACACCGGAGCTAACTGTACAAGTGAAAGACAGTTTTACCTGATGACAGCAGGCCAATTTAACTCTACCCAAGTAGGTGCTCCTGGTACCTTCCCGGGCGATATAAATATGCCAAAAGGTATTCCGAGAAGAGTTTTCCCGAACAGAGGTTACTATAGATTCGATCGCGATGGTCTAACCCCTGGTGATGTTTTCTCTATTTCTTTTGACGATGACGTTGATGAATACGGACGTAGAAACGGTTACTGTAATTGGTACACTCGTGTATACACTACATTTACTAAGCTTTAATCTTTAGTCATCGTAGAGTTTTAATTAAAAAGCCACCTCAATTTTTGAGGTGGCTTTTTCCTTTTATTTAGACTGTTCATCAACTCAGCATTTTTTATTTCCCATCTATCCATCGTTTCTTTGCACCATCATGCAAAACGACATTTTTTTAAAAACAGCCCAAAACAAGTCAGCCGAAAGAACCCCTGTATGGCTTATGCGCCAGGCAGGCCGAATTCTACCAGAATATAGAAAAGTAAGAGAATCGGCAGGCGATTTTAAAACGCTGGTAACCACACCCGAATTGGCGGCAGAAGTAACTATTCAAC
>VFQM010003122.1_pt1 | contig 11100 bp, 10 predicted proteins | sample 3512391 | NCBI WGS metagenome assembly VFQM01 (sample SAMN10412369, study PRJNA504923) | tailings metagenome | isolation source: Replicate 1 from Balatoc abandoned mine | place: Philippines
TGTCACTTTGTCGCGACAAGGGCACTGGTGATGATGGGCTGGGCGGTCGCAATCCGGCGAACACGGCGAAATCCCGCCGCATGCAGCATCGCCTGCAAGCTGCCAAAGCTGCGTGGTCGCCCTGACCCCATAGCCCATAGATACAGCCCAAAATAGGCATCACCCATGCGCGGCGCGGCCGATTCGTCCGCCAAGGGTTCGACAATCAACAAGCGGCCACCGCCGGGCAATGCTGCAAAAATGCTGCGCAGCAATTTTTCCGCCACCGCATCGTCGTGATCGTGCAAAATGCGCACCAGCGTGATCAGATCATGGCCCGTGGGCAGCGAATCGCTTTTGAAACTGCCGCCATAAAGGGCGATGGGCTGCACAGGCGGGTCGGCGGCAAAGCGCCCCTCGGCCAGCCCCACAACTTCGGGCAAGTCGAAGATGCCAATGTCGATGCCGGGCACAGCCGCCGCAACCGCGCGCGCAAAGGATCCCGATCCGCCGCCGATATCCAGCATGCGGCGCGATGCGCCAAAGTCGAATCGCCCCATGATTTCAGCTACGACCATCGGCTGAGTCGCCGCCATCAGGGCCGAATAGGGGGCCGCCTCCTGCGCCTCCTCCTCCGGCTGGCGCGCAACATAGGTCCAAAATCGCGACAGGGCCGTCGGCGCGCTGCGTCCCGCGCGGAACAGGTCAAGCGGAGCAGCAAGATCGGCGTAAAGCAATTGGTGGTGGGCAATCATCGCCTGCCCCCCTCGGTTTGGTTTCAGCTCCGCACCCGCGCTGCCCAGCGTCCACAGGCCTGGCTGCGGCGACTCGGCGAGGCCGAGCGCGGCAGCGGCACGCAGCAAGCGGTCCGATGCATTGGGCGGCAGGCGCGCATGCGCGGCGACCGCAGCATCGCTGCGCAACGCCGCGTCCAGAAATTCAAGCAGCCCTGCTTCGACGAATGCTGCCAGTATCTGTGAATAGACAAAGCCTGCGACCAGATCGAACTGCGCCGCCGCGCGCCGCCGCGCCACGCCGCGCGTCAATATGTTGCGCGCCGCCCAATGCTGGAAGCGCGGACTGCCCAGCACCCGGTTACGCCACAGCACCCAGCGAGACCGGACATTGAGCGCACTTGGCGGTGGGACATTGTTAGTGGACATATTCAACTGTCCAACAAACTGGACGTCTGTTACGCTGCGGTCAAATATTTAGCGATGGAGGCAAGCCAGCGTGGCGCAGCGCCAGGATCCAGTGGTGATAATCGGTGCCGGCATTGGCGGTCTCGTCAGTGCCGCGCTGCTGGCGGCGCGCGGGGTTGCGGTAACGCTGATCGAGCAGGCCGACCACCCGGGCGGCAAGGCACGGCAACTGCCGGTGGGCGGCGTGATGGTCGATGCCGGCCCGACCGTTTTCACCATGCGCCCGGTGATCGACGCCATCTTTGCCGAAGCGGGGGCAGCAACGGACGATCATCTGACGCTGCGCCGCGCGACTCGCCTTGCGCGTCACAGCTGGGGACATGGCGAACGGCTCGATCTTTTTGCCGATTTCGAAGAAAGCTGCGACGCGATTGCCCGTTTTGCCGGGGTGAAAGCCGCCGAGGGCTATCGCAGTTTTGCCGCCGAGGCGCGGCGCATCCATGCCATCCTCGACAAAAGCTTTTTGCAAAACAGCAAAACCTATCCCCCCGGGCTGATGTGGCGCATCGGGTTATGGCGTATCGGCGCGCTGCTCGCGATCCGCCCCTATGAAAGCTTGTGGAAGGTCCTGGGCGAACATTTTGCCGACCCGCGCCTGCGCCAATTATTCGGTCGCTATACCACCTATTGCGGCTCCTCGCCGTTCAAGACCCCGGCAACCTTGATGCTGATTGCCCATGCCGAGGCGCAGGGGGTGTGGGAAATTGCTGGCGGCATCAGCGCACTGGCGCAGGCGCTCGCCAATGTCGCCGCCGCCCATGGTGCGACGCTGCGCTATGGTGATGGAGTCGCGCAAATCCTGACCACAGGGGGACGCGCTGCCGGCGTCGCGCTCGCCAGCGGCGAACGCCTGGCGGCATCGGCGGTGCTGTTCAACGGCGACCCCGCCGCGCTGGGAGCGGGCCTGCTGGGCCCCGACGTCTGCGCCGCTGCGCGCACCACGCCGGTGAAAGCGCGCTCGCTGTCGGCGATGGTGTGGCTGGCGCATGCCCGCACCAGCGGCTTCGACCTTGCCCACCATAATGTGTTTTTCTCCGGCGATTATCCCGCCGAATTCGATCAGCTGGCGCGCGGCCAAGTGCCGCAGCAGCCCACCGCCTATGTTTGCGCGCTGGACCGGGGCGAGGGCCGCACCGCACCAGCGGAGCGCGAGCGATTGCAGATTATCGTTAATGCGCCGCCCGACGGCGACACCCATGAATATGGTGCAGAGGAGAGGCAAAAATGCACAGCGAACATGCTGGCGAGCTTGCGGCGCGGCGGACTGGAGCTGGAGGCGGGGTCTCCGCATCATCTGCTCACCCCGACGGATTTTTCGGCGCGCTTCCCGGCGACGGGTGGAGCCCTTTATGGACGGGCCTCGCACGGGTGGGCGGCAAGCTTCCTGCGCCCCGGCAGCCGGACCGCGATCCCTGGGCTTTACTGCGCGGGCGGGGCGACCCATCCGGGCGCGGGCGTGCCGATGGCCGCCTTGTCGGGGAAGCTGGCGGCACACGCGCTGTTGTCCGACCTTGGTTTGACGAAGCTGTCACGCCCCAGGGCTATCGCTGGTGGTATATCGACGCGATCAGCGACGACGGGCGCCACGGCCTGACCATCATCGCCTTTATCGGCAGCGTCTTTTCGCCCTACTACAAGCGATCCGGGCGCAGCACGCCGGTGAACCACAGCTGCCTCAACGTCGCGCTCTATGGCCCACGCGGCCGCTGGGTCATGACCGAGCGGGGGCAGCACGATACGGCTCAGAGCGCCGACGAGCTGGCGATCGGCCCCAGCGCGATGCGCTGGGAGCGCGACCGGCTGGTCATCGATATCGAGGAACGCGACATCCGGCTGGGCGTGCCATGGCGGCGACGCGTTGCCGGGCGGGTCACTTTACACCCCGCAATGCTCAATCCGCAGTCGTTCAAGCTTGATCCGGCGGGCCGCCACCATTGGCATGCCATCGCCCCGCTGGCGCGGGTCGAGGTCGACATGGCACAGCCGGGTCTGCGCTGGTCGGGCAATGCCTATCTCGACGGCAATTATGGCATCGAGCCGCTGGAAGCCGGTTTCAAACATTGGCACTGGTCGCGCGCGCACATCGGCCGCGAAGTTGCGGTGATTTACGAAGGCGAGCGCCGCGACGGCAGCCCCTTTGCCAGCGCGCTGCGTTTCGACCGGCGCGGGCGCGTGCAGGACGAGGAATTGCCCCCCGTCGCCCCGCTTCCCCGCACGGGCTGGCTGATGGAACGCACGACACGCGCCGACCGAGGGTTCGCGCGCGTCGTCAAGACGTGGGAAGATGCCCCCTTTTATGCGCGTTCCAAACTGGCCATGAACCTGTTCGGTCAGCCGGTGACGGCGGTGCAGGAAAGTATCGCAATGGACCGGCTGGTGCACCCGGTGGTGCAATTCATGCTGCCCTATAAGATGCCGAGGGAAACCTAGGGTTCAGTTAACTAGCGTCATTGCGAGGAGCGAAGCGACGCGGCAATCCAGAGCGGCATGGCGCCAAGTGGGTTTGGGGCCGCTCTGGATTGCTTCGCTGCGATCGCAATGACAAAGAGATTTAATCTCCGTCGCCCTTGCCCGCCTTTTCCTTGTCCTTGGCAATCTCGCGGTTGATCGACCATAGCTGCCAAAAGCCCAGCCCCAGCGCGACGACGCCGACGAAGATGATTTCGATAAAGCCATAATTGTCGAGTGAACCCATCGCCTCTCTCCTCTGGCGCTTGAAACTACGCCTGCGCCGCGCGTCGTGCAAATGCCGTGATGATGGCTACAGCTTCCGCCGGTGCCTCCTCATGCGCCAGGTGGCCATGCGCAACCCGCTGGGTCTGACAACCCGGGATCAGCGCCGCCGCAGCCAGCACATCTTTTTCGGCAATCGCCGCATCACGCTCGCCGTGCACCAACAGCACCGGCGCAGCAACTGCACCCAGCCGGTCACGCAAGGGTTCCAGCTGCCAATTCGCCATCATCCGGATGGCACCGTCGCAGTGCCCCGACGTGCGGAACAGGCGCTGGTAAAAACGCTCCCCATCAGCATCGATCATCGACCCCGTAGCACGCTTCAAGAATTTCGCTGTCTCGCCCGGTCCGCTTGCCAGGCGCGCGAAGATGATGGCCACGAACGGATTGGAGAACAAAATTTTGGCGAGCGCTGGAAACAGCCGCGCCGCAAGGCCAGGAAAGGGCATCAGCGCGGGTGTGAAGCCCACCACCGGCGCTTTCCAGCCGCGGGTCAGCGCCAGTTGCAGCCCGATGGCCACCCCGGCACTGTGCCCGACCATCAGGTCCGGCACCGCACCCAGTTCATCGAGCAACACCCCCACCGACGCCGCCATCCCCGGCAGCGTCGCGCGCCGCCCCAGATTGGGCCGGGTAAAGCCATGGCCAGGCAGGTCCAAGGCAATCACGCGGTAATGCTGCGCCAGCAGCGGCAACACATCCCGCCAGCTGTGCGTCGCCGCGCCCGTGCCATGGAGCAAGAGGCAGACGGGACCGCTACCCATGTCCTGCACATGCCAGCGATAGCCGTCGGCCGTGACAAAGCGGCTGGCTTCGCGGTTGGGCCAGTCGGCGCCATCACGCTCCCATTCGGGGTAGCGGCTCATGGCGCGCCCACGCTTTCCACCGCCGCGACCAGCGCGGCGCTGCCGGCGCGCGGCAGCGGGACGTACCGCCCCCCCAACGCCTCAGCGAGCGCCGCAGCCTCGGCCGTCGGGCGCGGGGCGATGTCGATGACGACGCTGGCATGCCCGGCGCTGCGCAGCGCGTGAGCCGCCACCTCGGCTTCGGCCATCGCCTCGGCACGGCCGGCACTACCGTCGCGCCGGACATTGGCCTTGCCGTCGGTCAGCAGCGCGATGACCGGCGTCTGTCCGCTGCGCTGGGCGATGCTGGCAAGTTGCTGCGCCGCGATCAGGCCAGCAGCGAGCGGCGTGCCCCCACCGCCTGGCAGTTCTGCCAGCGCCCGCCGCGCGCGCGTCAGCGACCGCGTCGGCGGCAACAGCAGCTCGGCACCCTCCTTGCGAAAGGCGATGAGCGCCACCTGCGCGCGTTTGACATAGGCCTCGGCCAGCATCAGTTCGACCGCGCCCTTGGCCTCGGCCAACCGCGACATGGCCGCCGAGCCCGACGCATCAACGGCAAAGATGGTCAGCGTTCCGCGCCGCTCCTCAAACGCGCGTACGCGCAAATCATCCTTGCGGATGTGGACGCGGCGCGCGTCATCGGGCTTGGCATCACGGCGGCGGATAGCCTGCCATGGCGCAGCGGCACGCAGACTGGCGATCAACGCCAATTTCCGCCCCTGCCCCGGAACGCCTGGCCGCGCGCCCAGCGGCCGACCGCGCTGCGCGGATTTCTGCCGGTCGCCGCTACGCCCGCCCATCGCCCGCCCGCCGCCACGTGCGCGCCGTTCGATCTGGTCCAGCACATGCGGCGGGATCGCGGCGGTAGCGGCTTCCAGCAAGATATCGTCGAGCTCGCTGGGGTCGATGTCGCGGGCGCTGTCATTAGCGGGGTCATCGCCCTGCGGCGGCGCATCATCAGCCTGCGCTTCGGGCGGCGGTGCAGCCTGCGGTACCTGCGTCGCGCGCGGGGCGAGCACCAGTCGGACGGCGGCGGCGATGTCGTCGTCATCGGCCACGCGCTGCCCATGCAGCGCCGCATGCGCCCGCGCGGCGAGCTGCGCGAAATTCAACGCACGGATCGATTGGACACCGAGCGCAGCGGCGGTGGTGGCGATAGCGGTCAGTTGGGCCTCGGAAAGTGGATCAACCTGTATTTCTCCGCCCGCCATCTCCGCCTTCACCGTCTGCCCTGAGCTTGTCGAAGGGCCGTCCTTTTCTCTCACAGCGGTTGAAAGAAAGGACGGCCCTTCGAAAAGCTCAGGACGGGCGGGGGAGAAAATGGTCGCGTCGCAATGAAACGCTACCCGCTCGGCCAAAGCCGCTGGCACAGCCTCATCCGCCTCGCGTCCGTCATCCAGCAATACCGCTGCCAGTCCGCCCGCATCCATCGCCTGCGCCAGATGCGCAACAACATCGCTGCGCAGCCGTTCGGCCATTGGCACCAGAACCGCCCCGCCGCGCGCGGTTTCAAGCAAGCCGGGGCGGGTAACGGTGGCACCGCTGGCAAGCGTTGCGGTCAGGTCCAGACCACCCAGTAGCCGCTCGGCATCGACATTGGCGGGTATGCGCACCAACGGCAAAATTGCCTCGTTAATCGACGCCAGCATTGCATCGCGCGCCGGGCCGTCGCAGCGCAAGATAATACCGCCGAACCGCTGCGGGTCGCGCAGAAACAGGGTCAGCGCGAGCGCCGTATCGCTCGAATCGTTAAACGCCAGTTCGGCGTCATTCACCCGAACAGCTCGGCCAGCGCGCGCTCGATCCGCACGGTTGACCCCGTTTCGTCCAGCACATTGCGCCGCAGCCGGTGGCGCAGTGCCAGCGGCGCGACGGCTTTTAGGTGCTTGCGTGTCGCCGCCTTCGCCCCGTCAAGCGCCGCGCTCGCCCGCGCGGCGCGCAACAATGTCAATTCACCGCGCAAGCCGTCAGCGCCCACGGCCTTACACAGCTGCGCCATATCTTCGAACAGCGCGTCGGGCACCGCAACCTTGTCGAGCGCCGCTTTGGCACGCGCGATGCGCTTCAAGATTTTGGCGTCGGCTTCGGCCCATTCGGCGGCGAAAGCGGTCGATGCAGTTTCGTGCGCGGCACAGCGTTTCATAATCTCGACGCGGTCGGCGATGGCCTCGGGCGTGCGCACCTCGACCGACAGGCCAAAGCGGTCGAGCAATTGCGGGCGCAGTTCGCCTTCTTCCGGGTTGCCGCTGCCCAGCAGCACGAAGCGCGCGGGATGGCGCACCGACAGCCCGTCACGCTCGACCAGATTCTCGCCCGACGCTGCCACGTCGAGCAGCAGGTCAACAACATGATCCTCGAGCAGGTTAATCTCGTCGATATACAGAAACCCCCGATGCGCCTTGGCCAGCAGCCCCGGCTCGAAGCGCCGCTCGCCATGCGCTAGCGCACGTTCGAGGTCCAAAGTGCCCAGCACCCGGTCCTCGGTCGAGCCGAGTGGCAGGTCGACAAAGGGGACGGGCGCCTTGACCGTCTTGACCTTGGCTGCCGGATCATAATCGGGGCTGCGGTGAATCTCCTCGGCGGCGAGACCGAACCGGCATCCTTTCACCACGCTGATCGGCGGCAACAGCGCCGCCAGTGCGCGCGCCGCGGTGGACTTGCCCGTCCCGCGATCGCCGAAAATCATCACCCCGCCGATGCGCGGATCAACCGCCGCCAGCAACAACGCGCGCTTCATCTCGTCCTGACCGACGATGGCGCTGAAAGGAAACCCACCCATGGGCGCATCGCTAACACAGCGGCTGGGATGCGCAAGCGGGCAGCGGCTTGACTTGCCGCCGCGCACGGGCGATAATTGGTTTCAGTTGAAACTATATTGTCACAGGACTTCGTAATGCCCGATTTGTTCGACAATCCGCTCGGCCTCGACGGCTTCGAATTCGTCGAATTTTCCGCGCCGCAAAAGGGCGTGCTCGAGCCGGTGTTTCAGGCGATGGGCTTCTCCCTTGTCGCGCGCCACCGGTCAAAGGACGTCGAACTGTGGCGGCAGGGCGAGATTAACCTCATCGCCAATTATGAACCGCGCAGTCCCGCTGCCTATTTTGCCGCCGAGCATGGCCCGTCGGCATGCGGCATGGCGTTTCGTGTGCGCAACGCCGCCAAGGCCTATGCTGAAGCGATCGAGCGCGGCGCCGAACCGGTCGAGAGCAAGACCGGCATCATGGAACTCCGCATCCCCGCCATCAAAGGCATCGGCGGCGCCTTCATCTATCTGGTCGACCGCTATGCGACGCTCGATGAACCCGACGCCCTGTCCATCTATGATATTGATTTTGAATTTGTGCCCGGCGTGGACCGCAATCCGGTCGGCGCGGGTTTCAAGAAAATCGACCACCTGACCCACAATGTCTATGCCGGGCGCATGGCGCATTGGGCGGCCTTCTACGAGCGCGTCTTCAATTTCCGCGAAATCCGCTATTTCGACATCAAGGGCGAGTATACCGGCCTCACGTCAAAGGCGATGACCGCGCCCGACGGCAAAATCCGTATCCCCTTGAACGAGGAAGGCAAGGCCGGCGGCGGGCAGATTGAGGAATATCTGCGCGAATATAATGGCGAGGGCATCCAGCATATCGCCTTCATTTGCGACGACCTCATCACCTGTCTCGACCGGCTGAAGGCAAACGGTGTGCCGCTCATGACCGCGCCGCCCGCCACCTATTATGCGATGCTCGAAGAACGGCTGCCCGGCCACGGCGAGCCGGTTGAGGAACTGAAGGCGCGCGGCATCTTGCTCGACGGCTCGACTGAGGCAGGCGATCCGCGCCTGCTCCTCCAAATCTTTGCTCAGCCGCAAATCGGCCCGGTGTTCTTCGAATTCATCCAGCGCAAGGGCGACGAAGGCTTTGGGGAAGGTAACTTCACGGCGCTGTTCAAATCGATGGAGCGCGACCAGCTGGAACGCGGCGCGCTGGCGGTGGAGAATGCCGAATGAGCCATCCGGTCCAACTCGGCGGCATCCACCACGCCGCCTATCGCTGCAAGGACGCCAAAGAGACGGTGGAATGGTATGAACGCGTGCTCGGCATGCGCTACACCACCGCCTTTGCCGAGGATCATGTGCCGTCTACGGGCGAATATGACCCCTATATGCATGTGTTTCTGGAGGCGGGGAACGGCAACATCCTCGCCTTTTTCGAACTGCCCAACCAGCCGGAAATGGGCAAGGACCCAAACACACCCAAATGGGTCCAGCACCTCGCCTTTCGTGTGCCGACACTCGACGCGCTGCTCGCCGCCAAAGCGCATATCGAGGCGCAGGGCATCGACGTGCTCGGCCCGACGCACCATGGCATTTTCAAATCCATCTATTTCTTCGATCCCAACGGCCACCGCGTCGAACTCGCCTGCGATATCGGCACGGCGGAACAATATGCGGAACTCGCGCGCGTCGCCCCGCTGATGCTCGACGAATGGAGCCAGACCAAAAAGGCCCCGCGCCACGCCGACTGGCTGCATCAGGCAGCCAATGAATGACGGCGGTGCCCGCATGGCCCCCGGCCAGCACGCCGCGCCTGTTTGTTGCTGAAACACTTTGCGCAGGCGCCAGCCTGACCATCGACGGCAATGCCGCCCATTATTTGCGCAACGTCATGCGCATCGCCGAAGGCGCGCCGCTATGCCTGTTCGACGATGTCAGCGGCGAGTGGCTCGCCCGTTGCGCGCTTTCCGGCAAGCGCAGCGTGGTCGCCACGCTGACGCACAAGCTGCGTGACCGCGAGGCGGTGCCCGATCTGTGGCTGTGTTTTGCCCCCATCAAAAAAGCGCCGCTTGACTGGCTGGTGGAAAAGGCGACCGAACTGGGCGCCGCGCGACTGGTGCCGGTGATTACCGAACGCACCATCGTCGACCGCGTCAATCTGGAGCGGCTGCGCGCCATCACCATCGAGGCCGCCGAACAATGCGGGCGCACCGCGCTGCCCGAACTGGTCGCGCCGGTCCGGCTGCCTGCGCTGCTCGCCGACTGGCCCACAGGGCGCAGCCTGCTGTTCGCCGATGAAGCCGGCGGCGATCCGGCGGCGGGCGCAATGGCGGCAGCCCCCGCCCCCGCCGCGCTGCTGACCGGCCCGGAAGGCGGCTTTACCGACCGCGAGCGGGCACTGGTTTTGGCGCACGCCGCCACCCGCCGCTTTTCGCTGGGGCCGCGTATCCTGCGCGCCGAAACCGCCGCGCTGGCCGCCACCGCGATATGGATGGCTAATTCACCCGCCCGCGAAAGCGCAGCGTGAAGCTGGGCTGGGTGGTCGCCGTGGCCGCCGCCATCGTGCCCGTAGGCGCGATCCGCAGCCCTCGCACATTGGGGTCGTAACCGGCCGTCGGCGAATAAGTGAAGGGCGCGCCGCCGCCGGGCTGGCTGGAAAAGCTGACCATCGTCGCGGCGTTAAAGGCGTTGAGGCCGCTGGCCGTCGTTCCATTGGTAAAGGTGACCGGCGTCAAGGCATCATAGGTGAAATTGGCGGGGAGGACATCGGCGACGATGATCGAACTGGCCGTCACTGTCTGGTTGCCAGCGTTGGTTACGCTGATCGCATATTCGACCACCGCACCTGGGATCAGTTTGGGGTTGATGGTGCCATTGACAGGATCGGAAATGACCGTCGATGTTTTGGTCACCACCAAATTGGCGGTGGCCAGCCGCGTGTTGGTCAGCGTGCACGTCACCACATCGCCCAGCTGCGGCGTCAGCGCGCCGGGATAGGACGCCGGCAGCGCGGTCGCGGATGACCCAAAGGCATTGGTGCACGCCATCGCCTGGCTATAATTGCCAAGGTTGCCGGTACCCGCAGCAATCTCATCGAGCGTCAACGCGGTGCCCGCGGTCAACTGCACCAGCCCGGTATCGCCGCCGGTCACGGTGCCCCCGGTGCCGCTGGTCGTGGCGGAGGCCAGCACCGCCGCGCCATTGCGAATGCGCACGGTGAACTGGTCGCCTGCAAACCGCCGACCACCACCGCCCAGCGCTTTCCGCAACTGCACATGCGGAAAGGCGGCATTGGTGAAATTGCACACCAGCGCATCACCAAAGGCCAGCGCCCCGAGCACATAGCTGGTTGTCTGCACATTGACCGGCAACGGCGTCGACGATCCCGATGTGCTGTTGGTACAGGTTAGCGACGGTCGATACTGGCTGATGCTGCTGACGCTGCCCGTGGCCATAGCTTCGCTGAGGGTCAGCGAAATGCCCGATGCCAGGCTAACCGCGGTGGCGGCGAAGGGTCCATTGCCGGTGCCCGCGGTCGTACCGGTCGCCAGCGTGCCGCCCGACGACGTCGCCGTGACAT
>VFQM010003124.1_pt1 | contig 11095 bp, 7 predicted proteins | sample 3512391 | NCBI WGS metagenome assembly VFQM01 (sample SAMN10412369, study PRJNA504923) | tailings metagenome | isolation source: Replicate 1 from Balatoc abandoned mine | place: Philippines
GAAATCCTTGGTTGTGCTTATGTAGTCCCTTTAACTCAAGTAGAGTATCAAGGACATTATGGAATGAGTCGTGATGATGAGGCAGAAGCCATAGCGATGAAAACAGTAATGGATTATGAAATTAGTCAAAACTGGAAACCAGAAGATGTATCTGCAAATAACGAAGGTTACGATATTAGAAGCGTAAGTCCGGTTGAAATAAAACGCTACATTGAAGTCAAAGGACGAAGCGGTAACGATGGTAGTGTAATGCTTTCTGAAAACGAAATGAATCGTTTGGCACAATTAGGCGATGCTGCTTGGCTTTATATAGTAATGAATTGCAAAAACACACCTGAATTATTCCGTATTCAAAACCCGGCTAAACAATTAAACTTCCAACAGAAGTCTAAAGGAATTCAGTATTTCCTCCCTAAGGAAGAATGGAAAAACAAAATAATTAAATAATTTTTTTGCGATTAGTACCAAAAAAAGGTACCTTTCGCAAAAATATTCTCTTAAATGATAGGAGCAGTTGATATAAATATTCAAACTTGGATTGAAAAATTACAAGCAGTAGGTAAAAATGCTTTTTCCTTGGATACTCTTGAAAGAGAGTTACCAAGTTATACCCCAATTGGTATAAAAAGAGTTTTGGCACGTTTATCAGCAAAGGGAAATATTATTTCTATTATGAAAGGATATTATTTAATCATTTCACCACAATATGCATCAAAAGGAATATTACCACCATCGCTTTATATTGATGGTTTAATGAAGTCATTAGACAGACCTTATTATGTTGGTTTATTAAATGCAGCTGCTTTTCATGGCGCTTCACATCAACAACCACAAGAGTATTTTGTATTTACTGTTCTCCCTGTTTTACGTCCGATTAGCAAAAAAGGACAAAAAATAAACTTCATCAGTATTTCGGAAATTAATCCTAATTTTTTAGTAGATATCAAAACAGAAATGGGCTATTTAAAAGTAGCAAATCCACTATTAACAGCAACCGATTTAATTCAATTTGAAAAGAAAATAGGCGGTCTTAACAGAGCTACAACTATACTAGAGGAATTGTCCGAAAAAATAAGTCCTGAACAAATAGATATCGAAATACTAAATCATGTACCAATATCAACTTGGCAACGTCTAGGCTTTATTTGGGAAAATGTATTGGAAGAAAAAGAACTTGCTAATGATGTATTTGAAAAGTTAATGGCAAATCAAAAAAACTTATTTCGAATACCACTAAAAGCTTCTGGAAGTAAAAACAATTTTCCAACTAATAACCGTTGGAAAATAATAATAAACACATCAATAGAAACTGATTTTTAATACCTTATAAATAGTGATACCACAAGCATATATAACAGAATGGTCTAATTTTGTCCCATGGCAAACTAATGAGCAAGTAGAACAAGACTTGGTCATTTGTCGTGCACTTGTGGCTATTTTCCAAGATAAATTTTTAGCCAATAACCTAGCATTTCGTGGTGGAACTGCATTACACAAATTATATTTACAACCACAACCAAGATATTCTGAAGATATAGATTTGGTTCAAATTACAGCAGAACCTTTTGGACCAATTATCGATAAAATAAAAGAACAATTAGCATTCTTGGGACAGCCAAAAGTTAAAATAAAAGCAAACAACAATACATTAGTCTATCGTTTTGAATCAGAATTTGCTCCAGTACAAACATTAAGCTTAAAAGTAGAAACCAATTGCAGAGAACATTTCGCTGTTTTAGGATATCAAAAATTTCCATTTGAAGTAAACTCTTCCTGGTTTCAGGGTAAATGTGAAATCACAACTTACGAATTTGAAGAATTATTAGGTACTAAATTACGTGCGTTATACCAACGCCGAAAAGGGAGAGATTTATATGATATGTTTAAAGCCTTGACAATTCATCCCAATTTAGATACTGATAAATTACTCTTTTGCTATCAAAAATACATGGCATTTGTCGTAGGAACACCTCCTACTAAACAAGTATTTTTAGAAAATATGGAAACAAAAATGAAAGATGCCGAGTTCTTAGGGGATACTATGGGATTATTACGTCCTAACGAAATATACCCACAAGAAGAGGCTTACGAGTTAATTAAGAAAAAATTGATTGAAAAAATAACACCATGACAAAACCTAAAAAACTAATTGAAGTAGCAATGCCGATTAAAGAAATTTCGGCAGAAAGCGTTCGTGATAAATCCATTCGTCACGGACATATTTCTACCTTACACCTTTGGTGGGCTCGTCGCCCTTTACCAGTTTGTCGTGCTGTAGTGTTTGCAAGTTTAGTTCCAGACCCAGAAGATACCAATTGCCCAAAGGCATTTAAAGAAGCTATTGAATTATTATTGGGCAAAAAAAATAATCCAGGAGACCCTTATGCACCTTATGCAGATATTCCTTGGACCAGTATTTACGACCCTATGCAAGACAACTTGCGCAATCGTTTACAAATGTTCATAGGTAAGTTTACACAGCCTATGCAAGACCATTTATTGGGTAAAGCAACTAAACCTCAAGCAGGTAAGATGCTTACGGATGAAAGCTTAATCAAATGGGACAGTAAAAACAACGAAAAAATAATCAACAAAGCACGTAAGCTAATTTGGGTAGCTCATAATAACGACTCAAATAATACAGCTACAGAATTATTGGCTGATTTTGACAAACACTACAAAGCCATTAAGGACGCGGAAAATGAACTTTACAGTTTAACCGACCGTCATCTTGAAACCGATAAAAGCAAACAGCTTACCGAAAACCTTCACAATGCCATTGAAGCCTTTTTAGATAAAATGCCTAAGGTATTCGACCCATTTGCTGGTGGTGGTGCCATACCATTAGAAGCAGCGCGTTTAGGTTGTCGCTCTTACGGTAATGATATCAACCCAGTAGCACACATCATACAAAAAGGAAGTTTAGAGTTTCCGCAGAAATATGGAAAACCTATAAATTATACAAAAGAAGAATTTGTTAAACTTTATGGTGAAGATGAATTTAAAATTATAAATAACGAACACAAAATAATCAATAATGGTAATGTTGTTGGAGTAAATATTCCAAACCGTTTGTCTTTTGATGTGGAGTTTTATGCTAAAAAATTATTGGCTGAAACTGAAAAAGAAATAGGACATTTATATAAATCAGAGAAAACAGATAATATTCCAATTGCATTTTTTTGGGCAAGAGTTGGAATTTGTAGTAATCCAACGTGTAAAGCAGAAGTTCCTTTATTAAAAAGATTTGCGTTATGTGATACTCCTAATAAAAAAGTTTACTTAAAACCAATAATCAAAGATACAGATATTGATTTTGAGATATCATCGAGAAAAATTGACGGCGGATGGTTAAATAAATCTTTAACTTGTCCATGCTGTAGTTCTACTACTACTACTAAAGATTTAAAAGAGCAAGCGAGTAATAACTTAATAAATGAAAGATTATTAGTTATTATTGAAGATAGTCCTAATGGTAAAATATATAGATTACCTACTCAGAAAGAAATTAAATTAGCAAATATTGATAAGTCTCTTTTTGACGATTCATTTATTCCATCTGAAAGTATGAAGGAAATTCCAGATTTGGTTAGTGGTAGAGGATGGAATATAAATAAATGGTCTCAAATGTTTTCTTCAAGACAGCTTTATGCGCTGCAAACTCTAATTCAGAATTTTTATATTATTAAAGAAAGTCAAATAAAGTCAAATTATTCAGACGCGTTAATAACTTATTTAGGTATATTTTTAGATAGAATTATTCAAAGACAAACTTCATTTGGAATTTGGGATATTACAAGAGAAAACTTGCAAGCTATATTTGCTAGACAATCTATTGCAATGATGTTTGATTATCCTGAGTCAAATCCATTTTCAAATTTTGGTGGAGGTGCATTAAATCAATTAGATTGGATTACAAGATATATAGAATCTGAATGTAAAAATACATTTTCAACTGTTCTACAGAATGCCTCTAGTGGAGAGAAAGAACAGTTTAAAGAAAAATATTTAACATCAGTAATTACTGACCCACCATATTACGATGCCATTGCCTATGCCGACCTATCGGATTTTTTTTATGTTTGGTTAAAACGAACTTTGGGTGATATATATCCTCTTAATTTCTTAACACCTCAAACTCCTAAAACAGAAGAATGTACTGCTTTAAAACATCATCATGATAATGACAAACAAAATGCAAAATTACATTTCGAAAATAAATTGTTAGAAATATTTGATGCAATTGAACATCAAACGTCAGATATCGTTAGTATTATGTTTGCACATCAAAGTACAGAAGCGTGGACGACTTTGTGTAATTCCATTTTAGGAGCGAAGATGAATATTACTGGTAGTTGGGCTTTGGATACTGAATATAGTTTTACAGGTTTGAAACAGAACAAAGCTTTCCTTTCGTCTTCAGTAACTGTATCTTGTGTCCCTACTCAATCTGAAGGATATGGTGATTACAAAGAAGTGAAAAAAGCCATTGAAGCTACGGTGGCGCGCGAAGTAGAAGAATTATACCGTTTAGGCTTTCGAGGTGCAGACCTTTTAACAGCATGTTTTGGTCAAGCAGTTAGTGAGTTTGGAAAATACAAAAAAGTAGAAAAAGCAGACGGTTCAGAAGTTACAGTGGCAGAGCTATTAGCTATGGCAAGAGAAAGTGCTTTTAATGCTTTATTAAAAGGCTTTGAGGGTGATGAGTTCACTAAGTTTTACATCGGTTGGTTACAACTCAACGGCTTTGCCGAAACCGATTTTGATGATGCTGCTACTTTTGCTAAAGCCGGGCTTACCATTAATGTAGCAGAACTTTTTAGAGAAAATATATTAATTCAAAACAAAAACAAACAAACTTTAGCAACGTTTGCAGAGCGTAACAAACTCAAAACAAACTTAGGAGCCAAATCAGATAGTTATCTAATAGACCAAGTGCACAAAGCAATGCAATTGTTTAAGGGAACGAATCGAAATGCTTTATTAGATTTCATCAACGATAGAGCAAGCACACCTGATGCTAATTTCTGGAGAGTACTTACCTCTTTAGACGAATTATTACCTAAAGATTGCGAAGACCATAAAATGACTCGCGGGCTACTTTCTAACAAAGAAAGTTTAATCCGTGAAAGTAAAGAAACTCAAAAACCAATTGTTCAACAAGGAACTTTAGAATTAGAATAACATGGCAAATAATAATCAAGAAAATCTATTCAAAGCATTCGGCTTATTCATCGAAGCTTTTCGTCCCTATATCGTTTCATTATTAATAGAAGAAGAAGGAGATAAATGGCCTGCAAAATTTGTAGAAGTACTTTCTTTTGATCAAAAGGAAAAGTGGAATATGGGGTTAAGAAATGGTTCAACGCCAGAAACTTTAATCGATTTTCATCATTTAAAATCATTTGCAATTCAACGTAAAGACCTGCTTAAGAAAGATTTTGGTAAAGACATAACAAATTTACCAGGCTGGTTAGGTGAAGTAGCACAACTACGTCACGAAGTAGCTCATTTTTCTTCTGAAATAAATGAAGATGACGCTACTAAGGTATGGATTCACATGAGAAAAATAGCCAAAAGCATTGGAATGAATGATTTAGAGGAAGAATTAAAGAAAATTCAAAATGCTAGTGATGAAATTGAGGTTGAGAAAATAAATGTTGTGGCATCACAAACAATGTATTCGGGTTCACTTAAACCTTGGTTTCAAGTAACACAACCACATTTCGATATCAAACAAGGTCGCTTAGACGAATCAGTCTTTGCAGCTAATTTAGCAGAAGTAGCATTAGGTAACGGACGTGAAATTTATAAAGATCCAAATACTTTTTTCTCTAAAACCTATTTTACAGCAGGACTAAAATCAGTAGCCAAAACCGTAATCAAAGGATTAAACGGTAAAGAAGATGCCGAAAACAGAGTAATTTCATTACAAACAGGTTTTGGTGGTGGTAAAACGCACACCTTAATTTCCATTTACCATTTATGCAACTGGGGAAAAAATGCTATTAACTCACCCTATACAAAAGAACTTTTAAGTTACACAGGAAATCCAGAATTTAACAAAGCAAACATAGCCGTTTTCACAAATACCACAAATGATGTAGCAAATGGAAGAATGACAGAAGATGGAATTTTAATCCAAACCATTTGGGGAGAAATCGCTTATCAATTAGGAGGAAAAGAAGGCTATGACATTGTTAAAAAGAATGATGAGCAATTAATAGCTCCAGCGGGTATTTTCAAAAAGGTATTAAAAAATTATGGGCCAGCTTTAATATTAATAGATGAGCTAGCCGATTATTGTGTCAAAGCTGCAGCCAGAAAAATTGGTAATACCAGTTTAGCAGACCAAACCATTAGCTTCATGCAAGAATTTACCGAAGCAGTGGCAAGTACAGAAAACTGTGTTGCGATTATCACTTTACCTGCAAGTGTACAAGAAGTAGCCAATTCTCCTGAAGCTGCTTCTATCTTAAGTAGTTTACAAAGTAGAGTAAGTCGTGTGGGTGCAGATACACAACCAGTAGCGGAGGATGAAATCTACGAAGTAATTCGTCGCCGTTTATTCGAAGATATTGGTGATGCAGCTTACATAGAAAAAGTAGCTAACGAGTACATTGCATTGTACGAGCAACATTGGACAGAATTACCAAACAACGCAGCAAAAAATGAGTACAAACAAAAAATCATAAAGTCATACCCATTTCACCCAGAACTAGTAGACATTTTCAAAATAAAATGGGCAAGCAATAATAATTTCCAACGTACAAGAGGAGTTTTAAGATTATTAGCAGCTATAGTTAGTGATTTATGGAAAAGACAACAATCACTTCCTGGTACAAACACATTAATCCATTCAGGTAATGTGTATTTACCTAATTTAGATACCATAACTAGCCAGCTAAAAAAATTATACGGTAACGGTTATGAGAGTGTTATCTCAGCCGATATCGCGGGTGCAAGTGCAAACGCTTTTAAAATTGATAGCAACAAAGTAGAATACGGTCAATATTATTTAACACAATCCATAGCAACTGTAATCTTGTTAAATTCCTTCGGAAGTGAAGGCAGCAATAAAGGACTATCTATTCCGGAATTAAAATTACATTTATTAGCACCAAACAACTTTAATCACAATAGTGTAAATGGTGCGTTAAGCGATTTAGAAAATACCGCTTATTACTTATATGCAGCACAAACAGGAAATGCAGGAAAACGCTACTGGTTCCATGTAAAGCCTAATATCAGCATGCTGATTAACCAGGGCAAACAAGATGTAAAACAGGAGGATATTTATGCCGAAATTCTAAAAAGATTAAAAGAGAAAACAAACAACAGAATTCAATTATTCAATGTTCTAGTAGATCCTTCAGAAGATATTCCGGAACAAGTAAAACCTACTTTGGTTATTTTACATCCAAAACATACTGCTTCTGCAGATGGTCCAAACAATGCAACTAAAACACTAATTGAAAAAATTGCTACTAAAAAAGGAAATTCCGAGCGAATTTACCGTAACACTATTTTATTCTTAGTAGCTTCAGATGGTGCTTCAGGTAAACTACAATCCGATATTAGAGAATATTTAGCATGTCAAAAAATTGCTTCAGATTATAGCTCAACATTAGAACGCGACCAAAAAGAAGATTTAAGAAAACGTATGGATGATGCCAGTAAAAGTACCGATAGTGCATTGGTTACTACCTATGCTACCATAAGCAAATTCTCAGTTAAAAATGGATGTGAAAGCATACAACTAAAGCAATTTAAAGACAGTATCGATAACCAAATCAATACAAATACTATTGAGATTCTTAAATCAGAAGAGTGGCTTTTAGAAAACATTGGATTAAACTTGTTAAGAAATAACAATCTATTACCAACAGAAGCAGCTCCAGTTAAAGCAAGAGATGTATATGAAACATTCCTAAGATTTGATGATAAACCTATGATAACGGGAACTGAGGCAGTTTCAAAAAGTCTTTTGCGCTATTGTTCAAATAACGAATTCAGCATTGCTTCAGGAGATGGAAAAGAATTCACAAAATACTATTTAGGAGAAACAGTTCCGTTTTTCGATGTAAACGATGTAAGCTATTGGTTGGTAGATAAAAGTACAATTCCAACACCGGAACAAACTCCAGAAACAAAACCTACAAAACAAGTAACTGCGATTCCAACAATTCCAGGACAAGTTAATGAACCTTCAAACAATCAGAACGAAAACAAATCATTAAACTCAATAACAGTTTCAGGAAAAGTTCCCGTAGAACAATACACCCAATTATTTCAAAGTTTCATAATGCCTTTAGCACAAAATAACATAGAAATTGAAATCAAAATTAAAGGAAAATCAACTACAGCTAAACCATTAACGGAGAATAGTCAAGAATATAAGATTGTAAAAGAATCAGCAAAACAGCTAGGTTTAAATTTTGATGAAGATTAGAAATTAGATATGTAAAATGATAATTGAAATAAGCAAACCATTTCGCATGTACAGAAGTGATACTGACATGCCTCCAACTAATTGGGATATAAACCATGCATATAAAACAAAATATGGTACTAAATTTGGTGAAAGAGGACCAAAAAACCAAGCTGGTTTATTTTTCTTTCATGATCATATTGACGTATCAAATTCATATGGGGTAGCAAGTTTAAGAGAAATTAACAAACAAAAAGTATTAGTAGATTATCAATCCGAATATTACATAACTGAAGTAAAGCTCGCCGATAGTATTAGGATAATTGACTTTTCTAAATGTCAAAGTATGTTTATGATGATTGATTTATTAATGATACATGGTATGAATATTTTAAACGATAATTTTACAAACCATATTAATGATTCTAAATTGAGTAGATTTTCATCAAGTTATAATAAGTATAATGAAACTAAAGATAGCATCTATGTTTCTAGTATTTACTTAACAAAAAGAGGAATGGAATTTGACTATAGCTATTTTGGGCAAATGTTATCTGATTTCGAAAATGGCATAGAATTAAAAAAAATATTTGAAGAAAAAAATATTGATGGATATCGATGGAGAGAACACAATGACCCAAGGGGGCTAACATATTGTTTGCTTAATTCAAAAAAGCTTCAAGATCCTTTAGTGTTAAAAAAAGAAATTACTTTATAATTTAATTTGTTATGTCTAAAAATGTAGTGGTATTTATCGAAAAAGTTGAAAATGGAGGAAAATATCTATTACTAGATTTTCCAGTAAAAAAAAACAATGAAGACTATTTTCAAAACTTTTTAGAACAAATAAATTCAGATATTTCACCAGATGGTGCTTCAATGTTAGAAATTGAAAATGCTACATTTGAATCAAACAAAGTTCCTAGAGAAGGATTATATTATGAAATACCTAAACAATTATTACAAAGTAATATTTGGAGGGAAAATACAATTGTTTCAGAAACAAACAATGAAAACAATGATTATCTAGCGTATAAAATTACCGCCGAAGAAGTCGAACCTCTTAATTTTGGAAATGCATTAAGATATTGGCAATTTGTAAATAATATCGATATTGATAAGCCAAAAAACCTGGAAGAAACAATTGAAAGGTTAAATGAAATAAGTAATTTTTCAAAAAGTTTAAAGCTAATTGCATATAATGTTGGACAAGGTAATATGAATGAAATTCATTTTGGTGATTTTTCATTTATAAGATTCGATATGGGCGCAAAAAATACTGCTAACATAATACCCGTAATTAATAGTGTTTCAACAAAATATAGAAGAACTTTAAATTTAGAGAGAATACTTGGTAACAAAACTGTAAAACCAATCCGAATATTTGTTTTAAGTCACTGGGATATTGACCACTATAATGGGCTGTTAAATATTGATAATATCTCGCTGTCTGAATTCGACTTATTTATTGTACCCCAGCAACTTCCAAATATTACAAGTAAAAGAGCCTTTAGTAGAATTGCAGCTCGAAATGTTTTATCAGTACCTATGCGCCATCGACATCCTATACCAAATGCAACTAGGTTGCAACCCATTTTTAACAATCGAGTATTTAGATTATTTCGTGGTTCAAAACATTACAATAGAAATAAGTCTGGTTTAACAATTACGGCTCACAAAAATAATAGCGATATAATATTAACTGGTGATATCCATTACGACCAAATAGAAACTTATTTAATGAGATACAGTAAAGGTACAAATCAATACATGGTGATACCACATCATGGTGGCTATGCAGGAGATTCGAGAATTATTTCAAGTTTTTTAAATCTAAGTGAAGTAGCTATTTCAGTAGGTAATAATCCTTGGCATCATCCGTTAGGCCATATTGTAAACGAATTTAATACATTAGTAGGTCCATCAAATGTTCGTATTACTCAAACAACTGCAATAGATTACACTAAAACCATTTAATCAATATTGATAACATACTTTCTAAAAAAAGCATCTCTTTGCACTATAATAATAATTGATTCATTTCGTTAATTTTAAATAACTTTTAATTGAAAACTTTATTAATTTAATAATTATGAAAATTGATATTATAATAACAGAAGACAGATACAATAATAATACTGGCTCATTCGGTTCTTCATTTGCCAATTTAATCAATAACGAATCTAGCTTAAAAAAATTAGTAGACGAAAATCCTAACGAAATTGCAACACTTATAAAGTATGAATTTAATGTAGGTATAGAACAAATAATTCCAAATCATCTGACCATTAATAAAGATTTGGCATTAAGATTAAGCTTGTTAGATAGCTTAGATTGTTCATGTTTAGAAACTAAAAGTACTTTAGGTGAAGTATTAAAAAACATAATGATTGATAATTTCCAATTAGTAGTAACCAGAAAACATTGGAGTGATACAAATAAATTGATACTTTACTTTGATGCGGTAGAATTTGGTTGTGTTGATGATTTTATTGATAAAAGGACAAAAAACATCAAATCTCCAAAAGTATCTTAAACAAAACGATTTATTTTTTTTGCATATCAATAGATTAATAATTAAATAGGAACGCTTCGCTAAGTTATTTGCGCCCACCCAGTCCAACGCTCCCCACCGCACAAGTGGTATTTTGTGTGTTTTTAGCA
>VFQM010003125.1_pt1 | contig 11093 bp, 10 predicted proteins | sample 3512391 | NCBI WGS metagenome assembly VFQM01 (sample SAMN10412369, study PRJNA504923) | tailings metagenome | isolation source: Replicate 1 from Balatoc abandoned mine | place: Philippines
GTTCCAAACTGCCAGAAACAGCGCCGCCGGGACAACCAGCCAAAGCGCAACATACCAGCCGTGATAACCGGGCAAGCTGTGCAGACGCGTCGCAGGTTGGCGCGCCAGCATCGCCGCGCGCGCCCGCGCGCTGAGCCAGCCAACCACCCCCAGCCCGAAAACGAGCAAGATCAGGATGAAAGTCGTACTGCCCATTTTGCCCCTGTCATTCCGGTGGGGTCAGACGCCCTGTCCGCCCCGCTCGGCATTAAAAAACTGCGTTGGCGCCCGGTGTGCCGACTAGTCGCGCAAATTGCTCAGTTCAGTCCCGCTCCGGTCATGATGGTCCTTGCCTTCAGCGCTTCGGCGACTGTTTCGGCCTGCTTGACGGTGGGCGGAATCAGGCCGCGCTCATTCAGATAGCCACCGCTGGCGGAACCCTTAGCGAATTCGGCGGCGTATTCCATCAGGCCGGGAATCACACCGACATGCGCCTTTTTGATATAGATAAACATGGCGCGCGAACCCGGATAGCTGCCGTTGCCGATGGTTTCCAGGCTTGGCGCAACGCCGCCAATCGGCACCGCTTTAATCTTGTCGCTGTTGCTGTTGAGATAGCTGAAGCCGAACGCCCCGATGCTGTTGGGGTTTTTGTCGAGCTTCGAGATGATCAGATTGTCATTCTCGCCCTGCTCCACATAATATGGCGCACCGCGAAATGTGCCGCAGACCTTGTCGTGGCGTTCCTTGTCGCTGGCCTTCAGCGCCTTCATCTCCGGATTCTGGTCGCAGCCCGCGATCAGGAACAATTCCTTAAAACTGTCGAAGGTGCCCGAGGTTGACGGCGGGCCGAACAGCGAAATCGGCACGGCGGGGAGAGCAGGGTTTACATCTTTCCAGGTCTTGGCGGTATTGGGCTTACCATAAGGCTCGGCCGCCAGCGCCTTGTAGACGTCGACGAGCGTCAACGACAGGCCCGGCCCCGCCTTTGCCTCGCCAAAGGCAAGGCCGTCGAAACCAATCTGGACTTCGATGATGTCGGTGACGCCGTTCGCCTTGCACTTTTCAAATTCGGACTTCTTCATCCGGCGCGATGCATTGGCAATATCCGGCGTGTCAGGGCCGATACCGGCGCAAAAACGCTCCAATCCGCCGCCGGTACCGGTCGATTCAATCTGCGGCTTTTTCATGCCGGTGGCTTCGGCAAAGCGTTCGCCCACCAAGGTGGCAAAGGGATAGACGGTCGAGGAGCCCACCGCACGGATGGTATCGCGCGCGCCGCCCCCCGACGAAGCCTGATCCTGGCATGCGGACAATGCCAAAGCGGAAATGGCAACGAGGACGACTTTCCTCAGCATATGCAACTCCTGTTTGCAGATTGACGCAACATGCATCCGGCATGATTCGATGATGGCCCAATCCGCTGGCGCGATGACGGTTTGATGACAATTTGTCGTCATATTTATGTAACAGTGATCAGCTGTCGCCCTCTGACATCGGCAGGAGCAGGCTGACCGTGGTGCCCTTGCCTACCTCGCTTTCGATCAACAACCGCGCGCGGTGGCGTTCCGCAATATGCTTGACGATGGCGAGGCCGAGACCGGTTCCGCCGACCGCGCGGCTGCGGGCATCATCGGCGCGGTAGAAGCGCTCGGTCAGGCGCGGCAGATGTTCGGGCGCAATGCCTTCGCCAATGTCGCTGACGGCGAGCAGCCAATTCTTGCCCTCTGCGCTGAGCGACACTTTGACCGGGGTCCCGGCCCGGCCATATTTCATGGCGTTGCCGACGATATTGTGAATGAGCTGGGTCAGCTGGGCCGCATCGCCGGGCATGGGCGCCGCCGCAATGCTGTCGAGCGTTACATCGGCCCCGCGCAGCGGGTCGGCAGCGCGAATGTCCGCCAGCGCGCGCTGGAGCAGCTCGGCCAGGTCAACCCGCGCGGTTGGTCGGCGATAGCGGTCAGCCTCAATCCGCGAAATCGAGATAAGGTCGGCGACCAGCTGTTGCATCCGCCGCGCTTCGCGGTCGATGATGCCAAGGAATCGCTTCATCACCGGCTCGGCCTCGGCCGGGTCGAGCTGGTCCAGCGTCTCGACATAGCCAAGGATGGCGGCGAGCGGCGTGCGCAGTTCATGGCTGGCATTGGCAACAAAGTCGGACCGCATCCGGTCTGCCGCGTCGATTGCCGACCGATCGTCCAGCATCAACAGATTCTGGCCTTCACCCAGGTTGACGATGCCGATTTGCCAGCGGTCGCCCGGTTGCTGGAAATCGACGACGTCGACGGACGCGGCGTCGCCCTGGCGGATACAGCCAAGCAGCGCGTCGATGACGGCGGGATTGCGGATGGCGGTGCGAACATCGGCCCCCGAAATGTGCCGCCCGAGCAGCGCCAGCGCGGCGTCATTGGCGAGCGAAATACGCATAGCCGACAGACCGAGGACCGCGCGGGCATCATTGTCGATCAGCGTGTGGAAGGCGGGATGGTCAAACAGCGCCGTTTGCCGCGACTGCGCCGTCAGCAGAGGCGAAGTGGGGGTCGGCGTGTTGTCGGGCAAGGTCATCACGAAAACGGCCATGACCGTGGCCAGCCCCACCACTGCCACGGCTTCGGGCACGCTCGACATGAACAGCGCCGCAATGGTTCCCGCAACCTGCAGCAATGCCGCCAGCGGCAGATGGAATGAAGCGCGGTCCATGGCGATGCTGCGCTCGCACAGGCGGGGTACGCGGCGCAAGGGGGTTGCGCCCCTTTACGCTTGGCAAAACGTCTGTGCCAATGCGGGAAAGGGGAGGTGAGCGGCTTTGCGGGCGGCCTGCCTTTGGTTAAGGTGGCCGCATGGAAGCAAATAACGCCGAACAAATGGATGAAAGCGCCGCATCGGACGTTCCGACCCGGCGGCGGCTGCTCGTGCTTGGCGCGGCGGGCGCGGGCGCGGCGCTAACCATTCGGCCGGCGCTAGCGCAGACCGCCGTGTCCGTGCTGAACTGCCAAATTCCGGTGCCGGGTCCGAACGGCGCAGGGCAGCATATCGACCCCTATGGCAAGCTCGTTCCGGCGGGCACGCGCGGCGCATTTCCCGGCGCGCCACGGCCCTTTACCGGTGAAGAGGTGAAGGCGGCATTTCAAGGCCGCTCGTTGCCCGGCACGTCGCGCGAACAAAGCCAAGCCTATTTGCAATATATCCGCCGCTTGCAGGCGGGGCAGAGCGGCTTTACCTGTTTCGCATCAATCCAGATGCCGCGCTGAACCCGCCACCCGGCGGTGCGCCGCCGAGCAGGGGCAGGGAATATATGAAATTGGCATCATTGAAATCGGGCCGCGATGGCGCGCTGGTGGTCGTCTCGGATGATCTGGCCTGGTATGCGAGCGCTGCCGATATTGCGCCGAGCTTGCAAGCCGCGCTCGACAATTGGGAAATCGCCGGACCCCGCCTTGTTGCGCTCGCGACCGATCTTAATCACGAGGTGATCCCGCGCGAAAGGTTTCACGAACGCGATGCCGCAGCCCCGCTGCCGCGTGCCTATCAATGGGCGGACGGCAGCGCCTATGTGAATCATGTGGCGCTGGTGCGGCAGGCACGGGGGGCGGAAATGCCCGCCAGTTTCTGGCACGACCCGTTGATGTATCAGGGGGGCAGTGACGCCTTTTTAGGGCCGCGCGATCCGATCCCGCTCGGCGATCCGGCGTGGGGGTGCGACATGGAGGCGGAGGTCGTCGTGGTCACGGGCGATGTACCAATGGGCGTGTCGGCCGAAGAAGCGCGCGGCTATATCCGGTTGGTCGGGCTGACCAATGATGTCTCGCTCCGCGGGTTGATCCCCGACGAATTGGCCAAAGGGTTCGGCTTTTTCCAGTCAAAGCCTGCCAGCGCTTTTTCACCCGTTTTCGTGACCCCCGACGCTTTGGGGACGCGGTGGGACGGCGCCAAATTGCACGGCGCGCTGTGCGTCGATTTAAACGGTGCGCCGCTGGGCCGCGCCGATGCCGGGGTCGACATGACCTTTGATTTTGGACAGTTGATTGCCCATGCCGCCAAGACGCGGCAGCTGGGCGCGGGCACCATCATCGGATCAGGCACCGTATCCAATCGTGACAGCGACGGCGGGCCAGGGCGCCCGATTGCCGAGGGCGGGCTTGGCTATAGCTGCCTGGCCGAAGTGCGCACGGTGGAAACGATCCGCAGCGGCGCGGCAACGACGCCCTTCATGCAGCCCGGGGACATGGTGCGCATCTGGATGGACGATGACCGCCACCACAGCATCTTTGGCGCAATCGAACAGACCGTCATTGCCGCCTGAACCGAAAGAAAAACCGGCCCGGGTTGCCCCGGACCGGTTTTCCGCCCCCAAGCAGTGAATTTACATGTCGCCCAAAGCTTCGGACAGGGCACAAGAGGCCGGACCGAGGATCACCACGAACAGCACCGGCAAGATGAAAAGGATCAGCGGCACGGTCATGATGGCGGGCAGACGTGCAGCCTTTTCCTCGGCGCGCATCATGCGTTCGTTGCGGAATTCGGCCGACAAGACGCGCAGCGCCGAGGCGAGCGGCGTGCCGTATTTTTCGGTCTGGATCATGGTCGTGACCACGCCCTTGACCGAATCCAGATCGCAGCGATAGGCAAGATTTTCGAATGCCATGCGCCGTTCGGTCAAAAAGCCAAGCTCGATCGACGTCAGCGCAAATTCCTCACCCAGTTCGGGATAGGCGCGGCCCAATTCCTTGGCAACGCGGCTAAAGGCCGCGTCGACGGTCAGACCCGCTTCGGCGCAGATGACGAGCAAGTCGAGCGCGTCCGGCAGGCCCTTGCGCAGGGCTTGGGTGCGCTTGGTGCGTTTGTTCGAAACCCACAGATCGGGTGCTTTATAGCCAAGCAGCAGGGCGACCATCAGCGCGCCGTTGCGTTTCACCGGCGTCCAATCAGGGAACATGTCGGTGAAGTACACCGCCACGGCGACGAGCAAACCCAGCACCACCGGCAGGATCAGGCGGCCAAAAATGACCGCGACGGCCAGGTCCTTTGAGCGGATGCCTGCCTGTGCCAGCTTTTGCTGGACTTCCTTGACCTGCGTGTCTTGCAGCACCTGCATCGACGACAAAAGCTGGCGCATCTTGTCGGCATGTTCGTTCTTGCGCACCAGCTTGGCGCGGCGCTTGGCGGTCGATGCCGTGATGCCGGCCTTGAGCTGCTCGCGCCGCTCGTTGAGCGCCTTGACGCGCTTGGCCATCGGATCGCGCACCGTCATCGCACCATAAATAGCAAGCATGACGGCCACCACGCCTACTGCCGCCAAAATCGAGGCCACCCAGATGACATCGACGCCGAGCAGCTTGGGTCCGGCAGCGGCCGGTGCGAATGCTGCGAGGAGGGTGAAACTGTCCATAATCGCCGTCCCCGTCAGATTTCAAAGCTGATCATTTTGGCCATGATGCCGGCCCCGATGCCCATCCAGATCAGCCCACCAATGCCCGTGATGATCAGCCGCTCGTCATAAAAGAAGCCAGCCAGATATCCGGGGTTCATCGTCCACACGAGGCCGAAGACAAAGAAGGGCAGGGCGCCGACGATGTAAGCCGAGGCCTTGGCTTCGGACGACATGGCGCGAATCTTCAACTTCATCTGCGCGCGCTTGCGCAGCACGTCGGACAGATTGTTGAGCGTTTCGGCCAGGTTGCCACCGGTTTCGCGCTGGATCGCGATCGTGATGCAAAAGAACTGGAATTCGGGTGTATCGAGCATGTCGGCCGATTCCTGAAGCGCGGCCTCCATCGTCTTGCCGATCCGGATGCGTTCCGTGACGCCCTTGAATTCCTCACCCACGGGTCCGGGCAATTCGGTAGCGACCACGCCGAAGGTTTCGGTAATCGGCAGGCCCGACTTCAGACCGCGCACGAGCAAATCGATGGCATCGGGAAAGCGTTTGGTGAAATTGGCGACGCGCTTGTTGATCAGGCGGCCAACGTAAAAGTGCGGCAAGCCAATGCCGATGAACGCAGCGATCAATCCCGTCAGCAGGATCGGGGCACCCATCAGCACCAGCACCGCCGCCGAGCCGACGAACATCACCATGCACACCATCATGAAATTGCTGAGCGTCCAGTTTTTGCCGGTCCGGCGCAGGCGCAGTTCCATCAGGTCGCGGCGCGGCATGAAGGATGCGAGCGAACTGGCCGCGCTACCGTTCAGGGTCGCAATGGTCTTGCGCATCTGGGCGGCCACCACGGCTTCGGTTGAGGCAGCATGGCGGTCTTTCACCGCGGACAGGCGGCGCGTTTTGGCCTTGCCTGCCGACGGCCCGACGAGGGCAAGCCCCAGCAGCAACAGCCCCACAAAGGTGGCGACGATGGTTATGAGGACGGGCAGGTTCATGGTGCGATGCGCGCCGCCTGCAAGAGGATGGGGCGGGGGCAAGACCAATGCGGCCTGACCCCCGGCCTGATTATTTTGCGCCTTTTTTGGCGAGCATGCCGCCAAGTCCGCCGATTTTGCCAAGCAGCGAGCTGCTCTTTTCCTTGGCCACCGGCTTGGCCGCGACTTCGTCCGGATCCGCATCGGCGCCTTCCAGAATCTGACGCATCAGCTGGCTCCACACCTGGCCGGCCTTGGTGCCCTTGCACAGTTCGGCATAGGGTTTGCCGAGCTTGGCAGCTTGGCTGACCAGCTTGGGATCGAACGGAATGACCACATCGACCGGACGTTCGACCGACGATTCAAATTCCTTGCGCGACAGTTCGCCGACCGCGCTCTGGAATTTATTGGCGACCAGGATGACGCGGGCGCCCGGCACATTCTGTTTGAACCACGACAACATGCGAATGGTGTCGCGCGCCGCCGCCAGCGTTACATCGGTCACCAGCGCGATGGTGCCCGCTTCCGACACGAGGTGCGGGAAGGGGATGAGCACCTGGCGCGGAATATCGACGATGGTCATTTCGAACGCGTTGCGCAGTTCCTCTTCCAGCTGGAAGAAGGCGCTGCCGTCGGTCAGCACCGGCTGGTGAATCGGCGCTTCGGCCGACAACAGGCTGAGCTTGTCCGACGCGCGCACCATGGCGCGTTCGATGAACAGGCCATCGATGCGGCTGGGGTTATCGATCGCGTCAATGAGGCCGCGTCCGGGTTCCAGATCCAGCGTCAGCGCGCCGGTCCCGAAGTGGACATCAAGGTCGAGCAGCGCGGTGTGGCGTTCGGCCTGTTCGCTGAATGCCCACGCGAGCGAGGTCGATACCAGCGAGGCCCCGACGCCGCCGCGTACCCCGACCACCGCCATCAGATGGTGCGGCCGATCGGCAGCTCCATCGGCATGCTTGGGCGCCGACAACATCGCCTGTGCCTGCGCAAAACTGTCGCGCAGTTGGTCAACCGACAACGGTTTCAGCAGATAGTCCTGGATGCCGCTGGACAGCAGGTCGCGGTACAAGCGGACGTCGTTGACCTGACCGGCGGCAATCACCACTGTGCCGGGTTCGCAGACTTCGGCGAGCGCGTTGATGTCGTTGATCGGATCGCCGCTTTCGGACATGTCGACGAACAGGATGTTCGGGCTGGCCGACACCGACAGTGTCTGCACGGCGTTGCGGAGCCCGCCCTTGTTGCACTTTTCAGTCGGCCAGCCGAGATCGCCGGCGACCATGCGCACCAGTTCGAGCGTTTCGTCGTCGCAAACGAAGGCGTTGAACGGTTCACGCGTTCCGGATTTGAATGAAGCGCTCACTTACTTGCCTCCCTGTTCGCTGGTACCCGTTTCCTTGAGACCGCCCTTGCCGGTCGGCTCGCGTTCGCGGAAAACGCGGATCGGCTTGGTTGCCGCAGACGGGTCATTGCTGTTGGCGCCCGAACCCTTGATCAGGTCATTGGGATCGGCGACCATTGCCGCCAGATTGCTGTTGGTGGCGCAACCATAGTTGGACGAGGTGGCGTTCTTGTCAGTGCTCGAGCTCTTCGTGTCCCAATTGGGGCAGCCCGGCACACGCGCGGTTGCACGGGTAATGGTAACGCGCAGACTGCCCGACGCAACAGCACCGGTTGTAACCGGCACAGTATCGCTGACCAGCAGCCCGCGACGCTCGATGATTCCGCGGATTTGCGCGGTGGCAGCTCCCTTGCCATAAAGCGAGGGGTCTTCGATCGCGATCCGGTCGCCATAGGCCACGCCCATCGCATCGAGCCAACCATTGAGCTTGCCCTGTTCGGACGGGGGCAGCTCGCTGCCCACCGTTGCGACGTCGAAACTGAACACTTCGCTGGTGACGATCGGTTGGTGCACCGAATCCAGGCTGCGGTTGCTGTTGGCGCTGCCGCCACATCCGGCCAGCGTTGCGACGAGGCCCAGCATTGCCAGCTTTTGCAGTTTTTTCATCACACTACTCCTGAAAATGCGGGTTACTTGACGCTGAAGCCGGGGGCGGGATCGCCGTTTGGCGTTGCACGCGGCCGGTCGGCATCGGGGGTTGAATTGCCGTCGCGCGGCTTGGGCCGGTCACCGCCGGTTTCGCCATCGGTAACCCGTCCCAGGAGGACGCGCGAAAGATCGCCCGCATTCTGGAACGCATCGGTAGGCAATGCGATCTGGTTGGCCGAAACCGGCTTCACCAGATACGGTGTCACCACGATCACCAGCTCGGTTTCACCGCGCCGGAAATTGTCCGATTTGAACAGCGTACCAAGCAGCGGAATGTCCCCCGCGCCCGGCACCTTGTCGATGGCGCTGACGGTGCGGTTGTTCATCAGACCCGCAATCATGAAGCTTTCGGCCGAGCCCAGTTCGACCGTGGTTTCGGCGCGGCGGATGGTGAGGCCAGGAATTTCAAAGCCCTGGAGGGTGATCGATCCTTCGGACGTCAGTTCTGACACTTCGGGGCGCACACGCAGGCTGATCCGTCCGTTCGACAGCACGATCGGGGTATAGGCCAGGCTAACGCCATATTTGCGATATTCGATGGTGACCTGACCATCCTGACCGGGAACGGGAACCGGAAATTCACCGCCCGCAAGGAAGTCGGCGGTCTCACCAGAGATTGCGGTCAGGTTCGGCTGCGCCAATGTCGCCACCAGCCCCGAACGCTCGCCGAGGTCAAGCGCGGCCATCATGTCGATGCCGAACAATTTGCCGGCTGCGCCAAAGCTGTTGACGCCATCAGGCACCGTGAAGGTGTAAGAAGTACCGCCGCCGTTTGGCACGTCAGCGATGGTGCCGATGTCGCGGCCGCGCGATACGCTGCCCAGAAAGCCATTGCCCAAAATGCCGTCATTGTCGCGCGACAAGAGGTTGCCGCTGATTTCTTTAACCAGCGAACGGTTCACTTCGGCCACGCGGACCTGCAGATTGACTTGCAGCGGCGTGGCGGTGCGCAGGCGCGAGAGCACCTTGGTCTTGTCGCCAACAAAGGCTTCGACCAGCAATTGCGCCTCGGCGGCGTCGTCGGGCGACTGGACCGTACCGGTCAGCAGCACAAAGCCGTTCATCGTGTTAGCGCTGATGGTCGCATCGGGCATGGCCAGCGACAGCATCTGGTCGATGGTTTCGATGTTGTTGCCAACGCGGGCGACGGTCGAAAACACCACGCGGCCCGATGCATCGGTGGCATAGATGCTGGTTTCACCCGGCTCCTTGCCAAAGATGTACAGCTGGCGCTGCGAGCGGACCTGGACGTCGGCGACCTTGTCATTGGCGACAAAGACATCGGTCATCGGGGCGGGCAGGGTGACCAGCCGTCCGCGACCGACCGACAGGTCGACGCTGGAGGTGGCATTCTGCGTCGCCTGGGCGAACAGCGGGGCGGCGGGGGCCGCGACCAGCGATCCGGCCATCAGCGCAATCGCTGCGGTGCGGGCAATGCTGGTCATCGCGCTAAGCTTCTTCGCGTTCATCTCAATAGCCTCCAACCGTCACTTCTTTGACCTGGTCGCCCCGCACAACACGCACGGTGGGACCACGGGGGGCGGGTGCCGCGCCGGCCGAAGCGCCGGGAATTCCCGCATAAGGATTGCCTGCATAATCGCTGCGGCCACCGCGGCTGCCGCGCTCGGGGGCGCCGCCGCGCGGGCGACCGGCGACCGGGATCCAGTAGCGCGATACGTCACCGCCGCTGACCGCGTTGGCCTTGTTCGACGTCGGGCGGCTCGCGACCGCCGAAAGCATGCGGCGTTCGTCGCGCGGATTGCCGCTGGTGGGCACATTGACCGCGCCCGAAGCGATGGCAGCGTCGATGCCGCCTGCGCTTTCCGACAGCGGGCGCAGTGCCAGCGACAGCTTGCCCATGCCCTGCGCCACCGCAATCTTCTGCGCGATTTCGGGCGTGGCTTCCAGCGTTACGGTGCCAAAGGTACGAACCGGCGTCTTGCCCTCGTCATCCTCGGCCTCGAACCGTTGGTCGGTGGCGAGCACGCGGATGTTCTGGACGATGGTTTCTGCGGTGTGCAGAACTTCGTCGGGATAGGACGAGCCTTCCTTGACTTGAAGGCTTTGCGCCAAAATGACGTCAACACGGTCACCCGGGAAAACGAAGCCGGCAACGCCCTGTTCCTGCGACACGCGCACGGTGACGGCACGCATGCCGGCGCCCAGCGCGGCAGCTAGGAAGCCGCGATCGTCGGGATGTACCAGCGACCCCTGCGTCACGGGCTGGCCCGCCGTAATGGCGTGGCGCACGACGGTGCCGACCAGCGAGTTGACGTCGGTCTTTTCCTTCAGGAAGTAATTCTTCTGCGCCAGCTCTGCGGGCCAGGGCTGAAAGCGGAAAGCATCGTTGCCGATGATGGTGCCGACGGGCAACTGGCGCGTCGCAACCAGAATCGACGGCCCAGTCGGCTTTGGTGCCGCTGCGGCCTGAGCGGGCGGAGCGGATGCCCCGCGCATCATCTGGTTGACCCCGAATGCCGCACCAATTGCGACAATCAGTGCCCCCACGATCAGCATTATCTTTCGCGTATCCATGACGATCTTTCGCCTCCTGCGCCTGCCCTAACGGACGATGGCAATTGCCCTCATGCCGACGGGTTAAACGTAAACTGGTTAAGATATTGTTGGTGAAGCACCCAAAGGCCTGCGGCGGCGATGGCGACGCCATCAGGAACCTCGGGCGGCTCGGTTTTTTTAGTCCAATATT
>VFQM010003126.1_pt1 | contig 11089 bp, 11 predicted proteins | sample 3512391 | NCBI WGS metagenome assembly VFQM01 (sample SAMN10412369, study PRJNA504923) | tailings metagenome | isolation source: Replicate 1 from Balatoc abandoned mine | place: Philippines
CCGCAAGCTCGCTTCCGGTCCACGGGATCACCCGGTTGATGATCTCGCTCATCTCGCGCAGCCGTGTCTGGGTCGACAGACTGCCAGATCGAGAGCTTTTGGAGACAGCATCGCGAGACAGGCCGGCAGCTGCGGCGAGCTCGGACTTGGTGATCCGCAAAGCTCCGGACAGCCGGTCGGGCGATACGCCATCTTTGCCGGTAACTTCGCTCAGAAATGCAGCTGACGCCATAATGCCTCACACATTGCACAAAACACGTCCAATCTGTGGGGCAGCACTAAGAATGTCAAGACCATCCAAGGGCAAGCGCGAGGATCGTGGGCGCTTAACACCGCGGGGGCATCCGCGGGTTGCCCAAATCCTTCCTTGCGTGCCATGTAACCGCTGATCCACTGTTAGACACTTGAGAGTATCGCCGTTATCTAGCAGAGGGGTGTCATTTCAATTTAGCGCCTACAATCCTTCAGTTTGATAATAAACATTATGTAAATAGCAATACCACAACTGTCCATGTACATTGTGTCCAGTGTGGTTGCGGCACGGTTTCTGTCACGGCGGTTTCATGAATTAGATTTGTCGCGCCCGATAGTCGCCGCGACTTAAGCGCAAAGCGCGCACGATTGCGCGGTTGGCCGCGTCAATGTCGAAGCGCTCCGGATCAAACTTGCGTCCCGCCCAGCGCCGATTGTCGGCGTGCTCCTCATGGTCAGGATCGCGCCACGCCTCAAGGAACGCCTCATAGCCGATGTCCCCGCCGACATCTTCCGGCGGGCAGCTGCGTGATCCGGCACTGCAGCGAGGATATTTGACACCTTGCGCCGGTGGCACTTCGCTCAGGATCAGCCGGTGCTGCCAGTTATCGCCAAAGTCGTACTGGTAGAGGATCTCAAGCCGGGCGTCGGACCCATAGGGAAACCGCAGGTCGCCAAGGTGCGCCTCGGTCGCCTCGATTACCCGCAGGCCATAGGCATCCTCTTCGAGGTATTCAGGCGCGCCAACGACCAGACCGCCGACGATGAACTGGTGCAAGTGGCTGTCGGTCCACCCAATGGCCGCCTGGAGCACCTCATGGAGTTGTGCGAAATTGAGTTCGCGCGGCAATTCCAGGGTGCGGCTGATAACCGGCTCGATCCCGAGGATCTGGACTTCGAGCCGGATGATAAAGTCGTAGGGATCGAAGCGTTTTGCCATGCTGCAATGATGCCCCCGCATCGCGCCGCCCGCAAGTTCGAGGGCACGAGCAGCACCGGTGAAAAGCTCTGCGCTGGCCTTAGCGCAGAAGCTCGCTGACCAGCGACGGCCTGCGGGCGATCATCGCCAGGAGCACCTGCGCCGGACCGGTCGGTTGCCGGCGGCCGTGCTCCCAGTTGAGCAATGTGCCCTTGGCGACACCAATGCTGCGCGCAAACGCGCCTTGCGACAGGCCTGTCTGGGCCCGGATTGCCGCGACATCCACGACTGGCACTTCGATCGCGTGCACGCGCGCGCCAGACTCCTTGCCCTGGGCATGGTCCAGCGCCTCGTTCAGTCCCTGCATGATGCTCTCGTAAGCCGTGCTCATCATCGATCTCCATAGGTTGCTATCAAGGTCTTGTTCAACTCAACCGCTGCTGCCTGCTCGGCCCTGGTCAGATTGTCCTTCTCGTTCTTGGCGAAGACGGTGATCAGGTAGATCGGCATATGCCGGCCGCCGAAGACATAGATGGTGCAATGACCACCGCTTTTGCCGCCACCTTCACGCGGGATCCGGACCTTGCGCAATCCACCGCCCAGCGACACGCCCGCTTCCGGGTTTGCCGCGATGTAGCCGATGAGGCTCATGCGTTCGCTATCGCTCATGATGGCCTTGGCGCGCCGCTGGAACCCAGGCAGTTCAACAACGGTCTGCAAGGTCGTCATGCCCGCCATATATACGCCATTGACACATAGGTCAATGACATACGCTCAGGCCTCATTTGCCGCGCCTTGATCGGCCTCACGTTCAGCAAGCCGTCAGGATCGCGGAACCATCTCCTATCACATTGGTTGCGCTTGAAATTCTGATGGAGGCCGATGTGATTTCCTGCAAATCTGCAATGATTTTTTCCGCGCTCGGGCTCAGCCTTGGCGGCTGCACGGCGGTGATCTCGCAGGCGAGCTTCTACCCCAGCGCAAGCCTCGCCGCGCCCAATGCCGTGCTGGCGGTGCCGGACGGCTACACGGCCACGGATACGCTGCTGCCCCTCGGCGATCTGGGTGCGGTGCGCACGGTCAGACTGGACAATCCCGCAAGCGAGACCGCGATCATCTACAGCGCCGGCAATGGCGGCTTCGTCGATTCCGAGGGCACGAGCCGCATGGCCGCGCGCCTTGCCGAGGTGACGGGGGCTGACATCATCCTCTATGACTATCCCGGGCGCGGCGGCACCATCCTGCCCACCACGATTGAGGCAGCCGCCGCCTTCGGCCCGGCGATGATCGATCGGCTGAAGTCGCAAGGGTGGATCGGGAATGGCCCGGTCTATGCCTATGGCCTGTCCTTCGGCGGCGCCATGACGGCATCGCTGGCGCAAGCGGGCGGGCTTGCCGGACTGATCATCGAAGGGAGCGCCGCTGATTATCAGGCCGTCGGGCGCGATTTCGTCCCCGGCCTTGCCAAGCCTTTCGTCAAGCTGCGGCTCGACCCGGCGCTGGGTGCCTTCGACTATCAGGGCTATGTGATGGCGAGCCGTGCGCCGGTGCTGCTGCTATCGGGCACCAAAGACAAGGTCATTCGGCCCCCGCGGATGCGGGAGTTCCAGCTGGCGCTTGAGGGAGGCGGGACGAAGGTGACCTTCGCGCCCGTGCCGGTGGGCCATGGCGGCGCGCTCGAAGCGGCCGAGGGGCGCGCGGCTCTGGCGGCCTTCATCAGCGCGCGATAGCAGGCACCGACAAGGCGCGCGCGTATGCCCAGAGCGATCATCGTCGGCGGCGGGATAGCCGGGCTGGCCTCGGGCATCGCATTCGCCAATGCCGGGTGGGAGGTCACGGTGCTGGAACGCGCGCCCCGCATCGCGCCGATGGGCGCCGCGCTCAGCCTGTGGCCCAATGCCTGTGCGGCGATGGCGCGCCTTGGCATTCTTGGCGCGGTCACGGCCGCCGCCGCGCCGATTGGGCAGATGCTGCTGGCGACACAGGGCGGCGCGACGATCCTTGCCCGGCTCCTGCCCGATACCGCGCTGCTCGCGACCCGGACCTCGCTTCAGAACGCGCTGCTGGTGGCGCTGGGGCCGGATCGCCTACGGCTCGGCTGCGAGGTCGCCGAGGTCGCCTCGGGGCGTGTGACGCTGGCGAGCGGCGAGCCGCTGGTCTGTGATCTGGTGGTCGATGCCGGCGGTATCCGCGCGCCGAGCAGTGCGGGATCGGCGCCCGCCTATGCGGGCTATGGCGGGGTGCTGGCGCTCTCGGGCCGGGTCGCGGGGCCCGGGCTTGGAGGTGTGGCGGCGGAATACTGGGGCAAGCACCAGCGGTTCGGCGTGTTCGAACTGCCGGACAACCGCCGCTACTGGTTCCTGATGCGCACCCAGCCTGCCGATGCCGCCATGCCCGATCTTGCCGCCTGCGCCGCCGCCGCCGAAGGCTGGCCATCCCCGATCGCCGAGGCGATTGCGGCAACCACGCCCGATGCGCTTATCCCGTTCGCCGTCCATGCCAAGCCGCCGCCGAAGACACTCTGCGCCCCCGGGATCATCCGGGTCGGGGATGCTGCCCATGCGATGGAGCCCAATCTTGGCCAGGGCGCCTGTCAGGGGCTGGAGGATGCCGCCGCGCTTCAGGCCATCGCCGATGGTTTTACGCCCTCGCAGGTGGCCTATCATTACGATCGCCTCCGCCTCAAGCGGGCGCGGATGTTTGTCCGGCAATCGGCGCTTGGCCGGTTTGGTGCTCATGGGCCGGCTGCGGCGCAGTTGCTGATGCGTGCGGCACTCCGATCAATCCCCGCAGCCGTGTCCGAACCCCGGCTGCGCTCCATGCACACTCTGCCCGATTATGCCGCACCGGTTGTATGATGCCGCTACTCTTGGAGATGCGGGAATTCACGCGCCTGCCCTGCCCCGACCGATTGCCAGGTCAAGAAAGCCCAAAGCGCAGACCGGCAGCCTCAGCCGGGTTCTCCCTGGAAGCGGAAATTCGCAATCCGACCCCGTATCTGCCATAATGGGCGTGATAGCATCGCCTGAGTGCGACCCTTTGCGGCGATAGCTCCGGCAAGTTAATGTGGCGGGCGCAGATTCTTTCCGCCGGACCATCGCGCATTGGGTGCGGCACAACAGCTACAGTCTGGAAATGTCTTCGGGAGGAGTCACTTTGCCAGTTGTTATTGCAAATCATCTTCATTAGTGACCAGCCAAGTCGATTAAGAGGTCCCTAATGTTGCACTCCGCTCGTATCGTCCTGTTGCTCAGCGCGTCTCTCATCGCCATCCCGGCTGCGGCCGCAGCCGCCCCCTCCGATGCCGAAAGCCCAGTCAGCGCTGTTCCGATGGCCGCCGCCGTCGCGAGCGGAGCCGCTGACCCGGCAACCGACATCATCGTGGTTGGCAGCGTAGAGAATGCCGATGTCATCCCCGGTTCCTCGGCAGTTGTCAGCGAGACCGACCTCAAGCGCACCCGCCCGCTCAACGTCAATGACGCGCTGCGGTTGGTTCCTGGTGTCTTCGTGCGTGACGAGGAAGGCGCCGGGATGCGCCCCAATATCGGCATTCGCGGGCTGAACCCAATCCGTTCGACCAAGGTGCTGCTGCTGGAAGACGGCATCCCGCTGGGCTTTGCCCCCTATGGCGATAACGCGGCCTATTATCACCCGCCGATCCAGCGCTTCACCAGCCTTGAAGTGCTGAAGGGCGCAGGCCAGATCCGTTTCGGCCCGCAGACCATCGGCGGCGTGGTCAATTACATCACCCCCGAAGTGCCGGACGAATTCATCGCCAACGGCACCATCGCGGGCGGCAACCGCGACATGCTGATGCTCGACGGCACGATCGGCGGCAAGCTGCTGGGCGGCGGGGTGATGGTCCACGTCAACCACAACCAGACCGACGGCAACCGCGACAATCAGGCGCTGCGCTTCACCGACATCTTCATCAAGGGCGGGTGGGAGTTCGGCCCCGATCACGGCCTCACCATCAAGCTGTCGCGCTTCCGTGAGGATAGCCAGGTCGGCTATTCGGGCCTGCGCCGCGACGAATTCGCTGCCAATCCGCGCGGCAATCCCTTCCCCAACGAGGATTTCCAGACCGAGCGGCTGAACGCCACCATCGCGCACCGCTGGAACCTTTCGGACGATCTGACGCTGCGCACGGCGGGTTACTACCACTACTTCACCCGCGACTGGTGGCGGCAATCCTCGAACTCGAACCAGCGCCCCAATGACGCGAGCGATCCGGCCTGCGGCGGGATGGCGAACCTGCTCACCACCTGTGGCAATGAAGGCCGGCTGCGCGATTACGACACCTACGGCATCGAATCGCGCCTGACGGTGGATCACAACCTGCTCGGCTTCGGCGGGGAGACCGAGATCGGAGTGCGCTTCCACGAGGAACGCCAGCGCCGCCGCCAGCTCAACGGCGACACGCCCACCGCCCGCGCGCCGGGCACCAGCGTCAACGCCGGCGTGCGCGAGAACAACGAGCGGGATGTGACCGCGTTTTCGGCCTTCCTCCAGTCGCGCTTCGAATTGGGTCGTCTGGCGCTGACGCCGGGCGTGCGCGCCGAGATCATCGACTTCACCCGCCGCAATCTGCCGATCGACATTCTGGCGGGCGGGCGTCCGTCGGGCGCGGTGACGGCGGTGACGCAGGGAAGCGAAAGCCTCGACAAGCTGCTGCCCGGCATGGGCGCGACCTATGCGATCACCGATGCGATCACGCTTTACGGCGGCGTCCACCGCGGCTTTGCCCCCCCGCGCGTGGAGGACATCATCACCGCCACCGGCGGATCGGTCGATCTCGGCGCGGAGCTGAGCTGGAACTACGAAATCGGCCTGCGCGGCGATATCGTGCCGGGCGTCAATTTCGATGCCACCGCCTTCGTGATGGACTTCCAGAACCAGATCGTCGCCCAGTCGGTCGCCGGCGGGGTCGGCGCGACCCTGACCTCGGCGGGCGAGACGATCCACCGGGGCGGCGAGTTTGCGCTCAATGTCTCGTCGCGCGCGGCGGGGTGGACTGAGCGCGAGACCGATGTCTTCGCCCGCCTCGCGCTGACCTGGGTCGCGGATGCGGAATACAACTCCACCCGCATCGCCACCGCCCCCTGTTTCGACGGCGCGACCACCGGCACGCTGGTTGCCACCGGCGCGGGCGCGGTGCCCTGCGGCGTGGCGCGCGATGTCGAAGGCAACCGCCTGCCCTATTCGCCCGAATGGCTGTTCTCCGGCGCGCTCGGGGTCGAGCACAAGGGCTTCACCGGCCAGGTCGAAGTGGTCAGCCAGTCCTCGGTCTTCGCCGATGACGTAAACCTGATCCCCGTCACCCCGGACGGCCAGCGCGGGCTGATCGAGGGGTGGACGCAGGTCAACCTCGCCGCATCCTACGGCCCGCCGCAGGGCAAGTGGGAGGTGTTCGCCACCGCGCGCAATCTGTTCGACCGGCTTTATGTGACCGACCGTGCGCGGGGCATCCTGCCGGGCCAGCCATTTACGATCCAGGTGGGCCTGACGCTGCGATATTAATCTTAACGTCCACGATCCGGCGTCGGATTGCAGTAATCCGGCGCTTGATCGCCAACACGACGCATCCACGGAAATTTTGCGGGTTTTACATAATTATCTGCCTTGTAGCGCCAAGCTGCAGCCAGATCGCCCCAAACGAACAAGTGAGTTTGAATGTATGAGGCAATCCCACATGCGCTCTATGAAGTTGACGCTGACGAGCGCAGTTTCGATTGCGCGATCCTAGCTAGCGCACCTGTACGCGCGCAAGCGACCGTTGATGTTGGTGCTGACGCCGAAGCGGAGGCAGAAATCGTCGTAACCGGACAGTTTCAGCAATCGCTGATCGACCGGATTCCGATCGCGCCCGAAGAACTGCCTTTCACCCTGGACATCATCGACCGCGATTTTCTGGATGAGCGCAATTTGACCCGTCCTATCGAGGCCTTGACGACCCTGCCCAACATCACGTTCACCGAAGACCGCTTGGGCACTGGCACACCCGATTTTCTCGCACGCGGTTTTGAAGCCCCGATCCAGATCGACAACCGGGTGCAGAACAACTTTCGCGGATCCGGCGCGCGCGACGATGCCTTCGTCGAACGCTACGAAGTGCTCAAGGGCCCGGCTTCGATCTCGCTCGGGCCTATCGGAGCGGGCGGCATCATCAACACCGTGACCAAGGTGCCCGAAGCCGACCGTTTCATCGGCTACGAGCTGCGCGGCGACCATTTCGGCAGCTTCGCCGCCGAGCTGGATGCCAACCTCGGCGACATCAGCGGCAATGAGACTGTGCTGCTGCGTATCAGCGGCGCCTACCGCGATTTTCAGTTCGATGCGCGCGAGACCCGGCGCCAGACGGTTGCGGTGCGACCCGTGGCAATCGTCAACGTGGGCCCTTCGACCTCGATCAAGGCCAGTGCGTCCTACACCCGCACCGAAACCAACCCCAATTCAGGCTTCCCGCTGTTATCCAATGGCGAAATCCTACAGCAGATCGGTACCGATACCTTCACCGGAAGCGCTAATGGCGAAGCGATCGCGGAAGACCAGTATTACGAGGCCGTGTTCAATCACGAGTTCCTCGACAACCTCAAGCTGTCGTTGCCCTTTAATTCCCGGACAGTTCCTCACTGGTTGATTGGGTGATGTATTCGCGCGGTGCGAGGTAGCCAAGGGCGCGATGCGGATGGACGGTGTTGTAGTGGTGGAACCAGCTGGGCAGCTGGCTGATCACGGCTCTGGCGTCAGGCTTTTCCGCCACGCGGACGTAGTCTCGCTTCATGGTGCGCACGAACGCGTCGGCCATGCCGTTCGATTGCGGGCTTTCGATGGGTGTTGTCCGGGGCTTGAGGTTGATCTCGCGTGCGAAGCGGCGGGTCTCCCTGGCGGTGTAGCAGCTGCCATTGTCAGTCAGCCATTCGATGGTGGCAGGCAGCCTGTTCACACGGCCGAAGCGGTGCTCGACGGTGGCGGTCATGAGATCGCGCACGTCCTCGGCAGATATGCCTGCCGTGGTGGCAACGAAGCCCATTGCCTCTCGATCGCAGCAGTCGAGCGAGAAGGCGACGCGCACCTTCTCGCCGTTGTCGCAGCCGATCTCGAAGCCGTCGGAGCACCAGCGGGTGTTGCGGGTATCGACCGCGACGCGCCCGTCGTGGCGACGCTCGTCTGCCTTGCCGCTGTGCCGCTGGAGCAGCAGGCCATGCACCTTCATCACCCGGTAGACCCGCTTGGCATTGGGCGCAGATGGCCCACCATTTCGCGCCTGCCGCCGCAGGAGCGCATGGATCCGGCGGTAGCCATAGGTCGGCAGCTCGGCGATCAGGGCCTGGATGCGCGCGACGAGCTCCTCCTCGGGCAGCGGAGGTCGGCCGCGGCGGCGTGCAGCGGCCTTGCGTCTGGCTGACGAGAGATGCTGGCGGGAGACGCCGAGCGCGTTCGCCACCGCGCTCACAGGTTGTCAACGCTGACTAAAATTTCCCCAGAAGTGCCGGGTTAAAATTCCCCAGTTTGGGTTTTCGGTGATCAGCCGTTCCAGTGATCGTGGGGGCGCTCCTTCGGTGGCCTTCCGCGCCTTTTCGGCGGCGGCGGCGGCGTGATGGCGGAGATCGCTCTGGTGTGCTCCGGCACGAGATCGGAGTGGGCGCGCAAGCGGTAACTGGCGCCCTCGATCTGGATGACTATGGCATGGTGCAGCAAGCGATCGAGCAGCGCTGTTGCCACCACCGGATCGCCGAACACCTCGCCCCATTCAGCAAAGCCGCGGTTGGATGTGAGGATCATCGCCCCCTTTTCGTAGCGGGAGTTGACCAGCTGGAAGAAGAGGTTGGCACCGCCAGGCGTCACTGGGAGGTAGCCGATCTCGTCGACGATCAGCAGGGTATTCCGATTGAAGAACCGGAGCCGTTCGGGAAGCCGCCCGTCGCGCTCGGCGCGCACCAGCATGTCGATCACCTCAGCCAGACTGGCGCGGTAAACCCGCTTGCCAGCCCGAACAGCCTCCGCGCCCAAGGCTGTCGCCAGGTGGCTCTTGCCCGTGCCCGGCGGGCCCAGCAGATGGACCACCTCGCCCCGCTCGATAAAGTCGAGCTGCGCCAGTGCGAGGATGCGACCACGGTCGAGCGAAGGCTGGAACGAGAAGTCGAAGCCTTCGAGGGTTTTCATGGGCATGAGCCGTGAGGTCTTGAGCCCGACAGTGAAGCGCCTGCTTTCCCGATTGCCATACTCATGCGAGAGCAGGATATCGATGGCTTCAAGCGCGGTCATTTCGCCGCGCTCCAGACACCGCATGGTATGATCAAGCACCTCGAGCGCACGGGGCATTCTCAGTCCAACCAGGCTCGTACGGATACGGTCGATGATCTCCGTCATGGCCGCACCTCGCTGCTGGCCAACCGCCGCCCGACGGCCTCGTAGAAGCCCAGCGAGCGCCTCGTAATCTCAAGCCCTGCAGGCGGCGGTACTGTCGCCGCGCGAGGCGGAGCGAGCCGCCGGTGGGAAGGATCAACCCGGCGCTGATTGCGTCCATCGAGAACCGGATGCACCGCGATCAGCTTGCGATCCTCGAAGATCCTGATCTCACGGGGATGGTTCTGCACTTCCACGACCCGTTTGCGCGTGGCGTCGGGCACCGAGTACAGATTGCCGCCAACCAAGACCATGCCTTCATGGCTGACTCGCCGCTCGATCGTGAGCACCGCATTATACGGGGCCGCAGGCAGAGCCGTCAGTGCGGATTGCTCCTCGGCAAAGTGCTCGCTGACGATCCGCCGGGTCGTGGCATGCAACCGAACATTGGCCACCGTGTCCAACCATTCGCGGAACTGCCGGTTCAGGTCATCAGCGTTGCGGAAGGTACGGCCAAGGAAGAAGTCCTGACGGATGTAGCGGTAGGGCCGTTCGATCTTGCCTTTGGTTTTGGCCCGATAGGGCCTGCATGCACGCGGCAAAGCGCCATAATGGTCCAGCAAGGCGACCAGCGACCGATTGTAGATCACGATACCCTCGGCATCTTCATCGATCACCGCAGTTTTCATGCGGTCGTAAAGCACCTCGGACGGGGCACCTCCCATCGCATCGAAGGCGTCGATGTGGCAGCGCATCACCGTCTGCAGATCCTAGGTCGGACAGAACCGGCCCCACAGCCAGCGGCTATGGCCCAGCACCATCGAGAACAGCCAGAAGATCCGGGTCACACCCGGCTCATCACTGAACGCCATCTTGAACTGGGCAAAGTCTACCTGAGCCTGCCGTCCCGCTGGTGTTTCGAAGCGCCGCTCGAACTGGACCACTCGCGGCGGCCGGCACTGGCGCAGGAAGTCCGTGACGGTCGTGTAGCCGCCCTTGAACCCCATCGCAGAGATCTCGCGGAACAGGCGCTTGCCAGACAACCCCGGATACAGCGCGATGCGATCGCGAAGATACGGTTCGTAGGGTTCCAGCTCACGCGGACGAGCTGGCCGGGGCTTGTAGACCGGCGCCTTCACACCACCGGCCAGATGTTTGCGTACCGTCTTGCGGTCAAGGCCCGTCTGCCGCGCAATCGCCGACACCCACAGCCCCTGCCGCTTCAAGTCATGGATCATGACAATTTCCTCAAGTCTGATCACCGGCCACGCCTCCCGTCGATACGGAAAGCATAAGGATGATCCGTGCGGGTCGTTGCCAATTCGCTCCGGGGCTAGCCCCGGAGCGAATTGGCGCTCACCTCAAACTGGGGAATTTTCGTTCGGCACTTTTGAGGAGAATACATCCGGCATCGACACAGGTCGCCCTCCGGCAACGAGAGCGTGCGCAACGGCGTTTTTTTGGGACCAGCCACGCGCGAGATCGCCTCGCGCAGGATCTCGTTCTCCATGGTCTTCTTGCCGAGCATGCGCTGCAGCTCGCGCACCTGGTTCTCTAGCGCGCGATACT
>VFQM010003127.1_pt1 | contig 11086 bp, 8 predicted proteins | sample 3512391 | NCBI WGS metagenome assembly VFQM01 (sample SAMN10412369, study PRJNA504923) | tailings metagenome | isolation source: Replicate 1 from Balatoc abandoned mine | place: Philippines
GCCCCGGCGTCGATGACGGAGGCGATGACCTGGCCGAGTTCGAGCAGGCGCAGGTCGCTGCCCGGCGCGCCCACCAGCTGCAGGCCCAGGCCGCCGGTCAGCGGCAGGCTGAGCGCGGGGCAGCCGGCCAGCGAGGCCAGGCCCGGCAGGTCGGCCAGGTTCGAGGGCTCGTCGGCGCCCCAGGCCGGCGGCGGCGCCGCCACCGTGGGCAGCAGCATTACGTCGAACTGCTCGAACAGGCGGCGCACCTGCACCACGTAGCCATCGAGGCGGCGGTGCGCGCGCGCCGCGTCGGCGGCGGTCTTGCGGGTGGCGAAATCGAGCAGCCCGCGCAGGCGCGGCGAGGCGCCGGCCAGGCGCGCCTCGTGCGCGGCGAGGATCTCGGCCTCCATCAGCAGCAGGGCGGCACGGCGGGTCGCGGCGATCTCCAGCGGCGCGATGTCGAGCGCCACCGGCAGCGCGCTGCCGAACACCGGCGCCACGCGCGCCATGATCGCGCTGAAGTTCTCGACCACGGTGGCCTCGACGCCCAGCGCGGCGAGGTCGGCGACGACGCCGGCCTTCAGTTCGCCCGGCACCCAGTCCGGCGGCGCCAGCGGCACGCGGCGCTTGCGCGAGCGCGGGTCGCCGGCGTCGTAGCCCGACAGCACCGGCAGCACCAGGCCGATGTCCTGCACGGCGCGCACCAGCAGGCCCGGGCAGTCGAGCCGGCGCAGGGCCGGGGCCATGCCGCGCACGCTCAGTTCGCCCAGGGTCGGCTTGTGCCCGACCAGGCCGCAGAAGGTGGCGGGGATGCGGGTCGCGCCCAGCGTGTCCACGCCCAGCGCGAAGCTGCAGTGGCCGGCGGCGACGGCCGCGGCCGAACCGGCCGAGGCACCGCCCGCGGCGCGCGAGGGATAGCGCGGGTTGCGCACGTCGCCGGTGTGCGGATTGCGGCCGACGGTGCCGAACGCGGCTTCGTCCAGCGCCGTCTTGCCCAGCAGGATCGCGCCGGCGCCGCGCAGGCGCCGCACCACGTGGGCATCGTGTTCGGCCAGGCCCGGATGGCCGGGCAGGCCCAGGCCGGTGGGCATGCCGGCCACGTCGAAGGCATCGGTGATGGCGACGGGCACGCCGTCGAGCCGGCCCAGGGGCTTGCCCTCGGCGCGGCGCTGGTCGCTGGCGCGGGCGGCGGCGAGGGCGCCGGCGTCGTCCACCCAGGTCCAGGCGTTGAGGTGGCCGTCGCGGGCGATGGCCGCCAGGCAGGCGCCGGTGAGGGCCTCGCTGCTGGCGTCGCCGCGGGCGAGCGCGTGCAGTACGAGGTAGAGCGGGGCCTGGCGCAGGTCGTCGGGGCTGGCGGTCATGCGGCGCGGTCCGGTGGGCCTGGCACGAGTGTCCTTGATTGCCCGGCCCCGGGCAAACCGGGACAATCCGCACTTCAGCGTATGGGGCCTGCCGAAATGAGTGAACGTGACGTGATGGAATACGACGTCGTGACCGTGGGCGCCGGCCCGGCGGGCCTGGCGTTCGCGATCCGGCTCAAGCAGCTCAACCCGAACCTGTCCGTCTGCGTCATCGAGAAGGCTTCGACGGTCGGCGCGCACATCCTGTCGGGCGCGGTCATCGAGCCGGGCCCGCTCGACGCCCTGCTGCCCGGCTGGCGCGACAACCCGCCGCCGGTCTGCGTGCCGGCCACCGACGACGAGTTCTGGTTCCTGACGAAGACCGGCGGCACCAAGTTCCCGTTCGTGCCGCCGCAGATGTCCAACCACGGCAACTTCATCGTCAGCCTGGGCGCGATGTGCGCCTGGATGGCGCCGCAGGCCGAGGCCCTGGGCGTGGAGATCTACCCGGGCTTCGCCGCCGCCGAGCCGCTGTTCGACGAGGCCGGCGCCGTGGCTGGCGTGCGCATCGGCGACATGGGCGTGGCCAAGGACGGGTCGCACAAGCCGGGCTACACCCAGGGCATCGACATCCGCGCGAAGCTCACCGTGCTGGCCGAGGGCGCGCGCGGCCACCTGACCAAGCAGCTGGTGCGCAAGTACGGGCTCGACGCCGAGTCCGACCCGCAGAACTACTCGATCGGCATCAAGGAACTCTGGCAGGTGCCGGCCGGCCGCGTGACGCCCGGCAAGATCGTGCACACCCTGGGCTGGCCGGCCGATTCGCACACCTACGGCGGCAGCTTCCTCTACCACCTGGACGGCGACCGCATCGCGCTGGGTTACGTCTCGGGCCTCGATTACCGCGACCCGGACTACCAGCCCTACGAAGCCTTCCAGCAGTGGAAGCACCACCCGACGGTGAAGCCGCTGCTCGAGGGCGGCCAGATCCTCAGCGCCGGCGCGCGCGCCATCGTCACCGGCGGCTGGCAGTCGCTGCCCAAGGTGGAGATGCCGGGCGCGCTGCTGATCGGCGACACCGCCGGCCTGCTCAACGTGCCCAAGATCAAGGGCACGCACCAGGCCATGCGCAGCGGCATGCTGGCGGCCGAACACGTGGCCGCGCAGGCGTCGCCGTCCAGCGCCGGCTTCGACGCCAAGCTGCGCGCCTCCGAGGCGATGGCCGAGCTGAAGAAGGTCCGCAACATCAAGCCCGGCTTCAAGAAGGGCCTGTGGTTCGGCCTGGTGAACTCGGCCTGGGAGACCGCCACCGGCGGGCTCTCGCCCTGGACCTGGCGCTGCAAGCCCGACTGGAGCTCGCTGCAGAAGCTCGACGCGGCCGAGAAGCCGAAACGCGACTACGTCGAACGCACGCTGGCCCCGCGCGACCGCCTGGCCGGCGTGTACTTCGCCGCCACCGAGCACGACGAGGACCAGCCGGTGCACCTGCGCGTGGCCGACACCGACGTCTGCGTCACGAAGTGCGCCGAGGAATACGGCAACCCCTGCACGCGCTTCTGCCCGGCCGGCGTCTACGAAATGGTGCAGGACGAGGCGGGCAAGCGCCTGCAGATCAACGCCGCCAACTGCGTGCACTGCAAGACCTGCGACATCAAGGACCCGTACCAGATCATCACCTGGGTGACGCCGGAGGGCGGCGCCGGCCCGAACTACCAGAACCTCTGATGAAGCTGGCGCTCGCCACCGCCATCCAGGCAATGTCGCTGGACGAGGACCTGGCGCCGCTGCGCGAGGCCTGCGCGGCCGCCGGCCTCGACGTGGAGGTGCTGGCCTGGGACGACCCGACCGTGGGCTGGGCGCGCTTCGACGCGGTGCTGCTGCGCTCGACCTGGAACTACATGGACCACCTGCCGGCCTTCCTGGCCTGGTGCGAGCACGTGGACCGGGCCAGCACGCTGTGGAATTCGCCCGACGTGGTGCGCTGGAACACCGACAAGCGCTACCTCGGCGACCTCGCCGGCCGCGGCGTGCCGGTGATCGAAAGCCACTACCTCGCGCCCGGCGACGACCCCGCGGCCCTGCCCGACCTCGACGAGTTCGTGGTCAAGCCGACGGTGAGCGCCGGCTCGCGCGACACCGCGCGCTACGCCCGCGCCGAGCGCGCGGCGGCGGTCGCGCACGCCCGGCGCCTGCTCGACGCCGGCCGGCACGTGCTGGTGCAGCCCTACCTGCGCGCGGTCGACGAGCAGGGCGAGACCGCGCTGCTGTACTTCGACGGCGAATTCAGCCACGCCATCCGCAAGGCGCCGCTGCTGCGCCGCGGCGAGGCGCCGGCCTCGCACCTGTCCTCGCCCTCGAGCATCCAGGCGCGCCAGCCTTCGGAGGCCGAGCGGCACGTGGCCGCGCAGGTGCTGGCGGCCCTGCCCTTCGGCGCCCTGCCCTATGCGCGCGTGGACCTGCTGCCCTCGCCCACCGGCCCGCAGCTGCTCGAGCTCGAACTGACCGAACCGGCCTTCTTCCTGCGCCACGCCGAGGGCGCGGCGGCACGCCTGGCCGTGGGGCTGGCCCGGCGCCTGGCGTCGGCCTGAGCCTCAGTCGTCCAGCAGCCAGGCCACCACGCGGTCGGCCAGGGCCTCGGCCGGCTCGTGGTCGGTGTCGAGCACCAGCTCGGCCGCCTCGGGCACTTCGTAGGGCGAATCGATGCCGGTGAAGTTGCGGATCTCGCCCGCGCGGGCCTTCGCGTACAGGCCCTTCACGTCGCGCGCCTCGGCGGCTTCGAGGCTGGCTTTGACGTAGACCTCGGCGAACTCGCCGGCCGGGAAACGCTCGCGCGCCAGCCGGCGCTCGGCGCGGAAGGGCGAGATGAAGCTCACCAGCACGATCAGGCCGGCATCGGTCATCAGGCGCGCCACCTCGGCGACGCGGCGGATGTTCTCGACGCGGTCCTCGGCGGTGAAGCCCAGGTCGCGGTTGAGGCCGTGGCGCACGTTGTCGCCGTCGAGGATGAAGGTGTGGAAGCCGCGCGCGTGCAGCTTCTTCTCGACCAGGTTGGCGATGGTGGACTTGCCCGCGCCCGACAGGCCGGTGAACCACAGCACGCGAGGCTGCTGGCCCTTGATGCGGGCGCGCGCGGCGCGGTCGACGTCCAGGTGCTGCCAGTGGATGTTGGCGGCGCGGCGCAGCGCGTAGTCGATCATGCCGGCGGCGACGGTGCCGTGGGTCTCGCGGTCCACGAGGATGAAGCCGCCGAGCGCGCGGTCGGTCGAGTACGGCTCGAAGGCCACCGGCTGGTCGAGGCTGAGCTTGACCGAGGCGATCTCGTTGAGCTCGAGGTGCTTGGCGGCGAGCTCGGCCTGGGTGTTCACGTCCACCTTGTGGCGGATCTCGGTGACCTGCGCCGTGACCAGGCGCGTGCCGATCTGCAGCCAGTAGGGCCGGCCCGGGTACAGCGGCTTGTCGCCCATCCAGAGCAGGTGCGCGGCGAACTGGTCGGCCACCTGCGGCGGGTCGCCGGCGGCGGCGATGACGTCGCCGCGGCTGGCGTCGACCTCGTCCTCGAGCGTCAGCGTGACCGCCTGGCCCGCGATGGCCACCGTCAGGTCGCCGTCGGGGCCGAGCACGCGTGCCACGCGGGTGCGGCGCGCGGCGGGCAGCACCACGACCGCATCGCCCGGGGCGACGCGGCCTGCGGCCAGGGTGCCGGTGAAGCCGCGGAAATCCTGGTGCGGGCGGTTCACCCACTGCACCGGCAGGCGCATCGCGGCCCCGGCGCGGGCGTCGCGCGGTTCGGCCGATTCCAGCGCTTCGAGCAGGGTCGGGCCATCGAACCAGGGCGTGGCCGGCGAGCGCCGGGCGAGGTTGTCGCCCTGCAGCGCCGACATCGGGATGGCCTGCACGGCCTCGATGCCCAGGCCCTTGGCCAGCGCCGCGTACTCGGCCGCGATGGACTCGAACACGCCGCGGTCGAAGCCCACCAGGTCCATCTTGTTCACCGCCAGCACCACCTGGCGGATGCCCAGCAGGGAGACGATGTAGCTGTGCCGGCGCGTCTGCGCCAGCAGGCCCTTGCGCGCGTCCACCAGCACCACGGCGAGGTCGGCGGTGGAGGCGCCGGTGGCCATGTTGCGGGTGTACTGCTCGTGGCCGGGGCAGTCGGCGACGATGAAGCTGCGCTTGTCGGTGGCGAAGTAGCGGTAGGCGACGTCGATGGTGATGCCCTGCTCGCGCTCGGCGGCCAGGCCGTCCACCAGCAGGGCGAAGTCGATGGCCTCGCCCTGGGTGCCGTGCCGGCGGCTGTCGGCCGCGAGCGCGCGCAGCTGGTCGTCGAGCAGGCGCTGGCTGTCGTGCAGCAGGCGGCCGATCAGCGTGCTCTTGCCGTCGTCGACGCTGCCGCAGGTGATGAAGCGCAGGCGCGGCTTGGCCTCGTGCCGGGCCAGGTAATCGGCGACCGACATCAGAAGTAGCCCTCCTGCTTCTTCTTCTCCATCGAGGCCGAGGGATCGTGGTCGATCACGCGGCCCTGGCGCTCGGAGGTGGTGGCGACCAGCATCTCGGCGATGATGGCTTCGAGCGTGTCGGCCTCGGATTCGATCGCGCCGGTCAGCGGATAGCAGCCGAGGGTGCGGAAGCGCACGCGCTTCATCGCCGGGGTTTCGCCCTCGCGCAGCGGCAGGCGTTCGTCGTCCACCATGATTAGGGCGCCGTCGCGCTCGACCACCGGCCGTTCGCGGGCGAAGTACAGCGAAGGCACCTCGATGCCCTCGCGGTAGATGTAGAGCCACACGTCCAGTTCGGTCCAGTTCGACAGCGGGAACACGCGCACGCTCTCGCCCTTGTGGATGCGGGTGTTGTACAGGTCCCAGAGCTCGGGTCGCTGGTTCTTGGGGTCCCAGCGGTGCTGGGCGCTGCGGAAGCTGAAGATGCGCTCCTTCGCGCGCGACTTCTCCTCGTCGCGGCGGGCGCCGCCGATGGCCGCGTCGAAGCCGCCGGCATCCAGCGCCTGCCGGAGCGCCTGGGTCTTCATCACGTCGGTGTGCACGGTGGCGCCGTGGGTGATCGGGTTCACGCCGCGCGCCAGGCCCTCGGGATTGGTGTGCACCTGCAGGCGCACGCCGGTCTCGGCGGCGCGGCGGTCGCGGAAGGCGATCATTTCCCGGAACTTCCAGGTGGTGTCCACGTGCAGCAGCGGGATCGGCGGCACGCCGGGCGCGAAGGCCTTGAGCAGCAGGTGCAGCAGCACCGAACTGTCCTTGCCCACCGAATACAGCATCACCGGGTGGCGGAAGCAGGCGGCCACCTCGCGCAGCACGTGGATGGCCTCGGCCTCCAGGCGGTCGAGGTGGGTGGGGGCGCGGGCGGGTTCCATGGGCGCCAAGGATAAGCGCTGGCGCGGCCCCGGGGCATTCCCGCGCCCGCGCGGGGGCCGGCCCGGGACGGGCGCCGCGTTTCACTGTTGCATCCGGCGCATTGACGCCCCCTCGCCTCCGGGGGCGTCATGGTCGGCCTTCCCCCCCCGCAGGAGCTGGCCATGGCCCTTTACGACTCCATCCTCGACACCATCGGCAACACCCCGGTGGTGCGCCTGCACCGCCTGGCGCCGCCGCACGTGGCCCTGTATGCGAAGGTCGAGGCCTTCAATCCCGGCGGCTCGGTCAAGGACCGCCTGGCCCTGGCGATCGTGCTCGACGCCGAGCGCAAGGGCCTGCTCAAGCCCGGCGACACCATCGTCGAAGCGACCTCGGGCAATACCGGCGTGGCCCTGGCCATGGTCGCCGCGGCCCGCGGCTACAAGTTCGTGGCGGTGATGAGCGATTCGTTCTCGGTCGAACGGCGCAAGCTGATGCGCGCCTACGGCGCCAAGGTGATCCTGACGCCGGCGGCCGAACGCGGCAGCGGCATGGTGCGCAAGGCCGAGGCGCTGGCGAAGGAACATGGCTGGTTCCTGGCCCGCCAGTTCGAGAACGAGGCCAATCCGGCCTGGCACCGCAACACCACCGGGCCGGAAATCCTGCGCGACTTCGCCGGCCGGCGCCTGGACTACTTCGTCACCGGCTGGGGCACGGGCGGCACCCTGACCGGCGCCGGCCAGATGCTCAAGGCCGCGCGGCCGGGCCTGCAGGTGGTGACGACCGAACCGGCCGGCGCCTCGCTGCTGGCCGGCAAGGACTGGCAGCCGCACAAGATCCAGGGCTGGACGCCGGATTTCATCCCGGCCGTGCTCGACCGCGGCGTGGCCGACGCCATCATCCCCGTGGACGACCTGCTGGCCCGCGACACCGCCCGCCGGCTGGCCATGGAAGAGGGCCTGTTCGTCGGCATCAGCGCCGGCGGCACGATGGCGGCGGCGCTGGAACTGGCGAAGACCGCCCCGGCCGGCAGCGTCATCCTGGCCATGCTGCCCGACACCGGCGAGCGCTACCTCAGCACCGTCCTGTTCGAGGGCGTCAACGAAGGCACCGACGAAGACTGGCTCGCCGGCCTCCCCTGAAAAATGGGGTCGGAGGACATTAACGATTCAATCGCGTGATTGAAACGTTAATTAGGTCTGACCCCTTTTCTTGGGTAGAATTCGCGCTCCTTTTGAACCGCCGGACGGGCCTGGGCCCGGGCCGGCCCTGTCGCACAGGAACGCGCACCCCATGAAGATCCTGGTCGGTTACAAGCGGGTCGTGGACTACAACGTCCGCATCCAGGTCAAGCCCGATGGCTCGGGCGTGGTCACCGAGGGCGTCAAGCTCTCGCCCAATCCCTTCGACGACATCGCCCTCGAGGAAGCCCTGCGCCTGCGCGACAAGGGCATCGCCACCGAGGTCGTCGTCGCCACGCTGGGCCCGGCCGACTGCCAGGCGCACCTGCGCAACGGCCTGGCCATGGGCGCCAACCGCGCCATCCACGTCGTCACCGAGCAGGCCGTGCAGCCGCTCACCGCCGCCCGCGCCCTGCTCAAGCTGGTCGAGAAGGAGCAGCCGGACATCGTGCTGCTGGGCAAGCAGGCCATCGACGACGACGCCAACCAGACCGGCCAGATGCTGGCCACCCTGTGGGGCCGCCCGCAGGCGACCTTCGCCGGCAAGCTCGACATCGCCGACGGCAAGGCCACCGTGGTGCGCGAAGTCGACGCCGGCCTGGAAACACTGGAGATCGATCTGCCTGCGGTCGTCACCACCGACCTGCGCCTCAACGAGCCGCGCTTCATCAAGCTGCCCGACATCATGAAGGCCAAGAGCAAGCCGCTGGAGACCATCGACATCAAAGACCTCGGCGTCGATGCCAACGACTCGCTCAAGACCACCCATTACGCCGCGCCGGCCAAGCGCAGCCGCGGGGTGATGGTGAAGGATGCGGCCGAACTGGTCGCCGCGCTGAAGGCCAAGGGTCTGCTCTGATCCCCTTTCCGTAGGAGCGCACCGAAGGGGCGCGACCGGATGCAACGCGCCCCTTCGGTGCGCTCCTACACACAGACTGACGGAGATTGCTCCATGTCCAACGTACTCGTCATCGCCGAACACCTGGGCGGCAAGCTCAACGCCGCCACCGCCAAGACCGTGTCCGCCGCGCAGGCGCTCTCCCCCGCCGCCATCGACGTCGTGGTGCTGGCCGCCGATCCGGCCGGCATTGCCGCGCAGGCCGCGCAGATCGCCGGCGTGCGCAAGGTCCTCACCGTCGCCAACCCCGCCAATGCCGATGCCATCGCGCAGGTGCTGGCCCCGCAGGTGGCCGCCCTGGCCAAGGGTTACAGCCATGTGTTCGGCCCGTCCACCACCTTCGGCAAGGACCTGATGCCGTGCGTGGCCGCGCTGCTTGGCGTGAACCAGATCTCCGACCTGATGGCGGTGGAAGGCAGCCACACCTTCAAGCGCCCGATCTACGCCGGCAACGCCATCATCACCGTCGAGGCGCCGGCCGATCAGACCGTCGTCGCCACCGTCCGCACCGCTTCCTGGCCGGAAGCCGCGCAGGGCGGCGGTGCCGTGGTCGAAGCCGCCAGCGTCGATGCCGCGCTGCCCGCGCATACCCGTTTCAAGGGCCTGGCCGCCGGCAAGTCCGACCGCCCCGACCTGCAGAGCGCCAAGCGCGTGGTCTCCGGCGGCCGCGGCGTGGGCAGCGAGGAAAACTTCAAGGTCATCTATGCGCTGGCCGACAAGCTGGGCGCGGCGGTCGGCGCCTCGCGCGCAGCGGTCGATGCCGGCTATGTGCCGAACGAACTGCAGGTCGGCCAGACCGGCAAGATCATCGCCCCGGAGCTGTACGTCGCGGTCGGCATCAGCGGCGCCATCCAGCACCTCACCGGCATCAAGGACGCCGGCACGATCGTGGCGATCAACAAGGACGGCGACGCGCCGATCTTCGAGATCGCGGACATCGGGTTGGTGGGGGATCTGTTCCAGATCCTGCCGGAGCTGGAAGCGGCGCTCTGACACGCCCATGACGACCATCCCCGTCAATTCCCTGCAGCGCCACATCCAGCCGCTGGCGGCCAGGCTGGCGGACGCATCGAAGCGCGTCATCGACAGCGGTCACTTCGTGCTGGGCCCGCACGTGCAGCGCTTCGAGCAGGCGTTCGCCGATTATTGCGGCGCGACCCATGCCATCGGCGTCGGCAACGGCACCGACGCGTTGGAACTCTGCCTTCGCGCACTGGATGTGGGGACCGGCGACAGGGTGGCGGTGGTCGCCAATGCGGCCATGTACGGCACCACCGCCGTCCTTGCCTGCGGTGGGGTTCCGGTATTCGTCGACATCGATCCGGCGACCCACACCATGTGCCCGCAGGCACTGGACACGGTGCTGCGGGCCGGCCCGGTCAAGGCGGTCATCGTCACGCACCTGTACGGCCGCCTGGCCGCCATGGACGCGCTGCTGCCGCTGTGCCGCAGCCGCGGCATCCCGGTGGTGGAGGATTGCGCGCAGGCACACGGAGCCCAGGACCCGGACGGCACCCACGCCGGCGCCTTCGGCGACATCGCCAGCTTCAGCTTCTATCCCACCAAGAACCTCGGCGCGCTCGGCGACGGCGGTGCGGTGGTCACCTCGAACCCGGCGCTGGCCGAGCGCACCCGCCAGCTGCGCCAGTACGGCTGGTCGGCGAAGTACACCAACACGCTGGCCGGCGGCCGCAACACCCGCCTGGACGAACTGCAGGCCGCGCTGCTGCTGGAGATGCTGCCCGAGCTGGACGGCTGGAACGCGCGACGCCGCGCCATCGCCAACCGCTATTCGGCCGGAATCCGCACCCCCGCGCTGGCACTGCCGCCGCCCTGCGGGCTTGAGCACGTGGCGCATCTGTACGTGGTGCGCAGCGAAGCGCGCGACGCCGCGCGCGCCAGGCTGGCGGAGCTGCAGGTGCAGACCGACGTGCACTACCCGACCCCGGACTACCGCCAGCCCAGTCTGCAGGGCAAGGCCGATGCCAGCCCGCTGCCGCAGACCGAAGCGGCCGCCCGCAGCGTCATGACGCTCCCCTGCTTCCCGGAATTGACCGACGCGGAAGTGGATGCTGTCATCAGCGCATGCAACCGGCTCTGAGCTACAGCCTGGTGGTTCCGGTCTACCGGAACGAAGCCAACATTCCCGCGCTGCTGGCGGCGATTGCGGGACTGCACCGCGAGCTGGGGCCGTCCTTCGAAGCCATCTTCGTCGTCGACGGCAGCCCCGACGCCAGCCATGAGCGGCTGCAGCAAGCGCTGCCCGCGCAGCCCTTCGCCTCCACGCTGGTCGCATTGGCACGCAATTTCGGCGCATTCGCCGCGATCCGCCACGGGCTC
>VFQM010003130.1_pt1 | contig 11081 bp, 9 predicted proteins | sample 3512391 | NCBI WGS metagenome assembly VFQM01 (sample SAMN10412369, study PRJNA504923) | tailings metagenome | isolation source: Replicate 1 from Balatoc abandoned mine | place: Philippines
TGGTTGAGAGCCTCGAACACGCCCCCGTCTCGCCAGGCCGCAAACCAGCGATAGGGGTCTGAGTAGCAAATCGGCACTTTCATGAAACTGTGTCTTCATCCGGCCTCCTGCGCCCTGCCCCTGCCTATGCGCCCTCGAAACAGGGCCGGCCGCATCAGGGGATCAGTGATGCGCAAGAGTGCGGGAACCGGGTGTTGGAATCTCCGAGGTTAGTCGGGACACGAACGCCTTTAGCGCAAGCCTGGACATGCGCGCCCGTCACCCGGTCGCCGCAGGGTCCATCTATATCTAACCTTCCGAGGATTCCACGCCCCGGCCCGCGTCTCCACAGGCGTCAACGACTATAACGGAAAAAACTGAGAGTTTGCAGCCACCAATTGGTACGACCTGGCCACGCCCGCGACGGTAGCCCCCCGCCGGCCCGCTCTTATCATATTGGGCCGTAGGGCCGGCCGGGGGCGGGTTACTTTTCTGTGCAGGTGTGCAGTTGTGCACTAACGATCGCCGAATTTCCGGGCGGCCCCTTCCCTGCTGTAAAGCTCGTCAATCGCGCGTTTGATGAGCTGCGAGTTGTCGAGGTCGAGGCGTGCCCTGAGAACGGCCACCTTTTCCACGGTGTCCCTATCGAAATAGCCGCCGATATGCTTGAGGCCGCTTCGGCTTGCAGCTCGCCCACGATCGGCGGGGGCCGGCGCGCTGCTCGCCTTCGGCTCCGGCCGCTCGTCCTGCTGTTCGGGCAGGTTCATTTTCGACAGGAAGTCCTGTGCGGTCGCTTTCGTCTTCGCCATACTTTCCTCACGCTCTCTTGTGCACAGGTGCACTTGTGCTCAATTGCAATTCTGCCGCAACCCATTGCCAGAGCGCTTGCAGCTCTGCGGCGGCTTTGCCCTCCGGCTCCATTTCAAAGGCGGTCATGCCCTCCCGGCTCGCGTCCCGATGCACCTTGAAACGGTGAAGGACGGCCGGGACCATAGGAAGCCTGACCGTCTCGAACACCTGCCGGGCAATGTCTTCCTCGGCGCGGCTATTCGGCTGCGCCATCGTCAAGACGGCGGCGGCCGGCTTCTCTGTCGATCGTGCAAGGCGCGCGGTCCTGGGAAGCTGCTCATAGGCTTCGATGTCGGGCGAGCACGGTACAAGCACGAGGTCGCAGGATTCGACGGCGGCCGGCGCTTCGGTGCTCCGGGCGGGCGGGGTGTCGATGACAACCAGGTCGCAGCCGGCTTCCTCTGCCTGCCGCAACAGTTTCGGCAGCTCGATCTCGGTTGCGAAGCGCACAACGGGGAGCGGGTCTTTCCGGCGCTCGGCCCATTGTCCGGTCGATTGCTGCGTGTCCATATCCAGCACGAGGACGTTCAAGCCGGCCTTCGCACCGGCAACGCCAAGGGCTTTCGCGAGCGTCGATTTGCCGACGCCGCCTTTCTGCATGGCGATAGCTATGGTTTTCATGTGCAATACCGCATTTTTGCAAAAGCTCCATTGTGCACAATTGCAGAGTTGAACATTGCCAGCCTATAGGCTTTCAGTCAACGGCGCTTTTGTGCAATTGATCCACTGTGCACCTGTGCACAGTCAGTTAGGCCATTCCTCGGCCGGCCAATCCCGCGACGTATGGATAACCCGCACGATCACGACGCATTCGCGGCCGGCGATCGTGCGCAGCTCATAGGCGATGATGTAGGGCAGGCGGGAGACGGACTTTTCGTAGCTTCCTGTCACGCGGCCGGGCCGGCCCGTCGCCATCTCCCCAAGCGCCTTGCCTACATCTCGAATCCGATCTGCGACCCGTCGCGCGGCGGCCGGGTTGTCCTGGGCAATGAAAGCTACCTGCTCTTTGATGTCGTCCAGAGCCTCGCGGGACCATGTAACCGACCGGCTCACGCTTTGCCTGCGCGCTTGGATTCCGCCGCGTCGATTGCGGCATAGATTTCCGCCATCGCCTCGTCATGGGGCACGACTCGGCCGGCCGCCGCATCGGCCATGCCGCGCTTGATGCCGTCGATGATTTCAAGCTCGCGCTCGACATAGGCGGAAACGGCCTCGGCTGCGAGGAACGATTTGCTGCGCCGGGTGTCGGCCGCGATCCGTTCCAGCTTCGTTTTGGTTTCAGGGGAAACCCGAATCGTCATGGTGGTGCTTGCTGTCATGGTGAAACCCTCGTGTTGCACTGTGTACATGGTAGCACAGCGAGCGGGGCAGAGCAAAGGCTTTGTGCATCGGTGCAAATGTGCACAACTGCACAAGTTGGGCACGACCTATCCGCCTGCTTTCCTCGAAAGCCCATAGCAACAGTTCCGCGAACTCGATGCTGCGGGTTTTGCTGTGATGGTGCAACTTGCCGGCCCGCAATATGCGCGGGCCGGAACCGCCGCAGGGCCGCGTAAGCGGCCCGGACAGCGGCGACCGCTTATGTTTGTCCTATAGGGGCTCCGTGGGCATTTCTGCAATAATACCCGCTAAGGGAAAGCGAAGTTGTTTGGATTGAAACGGTTAGCGCGGATCGGCCTGAAGCGTTCGAGGGGTCGGTCAATTTCGTTCCAGAGATAGTCGCCGGTGAGTGCGATATGAGCCCAGGGAAGTGGTGCGACTTGGGAGAGCAGCTCGGCGGGAATATCGATGCCCTGGGTGCGGACATAATCGACAGCGCGGCTGAGATAGACGGTGTTCCACAGGATAATGGCGTTGACGACGAGGTTGAGACCTGACGCCCGATAGGGGTCGGAACAAGATCTGTTCAAAATCCTGCGCTAAGGTCGAACGGATCGTGAACCCTCGTCTCGAACCCGCATAATGGTTTGACGACTGGTCATGAATTTCCTGGCGATCGCTGAAACGCTCATCCCAGTTGCGAGATCGTCGCGCACATCCTGCTTCTGTTTGTCGCTGAGCGTCGAGGGGCGGCCGAGGGCCTTTCCTTCCGATTTGGCGCGCTTGAGACCGGATTGCGTCCGCTCGATCAGCAAATCGCGCTCGAACTGGGCGACGGCGTTGAGCACGGTCATGGTCATCGTGCCGGCCGAGCTGGTGAGATCTGCGCCGCCGAGCGCAAGGCAATAGACGCGCACGCCCATTTCGGCCAGAGCCTTAACCGTGGTGCTGACGTCGATCGCATCGCGGCCGAGGCGATCAAGCTTAGTCACGATTAGAACGTCGCCGGACTCCAGCTTGTCCATAAGCCGGGAAAAGCCGCGGCGCTGCGCAATGGCGGTGCTGCCGGAAATCGTCTCGGTGACGATCCGGCGCGGCTCGACCTGAAAGCCGGCGGCTTCGATTTCCTGAATCTGGTTTTCGGTGGTTTGCCCGATCGTGGAGACGCGGACATAGGCAAAGGTGCGTGGCATAGGTCGAATTTCGTCCGAATAGGATGTCCGAAATATCCCGCCTGTTCAAAAGCATGTCAAGATAATTTGTGGACAGGCTGTTTTGCCCCTGTACGAAATCGACCGTTTCCGTACAGAGGATTGGCCACCAGCGTATGTTGTAAGGAGTAAAACGGTGGCCCGGCGGACCCTTCTCAAGCCTCAGGATCGACAGGAGCTTTTCGACGTTCCAACCGACGAAGACAGCCTGATCCGCCATTATTCCCTATCGCCGGCCGATCGACTTGAAATCGAGATTCGCCGACGCGAGCATAATCGGCTTGGCTTTGCGGTGCAGCTCTGCCTGATGCGCTATCCCGGCCGCGCGCTCATGGCCAACGAAGCACTCCCAAAGGCGATGCTCCACTATGTTGCTGAGCAAATCGGCGCCGACCCTGCTTCATTCGAGTGGTATGCCCGTCGTGAAGAGACGCGCATGAACCACGTCGCGCATCTGCTCGGTTATCTGGAAATGAGGACACCGGCCGCAGATGATCGTCGTGCGGCGTTGCTGGCAGCCATCGAGGCCGCCTCAACAACAGATAAGGGAGCGCCGATCGCAAAAGCGATCATTACCGCGTACCGGGAGCGCCGGGTTCTCCTGCCGGCGGTGAACATGATGGAACGCATGGGCTTGGCAGCGCGTGCCATTGCACGCCGTCGCGCTGAGCGCGCGCTGATCTCGGATCTCGATTCGGAAAAGCTCGAAACCCTAGATGCCCTGTTAGGCGTTGATCCGGCGATCGGACAGACGCGCTATCATTGGCTGCGTTCTGCTCCAGACGCACCGGGAGCGGGGAACCTGGTCGGCTTGACGGAGCGTATCGCCTTCGTGCGCTCGCTGGGGATTGATCCCCGTTTACAGGCTCGCATTCCTTCCGGGAGATGGGACCAGATGATCCGTGAGGGGGAGGCAACGCCAGCCTGGCTTGCCAGTGACTTCAGCGCCAACCGTCGCCGCGCGACAATCGTTGCGCAGGTCATTAAAGTCGGCCAGAAGCTTACCGACGACGCGGTGATGATGTTCATCAAGCTGATGGGCCGGCTGTTCTCTCAGGTCAACAACCGGAAAAAGCAGCGCCACATGAACACCCGCGTGGAAACATCCAAGGCACTGCGACTATTCCTTGATACGATTTTGGCGCTGCAGGCCGCCAATGATGCCGACGAAGACGCGATCGAGATGGTAAATCGGAAAGTCGGTTGGCATAGGCTGCTGCAGATCAAGCCTGGTCTCGAGGCGATGGTGGAAAGCAGCGACGCTTCGCCTTTGGTGCTGGCCGCTGAGCAACATGGGAATATCCGCAAGTTCGCAGGAGCCTTCCTTCAGGCGTTCACGTTCCACTCGCGTCGCCGACACGATCCGCTGCTCGCGGCGATCGCGACTCTGAAAATGCTTTATGTGGAAGGGCGTCGCATCTTGCCGGATCGCGTGCCCGTCGGCCATCTGGGAGCGACCGAGAAAAAGTTGATCTTCGAGGATGGAAAACCGGATCGGCGGCTTTACGAAATCGCGACGCTTACGCATTTGCGAGACCGACTGAATTCGCGAGACGTCTGGGTCGAGGGTAGCCGGTCATTCCGGCCGATAGACGAACATCTCATGCCGAAGCCGGCCTTTGTCGCCCTGAAGGAGGAAAATGAACTCGGCCTCGGTGTCCCGAGCGACGGTGCGGCTTGGCTCGCGGAAGTTCGCCAGATGATGGATGTCAACCTCAAACGGTTGGCTTGGCGAGCCCGTTTCGGGAAGCTCGATGGCGTCAGAATGGAAGACGGCACACTGATCGTGACGCCACATGCAAGCGACGTTCCCGCCGCGGCGGAAGCTCTCAACGCCGAAATCACGGAAATGTATCCGCTGGTCGAGGTGCCGGACCTTCTCAGGGAAGTGCATGAATGGACCGGATTTGCCGACCAGTTTACCCATGTCCGGACGGGAGATGCGCCGCAAAACATCGCCGCTATGCTGGCCGGCGTTTTGGCGGATGGCACCAATCTCGGCCCGAAGCGTATGGCGGGAGCCTCCAAGGGTATCAGCGCCCACCAGATCGGCTGGATGCGCAGCTTCCACGCCCGCTCGGAAACCTATCGGGCCGCGCAGGCGTGCGTCACCGATGCCCACACGCGGCATCCGCATTCGCAAATTTGGGGCGACGGAACGACCGCGTCGTCTGATGGGCAATTCTTCCGCGCCAGCGACAGGGCCGCCAAGCGCAGTGACATCAACCTGCATTATGGCAGCGAACCGGGATCGAAATTTTACAGCGGGCTTTCTGACCAATACGGCTATTACAGCATCCTGCCGATCAGCCCGACCGAGAGCGAGGCCGTCTATGTGCTCGATGGCCTATTCGACCACGACACGATCCTCGACATCGAGGAACTGTTCACCGACACCGGCGGTGTCAGCGATCAGCTCTTCGGGCTTTTCCCCATCGTCAACAGGCGCTTCTCGCCTCGCATGCGTAATCTCAAGGACCGGAAATTCCATACGTTTGAGAAAGCGGATGCCTATCCGGAGCTGGCTAAACACATTGGTGTGCCGATCAATTCCGATCTCATCCTGGAGCATTGGGACGAGTTCTTGCGTCTTGGCGTATCGATCACGACACGAACCGTTGCACCATCGACCATCCTGAAGTGGTGCTCATCGTCAAAGTCCAGTGATCTCGCCAAAGCCTTGCGCGAGCTCGGCCGTATTGAGCGTACCTTGTTCATGATCGAATGGTATTCAAACCCGGCCTTGCGCCGGCGCTGCCAGGCCGGGCTCAACAAGGGCGAAGCCGCCCACAAGCTCAAACGCGCTGTCTTCTTCCACGAGCGCGGCGAAATACGGGATCGATCCTTTGACAGCCAGGCGTTCCGTGCTTCGGGGCTAAACCTCGTGGTCAGCGCCATCGTTCATTGGAACACCGTCTATCTCAGTCGCGCGACGGCACACTTGCGCCAGCGGGGTCGGCATATTCCCGACGAGCTGCTGAGGCACATCTCACCGCTCAGCTGGGAGCACATAAATCTCACCGGCATCTATTCCTGGGACACCGAACAACAGTTGCCCGAAGGCTTCAGGCCCCTGCGGCTTCCCGGCCGAATCCTCCGAGCGGCGTGACGTTCACCGTTCGTTCGACCTTAGCGCAGGATTTTGAACAGATCTTGTTCCGACCCCCGATAGGCCATGGTTTCCGCCACGCGGTTGCGCAGCTCGCCAAGCTGGTGGAGGAAGACCGCCCGGGCAAGGGCGTGACGGCTTTCACCCTTGTTGAGGATGGCATGCGATCTGCGCCGGAGCTTGGTGTCGAGCAACCAGTCGCAGATGAAGATCGAGCGTTCAATCCGGCCCATTTCGCGTAGCGCCTGATTGAGCCGATTTTGCCGAGGCGATGCGGCAAGCTTCTTGAGGATGACGGACGGCGGCACGAGGCCCGCGCCAATCGATGACTTCAGCCGCAAGACCTCATCCCAGTGCTGCTCGATGACATCCATGTTGACGGCTCCCGAGATCAGCGCCCCGAGCGGCTCGTACGCCGCGTCGGGATCGATGACGAAGAGCCTGCGATTGCCGAGATTGCGGATACGAGGAATGAGCCTATAGCCGAAGCCATGGAACATAGCGAATGTCGTTTCGGTCGCGCCGGCGGTATCGGTTGCATGCTCATGGATTTCGACGGAGCTTTCGTTGTGAAGGAGGCCGTCGAGCACGTAGGGCGCTTCGCTCTCGGACGCCTGGATCATCCGGGAGAAGAAGGAGGCGAAACGATTGGACAGGAAGCCATAGACCGAAGCACCTGGTCTTTTGCCGTATTTTGCATTGTATTCGAGGCTGGCTTCACCGCGCCCGCCTGCCGGAAAGAACTGCCCGTCCGAGGAGGAGATATGACCGTCGCCCCAGACCGCGGCGAAGGGATGAGCCTGCTGCGCATCGACCAGCACGGCGGTCGCCGTAGCATAGGTTTCCGAGCGCAGATGCCTATCTACCATCAGCATCATCTGGTGGATCGTGACGCCGCGTGAGCTTTCCGCCATGCGTTCAGCACCGGCGTTGGTGGCGTCGGCAAGGATAGCGGCCATCAGCGCCGGCTCGTCGTTCGCCGTCTCGCCGGTGCGATAGTGTGTGAAGCTGTCAAGGAACCTGGTCCAGCTGTGGACCTCGGCAAGCAGGCTGGTGATCCTGATCCGGGGAACGAGGATGTAAAGACGCCGGCTGAGCGCGACGATCCCGTCACGCTCCTCCTCGCGGATCGGGGAGACCGACAAACCCTTGTCGGAAATAGCCGCATCCGGAATGGCGTTGGCGGCCGCCGCCCTTGCCAGCTCTTTGAGTTTCGCGTCGAGCGTGGCGGTGCGTTCGGCTCGCCATTCGGCAAAGCTGTCAGGGATGGCAAGCCCGAGCCGGCCTTCGGCGCGCATCAGGGCAAAGATCGGTCGAGGCAGAAGATAATCCTCGAAACTGCGCCATGCTCGGCTGCCATCAACCCATATGTCATCGGCCCGCAGGCGCTCCCGAAGGTGAACGAGTACCGCCACTTCCCAAGCCCGAAGGTCGATGGTGACACCGTCCGAGCGCACACGTCGCCGCCACTTGCGCGTCATGAACGCGAACGGCACCTGCGCGGGTAGTTTCCTGCCACTGTAGAGCGCACGCAGATGATCCACTGCCTTCAAAACCGGATCATCGGGACGAAACGACCGGAAAGAGAACGCGCCGAACATGAGCCTGCCCAGCTTTCGCAGCGATTTGTGCCGCTCTATGAGCTCATCGAATTCGTCGCTGCGATCGGGGCGCACGACGGACCTGGCTGCGGCCACGCTGGCGGTCAATCCGTCCCAGCCGAGTGAGACTGCAATTGCGGATGCGAGATCGGTGTTGTTCTCACGGGCGGCCAGAAGCGCCTCGCCAAGCTTGAGATGATCGAGCGCCACCCCATCAAGAATCTCGGCTTCTTTCAGCCGGCGTTCTGTGCGGCTCAGTTCAGCCTTGCGCCGGGTGCTGCCGATCAGTTTGCAGAACATGTCGATCGCAAGGTCGGTGATTGCCGCCTGCCTCTCGATGACGAACGCCGTCAGCGTGGCGTAGCGGCGCTCGGATGTAAGGCGTCGTATCTCACGGGCATGCAGAATGCGGGCGTCCCGGGCGATGATGCCATAGCGGTTGGCATGGATCGTTTTACGTCGCTCATCGGAAATCGCCGCCGAACGCAGAACCTCAAGCCGGGCAATCAGGCCCTTGAGGTTTTTCAGTTTCGTCCCCTCCGGCGCTTCCGCAATCCAGCCGAGATGGCTCCGATCGCCGGACCGATCGATGAGAAGCTGATCAAGCGCCTCGATGGACGGTTGCTCCATGCCCCGGATCAAGCCGCGATAAGCCTGTCGTCGCGCTGCCGCCCGGCCCGCCATCGCCAGACGTATCAGCAGTTCCGGCACAGGAACGAGCAGCTTCCTCTCCTTCAGGGCTTCGATCACGGCCTTGGTGATCGGCTCGCCTTGTTCGGTAGCGGCTGCCTCGCGTGCCGCCGCGGTGATCAGGGATCGATAATCGCTCGCCCGGACGGGCCGGAGATCCAGTGCGACGGCAATCTCCCGCGTATGTTCTCGACGGGTTTCCTCCCGCTGGGCATAGAGTGCGAACACCGCAGCGTCGATGCCCAACTGGTCGGCGACAACGGAGACGACTGCCTGAGGCGGAACTTCCCCAGCGCGGAGCGGACGACCGAGATCACGCACCAGGGCGAGTTGGATGGCAAAACCCAGACGATTATGCGATCGGCGATGCGCCCTGGCGAAAGCGATGTCCTCAGCGGACAGCGCATAGCGCGCGAGGGCCTCTTCATAAACATCGGGTGGGTCGAACAGAACGGTGCGCGACTGCGCGTCGAGGAAGGCCATCGGTCACACCCGCTCTCAAACTGGGGGAGCAGGCTCATCTTCTTTGCCCGGTCCGGTCCATCCGGTTCGCCGCAATGTATCGATGAGAGTCGAGCGCGGCACCTTGAATGTCCGACACACCGACGCCTTGCTGGCGCCGGCTTCCAGCGCCGCCAGAATCTGCTCAACCTTTTCGGTGTCGATCGTCGGTGGCCTACCGCCCTTGCGACCGCGCCGGCGTGCCGCCGCCAGTCCAGCGTTGACCCGCTCCGTGATCAGCACTCTCTCGTATTCGGCGAGCGTGCCAAACAGGTTGAACAGGAACGCACCGTGCGAATTCGTCGTGTCGATAGCTTCCGTCAAAGAGCGGAAGGCGACCCCGCGCATCTTCAGATCCTCAACGATTCTGATCAGGTGGGAGAGTGATCGGCCCAGACGGTCGAGCTTCCAAACGACCAGCACGTCACCCTCGCACAATTCCGCAAGGCAAGCCTTCAGCCCCGGCCGATCGTCGCGCGCGCCCGAAGCGCGATCCTGATGCAGGTGACGCTGATCGACCCCGGCCGCGAGCAGGGCGTCGCGCTGCAAGGCAACCGACTGCCGCTCATCACCGCTCGATACCCGCATGTAACCGATCAACATGCACGACAAACCTCAAATTCCGTGTTGCCGCACAGTCTCACATTCCGACAGGGTTTGTCGCGCAAATAATTGCCCAGTCACCCCGTCGATTTCGACCCGCCGAACCGCTACGCGGAAATCATCTGTTTTCCGTCACGCCAAAAATCTCTTAGCGGGTAATATTGCAGAGATTCCCACGGAGCCCCTCTACGAAGCTCTCAAGGCCGAAAAAGCAACGACATCCACGGTCAAACCAACCTGAGTTCCGGATACGTTCTTAAAAGTCGGACAGATTCGCCACTTTCGTGTCGTGACGCCAACCATCACATATTTTCAGGCTAACATGCACTCATGATTACATGAAAGCATGTCGCGCGCCGATTCGACATTTCGGCGGGGAAGTTGGCGGAACGGCGGGAATTGTGACAGCGAAACCCCCACGATTTCAGGGGCTTGGATTCAAGGGCTTGCAGAATCGCCGGAATCCATGTTCCTAGTAACACATGAGTCGAACCCTAACCCCTGTCAGAGAAAGAGTTGCTGCCCAGCGCGAGCGCGTGCGGGCGGCTGGGCGCACTCACCTATACACAGACCTTCCGAATGAGCTGATCGTGGCAATCGACCGGCTCAAGGAAGAACGCGGCGTGTCATCGCGCGCACCCATCATTGAGGAAGCCGTGAGGTTACTTATCGCGAAGCAGCAAGGGACATAACGGCAAAACGCCCGACTGTTGGTCGCAGTCGAGCGTTTTATAGGCCGTCAGACACACCGTAGAACGGGGGCCGATCTCTCTCCCCTTTTCTACGCTAGCGCTCTCCAATCCGCAAGCCCCTTGCTTGTGGAAACTAGGAAGTCGTGTCCGCCGTCCACGCCGTCATGTCCTCCGAATGGAAGGACGAAGGACGAATGTTGAGGACGCAAATTGCGGCCGCGATCGGCTGTGCGCGTGCGAACGCGCTTGATGAAATCATGCGGGAGGTCTGGACGCGCTACAGCGCCGGCCAACTCTCCGAGGAAGACGCCGGCCAGCTCTCCGCGCTCGCCCAGGAGCGCCGGGCCGCGTGGCGCGGATCGGGACAGGTCGCGCTTGGCCTGGTCCTGCCTCCCCCGGCCGCACGTTGCCCGACGCCGGTTCGTCGGCGCAGCTATTTCAAGGGGCGATCGGAGGGCCGTATCTGGCAGGCGACGACGCGCAAGGACGTGCAGGCGATCTTGAAGGCGGCCGAAATCTACAACGA
>VFQM010001308.1_pt1 | contig 11072 bp, 11 predicted proteins | sample 3512391 | NCBI WGS metagenome assembly VFQM01 (sample SAMN10412369, study PRJNA504923) | tailings metagenome | isolation source: Replicate 1 from Balatoc abandoned mine | place: Philippines
CAGTTCGTGCGCGATAGCCGCATCGCCATGATCTACGAAGGCGCCAACGGCGTGCAGGCGATGGACCTGTGCGGCCGCAAGCTCGCCATGAACGGCGGCAAGGCGATCCAGGCCTTTTTCGCCATGATCGACGAGGAAATCGCCACGGCCAAGCAGGTGCCGGAACTGGCTTCGGTCGCTGAACGCCTCGAAAAGGCGCTGGGCGAGCAGAAGGCGGCGACCATGTGGTTCATGCAGAACGCGATGGCCAACCCCAACCACCTCGGCGCGGGCGCGCATCACTACATGCACATCATGGGCATCGTGACGCTCGGCTTCTTCTGGCTCAAGATGGCCAAGGTCGCACTTGCCAAGCTCGCGGACGAACCGGAAGACAAGGCCTTCTACGAAGCCAAGCTGGTCTCTGCCAACTACTACGCCGAACGCTTCCTGCCCGACGCCGGCGCGCTGCGCCGCAAGCTCGAAGCGGGCAGCGAATACATGATGAAGCTTCCCGCCGAGGCTTTCGCCACCGCCGCCTGATCCGCGCTCCCGCAAGCGCCATATGCAGGGCCGCCATGTTTGCGCATGGCGGCCCTTGCTGTATCGGTCAGCGCGTCACACTCCGGGGGGCAAGATGATGCGGAACTGGCAGATCGTCCTTGCCGCGGTGCTGGTGCTGTTCGGCGTTCCGGCGGCGCTGTTCTATGGCCAGCCCGATCCCGCCACCCGGCAGGCCAGCACTGCCGGGCGCTTTGTCTTTACCGGGTGGGACGGGCCTGATCTGCCGGTCTATTACCAGCTGCCCGACCGCGTGGAGCCTGACACTCCGGTGGTCTTCGTGATGCACGGGGTGAACCGCGATGCCGATCGCTATCGCGACGAATGGGCCGGTCTGGCGCTCCGCCACGGCTTCATCGCTGTCGTGCCGCAGTTCGGGCAGGCCGATTTTCCCGGTTCGCGCGGCTACAACACCGGCTTTTTCAGCGAGGAGGACGGGACGCCGCGCCCGCGATCCCTATGGTCGTTCGCCGCGATCGAGCCGCTGTTCGACGATGTCCGCCAGCGTTTTGGCACCCGCGTGGCGCGCTATTCGATCTACGGACATTCCGCCGGAGCGCAGTTTGTTCACCGCTTCGTGCTGTTCATGCCCGAGGCGCGGATAGATCAGGCGGTGTCGGCCAATGCGGGATGGTACACCATGCCCGACATGCAGACCGGTTTTCCCTATGGCCTCGGTGATGCACCGGTGGATCAAGGCACCCTTTCTGCCGCACTGGGCAAACAGGTGACGGTGCTGCTCGGCACAGCCGATACCGACCGCAGCGATCCCGACCTGCGCAAGACGCCCGAAGCCGACGCGCAAGGCCCGCACCGCTTTGCGCGCGGTCAGCAGTTCTTCGCCAATGCCAAACAGACCGCCGCGACGCTGCAAACGCCGTTCGGATGGAGGGTGCAGACCGTGCCGGGGGTCGGCCACAGCAATGGCGAGATGGCCAAGGCGGCTGCGCCGTTGCTGGCCGAACAGTAGCGCCTACTTCGCCGCCTCCTCGGCGATCACATAGAGGTAATCGACATAGGCCATGGTCGCCGCGTCGAGGCCGAACACCTTGGGATCGCTGCTCTCGATCAGGAACCATTCGTTGGGCGCATGCGCCCCGCCGCCGCGGCCGAGGCCGAATTGCGAGGCGGGCAGATTGAGTGGCGGGCCGTTGAAGATCACCCCCGGCCAGCTGCCAGCGTTGCGCGGACGGATGGTGTAGGGGATGCCGCTTGCCTCGAACAGGCGCTTCTGGGCACGGATCAGCACCGAATCCTCGGCGGTCTCGTTGGGGCCGTAGCCGCCCGATACCGTGACGCGCACATCATCGAAGCCGCGCCGCGCGAGGTGGGCCTTGAGCTTTTCCACCGCCTCGGCCTTTGTCATGTTCGGCACCAGCCGGAATTCGAGCTTGGCCTCGGCGCGGCCGGGCAGCACGGTCTTGCCGCCTTCGCCGGTATAGCCTGAGACGAGGCCCTGAATGTTGACGGTGGGCTGGGAGAAGAAGCGTTCGAGACTGGTGACGTAGTCCTCGTCATTGATCCAGCGCCCGACCCCGAGCAAGGCCTTCTCGCCTTCCTCGGCACCGGGCTTGACGCTCTGGGCGATCAGCTCCTTCTGGCGCGCGGTGAGCGGCTGCACATTCTCGAACCAGCCGTCGATCGCCGGGGTGTGGCCGTCATCGGCCACCAGCGTGTCGAGCGCCTTCACCAGCCGCCAAGCGGGGCTTTCGATGCGCGCATAGTTCGACGAATGGATGTCGGTCTTCGGGTATTTGTCCGAAGTCTCGCCGCCCACCACCAGCTGGAATTCGACCGCGCCCTTGGCCCCGAGCGTGATTCCGGCGCTGCCGTCGCGGTTCTGGTTGGCGGCGGGAATGAACACGCCGACCGCCTTGGCCAGCGCCGCCTGCACTTCGGGCACGGCGACGACCTGATCGAAATGGGTCGAGGCGACTTCCTCCTCGCCCTCGGCCACCAGCACCAGATTGACCGGCAGCTTGCGTCCGCTCACCTGGATCGCCTTGATCGCGGCGAGGAAGGCCATCTCCGGCCCCTTCTGGTTGACCGCCCCGCGGCCGTAGAGCGCGGTGCCTTCGCCGGGACGCTCGACCAGCGTGCCTTCGAGCGGCGGGGTGGACCATTCGGCCGGATCATACTGCTTCACATCATACATGAAGTAAATGCCGAGCGTGGTCGGTGCGCCGGCATCGAGCGTCGCGAAGACCGCTGGCACGCCGTCGGTGGGGATGATCTTGGCCTGCTGGAAGCCCGCATCGAGCGCGAGCTGCTTCATGTACTCCGCGCCTTCGGGCGTGCCGCGCTTCTCGGCGGCGATAGTGGGCAGTGCGATCCACTCGCGCAGGGCCTGCACCGTCGCATCGTGCTGCGCCGCGACTGTCTGTTCCAGCGCCGCGCGATCGGGAGTCTCCGCCGCGACCGGCCCCGCCACCAGCGCGAATGCCAATGCCATGCCCGAAATCGCCAGATGCCTTGTCATTTGCTCTGCTCTCCTGTTGTCCTTGGGGACGACGCTAACAGTGCGCCGGTGATTGGCAACGGCTTTCGCGCGTGCGCCCTTGTCGCAGCGGAGTTAGCCTGCGATTGCCGGGCGGGACGCATGAAGGGAGACGGCGCGATGATGGCACGAGCGTTGATGGGAATGGCGGCAGCGCTGGCGCTGGCGACGACGGTTCCGGTGATGCCTGCCCATGCCGGAGAGAAGGCGCAGGGCGCGCTGCCGGCCCCGCTCCATGCCCAGCTCGATGCCCAGTATGACCGGGTCATCGCCGATCTCATCCGCATCACCGAAACGCCTGCTCCCCCGTTCAAGGAGGCCGAGCGGGCCGCCCTGTTCGCGCAGATGCTGCGCGATGCCGGTCTCGATGACGTCAGCATCGATGCCGAGGGCAATGTCCTCGCCTTGCGTCCCGGGCGCGAGGATGGGCCGGTGTTCGTCGTTTCAGCGCATCTCGACACGGTCTTTCCCGAAGGCACGCCGATCACAGTGACGCGCGAGGGCGAGCGGCTGCTGGCGCCGGGGATCGGGGATGACAGCCTCGGCCTTGCCTCGTTGCTGGTATGGGCGCGGCTGCTGGAGGCCAACGGGCTCACCACCCGCCAGCCGCTGCTGTTCGTCGGCACGGTGGGCGAGGAAGGCGCGGGCGATCTGCGCGGGGTGCGCTACCTGTTCACCAAGGGTGCCTACGCCGGGCGGATCGGTGCTTTCCTGTCGGTCGACAACGCCGATGCCGGGCGGATCGTCAACGCCGCGGTCGGCTCGCGCCGTTACCGGCTCGCCTTCAAGGGGCCGGGCGGCCATTCCTACGGCGCCTTCGGGATCGTCAATCCGATGGGCGCGATGGCCGAGGCGGTACGCGGCATTCATGCGATTGCCGTGCCCACCGAACCGAAGACGACCTATGCCGCCACGGTTGTCGCCGGAGGCACCTCGGTCAATGCCATTCCCGATCTCGTCACGCTCGATGTCGATATGCGCTCGGGCGATCCGGCGGCGCTCGGGCAGCTTGAAAACGCGGTGCTGGCGGCTGCCGCGGCCGGGGTTGCAGCCGAAAATGGTGCGCGGTCGACTGCTGCCGGGACGGTCACGCTCGATCCGCAGCTGATCGGAGACCGCCCGGCCGGCAAAACCCCGCCCGACCACCCGCTGGTGGCAAGCGCGATGCGGGCCTCGCACGCGGCCGGCTTTGCCGCCAGGCTTGACCAGTCCTCGACCGATTCGAACATTCCCATGAGCCTCGGCATCCCGGCGCTCACCATCGGCACCGGCGCGGGCGGGGGTCGGACCCACAGCCTTGAGGAATATCTCGAAACCGGGCGGGAGCGGTTCGTGGCGGGGCTTTCGGTCGGCCTTGCGATCATCCTCGATCACGCCGAGGCCGCGCCGAAATAGGCCCTATTCGCGCGCACCCATGAAGCGCTGGGTGCCGGCTTTGACCTTCGGGGCGGCGGCGGCGGCGATGCGTTCGGACAGGCTGCTGCCTTTGCGCATCACAGGCTTGGGTCGCTCGCCTGCGGGATCGACGGTCATGGCGGGCTTGGGTTCGGTTGCTGCCTGAACAGGCGCAGGCGCCGGTGCCGGGGCTGGCACAGGTTCCGGTCGCGGCGAGGCGACGTCGACCGCAGCCGGAGCAGCCGGAGCAGCCGGAGCAGCCGGAGCAGTTTCCGCCTCGGGCCCGGCGGCGGCAAGCAGCTTGGCCGCCACCTCTTCAAGCGAACCCACCACCAGCAGCGGCTGCCCGCCGATGATGCCGACGCTGGTCTGCCCGTTCTCTGCCACACGCAGCCATGCCACGTTCGAGGCCACGACGAGATAATTGCCGCCGCGCGATTCGAGCTTGATGAACTTCATGGTCGCCCTTCGTTGCGAGCACGGGCCGGATCGCCGGCTGTGCATCCCCCGCGATAGCGCAACACGGTTAAGGAAAGGCTGACCTGCGTCGCGGCGTCACGCCGGCAAAGGCGCCACGTCGTCGATCATGCCCATCAGCGCCGTCCATGATTGGCGGTCGGCGCGCTCATCATAGGCCGCATTGGGCGTGCGGGCAGGGGTCAGCGGGTTGGTAAAGCCATGCTCGACCCGCGCGAAGGAGATGAACTGCCAGTCTGCCGCCACGCCGTCCATCTCCGCCCAGAAGGCAAACACGTCGCTCCGCGGCACCAGCGAATCGGCATCGCCGTGACACACCAGAATGCGCGGGGTGATGGGCGCGGCGGCGGGAAGGGGAGTCGCCAGCAGGCCGTGAAAGCTCGCCACCAGCGCCAGATCGGCGCCATCGCGCGCCAGCTCCAACACCGCCATCCCGCCAAGGCAGAAGCCGATCGCGATCTGCGGCAGGCCCGGAGCCGCTTCGGCCAGCGCCGTCAGGCTGGCACGCAGCCGTGCCCGCATGGCGCGCGGATCGCTGCGAAGGCGTTCCATCGCCGCAAAGGCACTGGGTGCGTCATGCGGGGCGTCCGGGCCGTAGAAATCCGCAACCAGCGCGATGCAGCCCGCCTCGGCCAGCGCCAGCGCCTTGGCCTCGACCCCGGGCGAGGTGTTCATGAAGGTCGGAAACACCGCCACCGCCGCGCGGGCAGGGCCGGAGGGCCGCGCAAGCCATCCGGTCAGCGTGACATCGCCATCTGCATAGGCCAGCGGTTCGAGGCTCATTCGACCGGCAGGAAATCGGGCACCGAAAGGTAACGCTCGCCCGTGTCATAGTTGAACCCGAGCACGCGGCTGCCCGCAGCCAGATCGGGCAGTTTGCTCGCAATCGCGGCCAGCGTCGCGCCGCTGGAAATGCCCACCAGCATCCCTTCCTCGCGCGCGGCACGGCGCGCCATTTCACGGGCTTCCTCGGCATCCACCGCGATCGCCCCGTCGATCGCCGCCGTGTGAAGATTGCCCGGAATGAAGCCCGCGCCGATGCCCTGGATCGGATGCGGGCCGGGCTGGCCGCCGTTGATCACCGGCGAGAGCGCGGGCTCCACCCCATAGGCCTTGAACGCGGGCCAGTGCTTTTTCAGCTCCTCCGCGCAGCCGGTCAGGTGGCCGCCAGTGCCGACCCCGGTGATCATCACGTCGATCGGCGTGTCGGCAAAATCGGCGAGGATTTCGCGCGCGGTGGTGCGGGCGTGGACGGCCGGGTTCGCGGCGTTGTCGAACTGGCTCGGCATCCACGCGCCCGGGGTTTCCTCGACCAGCTGCTGCGCGCGTTCGATCGCCCCCTTCATGCCCTTCTCGCGCGGGGTGAGATCGAAGCTCGCGCCATAGGCAAGCATCAGCCGGCGGCGCTCGATCGACATCGATTCGGGCATCACCAGCACCAGCCGGTAGCCCTTGACCGCCGCGACCATCGCAAGGCCGATGCCGGTGTTGCCGCTGGTCGGCTCGACGATGGTTCCGCCCGGCTGCAAGGCGCCGCGCGCCTCGGCGTCTTCGACCATGGCGAGCGCGATGCGGTCCTTGATCGAGCCGCCGGGGTTCGAACGCTCGGACTTCACCCACACCTCGTGATCCGGGAACATCCGCGCCAGACGGATATGCGGGGTGCCGCCGATGGTGGCGAGAATGTTGTCAGCCTTCATGTCGATACCTCTCGTTTAAGCGCCTGTGGCTCGAAGCTGTTGGCGCGTCGCAATTCGGGGAAATACCACGCCCACACCAATGTCACGACTATCGCACCCGCCCCGCCGAACACAACCGCGCCGGTTGCGCCGAGCAGCGCGGCGGCAAGGCCCGACTGCATCTCTCCCAACTCGTTGGACGCCGAAATGGCGAGGCCCGAGATCGATGACACCCGCCCGCGCTTGTCGTCGGGGGTGAACAGCTGGACCAGCGATGAGCGGATGAACACCGAGACCATGTCGACCGCGCCCATCGCGGCGAGGATCGCCAGCGACAGGGCGAAACTGCGCGAAAAGGCAAAGGCGATCGTGAGCGCTCCGAAGGCGGCGACGGCGGTGAGCATCTTCATCCCGACCCCGCGCTCGAGCGGGCGGAACGACAGCCACAGCGCCACCAGCGCCGCGCCCAGCGCAGGGGCAGCGCGCATCAGTCCGAGGCCCTCCGGCCCCACGAACAGGATATCGCGCGCAAACACCGGCAGCAGCGCGGTGGCCCCGGCCAGCAGCACCGCGAACAGGTCGAGCGTGATGCAGCCAAGCAGAAACCGCTCGCGCCAGACATAGACCATTCCCTCGATGATCTGGCGCAGCGGCTTCAATGGCGGACCATCGTGGCGCGCCCTGATCGGGCGGACGGTAAGGATCAGCGCGGTTCCGGCAAGAAGCATCACGGCGGAAATCGCGTGCGGGAGCCATTCGGAGCCGGCAAAGATCAGCCCGCCCACTGCCGGGCCGGCGACACTGGCGGTCTGCCATGCGATCGAGCTTAGCGCGATGGCGCGCGGCAGCAGGGCGGGGGGCACGATATTGGGTGCAATCGCGCTCATTGAAGGCCCGACAAAGACACGCGCGGTGCCATGGGCGGCGGCGAGGCCGAACAGGATCGGCAGGTTGAGCGCATCGGCCCAGGTCAGCACCGCCAGCAGCACCGCCACCAGCCCGTCGATCCCGTTGGCGAAGGCCGCGACATGGCGGCGGTCGAAACGGTCGGCGGCGAGCCCCGCAACCGGGGTCAGCACGAACAGCGGAATGAACTGCGCCAGCCCCAGCAGCCCGAGGTAGAAGGAGGCCTCCGCCACGCTCATCGCATAATCGGCGCGCGCGACCTCGTAAGTCTGGTAGCCGAGCAGCACCACCATCGACATGGTGGCGAACACGGCAAGAAACCGCGCGAGCCAGTAGCGCCGGTAATCACCGATCTGGAGCGGAGAGGCTGGGTCAGTCACGCGCGCGCCATGGCAGGCGGCATCGCTTCTGCCAAGCAGGCGATACTTGGCAGGGGTTCAGCCGGGCTTGTGGCTCAGCGCGGACGGCGCAGGCGCGGGTTGGGCTGAAGCTCGTCGATAATGGCGATGAAATCGTCGAGCCGGATGATCCGCTCGAACTGGAAGCCTGCACGCGAATCGCGCGTCCAGATCACATAGGCCTCGATCCGGCCCACCACCGGCAGGCGGATGATGATGCGATCGCCGCGGGCAAGGTGGTGCGCATCGTCGACCATGAAGCCATGGGCCGAAAGGTTGCAGACATGCAGCTTGAGATCGCCGTGCTCGAAATGCTCGACGATCACCGGATAATCGACCGGGTGCCGCGCCGCGCGCCGCATATCGGTTACGCTCAGACTCGCTCCGCTCGTCACGCCCCGCGATCCTCCGTTTTGCTTCGGGTCCGCTAAGGGAGATGCCGGATAAAGGCTTCTAATTGGTAAAGGGCGATCAGCGCTTGACCAGGGCGTGGCGCTTTTTGCCGAGGCTGAGGCGCAGGGTTTCTCCCTCGCCGGGCAGCACGAGATGAGCAGGATCGGTGATCGTCTCGCCCTCAAGCTTGACCGCACCTTCGGCGAGCTTGCGCTTGGCCTCGCCGTTCGAGGCGGTGAGGCCGATCTCGGTCAGCAATGCAGCGATGCGCATCCCCTCCGGCCCGGTGTCAAGGGTGGGCAGATCCTCGCCCGCGCCGCTGCCGGCGAAGGTTTCGCGCGCGGTCGCCTCGGCCCGGGCGGCGGCTTCCTGCCCGCGCACCAGCCCGGTCACTTCGTTGGCGAGCACCACCTTGGCGGCGTTGATTTCCGCGCCCTCGAGCGCTTCCAGGCGCGCGATCTCGTCCAGCGGCAGATCGGTGAACAGGCGCAGGAACTTGCCGACGTCGGCATCATCGACGTTGCGCCAATATTGCCAGAAATCATAGGCTGGAAGCTGGTCTTCGTTGAGCCACACGGCTCCCGCGGCGGTCTTGCCCATCTTGGCCCCGCTCGCCGTGGTGAGCAGCGGGGTGGTGAGGCCGAACAGCTCGGTTCCGTCCATGCGCCGCCCGAGTTCGATCCCGTTGACGATATTGCCCCACTGGTCCGATCCGCCCATCTGCAAGCGGACATCAAGTTCCTTGGACAAGTGCCTGAAATCATATCCCTGAAGTATCATGTAGTTGAATTCGAGGAAGGTCATCGGCTGCTCGCGCTCAAGCCGCAGGCGGACCGAATCGAAGGTCAGCATCCGGTTGATCGTGAAGTGCGTGCCGACTTCCTGGAGCAACTGGATGTATCCCAGCTTGCCCAGCCAGTCGTGATTGTTGACCATCACCGCATCGGTCGGACCGTCCCCGAATTTCAGTAGCTTGTTGAACACAGTGAAGATCGATTTGATGTTCGCCTCGATCGTCTCATCGGTCAGCATCTTGCGGCTTTCGTCGCGCCCGGTGGGGTCGCCGATCCGCGTGGTGCCGCCGCCCATCACCACTACCGGCTTGTGCCCGGTCTGCTGCAGCCGGCGGAGCATCATGATCTGAACGAGGCTGCCGATATGCAGCGACGGGGCGGTGGCATCGAACCCGATATAGCCCGGCACGATCTGCTTGGCCGCAAGGGCATCGAGCCCTGCCGCGTCGGTCATCTGGTGGATGTAGCCACGCTCGTCGAGCAGGCGCAGGAGGGCGGATTCGTAGGTGCTCATGGGATTCCTGTCGTTTCGGGGGGCGCTTAACAGGGGGGAGAGGCGACGGGAAGAGACTTGCCCGCCGCAGGCGGCAAAGGCATGGATGCGCGATGCACCCGCTCATGCTTCACCAGACCTGCGACCTCGGCCCGATCCGCGCCGTTACCGCCGCCATCACCGCGACCGAGCAAGGCTGCGAGGCCGAATTCCGGCTCGACGGCCATGTCCCGGCAATCGCGCTTCCGGCCCCGGCCATGCCCGAGCGGATGGACAATCTCTGGAAGACCACCTGTTTCGAGATCTTCTGGCAGCCGCTCGGCGGCTCATATTACCGCGAGTTCAACCTCTCGCCATCGGGCCGCTGGGCCGCCTACGACTTCGATTCCTTCCGCGAAGGCATGCGGGACGCGCCGGTGGAGTCCATCGCCATCGCCTGCTCGCATGACGCGAACGGGCTGGTGCTCAAGGCCAGCATCGCCGCCGATCTGCCATGCCCGGCCCAGGTCGCGCTCAACGCGATTGTGGAGCATGCCGATGGCGGCTTGCAGTTCTGGGCCTTGGGCTTTCCGCCGGGCAAGCCGGAGTTCCACTCCGAGGCCTGCCGCACGCTGATCATCGAGCGCTAGGCGCCGAAGGGCCGGTTGAGCTGCACGATCTTTGCGTTGAGGATGAAGGCGAAGCTTACCCAGACGAAATAGGGCAGATTGAGCCACCCGGCGAAGCTGTCCCCCGCAAGGCGGGGCAGCACGGTGAGCAGCGCGGCGACCGAGCACCACAGAAGCACGTTTTCGGCGAGCGCCCAGTCGGGGCGTCTGAGCTTGAAGAACAGCGGCGACCAGCAGAAATGCAGCACGAAATTGGCGGCAAATAGCGCATAGACGCCAAACTTTGCCTCTGGCGTGGGCGCCTTGGTGAGGCCGACGTAGAAGCTCCAACCCGCAAGGCCGAGGATCGTGGTCCAGGCCGGGCCGAACAACCAGTCAGGCGGTTGCCAGGGCGGCTTGCGCAAGTCGCGATACCATTGGCCGATGTCAGTCAGCGCGCCGCCAGCGCCGCCGAGGATGATTGCCCATGCGGCGGCGATGAGGGCGCTGGTCCAGTCCATGAACAGGCATATAGGGAGCGCAGGAGCAAATGCCATTGCCTTTGCCGCGAGGCTGCTGCACCCCTCGGCCCATGAAGACAGGAATAGACCGGCTGCTGGCCGATCCCGAACTGCTCGCCCGGCTCAAGGGCCGCCGCGTCGCGCTGGTGGCGCATCCGGCGAGTGTGACCGACAATCTCGTCCACAGCCTCGATGCCTTGATCGGCGCGGGGGTGAACATCTCCAGCGCCTTTGGTCCGCAGCACGGCCTCAAGGGCGACAAGCAGGACAACATGGTCGAGACGGCGGACGAATTCGATCCGGCCTACGGCATCCCGGTGTTCTCGCTCTATGGCGAGGTGCGGCGGCCTACGGGTCAGATGATGTCGAGCGCGGACGTGTTCCTGTTTTTT
>VFQM010003133.1_pt1 | contig 11059 bp, 12 predicted proteins | sample 3512391 | NCBI WGS metagenome assembly VFQM01 (sample SAMN10412369, study PRJNA504923) | tailings metagenome | isolation source: Replicate 1 from Balatoc abandoned mine | place: Philippines
CGATCTCCAGCCGACCGGGGTGAACGTCAACCAGTTCAGCGAGAACGGGGTGCAGCGCTTTACCGTGCGCCAGCGGATGACCCTGCGCACGACCGACATCAAGCGCGCCCAGGCCGCGGTCCGCCGCCAGTTCGAGCTGGTCCGGCGCGGCGTGGTGCTGGAGGAAGGTTCGGGCATTGCCTTCACCTATACCAAGCTTAACGCGATCAAGCCCGAGATGGTAGCCGCCGCGACCAAGGACGCGCGCGCCTCGGCCGAGCAGTTCGCCAAGGACAGCGGCACCAGCGTCGGCACGATCAAGAGCGCGACCCAGGGCTATTTCGAAGTGACCGCGCGCGATGGCGATTCCGGCGGCGGCTGGGGAGTTTCAGACACGCCGTACAAGAAGGTCCGGGTGGTCACGACGGTGGACTTCTATCTGCGTTGATTTGCTCCGCTGACGCGGAGGGGCACCGCCGGCCCACGCCCCCACCCGGCCTCCCATAGGTTACCCTAGGTTAGGGAGGCCGGGTGGGGGCGTGGGCCGGCTGTAGCGGGACACCCATTTCTGCATTTTTGGGACATCCATTTCTGCATAACTCAAAACTGTAGAAAGGGTCAAAATACTCCCTGCCCGGTACAGGCAATGGGTCGCTGAGAGCAAGCGACGACTTGGGATCACACCTACATTTGCAGTCGCCTTGAAGTCGGCGATCGCTTCCCTTAGTTCGCTTTTGCCCGGTGATACTAGCCACCGCTGTTCGATCAGCGGGCCGTTGCAAAGACGTTGAGGTTAGGGTCGCTGGGCCCCTTCTGCAGCGTTGATTCCGATTTTCCGCATGTCTTGCGATCGCGAAAATGGGAGCATGCTTGTGCCTATCACCGGAGGGAAGCTGTCGAAGCGAGCAGGCGCAATTCGGCCATCGATGCGCTGTATGGCTGACCAGTGAGTGCAGCCAGGCGCGCGGGTAAATCATCGAGCAAAGCGATCAGTCGGCTATTCTGATCGTTGTTCTCATCGAGCGCCGCATTGGTCTGCGCCAGCGCAGGGTCACTCGCCCGGGCATCATTGATCCGCTGGTTGGCCTTGGCGATCGTGTCGCGCGCCGCATCGAGGATTGTGCTGCGATCGCTGGCAAAGCCGCCGGTCGAGCCGAAAGCCTCCTTCGAAACCACATTCAGGTCTTCCAGCAGCTTGGCCAGCTTGTCGGCCGCACCTTCCTCGCCAGCGTCAGCGGCGGCCTTGGTCATGCTGATCTGGCTCAACAGCGCGTTGCGCCGATCGACGGCCGATCCTTCGAACAGCGCGCCGCTAGTCATCTCCGCGATGAGCGACTGGAGCGAACCGACCTGGTCGGTCAGCAGCTTTTCCGTGAGCTTCAGCCGATCCTTGGCGTTGCGCTCTTCGAGCTTGACCACGTCGAAGCCGTACTGCCGGGCGATCCGCAGCCGTTCGGCCGCCTGCTTCTCGAAGTCCTTCAGCTGCTTTTCGATTTGCGCGGCGATGCCGCCGATGAACAGCTCGGTATCCTGGACCTTTAGCGCTTCCTTGATCGCGGCATCGATGTCTGAACTGGACTTCAGGGCCTTTTGAACGGCCGCTGAAAGGCCCTTTACAGCTCCATCTGCAATCGCATTCTGGATCGCCGCCTGGATCGCGGCCGCTTCATCCTTGCCCTTGTAGATGATGTCGGCACCCGTCTTCTTCGCCGTGGCATTGCCGATGCTGCCACTGCCCGACACGCGAAACTCATCCTTGCGCTTGCCGATCGCGACCGAGAAGCTGCCCAGGTCACCGCCCAGAGCCTGGGCGATTTGGCCGAGCGCGCTGTTGATTGATCCGGCCGAGCCGGTCAGCTGGCTCTTCAGCTGGGCGCTGTTGCCGCCGGTTCCGGTAATCGAGGCCTTGCCATTGGCCAGGCCCAGGCTGACGCCGCCGGTCTTGGTCTTGCCGAACAGCTTGCCGATCAGGCCGCCCACAATCGAGCCGATGATCTGGCCGCCAGGGATCGGGATGAATGAGCCGATTGCCCCACCAATCTGCGAGCCGGTCTTGCTGAGCTTGATGCCCACGGCATTGGCGACACCTGCCACAATCGTCCCGGTCTGCGCGCCGCCCAGCGCTTTACCCAGACCCTTGGTCAGCGTCTCAGGCAGGCCCTTGATCTCCTTCAGTCCGCCCAAGATGCCGCCAGGCACACCGCCGGTGGCATAGCCGTACATCGCCCCGCTGATCGCGTTCGATAGCTCGCTGAAGAAGCGGGTACCAAATGTCTGGTTGAGCTGCTCGGCCAGCGGATCGAGCAGCGTCTGGACCGAGGCCCGCACCATCTCGCCAGCATTGTTTATCTCATCCGCCTTGATCGAATACCGATATCGCGTCTTCCGCCATCATGATCGCCCGCTCGATCGGGCGGCGCGCCATGTGATTGAGGTTTTCCGCTAGTTCCAACCGGCGCAGATCGGCGGGTGTCGCACTCTTGTCCGCCACCTGGATTGCGGCGATTTCGGCCCAGCCCTGAAGCTCGGCACCGCGCAGCCGGTGGAGGCCCGCGACCAGCGTCCAGGGCAGCTTGGCGGCATTGCCGTTGCGGCGCACCTGGATCGGCGCGTGCTGGCCGTCCGCAGCCATGCTTTCGCCAAGGCGGGCGGCATGGGTCGCACTGAAAAACCCGATCCGCTCGCCGACCGCGATGGCGACGATTGGCAGCTGCATGGGCACAAGGCAGTTCGTCATGCAGCTCACGCCGCGATCGCCGCGTTGATAGCATCGGAAATCGTCATGACTTCATTGACGATCAGCCCGTCCTTTAGGCCTAGCGCGACTGCCACCTTGTGGGCATCTCCGCGCGTGCCCTTCAAATGCCCATAAAGGACACCGCGCACCACAGCCCGCTCGACACCTAACTCCCTCGCAACGTCTGCGTGTGACTTGCCGATCCGAGAAAGTGCTTCCCGAATCGCCTCTGGGGTGCGAGCAATGGTCAAGGAAACCTCCACAGTGCTTCTGGTTGCACATTAATGGTGCAGTTTGGTGCACATGTCTAGCAGAAATGAGGTCAGAAGTGACTTTAGGCGCACGAATTCGCGAAGAGCGCTTGCGGCTGGGTAAAAACCAAACGGATTTTGCCGCACTGGCCGGTGCGTCAAAGCGGGCAATGGTTAGTTGGGAAAAGGATGATTCGGCTCCAGTCTCGACCGCTTTAGTGGCTTGGGCTGAGGCTGGGGCGGACGCGGTCTACATCCTTACCGGCAAGAGGGGTCGCGATGCGCGGGACCAGCTGTCTGCATCGCTCGAAGAACAGCTGAACGATATTGAGCGGAAGCTGTTGAATCAGGGCACGGTGCGGTTACCGGATCAGACAGAGGCTGAAGCTGAATGGCGTGCGTTCTCCGGCGCGTTAAATCGGCTCAACGCGCTGATGCGCTATGATCGGGAGTTGATGTCACCGAGCGTGCTCGAACGAGCATCTACATTGCTCGCGATTGCTAATGATCCAGATCGCCTTTCCTCACTCCGCCGCGCTGAATTCGCACAGAACCGGAAGAAGCGAGATGATCTGAAAGCTGACTTCGCCGAATATCTCGAAGGTGCGCCTTATCAGCCAAGCGGCGAGGTGCTAAACCAACTCGTTATGATCGCGCTCGAATATTGTGTTCCTGCCAAGCTGCTTGCATACCTAGTTTGGGATGTTGTCTTCGAGGCGAAGGGCATTCCCAAGATCGGAACGAGCAGTAAGTAAACGACGCCACCTGACAGGCGTCATGTTTGGGAATTGAGCCTCCATTGCTAGCCATGGGTCATGGCTAGCAGCGAGGTAAGCGCAGGTGAGTGGTATCGAGAACAAGGGCCAGGCGGATGTACGCCTGGCGATCCTGGCAGAACTCGCGCAACTGCGGGACGAAACCGCCAGCAGCAACCAGCTGATGCCCCTCATTGACCTGATGGGGCGGCGGCGATCACGCGAATGGGTGGAAACCCAGCTGATGGGCTTGGAGGACTTGGGCGCGATCCGGCTTCGTCATGTCGATCTGCCGGGCCTGGGCAAGGTTGCTGTTGCGACCCTGACGCGGACTGGTCGCGATCACGTGGAGCGCAGGGCCACTTTGAGCGGCGTCAGCGCTCCGGCGACGGTGGAGTAGGCAATGGCCACCGCAAGCGAAGCGGGCAGTGCGGCCAGCGGCGAGTTCACGCCGATCGACCGGTTGCCGTCAATCGCCGGCGACGTGCTCACCTGGGCAAATGGTCACCTCTGCCGGTACGATCTCAGCCAGGGGGAAATCTTGCTGGGTCTCAATGCCCAGCTGGCGGACCTTGGTTTGCCGCCCGTATCGCGGGGCGCATTCGCGCGCCACGCCTTGTCATTGATCCTCGAATCCAGTTTCGTCGATTTCGCCGCGCTGGCTGATATTGAGCTTTTCGACCGCTTGCGCAGCGGGGCACCTGCCGACGGCCGCAACCTTGAGGCGGACGTTCTGCGCTTCGCGCTCGTTCAGCTCCTCACACGAGAGGTTGTCAATTACAGCAAGGTTGAAGCGATTTCGCGTCAGCTCATCGAGTGTGTGACAGAGGGCGGAGCGAGCCGGCCGCGCAAGCGCGGGCCCCATCGCGGCCGTGGACGGCTATCCTCGATCGAGATGCTACCAAAGGTGGCAGACGGGGCGGTCGCCTGGGCCACTGAGCAGCTCCACTCGCGCAAGCTCTCGCAATCTGAAATCCGCCGCCACTTTAACGAGCAGCTCGCTGCGCATGGTTTGAAGCCTGTCGCCGGCTCGACGTTCAGTCGCTTCGCTCTTCGCTTGGCCGTTCGCGCCGGTCGGGCTGCTGGTAAGGGAGTGAAGCATGGCTAGCAACGAAACTCAGCGCCAGCAGCGCCGCAATGGACGGGGCCAGCTTTCTTCGATCGACCTGCTGCCTGAGGTTGCCGACGAAGCCATCGCCTGGGCAAATGCCCAGCTTCGCGAGCGCACCATGCCGCAGGGTGAAATCCTTAAGGAGTTCAATGCCCGTCTGGCGGACTATGGTATCGCGCCGATCTCGAAGAGCGCCTTCAGTCGGCATTCGGTTCGCCTGGCGATCGAGCTGCGCAAACTCAACGCGACCCGCGCCATCACGAACATCCTGCTTGAGCGCGTGCCGCCCGGCGAACGCGACGACATGATGCTCGCTGCGGTCGAAATCGTGAAGGCGCAGCTGCTCCAGACAGTTATGGATCAGGATGCGGATGATCCGAAGTCTCTGGCCAACATCACCTTGGCCCTGAACCGTCTCTCAGTGACCCGCCAGCGTGAAGCTGAAGGCAAGCGGCGGAGCGATCGGCATCAGCACGAGCAGAACGAGCGCGAGGCAGCCAAGCAGCGTGCACGAGAAGATGCCGAAAAGACTGCGGCGAACGTTAGCCAGGTTGTCTCTGAGGCCGGGCTTTCCGCCGAGCGAGTGGCTGAAATCCGTCGTGGGGTTCTGGGGCTTAAAGCCCATGCCCCAGGAAAACCCGCCCACCAAAAGGAGACCATTGCATGATGCCAGCCGAAGCCGTCCAGCCAGCCATGAATTCCGCGCCCGTGCAACGGGCGCTTTTCACACTCTCGAAGCCGATCCAGCTTCTGATCGATGACAGGGAATGCGAAGTCCATGGCATCGACATGCGCGCCTTGGATATTTCGGACCTTGGTCTGCTCGATCAATATCAGGGTCAGCCTATCGCGCTGATCCAGAATGTGGTCGCCCGGCTGTGCGATATCACCATCGAACAGGTCCAGCAGCTCGACGTGGAAGACTTCGCTATGCTTGCCGATGACGCGATATGGCAGCTCGCAGAAGCCTGCAAAGCAATCGGGCTACCTCTGAACCTCTTTGCTCATCCGCTTCCGGATGAACAAGCTGACACCCTGCTACCGGAGAGCGGCGGTATGCGCCCCCAATCCCTAACGTCTTAGAACGAGCCGGTTACTGGCCGGGCGGACAGATGCGCATACCTGAGCTTTGCATAATGGCAGCGCCGGGCGTATTCAATCGGCATTGAGTACGCCCGGCCTGACGCGGTGTGATCGCTCCGACGTAATCCCGCAATCCGATCCTTCAAATTGACCGCATTATCGGCAAAAATAACGTGATTTCAGAACGTTCCAACTTGAATAGCAGTGTATGTCTGCAAAACTTGCCGAAAAATTGAAAATCGGTGCGTTTGCCTGGTTGCTGGCATCAAGCAAGACGCCTTAAAAACGACGCAAATAGGGCGTTTAAAGGCAATTTAGGCGGCTCCTAAACGACTGGCCGGTGGTCGCCATCTTTGCCCCCGAATTTCTCGAAAATGGGCCGTTTGCCAACTTATGCAGAAATCAGCGCAACTTGGCCGGAAGCGATAAAAACGCCGGTTTTCCGGGGCCTTGACCCGCCTCTGTCCCGTCTATCCCGCCGATGTCCGTCTATGCAGAAATCACTGTCCTCTTACACCGGCGGTGCCCCTGTTTCAGCCGCGCTGAAGCAGCCCGAAACGCCAGAACGGCCCGCCCCGGTTTCCCGGAACGGGCCGCCCTGCTCACCCCGTGGGGTAACGTTAGAAGCTGTACTTCAGCGTGCCGACCACAGCGTCGTTCGAGAAGCTGTTGATCGAGGTGCCATCGACGCCAACGTAGGCGACGCCGATCGACAGGCCCTTGTACAGCGTGGCGCTGGCGCCCAGGCTGTAATCCCAGCCGCCGCCGGTGCCGGCCAGCGTCAGCCGCTTGGGCGAAAGCGCGCCATCGGTGTAGCCGGCGTGGGCGGTCACGGTGACCGGCGTGCTCGGGATCGCCAGCGACCAGTCGGTGTAGAGATAGAGGTTGTCGTCACCGCCCAGCGAATCCTGCTTCCAGGCATAGTTCAGGCCGAACTTGGCGCTGGCCGGGCCGATCGCGGCGGTCAGCGAGGCGTAGGGCTCGAACACGTTGCCATCGCCAAAGCTGCCGCCCGGATAGACGTAATAGAGCAGGCCGACGTCAGCGGTCAGCGCGCTGCTGACCTTGCCGGTCCAGCCGGCATAGACGTCAACTTCGGTCGATCCGTAGATGTCGAGCGCGTCCTGCTCGAGGCTCGAGGCCCAGGTGCCGATGTAGAGACCCGACGAGTGGTTGAGGTTGATCGAACCCTGGACAGCGAAATCACCACCCGAACGCGACAGACCGCGGAAGCGGTAGTCGGTGACGATGGCGGCATTGCCGGTCACGGTGAAGTCGGCGGGCGGATCGGTTTCTTCGGCCAGAGCCGGAGCGGCAGCCAGCGCGGAGCCGGCCAGAAGGGTTGCAGCGACGAGGCTGCGGACGGACGTGAGCATGTCAATCTTCCTATGCGATTGTTGGTGCTTCGTCCCACCTGCGCCCGCCCCTTGCTGCTCGTTTCGGCAGCATTCGGTTCGGACGAGACCGGGGTGGCACAGCTTTGTTGCAGTGCACAAGAGGATTCGGGCAAAAAGATTACACACGGGGCCCAGGTGTGCCTTTATGGCAACGGTTGGGTCCATCCCGTCATTGTCGGTTAAGCCCTGCGTCGCTATAGGCGCGGGCCTGATGCTTTCCCGCTTGCGCCAGCTGTTTGGGGCCGCCCAGCCCGCCCCCACCGCCGCGATTCCGGCGGGGGAGCGCGCCTATGCGGTGGGCGATATCCATGGCCGGGCCGATCTGTTTGCCGCGCTAATCGAGGCAATCGACCGCGATGATCGGCAGCGTGATCCCGCCGAGACGACGGTCATCCTGCTGGGTGACCTGATTGACCGCGGTCCCGACAGCGCCAGCGTGCTGCGCCTGGCGCGCGACTGGCAGCAGCGCCGGCGGGTGCGGATCCTGATGGGCAATCACGAGGAGATGTTCCTCGCCGCGCTGCGCAAGCCCAGCGTGATGCGCCCGTTCCTGCGCTTTGGCGGGCGCGAGACGTTGCTGTCCTATCCGATCGATCCCGCCGCCTATACCCGCGCCGAGATCGAGGAAGTGATCGAACTGGCCCAGGCGGCGATCCCGCCGGCCGATCTCGATTTCGTCGCCAGCTTCGAAGACCAGGTGACGATCGGCGATTATCACTTCGTCCATGCCGGGGTGCGGCCCGGGGTTGCGCTGGATGCCCAGAAGATCGGCGACCTGCGCTGGATTCGCGAGCCGTTCCTCGACCATACCGAAGACTTCGGCGCGGTCGTGGTCCACGGCCATAGCATTACCGCCAAGGCCGATTTCCGGAGCAACCGGATCGGCATCGATACCGGGGCCTACAGCAGCGGGCGGTTGACTGCGCTGGGGCTGGAAGGAACAACCCGCTGGCTGCTAACCGCAGCAGCGAGCGATGGCGCGGTACGCGTCGCGACAGGGGACTAGACGATGAAGATTGCAATGGTCGGCTCGGGCTATGTGGGCCTGGTATCGGGCGCCTGCTTTGCCGATTTCGGGCACGAGGTGGTCTGCATCGACAAGGACCCAGCCAAGATCGACAGCCTGCGCGCCGGCGTGATGCCGATCTACGAGCCGGGCCTGGCCGAACTGGTCGGCTCCAACGTCAAGGCCGGGCGCCTCTCCTTCACGACCGATCTGGCCGAAGGGATCGCCGGGGCCAGCGCGATCTTCATCGCCGTCGGCACCCCCAGCCGCCGCGGCGATGGCCATGCCGACCTGTCCTATGTCTATGCCGTGGCCGAAGAGATCGGCCAGAACCTGAAGAACGATGCCGTGGTGGTCACCAAGTCGACCGTCCCGGTCGGCACGGGGGACGAGGTCGAGCGGATCCTCAAGGAAGCCAACCTGCCGGTCCGCGTCGCGGTTGCTTCCAACCCCGAATTCCTGCGCGAAGGCGCGGCGATCAGCGATTTCAAGCATCCCGACCGGATCGTCGTCGGCACCGAGGATGACTGGGCGCGGGCCGTGATGACCGAGGTCTACCGCCCGCTGTTCCTGAACAAGTCGCCGCTGCTGTTCACCAGCCGCCGTTCGTCGGAGCTGATCAAGTACGCCGCCAACGCCTTCCTCGCGGTCAAGATCACCTTCATCAACGAGATGGCCGACCTGTGCGAAAAGGTTGGCGCCGATGTCCAGGACGTCAGCCGCGGGATCGGCATGGACGGGCGGATCGGGCCCAAGTTCCTCCACGCCGGCCCGGGCTATGGCGGCTCGTGCTTCCCCAAGGATACCCTCGCTCTGCTCAAGACCGCCGAGGACTATGAAGCCCCGACCCGGATCGTCGAGGCGGTGGTCAAGGTCAACGACAGCCGCAAGCGCGCGATGGGGCGCAAGGTGATCGAGGCGCTGGGCGGGATGGACGCCGCGCGCGGCAAGAAGGTTGCCATGCTGGGGCTGACCTTCAAGCCCAACACCGATGACATGCGCGACAGCCCGTCGATCGCCATCGCCATGGCCCTGGCTGACGCCGGGGTGAACGTCGCGGCCTATGACCCGGAAGGCATGGAACAGGCCAGGCCGCTGATGCCCGAAGTGGACATGCAGCCCAATGCCTATGCCGCGATCGAAGGCGCCGATGCCGTGGTGATCGTGACCGAATGGGACGCCTTCCGCGCGCTCGATCTGAACAAGGTCAAGGCGCTGGCCAAGGCACCGGTGCTGGTCGATCTGCGCAATATCTATGATCCGGCCGAAGTCCGCGCCAAGGGCTTTGCCTATTCGAGCGTCGGTCGCAGCTGACCCCCTTTTCCCGAGCCGTCCGGTGTGGCTATGCTGCACCGGATAAAGGGGAGAAGGAACTTCATGCGCAAACGGACCATTGCCTTGGGTGCGCTCGCCGCCGTGCTGCTGGCAGGCGGCGGCTGGTATGCCAGCCTCGATCAGGAAACCCGCGGCCTGCTCGGCGCGCTGCCGACCAATCGCGACGTGCTGATGTGGCAGCTCGACCAGCGCGATGCCGCCTTCCGGGCGATGGACCGCCTGCCGGTGCTGGCGACGGCGAGCGAAATCGCCCCCTCGGCCACCCCGCTGCCGCTGCCCCAGGGCAAGCCGCTGACCATCCCCGGCATTGACGACTACATGGCCAAGCAGCGCGCCGCCGGGATCGTGATCCTGCAGGATGGCAAGCTGCGGTTCGAGAAATATGGCCTGGGCTTTGGCCCGGAAGGACGCTGGACCAGCTTCTCGGTCGCCAAGTCGTTCACCTCGACCCTGGTCGGCGCGGCGATCCAGGACGGCTATATCAAGAGCCTGGAAGACAAGGTCAGCCTCTATATCCCCGGCCTCAAGGGCTCGGCCTATGACGACGTTTCGATCCGCCAGCTGCTGACGATGAGTTCCGGCGTGCAGTGGAACGAGGATTACGAGGATCCCCAGGCTGACGTTGCCAAGTTCAACAATGCCGAGCCGGAAGACGGCCTCGACGCGACGGTCAGCTACATGCGCAAACTCCCCCGCGCGCACCCGCCGGGCGAGGCGTGGCATTACAACACCGGCGAAACCAACCTGATCGGCGTGCTGGTCAGCTCCGCCACGAAGAAACCGCTGGCCGTATACCTGCAGGAAAAGGTCTGGCAGCCCGCCGGCATGGAAGCCAAGGCCACCTGGCTGCAGGGCAAGACCGGGCACGAGATTGCCGGCTGCTGCATCCAGGCCGCGACGCGCGATTTCGCCCGCTTCGGCCTGTTCGTGCTGGCCAATGGCAAGGCGGGTGACAAGCAGATCGTGCCGGCCGACTGGTTCGCCCAGGCCACCGTCAAGCAGAAGGACATCGGCGAACCCGGCCACGGTTACGGCTTCCAGTGGTGGACCTATGACGACGGCGCCGTCGCCGCGCAGGGCATCTTCGGCCAGGGCATCTTCATCGATCCCAAGCGCCGGCTGGTAATCGCCTCCAACGCCAACTGGACCCGCGCCACCAAGGGCCCGGAACCCGATGCGCGCGAGGCGTTCTACAAGCAGGTCCAGGCGTTGGTGGATGCGGAGCAGGGGCAGTAGGCACAGCTTTCCCCCTCTTCGTCATCCCCGCGTAGGCGGGGATCTAGTGTTGGCAGGCTCTGGGTCCCCGCTTTCGCGGGGATGACGATGGTTGGGTTATTGCGCTCTCACACCAAACCATCCGGCGGCGAACCCGGACCTTACGCCAGAGGAAAGAACGCGAACGGGC
>VFQM010003134.1_pt1 | contig 11059 bp, 23 predicted proteins | sample 3512391 | NCBI WGS metagenome assembly VFQM01 (sample SAMN10412369, study PRJNA504923) | tailings metagenome | isolation source: Replicate 1 from Balatoc abandoned mine | place: Philippines
GACATCAAGCACCGGTACCAGCCTGCCAGGCTGGAAGATTTTCCACTTATCTCCACCATGATCTCACTGCTTTTCCCATGGATACTACCGAACAACTCATCGACCTATGTCTCACCTGGAGACAACTGATCGAAACCAAGTCTATCCAATACCTCAGCATCACCAATCCCCTGGACCGGGTATTTCCCGCCCTCGAGCTGGTCAATCTCCGGATGGAGCTGGCCCTGATGGAAGACGAACTATGTGAATGCCTCATTATTCCCCACGAACTCTATGTATGCAAACCCCAGAACCCTGATCAAGCATGAAGGCCTGCACATGCTTGCGATTGCTGTCCTGACCGGATTCCTGTTTATGAACACGATTCCGGAGCCCTTTTTCAGACTCGATCCCTCACAGAAAAAGGAATACCTGAAAAGCCGATACCGAAGGCTCAGACGCAGAACCGAAGAACTCTTAGACCTAGATCCCGAATCCGATGAATGCGAATAAAAACGATCTGCTGACCGCAATGCTGGTAGAGACCCTTTTCCAACAGGAAATCTATCTCACCGAGGAAGACAAAAAAGAATTCCCCCTGGTGGAGCGAGCTCTTCACACGATTCTGGATATCTGGGATACCAATCGGATCAAAATCACCAGCCTGGATATGAAGCTGATCGCCGAAGGCCAGCTCTTAATTCAGGTCAATTCAGGAGCCCGAGTCTGCTTTATGTCACCACTTGCCAAGGAAGCCTATGCCACCGCCTAATGTATGGATCACCGCGCTACTCCTGATCCTACTCAATGTCAGTATTTACCTAATTCTTTATCTCAAATCCAAAAATCATGAACAAACAGATTCCTATTCTGGCCCTGCTGATGGGGATACCCTTAAGCGAAAGTCCCGGGATCATCGAGGCATCCCCAATCACTTCTTCGGAAATCGCAGCTGAAGACCACCGCTTCGGAGGCAAAAAAGAGCAGAACAAGCGCAACCGTCGCACCAAAAGAATCAACCGCAAAAACGGGATCGGCTTTCTGCCGGTGGTAAAATGGGAGGAGGTGGCTCATGTGTGATTGTATCGAAAAATTCGAAGCTAAGATGGTTGAAATACAGCCATTAAAGAATAAGGTGGTCACAAAAGCTAAGATCAATACGGTATTTCAGTTTTTGAAAAATAAGGTGATTTCCAGACCAGTAATAGAATGCTTTCTAACGGTCGAAGGGATGAAGAAAGAAAAGAAAATGAATGTGGCTTATACCTATTGTCCGTTTTGTGGAAGGCCATTTCAAGCTGCAATTGATCAAGCCAATATTGAAAAGGCGGTAGTCGGTGCTAGGTCTTTAGAAAAATTCAATGAAGAATTTAAAGTCGGAGACAAAGTGGTCGTCATAGATGATCATGGCAATGAATTCATTGATGAAATCGAACATGAAGCATCTCTGATGGGCGGTCATACGAATGTGGCCTGGCTAAAAGGAAAGGGTTCATACCAAATGAGTCGAGTAATCCGAAAGGAGGTGGCCAATGGCTGAGCAACTGACTGATTTTACCCGAGCTGATATGGTAGATGGGGCGGTATTCACTATCCCCGGTGATGGAAGCGACAGATATGTTGTTGAAGTTGATAACGAGGCCACTTGGATTAAAGCTCGGTATTCTAATGACTTGATAGCTATAGTCAATAGAATCACCAGCAAGGGGTTTTATTGGTCAAAATGGTATTTCGGCAAACGAATCACCGGAATTCACCCTTGGACCTCGCTTCGCAAGGTGGAAAAAGTAAAGGAGGTGGTCAATGATTGAGCTACTACTTGTGGCAATCTGGATCACGTACGCCGCAATATTTATCCTACACTTCATCTATCACCGAAAAATATCTCAGCTGGAAAGGAAACAGCAGGAAAGAATGGAAGAAATCAGGGCTAGATGGAAGTTTCTCAACCTCTCTGATTTTGAAAAGCAGAAGCTTGCACACCGGTGGCTAAGCCACTGCGCCGATACCGGGATCAAAATACCCTACTATGATTTTGTCATCGATCAACTGAAGGAGGTGCCTAGTGAATAAGCCAATCATTCAGATTCAGATCAAAGGAGATCATACAGCAGGCAGCACAAGCCTCTTGCACGACATCAACCAAATGCTAAAAGGCCAAGGATATCAATCCAAAATGCCTGCGTCCAGCTACGACAATGAGCATTCGGCACAGCTGGAGAACCCGATACACATCATCCAAATACGGGTGATTCAGGTCGGAAACATGAGAAACGAACTCAGAAAGGAGGCTCCCAATGAATAAGTCCAAACCTATCCTTCACCTTCTGATCTGGATCATGCTGATCCTGATCTTCTTTGCCTTCAGCTGCGGGCCTAAGCCCTACGCTCTCCTTCCGGAGGCGATACCCATGAAGCAGGAAGGTGACCGAGTCCTGGGTGTATTCCAGTCCCTTGAGGGAAGCTCGGAGCGCTACCATGCCCAGTGGTTTTACTTCCCCGGCCATGGCCTGATCGATCCCCATAATTATCGGATCCGGGTGATCCTGGAAAGGAGGCAGCCATGACTCTACAGGAAGCCCAAACCATCGACCAAGTAGCCAGCTGGATCACCGGCTTGCTCATAGCCGGATGCCTGATCCTGATCCTTTTGTACGAATTCAAATCCCGAGAGAAGCGATGAAAGAACTTGAAGACCTCCCACTCCCCATGCAGCGCTTGATCCTTCGGGATCGAAGCCAGCAGTATTACAACATGCTGACTTGCGTGCATGATCTGACCCCCACCGAGCGTGAAAAACTCACCGAATGGATGACCCAGACTGATGAATTAATCTCCAACCTACCCCCTGTCACTGATGCTGAAGTTGCTTTTCACCCTGAAACACCCTGAACATCCTGCCCATGAAGTACTGCATCAGCTAGTTCTTGAGGGCATGGATTTTCAGGGATACACCATCAAGGAGCTCGCTGATCAGCTCCTGAAAAGAGCTGAACCACTGATCAAATCGGGTCAGCTTGAGAATGAGAAGCTGACCATCAGCATCCACAAGGTCAAATCCACCGAGTGGAATACCCTGATGGTTCGCTACCTGGATCCTCCCTTTCGCTATCAGGTGGAAATCAAAAAAGAGAAACCTCAAACCACACTTTTCTAATGGACTACAATGATTTTCTAAAAATAAAAACCCTCCTGGCGGAGCGCGAGCAACTCAAAAAAGGAGTGGCACTGATTCAGGAAATGACAGTAAAAGGAACCAGCCTCCCAGAATTCCAAACCCGGCTGGTATTTGCCGAACTGAAGAATCCGGAGCCCATCCATGGGAACTATCATCCCATGAACTCATGGCATCAAATGATGGCCGGATTGAGAAGTGTAGTGATGGACAACCAAGAACCACAATGGAAAGAAACCGGAATGATCCTGCTGGATGACATCCTACTGCTTCACGTAGCTTCTGTATTGGTGGATCACTGGGATAAGCGCATTCGGGACATCAACACGGAAATCAAAGCCCTGGGCATAGAGCCATGATAGTCATCGATATTTTCTCAATCCTTCAGCAATCCGAGCGGCTCACAGCACAGATTCAATTCTGTGAAGTAATGGCTCAGAAGTTTGCCCAACACGACCGCGACGTCAGCCAAATGTATCAATCCATCGCGGGGACTCTCAGGAAATTAGAAGCTCCCGGAACCCTAACCACCAGCAGCCATGATCGATCAGGAAGTCATACGAAAGAAGAAAATAGCCTGGACCAGGCACCAGAGCAAAATCCTGAGCCTAGTGCAGGATCTTGAAAACGAAATCCAAAACCTGAGGAAAAAGGGAGTTCATCCGGACTTTATCCAAAAGAAATCCGACCAACTCGACTTGATCATCGAGTCAATCAACTACGCGGATGAAGTCATCCAGCTATTGATTTTTGCCCACAGCTCAGCGGCACTTGAAATATTTTGCCTTGAAAAAACACTCCATAAAACCCTCCTGGAGGACAAGAAGGAGCTGGACAGATTTTTAAGCAAAGAGCACACCTATGAGCTGGTAAGGGATATGGTAGAAGCGATCAAAACTAGTCAGGCATGAAACTGAGTAGAAAAAAAGAAGCGCTTGACGAAAATCACGAACTGGATCTGGATACGGGAGAAATCACCGAAAAGGCTCCTGATCCCAAAGACCTTGACGAGGATACCCCTGCCACCTGGTCCAAACTCAAAGCCCGCCAATGGCGCAAGATCTTCGAAGCATGCCAGAAGCTCCTTAGTGACGAATTCCAATTCGTCACCAAGGAGAATGCCATGGCCTGGGCACATGAATTCGCTTTTTTCGGCGACGCCGGCAAAGCCATGTACCTCAAGATCGGGGCACTCTGTGAGGATCTCAACGAAGAAACGCTTACCAAAAAAATCAACAAAGCCCTAACCCTGGCCAAGGCCAAGGACGGTAAGAAACTTTTGGTCAAGCTCGGAGAGGCAGGATATCGGGCAGACAGGGATGGAGACGAAAAAATCTACATGGCTGTGCCTTACCGCGGATACCGATTTGAGATCACCGAGGACATCGACGATGCCATGGAAAAGGATCTCCGGGAGTGGGGATTTATCAGCTTCAAAAATGCCTATTGGTTCAGCGATGGATTTGGCGACGTGGTGCACCTGCGCCAGATCACCAACTTCACCATGAAGGTGCTATACCACATCGAGACAGATAAGACCCAAAAGCGGGTAATGGCTTTCACCAATGAGGCCAATATCTCCAAAGACCGGGATATCTCTACTGATGACCTGACCGAGCTTGGACGATTCCGAAAAGTCACCGAAGGTCTGGGCAACTTTCTTTTCTATGGAAAGCCTGAAGACTTCCTTCGGATCAAGGGGAAACTATTTGAAGATGAGAAATCAGCTGAGCAGCTGGAGACCTTAGGCTGGCACGATGACGGATTCTTTGCCTTCTGCAATGGCGTGTATAATTCGGAATTTATCCCGGTGGACGAGCACGGAATGCTGCGCTACAAGGAAAAGAATTACTTCATTCCTTTCCACCCGAAAACCAACCGCTACAGCTTTCTCAACGAGAAGAAATTCTTCTATCGGCCGAGCACAGTCACATTCAAAGAATGGTGTACCCACTACACGGGAGCTTTTGGAGATGTAGGAAAAACGGTGCTGCTATTTGGTATCGCCACAGTCTTTTCCGATATCATTTTCAAGCATAAGAATAATTTCCCCCTAGTATTTCTCTACGGGGAAGGCGGATCCGGAAAGTCCACTGTGATCCAGTATATCCAGATGCTTTTCGGAACCCCACAAGCTCCAATCAAACTAACTGAAAAAGCCAACACTGATAAGGCCAAGATCAGGAAGCTCGCTCAGTTTGTGAACGCCATCATTTGTTTCGAGGAATACACGGACACGCTGGATATCTCCGTAGACAAAACCCTCTCCGGATTCTATGACCGCTTTGGCTATGAGCGATCAGACATGAATTCGAAATACGGTACCGAGTCAGTACCGGTAGAATCGGTCGTCTGCATCACGGGCAATTTTTACCCACAGGATGATCCACTCTTGCAGCGATTGATTCTGATGGATTACAACAACAACGTGAGGACAGACCAGGAAGTCGAGCACTTCGACAAGCTGAAGCTGATCAACATGGAGGGCATCACCAATATCACCGGGATGCTCGTGCAGCATCGCGAGCATATGGATCAGCAGTTTCCGCTGCTCTACCGATCCATCTATACCGAATTTAACAAAGCGCTGACCGCAGATGGAATTCGCGTACCAGGCAGAATGGCCGAAAACTATTCGATCATTCTGGCCACCTACCAGATCATGAAAGAAAAGCTGGAGTTCACCTTTGACTATACCGGTCTTTTCTCCTATCTGAAGCAAAACATCAGTCTTCAGGCAGAGAAAAGGGATACTGGCGGAGTGGTGCAGCGCTTCTGGGATACTGTGCTCTACATGGCCAATCCAAAGATCCGACTGGCCAAGCACGGCGAAGAATACAGCATCGAAGGAGACGAGATCTTTATCCGATTCAAGCAGCTGTGGAATCTGTACAACAAAGCCCACTTTGATATCTATCGAAAGTCCGGAGTACCATTCAACACGCTCCTGGGCAAAATCAAAGACAAGTCTGTTTGTCCTGCCTACCTGCGAACCGAAGACAACAAGCGCTTTGCCGGCAACTACCACAGCAACACGTCGGCGCTGGTATTCCGGTACTCTCAGATCGGCGTACAGCTGCCGATGGGATACGAAGAAAACCACACTCCGATTCCTCAAGACTCGGACAACCCCTACCTGTATGACACCCCAAAATCCCCATTCTAACCATGCAACTAAATCTAGAAATCATTCCTGCCTTGGACATCGGGCAGATGAGGCAAAAAGAAGGGAAGCTAGTCCCCTACCAACCCTACTTCCACCGCCTGAGCAACGGGAACTTTCAGCTCCGGGTAGTCACCGAACACAGTAATGTGAACTGGATCGCCACCGAAGCGAAGAAAGGAAATATCTACATCCCTCTGGAGCAACTGTCTTCAGAGAAATCTTAAATCAATCACAAACCATCAAAAACAAACATCTATGGAGCTCGAATTAGAAATCCTCGAAAGAACCAGCGCCAGGAGAGGCGAATCAACCATTCATCTAGCCGCTAAAAGTGGAATGATCACCCTCAGCGGTGACTTCTGCAAAGCCGCCGGTATAAAAGCCGGGGATGTGGCTGCTTTAGCGAAAGATCCCAAGCGTGAAAAGGACTGGTATCTAGTCATTTTCTCCAACCCTAAAGACCCAAGGGGAATCAGTATCAGAGAAAAACACAATACCACTTCGATGGTATTCAACAGTGCCGCTTGGGCCCAGCAATTCATCGATCAGTTTGGAAAGAAAGATCAGCCATCGATCAGGGTGGCGATGGGTACAGCTCCAAATGATATTCTTGGAGGCAAAGCCAAGGCTTTTGCAATACTCACCAAAACACTGGAGTCATGACCCGGAAAAAAATCAAACCAATAGCGGTGGCAGAGCCATCGCTATTGGATCTACAGATCCGGAAGCTCAGCCCCAGACAGCGAAAGGCCCGAGCTTACAATGCAGCCAAACACCTGGTCAAAGAAGGCTATGAAGTCAACCATGAAAAATTATGGTTTCAGACCGGATTCAGCTCCCTCAACGAGATTCCAACCCCAGCCCGATACTATGCGCGACAGCTGCTACGATTGGGATATTATCATCAACTCAAACTGATCTGATTATGAAAATCACACTAGAAAAAAAACACCTGGTAGAAGCAACCAAAAAATACAACCAGAACTATCTGGATCACCCGGATAAATACAGCGAGATAGACGGCACAGAAGAAAGTGCCGAAGCCCAGGTGGATCACCTGCTCAGCTGGATTCCTGAGGGGACCATGCAGGAAGTCAAGGCAGACATTGAGACCGAAGTAGTCGCGGGATTTATAGAATTCTGTGAAGAGGAAGGCACACCGATTCCTGAAGGGTATTTTGAAACATTCTTTGGGGCCTGATTATGAAAGCTATGAAACTCAAACCCAATCAATTCTATCTCTCCTCCGGAGCGCTGATCACCGAGCGGCCGATACTCTATCAGACCGAGATGATCCAAGCCAATCTGAATAATCTGAAGACGCAGACCAGAAGAACTAAGAGCCTCGACATAATCAATGAGGTTGCAAATGACATGACATTTCACGAAATGTATGACCTCAAAGGAAAAGGCTTACTTGCCATTTTTTCCTATGAGGGAGAGCTTCATTCGGTGTTATCACCTTACGGAAAGCCCGGCGATCTGCTTTGGGCGAAGGAGACTTGGGCTAATCTTAATGGTGATTTTCCACAGGCCGATACCTACATAGTCTTTAAATCAGACTTAGATCATCCTAATCAGCATGGTCCTGTCACTTGGAAACCTTCCTTCCACATGCCTAAGGAAGCCTCACGGCTCTGGTCTATGGTGGAAGATGTCAGAGTCGAGCGAGTGCAGGATATCAGTGGAGAAGATGCGATCGCAGAAGGAATCGGGCGCTGGGTGGAAACCCGGATGAAGAGCCAACCGACTCACTACAAGGTTTACACAAATGAGGATCCCGAGGCATTCTATACCTCTGATCCTGTTGATTCTTACAGAACCCTATGGATCTCCATCAACAGCCAAGCCTCTTGGGATGCTAATCCTTGGGTGTGGGTGATCAAATACCGAATCCTATCTAAGACCGGTCGGCCATCGCTTGAGCTGATCGAGAAGAATTATTTGGAGGTAATGGGGAAGGAGGTGGTCAGTGGCTAAGCAATGGAAAATAACGTTCCAACTGACCGAGGAGGAAACCGTGGAATTCAACGTAGATGAAGAGGGCACTATTCAAGCCTGTGACCCACCTCAGTATGATGTCAAACTAAGGGGCAGTTCTCTTTTACTGCATCCTTCCGATTACTATGCAGGCGACCACCTGGATATCTTGGACACGATGGGAGAATTTCATTTCTGGCCGTACGAGATCCAATACATAGAAGAAACGGAGGTGGATGATGCCTGAACTCCAAAACTCCAATCAGACAGAAAAAATGCTCTCATCCTATAAATGTGAGCGATGTGAGCATTTGAGAGTCAGACCGCATAGTGAGTGGGGGAAATCCTATTCATGCGGGAAAAACTGGTTTGGAGGGTGTGATTCGCCCTGCGATTATGGAATTCGGTTATGTTCTAAAACAAAGGATTTCAAAAAAAAACATGCCTAAAATAAATAAATCATTTCACCTCGAAATCACAGTCGAGCAATTCCTTAGCGCCTGCTCTCTGCTGGAGCTTCAGGAAGTGGAGCTGCTGTTGGACTCCCATATCCGAAGGGCTGAAGAGCGGGAACTGCGGAAGAATTATTCCCAGCTGAAAAATAAAGGGCTCAATCAGATCGAGCAAGAATTGGCACCTAACACTCAATAACAATGATACGGGAACTATTTAAAGAATGGCCTGAAGTGGCCTGGTTAATGACACTCTTGCTATTGACTTTGGCTTTCTTGATTCTGGATATTGCTATGGCCGTGCCTGAGCATCATTTAGGTACCATCGTAGATAAGCAATACAAGCCCGAGAGACACAGTTCCGGTACTGGCGTGGGGATGGCAGGAGGGAAAACTGCAGTTGTGTATACCTCCAGTCAGGAGCCAGAAGCCTTTCTCATGATGGTCAAAACATACGATGGCCATGTCGAAACTACCAATTGCCCACCAGACCTGTACTATCAGAAGGAGATTGGTGATCCTCTTGAATTTGTAATCAGACAAGGCCGATTCACTGGAGTGGACTGGTCAGTGAAGGGAGTCAGGTAGAATGCGCGATAACGGTTTCGGGCTATGTACCGTGCCGTCTTAAACAGATAAAACTTTCAAAATGGAACAAACTTTAATAGATAGAAAAGACCTTCGGGTAAGCGATATACAGGCATGGGATATAGCCCGTGTTAGCAACTGTGCCTTATCCGAGGTTTATTTAATGGACTGTATTGCTGGAATGAAGCACTACCCTGACAAATTTTTTGATTTAGCAGTAGTTGACCCGCCTTATGGGTTAGGAAATAAATTAGCACACGCAGGTAATGGCAAAAATGCTCAGTCAAAATTTACGGATGATTTTAAAAAAAAGAATTGGGATAACAGTATCCCACCATACGAATATTTCATTGAGCTGTTTCGAGTTTCTAAAAATCAAATCATTTGGGGGGGGAACTATTTTATTGAACATCTACCAAGTACACGAGGGTTTATCACTTGGGATAAGCAGGTTTATATACCTACAATGTCCAGAATAGAAATGGCTTGGACTTCATTTGATAAGCTACCTAAACTTGTGCAGATTAACAATAATGATTCCAATAGAATACATCTTACTCAAAAACCTGTTTCATTATATGATTTTTGTTTTGATTATGCAAAAATGGAGCCTGGGCAAAGGGTTTTAGATACCCATTTAGGAAGTGGAAGCAGTAGGATAGCAGCGAATAAGGCGGGTCTTGATTTTGTAGGATTTGAAATTGATGAAGATTACTTCAATGCAAGCGAAGAGCGTTTCAAAAAATTTGTTTCACAGACTAGGCTCTTTTAGGCATTGTTGCTAACGCCAAGCTTGGCGCTGGCCCGTCTTTCACGGGCTTGCGCTAAGCGACCGTTATCGGGCGTTCGGATTTTTGCTAGGGTTAAATAGGATTGAAGCTCGGGGATTTTCCCCGGGCTTTCTTTTTTGCAATCCGCTCTGGGAGTTCGACTATCAAGGAAAATGCTTTTTGGTGAATTTTGGCTTTTAATTCTAAATCCCATCATATCCATAAATCGCACCTTACACGATCGTACCTGTCGTACGTAGGCTATTTTTTAAAAAAAAGGCTATTTATAGTAGTCTGACCAAGGCAAAACGTAAGAGCGTGTACGACTCCGACAGATCGTGTAAGGTAGGTAAGAGCGTAAGACGGCATTTTTCACAGTCAGGGAATCGCAGAAAAAAATGAAAATTTTCAAAAAAAGAGTCTGGCACTTTTGGTGATTATTCCAAGAGAAATCGCTGGAAATATGCGTCCAGTTTTGTCCTTAGGTTCAGCTTATTGATGACTTACTTTTTGGTTATGAATAGAGAGGTCAAGCAGGTCAGGATTTTTGTCAACTCATACACCTACAAGATTCTGAGACGGGATTATGGCTATGTAGATCGACTGAAGGTCAGAAAGAGATTTCAGATCATCGGGCACCGAGATAATGCCACATGGGAAAGAAGATCAGAAAACCCGGATGGAACCTGGAAAGAAATTACCATCGAAGGTCCATCGATGGATCTTCATAAAGCCTATTTCATCATTCGGGCAATAGAGGAGGCATTCCGGGACAAAATGAACATCTACATACTCGGAGCTACCAAGGCGGGACTGCCATCCAGAGCGGCTTTGAGAGAATTTATTGAGATTTATGATATCCTAGAGGAGGAACTTAAGCTCGACAGCTGCGACAAGGATTGGAGTCGATTCAAGGCCAAAAACCACCGGAGAGACCGGATACCGTTAT
>VFQM010003137.1_pt1 | contig 11052 bp, 11 predicted proteins | sample 3512391 | NCBI WGS metagenome assembly VFQM01 (sample SAMN10412369, study PRJNA504923) | tailings metagenome | isolation source: Replicate 1 from Balatoc abandoned mine | place: Philippines
ACCCGAATGCGCCGCTCGGCGCTCGCACGCGGGAAGGCGATGGCGCGGCGCCTGCGGTCGCCCAGCCGCCGCAGCCCGCGCCCCAGGCACCGGCGGCCGGCGCGCCGGCCGCTCCCGGGGCTCCGGCGGCGCAACAGCCGGCTCCGGTGGCCGAGGGTTTCCTGCTGCAGGCAGGCGCTTTCCGTTCGTCCGACGACGCCGAGGGCATGAAGGCCAGGCTGGCGCTGCTCGGTTTCGAGGCGCGGGTCGTGCCGGCCGACGTCAACGGCCAGCCGATGTACCGTGTCAGGATCGGCCCGTTCGCGAAACAAGAGGATGCGGCCCGCGCCCGCGCCCGCCTGATCGACGGCGGGATCGAGGCCTCGGTGATCCGCCAGCGCTGAACCCCGGCGCCAGGATCCTCACTACAGGAAGAATGCGATGATCGATGACACCCGACGCTCGATGATGCTCGCCACCGGCGCGGCGCTGGCCGCGCTGCCGCTCGGCGCTCTTGCGCAGGCGCCCCGCGAGGGCAAGGACTTCCGCCCGGTGCGCCCGGCCCAGCCCACCGACGTGCCGGCCGGCAAGATCGAGGTGATCGAGTTCTTCTGGTACGGCTGCCCCCACTGCAACACGCTCGAGCCGCTGCTCAAGCAGTGGGCCGCGAAACTGCCCGACGACGTGGTCTTCCGCAAGATCCACGTGCCCTTCGGCGACCGCAACCACCAGCAGCTCTTCTTCACGCTCGAGTCGATGGGCAAGGCCGCCGAGGTCAACGACGCGATCTTCCGCGCCATCCACGTGGACCGCGACCGGCTCGACACGGTCGACAAGATGGTGGCCATGCTGGGCAAGCACGGCATCGACGGCAACCAGTTCCGCGACACCTACAAGTCCTTCTCGGTGCGCACGAAGATGCGCCGCGCCGCGCAGGTCGTCGACGCCTACGGGGTCGATGGCGTGCCGGCCATGGCGGTCAACGGCAAGTACTACACCGCGCCGAGCATGGCCGGCTCCAACGGCGCCGCGCTCGCGATCCTCGACTACCTGATCGAGCTCGAGCGCAAGGCGCGCAAGTGATGCGATGAGCGCCGCCGGCAGCGCGCCCGCGGTCTTCGTGACCGGGGCCTCGAGCGGACTCGGGGCGGCGCTCGCGGTGGCGTACGCGCGCAGGCACCCGGCAGTGCGCCTGGGCCTGCTGGGCCGCCGCGAGTCGGCGCTGGCCGAGGTGGCCGAGGCCGTCGCGCAGGCCTCGGGCGGGCGCGCGTCGACCGTCGCGCTGGCCGCGGACGTGACGGACTCCCGGGCGCTCGCCGATGCAGCGGCGCGCTTCATGGCCGAGGCCGGCGCGCCCGACGTGGTCGTGGCCAACGCAGGCATCAGCGCGGGCACCCTCACCGGCGAGCCGGCCGATGCCGAGGTCTTCCGGCGCATCGTGCAGACCAACCTGATCGCGCTGCCCGACACCTTCGCGCCCTTCATCGCGCCGATGCGCGCGCGCGGCAGCGGCGCGCTGGTCGGCATCGCCAGCGTTGCCGGCATTCGCGGCCTGCCGGGCGCAAGCGCCTACAGCGCGTCGAAGGCGGCGGCGATCTCCTACATGGAGAGCCTGCGGGTCGAGCTGCGCGGCAGCGGCCTGCGCGCGATCACGATCGCGCCCGGCTACATCCGCACGCCGATGACGGCGGGCAACCGTTACCCGATGCCCTTCCTGACCGACGCCGACGTGTTCGCGCGCAAGGCGGTGCGGGCGATCGAGGCGGGCCGCGGCTTCGTCGTGATCCCCTGGCAGATGCGCATCGTGGCGGGGCTGCTGCGCGGATTGCCCAACCCGGTCTTCGACCGACTGTTCGCCCGCGCGCCGCGCAAGGCGCGCGTGGGCGCATCGGACTGAAGGGCGGCGGCGATGGAAGCCCGGATCGTCTCGCTGGTGCCCAGCCTCACCGAGCTGCTCTGCAGCCTGGGCCTGCGCGATGCGCTGGTCGGCCGCACCGGCTTCTGCATTCATCCGCGCGAGGCGCTGCGCGAGGTGCCCAAGGTGGGCGGGACCAAGGACGTCGACATCGAGCGGGTGCGCGCGCTCGCGCCCAGCCACCTGGTGGTGAACGTCGACGAGAACGAGAAGCCGACGGTGGAGGCGCTCTCGCGCTTCGTGCCCGAGGTGGTGGTCACGCATCCGATCGGCGTCGAGGACAACCTCGCGCTGATCGGCCGCTTCGGCGCGCTGTTCGACCGGCGGCCCCAGGCGGCGGTGCTGGCCGACCGCTTCGCCAGCGCGCTGGCCGGCCTGCGCGCGCGGCGCTTCGCGCCGGTGCCGGTCGTCTACCTGATCTGGAAGGACCCCTGGATGACCGTGGGTCCCGATACCTTCGTCGCGCGCATGCTGGCCGAGGCCGGCCTGGTCGCCTTGTCGCCGCCGGGCGAGGCGCGTTACCCGGTCGTCGACCTCGACTGGATCCGCGACAGCGGCGCCGCCGCGGTGCTGCTGTCCTCGGAGCCTTATCGCTTCGGCGAGCGGCACGCTCGGGAGCTGGCCGGGGCACTGGCGAGCGCGAACGACGCGCAGGCCGGCGTGCAGACCGGCGCGCGCCCCGGGCCCGCCTGCCTGACGATCGACGGGGAAATGACCTCGTGGTACGGCAGCCGCGCGATCGAGGGCCTGGACTACCTGGCGGCGTTCAGGGAGCGCCTCGACGCGGCGATCGACGGCCGGCCGGAAACCGCGGAACCGCGGGGAGAATCAGCATGAACCGACTTCCATTCATCGGGCGCCCGGCACTGCTGGCGGCGCTCGCGGTCAGCCTCCTGCTGGGCGCCTGCGCCGGCCCGCGCGGGCCGGCCGGCAGCGCGCGCGGGGGTCCGGACGCCAGCGCGGGCGGCGCGTCCGGTGTCGCCGCTGCGAGCTGCGCCCGGCGTGGCGGGGGCTACTACCTCGACGACGGCCCCGGCTGCGAGCCGCCGCCCGACCTGGCAGCGATTCCCGACGCGGTGCCGCGCGCGGAGCCGCTGCTGCCGCGCACCGCGCGGCCCTACGTGGTGTTCGGCCGCGAGTATCGCCCGATGGCCCGGCTGGAGCCCTACAAGGCCCGCGGCGTGGCGACCTGGTACGGCCGGCGCTACCACGGCAACCCCACCTCGAGCGGCGAGCGCTACGACATGTACGCGATGACCGCCGCGCACCCCACGTTGCCGATCCCGAGCTACGCGCGGGTCACCAACCTGCGCAACGGGCGCAGCGTGGTGGTGCGGGTCAACGATCGCGGCCCCTTCCTGAACGACCGGCTGATCGATCTCTCGTACACCGCGGCAGCCAAGCTCGGTTACATCGAGGCCGGCAGCGCCCAGGTCGAGGTCGAGCTGACCACGGAGTTCGGCGAGGCGCCGGCGCAGCCGGTCGGGGCCGCGCCGGCACCCGTCGAGCCGCCGGTCGAGCGGCTCACGATGCAGGCCGAGCCGGCGCCCGGCGCCGAGGCGGCTCCCGTGTCCGGCGCCGCGCCGGTTCCTGCGCCCGGCGCCGGAGCGGCCCCTGCGTCGGCGCAGGCGGCTGCCGGCCTGGCCGCGGGCGGCTCGCCGATTCCGCAGCTGGACCGAGGCTACTGGCTGCAGCTCGGCGCATTCGGCTCGGCCGACAACGCAGGCGCCGCGCTGGAGCGGCTGTCCCGGCAGGTGAGCGGGCTGGGCGCGCCGATCGACGTGGTGGCCGACGGGGGGCTCTACAAGCTGCAGGCAGGGCCCTGGCCCACCCGGGAGGCGGCGCAGGCTGCGGCCGAGCGGGTCCGGGCCTCGACCGACCTGCAGCCTTTCGCGACTCGCCGGTAAGTCAGTGCTCGCTGTCGTCCGAATCCGCTTCATCGGGCAGTCTGGATAGCTCCAGCGCCATCTGGTAGAGCTCCCGGTGCGGCAGGCCGGTGGCGCGGGTGGCGACCTTGACCGCCCGGCTGGGCGGCAGTTCTTCGAGCAGCGCCGCGAGCAGCCGGCGCGGATCCAGGCCGGCGGATGTCTCTTCGGCCGCCTCGCCGGCGCCGGCGACCACCAGCACGTACTCGCCGCGCTGCCGGTTCGCGTCGGCGGCCAGCCACGCGGCCGCCTCGCCCGCCGGGCAGCGGTGCACTTCCTCGAACTTCTTGGTCAGCTCGCGTCCGAGCGCCACCTGGCGTTCGGGGCCGCATTGTGCGGCGATCGCCGGCAGCGTGGCGGCGATCCGGTGCGGCGCTTCGAAGAGCACGAAGGGCCAGGCCATCCGGGCGAGCGTCGCGAGTCGCTCGTCGCGTGCGCGGGGACGCGAGGGCAGGAAGCCTTCGAAGTGGAAGGGGCCCTCGACCAGGCCGCTGGCCGAGACCATCGCGATCGCGGCCGAAGGCCCCGGGATGGGCACCACCGGTGCGCCTGCGTCGAGCGCCGCCGACACGATGCGGCAGCCCGGGTCGCTGACCGCCGGCGTGCCCGCGTCGCTCACCAGCGCCACGCGCTGTCCTTGCGCCAGCAGGGCGAGCACCCGTTCCGCCGACGCCCGCTCGTTGTGGCGGTGCGCGGCGAGCATCCGCGCCGACGATCCGGCCCGGTCGAGCAGCACCCGGGTCGTTCGCGTGTCTTCGGCGGCGACCCAGTCGGCCTCGCGCAGCGCCTGGATCATCCGTTCGGACAGGTCGGACAGGTTACCGATGGGGGTAGCCACTACATATAATGTCCCGAAGCCTTCCGCCCCGGCGCGCCCCACGTGGCCGGCATCCCTGATATCGCTCATTTCCGCATCGCAATGACCAATCGCTTCGTTTCGCGTCGCCGCAGCCTGAGCCTCGTCGCGCGGGCCGTCGGCGCCGCGGCCGCGGCGACCGCATTCTCCGCGCTGGCCCAGGACCCCGCAAGCGGCATCGGCCCGGACTACGGCGCGCCGTCCCCCGATCGCGAGCGGATCGGCGCGGGGCCGCCGCGCGTGGCCCTGCTCGTGCCGCCCACCAGCGGCGTCTACGGGCGCGCCGCGCAGGCCCTGATCGAAGGCGTGCGGGCGGCCCATTCGCGCGACGGCGCAGGGTTCTCGATCGAGGTGATCGAGACCGACGAGTCCGGCGAGTCGCTCAGGGTGCTGTGCGAAACCCTGGCCGGCCGGGAGTTCGGGCTGGCGATCGGGCCGCTCACCCGCAACGCGGTCACGGCGCTGGCGGCCACCGGTCCGCTGCCGCTGCCGGTGCTCGCGCTGAACCAGACCGACGGCGTTCCGCCGCCGCCCAACATGGCGATGTTCGGCCTGGGGATCGAGAACGAGGCTGCGCAGGTGGCCTCCTACGCGTATCGCGACGCGTCGGCGGTCCAGACCGAACGCCGCCCTCGCGCGGCCATCGTGCACGACGGCACGCCGGTCTCGCAGCGCAGCGTCACCGCCTTCATCGAGCGCTGGTACCAGTCGGGCGGCGAGTACTACGAGGCGGTGCAGACCACCAGCACGTCGGCCGCCGAGATCCGCGACCTGCTGCGCGGGGTCGATGCCGACGTCTATTTCGCCGCGCTGCCGCGGGCCGCCGCCGCCGCCCTGCGCGCGATCGCCGGCAATCGCATCACCGTCTACGGCACTTCGCTGCTGAACTCCGGCGCGCTGCCCGAGGCGGGCGAGCGGAGTTCGCGGATGCCGATCATCCGCTCGCCCGAGCTCGACGGCGTCCGCATCGCGGCAATGCCCTGGCAGGTGCAGCCCGATCACCCCGCGGTGATGGTCTATCCGCGGCAGGCCGAGCTCAACGTCGAACTGCAGAAGCTCTACGCGCTGGGCATCGACGCCTTGCGGCTCGGGCTGGTGCTGCTGGCCGGCGAGACCCGCGTCGATCTCGACGGCGTCACCGGCCTGCTCCGGCTCGATCTCACGCGCGACGCGCGCGTCGACCGGCTGCCGCTGCTGGCCGAGTACCGCGACGGCGTGCTCGGCGTGGCCGCGCCGCGCTGAAGCATGGCGCCGGCGAAGCGCTCGCCCACGCAGCGATCGGGCGATGCCGCCGAGGCGCGCGTGCTCGAGTTCCTTGCCGGGCAGGGCCTCTTGCCGGTGGCGCGCAACGTGTCCAGCAAGCTCGGCGAGATCGACCTGATCATGCGTGATCGCGACGAGCTGGTCTTCGTCGAGGTGAGGGCCCGCGCCCGGGCCGACTACGGCGGGGCCGCCGCCTCGGTCGGCTGGGCCAAGCAGCAGCGGCTGCGGCGCGAGGCCCAGCTCTGGCTCTCGTCGACCTACGGCGATCGCTGGCCTGCCTGCCGCTTCGACGTCTGCGCGGTGCAGCCGGGCGGCACCGACTGGATCCGCGGGGCGTTCTGAGGAGCGCGGGGCCGGCCGGTATAATCGGCTCGATGGACTTGCAGCGACGCATTCGCGACCACTTCGAGGACAGCGCACGCCTGAAGCGCGAGGCGGCCGAGGTCCTGGCCGGCCCCATCGCCGAGGCCGTCGAGCTCATCACCGCGGCGCTGGCTTCCGACCGCAAGCTGCTGGTTTGCGGCAACGGCGGCTCGGCTGCCGACAGCCAGCATCTGGCGGCCGAGCTGATCGGCCGCTTCGAGCGCGAGCGGCCCGAGCTGGCCGCCATCGCGCTGACCACCGACAGCTCGATCCTCACCGCCATCGCCAACGACTACGCTTTCGAGCAGGTGTTCGCGAAGCAGGTCCGCGGGCTCGGGCGCGAGGGCGATGTCCTGGTCGCGATCTCCACCAGCGGCAATTCGCCGAGCGTGCTGGCCGCCGCGCAGGCCGCGCGCGAGCGCGGGCTCGCCATCGTCGCGCTGACCGGCCGCGGCGGCGGGCAACTCGGCGAGATGCTCGGCGAGGGCGACGTGCACCTGTGCGTGCCGCACGAGCGCACCGCGCGGATCCAGGAAGTCCACCTCTTGATCGTTCACTGCCTGTGCGACGGCATCGACCTCTCGCTGATGGGCGAATGACGCGCGCAGCCGCTACCGAAAGGAGTCTCCGCATGACCTCCCGCGTACGCATCGCCGTTGCCGGCGCCCTCGTCGTATCCACGCTCGCGATGTCGGGCTGCATTCCGCTCGCGGCAACCGGCGTCGCCGTCGGCACGATGGCCGCGCTCGACCGCCGCACCGTGGGCGCGCAGGCCGAGGACCAGGCCATCGAGCTGAAGGCCCGCAACCAGATCGGCTCGGTGATCGAGCAATCCGGCGGCATCGGCGTGACCAGCTTCAACCGCAAGGTGCTGCTGACCGGACAGGTCGCCTCCGAGCAGGACAAGCGCAACGCCGAGCGGATCGTCGCGGCGATCGACAACGTGCGTTCGGTGCACAACGAGCTGCAGGTGCTCGGCCGTCCGTCCATGACCACCAGCGCCGCCGACACCGCGATCACCGCGCGGGTCAAGACCGCGCTGATCAATGCGCAGGACCTGCACGCGAACACGATCAAGGTGGTCACCGAGTCCGGCACCGTCTACCTGATGGGCCTGGTGAGCCGTCGCGAGGCGGATCGCGCCGCGCAGGTCGCGGCCCGGGTCGCCGGCGTGCAGCGCGTGGTCACCGTCTTCGAGCTGATCACCGAGGAAGAGGTCACGCGGATCCACGGCGCGCCGAAGAAGAACTGAGGCAACGCGCGCGGCAATCTGCTGCGCGGTTCCATCTCGCGCCCTTTTTTCGCCTGATTTCCGCCGCGCCCGCGGGCGCTTCGGACGGATGCTGCGGGATGCCCGACGAGCGGTTCGCCGCATGCGCCGCGGCCGACGGACAATTCTCCCGAGCCCCATCACGCCGGGGCAAGGGGAGTGCGATAAATGTCCAGCGGTCAGGTCCTGTTCGTCGTGTTGCTGGTGCTGCCGCTGGTCTGGGGCGTGCTGGCCTACAACCGTTTCGTGCTGCTGCGCAATCGCTGCGAGAACGCCTTCTCGCAGATCGACGTGCAGCTGCGCCGGCGGCATGACCTGATTCCCAATCTCGTCGCCGCCACGCGGGGCTACCTCGACCACGAGCGGCGCACGCTTGAGGCGGTCATCGCGGCGCGGCAGCAGGTGGGCGAGGCCAGCGCCGGCGCTCGCGCGCATCCTGCCGACCCGCGCGCGATCGAGACGCTCGAGCGCGCCGAGGCGGTGCTCGCCGGCCCGCTCTCGCGGCTGCTCGCGCTGGTGGAGTCCTATCCCGAGCTGCAGGGCGACGAGACCGTCAGGCGCCTCACCGAGGAGCTGACCACCACCGAGAACCGGATCACCTTCGCGCGGCAGGCCTACAACGATCAGGCGGCCGCCTACAACACCGGCATCGAGAGTTTCCCGGCGTCGCTCGTCGCGGCGCTGTTCGGCTTCGTGCGCAGGCGGATGCTGCGCCCGGTCACTCCCGCCCAGCGCGAACCGGTCCCGGTCGCGCTCTGAGCCAGCCCTTCACGATGGATTTCTTCGCCCACCAGGATCGGGCGCGGGCCCTGTCCGTGCGCCTCGTGCTGCTGTTCGCCGTTGCGGTGCTCGGCATCGTGGCCGCGGTGAACCTCGCGGCGCTGGCCGGCTGGCACCTGCTGTTCGCGGGCGCTTCCACGCCGCCGTACTTCGTTGCGACGAATGCCTTCGTGGTCCTGCTCATCGTCGGCGGCAGCGCCTGGCTCGAACGCCACAGGCTGGGCGACAGCGGCGCGGTGCTGGCAACGCGCCTGGGCGCGCGGCCGCTCGACGACGCGAACCCGATGCACCGGCGCCTGCGCGACGTGGCCGAGGAAGTGGCGGTCAGCGCCGGCGTGCCGGTGCCCGGCCTGTTCGTGCTCGACGATCCCACGATCAACGCGATGGCCGCCGGCGAGCGGCCCGCGATCGCCGCGGTGATGCTCACCCGCGGGGCGCTGGAGCGGCTCGACCGCGCGCAGCTGCAAGGCGTGGTCGCGCACGAGTTCGCGCACATCCTGGGCGGCGATGCCGCGCTCAACGTGCGACTGACGTCCGCGCTGTACGGGCTCTATTCGCTGCGGCTTGCCGGACGGCACCTCCTGGAGAGCGCGCTCGACCGCGGCCGCCAGGGCAATTCCCCCTTGTCCCTGCTCGCGCCCGCGGCCGCCTTCGCCGGCGCGATGGTGTCCGCGATCGGCATGCTCGGCGTGCTGGCGGCGCAGCTGCTGCGCGCCGGCATCGGCAGGCAGCGCGAGTTCCTGGCCGACGCGGTCGCGGTGCAGCTGACCCGCGATCGCGACGGCCTGGGCAGCGCCCTGCGGCGCATCGCCGCGGAGCAGGCCGCGCCGGGCGCGGCCGCGGAGCATCGCGCCGCCGACTACGAGGCGCTGGTGAGCCACTTCATGCTGGTCCAGCCGACCGGCGCCGGCGACTGGTTCGATTCCCACCCGCCGCTGGCCGAGCGGATCCGTCGACTCTATGGCCGCCCGATGCCGCCCTTGCGCGATCGCGCCGCCGCGGTGGAGGTGACGATCCCGGCCGGCCCGGCGCGCGCGGCCGAGTCGATCGGCGCGCGCCTGGTGTCGCACCTGCGCGTGCCGGCGCGGGTGGCGGCCGGCGCGGCCGCCTCCGACGGGGCGATGGGGCAGGCGGCCGGCGAGGGCTTCGGGGCCGGCGCGGGCTCCGGGCCCGGCGGCGAGGACCTGCGCACCGATGTCCTGCGCTGGGCCGAGACCATGGCGATCGCCGCCGACGACCGGCCCGCGGCCGTGCCGCTGTCGGCCACCCCGGCCTCGGCGCTGATCGAGCGCATGCGCACGTCCGCGCTCAACCGCGAGGACGCCGGCCGATGGCTGTGCGCGCTGGTGGCCGGCCGAACCGCGCAGTGCGGCGACGTCGAGAGCGATCCGCGGGTGGCTGCCGCGCTTCGCTGGCTGCTGTCGCCGGCCGGCGCCGCGCTGCGCGTGCCGGTGCTCGAGCTGATGCTCGCGCGCTTCCGGCGCTGGAGCAGCGCGCATCGCCGCGAGATGCTCGACCGCTGCCGCCGCGCGATCGAGCAGGACGGTCGCGTCGAATCGGCCGAGTGGGTGCACTACACGCTGGCCCGGCACCGCCTGCTGCCGCAGACGATCGGCCACGCGCGCGGAGCGGTCACGCACCGGGCGGCGCGCGGCCGCGCCGCGCACAGCCGCGCGCTGGCCGCGCTGTTCGCGATGGCGGCGGCGGTCGGCGAGGCGTCGGCCCGCACCACGCGCGACACGCTGGCGGAGACCGCGGCGTTGCTGGACGTGCCGGCGCCGGCTGCGACCCCCGACCAGATCGACACGGTCGAGCTCGCCCACGCGCTGGACATGCTGGTCACGCTGCCGCCGCTGGACAAGCCGATGCTGCTCAGGATGCTCGCGCGGATGGCGCGCACGCCCGGCGATCCGGATTTCGACGCCTTCCTGCGCGCGGTCGCCGCGGCGATCGACTGCCCGGTGCCGCGCCTGGGCCTCGCGGCGCCGCCCCAGGCCTGCTGAGGCGCTTCCGGGCAGATCTTTCGAGCGGCCGTGCCCGGGAATCGCGGCGGCCCGGCGATCGGCACTGTCGAACGATCGCGACGACGACCGGGCTTGCGACGCCGTCCGCATTCCGAAATGGCGGCGCGATGCATGCGTTTGCAAGGTGTGGGGATCCGCCTGCCTTGACGCTCGAGGAGCGACGGCGCTAGCCTCGAACAAGGCAGTCGCGGCCCACCGGTCGCCTGCGGAGAAAACCGAGCCCGTCCCGGGCCCACACGACAGGAGACATCTCGATGAAACGTCGTTCGCTGATGGCCGCAGCCGTTGCTGCAGCATGTTCCGGCCTCCTCGCCCAGGCGCCCGCGCAGGCGCAGGACAAGCCGATCCGGATCGGGGTGCCCACCGCGGTCCAGCTCCAGGTCGGCCGCGACACCCAGGAAGCGATCCAGATGGCGATCGATGACATCAACGCCAAGGGCGGCGTGCTCGGTCGCAAGCTCGAGATGGTGGTGGCCGACGAGACCGAGAAACCCGAGGCCGGCATCAACGCGATCAAGAAGCTGACCGCGGAAGAGAAGGTCGACGTCATGATCGGCGGCTACACCAGCGGCGTCACGCTGGCGCAGCTGCCGCACATCGCCCGCGCGAAGACCATCTACCTGGGCGTGGGTGCGGCCTCGCCGGCGATCACGCAGCGGGTCAAGAAGGACTACGAC
>VFQM010003138.1_pt1 | contig 11047 bp, 4 predicted proteins | sample 3512391 | NCBI WGS metagenome assembly VFQM01 (sample SAMN10412369, study PRJNA504923) | tailings metagenome | isolation source: Replicate 1 from Balatoc abandoned mine | place: Philippines
AGCTCATGGTCATCCGCCAGATGGTGCAGCAGTTTGCGCTGCCCATCACCATCGTGGCGGGCGACACTGCCCGTGCGCCCGATGGCCTGGCCCTCAGCTCACGCAACGGGTACCTGAGCCTGCAAGAGCGCCAGGAAGCCGTGGCCTTATCGCAAGCCCTGCGGCACCTGAGCGGACGCTGGCTGCAGGCCCTGCAGCAAAGCGACATCACCGCCCCGCCCCACGCGCTAGAGGCGCAAGCCATGGACGTGCTGCGCGCCCGCGGCTGGCAGCCCGACTACCTCACCGTGCGCCGCCGCACCGACCTGCAACCCGCCACCGCCCACGACCGCCCCGGCACCCTGGTGGCCCTGGGCGCAGCGCGGCTGGGCAGCACGCGGCTGATTGATAACCTGGAGTTTTGAGGGCGCTGCGGCCCGGTACGACACGACACGGCCGCAATTTGCTATTAAAAAGAGAGCTACCAGCGCTTGTTAGATAAGCGCTGGCAGCCTATTTTGCTTCAAAAAAACCCGCCCATCGGCTGGGCCGCCCCGGTGTGGGGCCGCCCCGCACTGCCACAGCGCACCACCGCTACGGCACACCACAAGCGCTACCAAAACAATAGCTGCCAGCGCTTATTGGATAAGCGCTAGAGCCACTTTTTACCCTTCACTTCGCACCGCCGCCTTGCGCCCCCGGCCCGCGCTGGCCTTGGGCGCCGTGGCGCGCTCGGCCTGCAGGCGGCGCAGCAACTCGGCGGCGGGTTCATCGTTCGGGTCTTGCGGCACCAGTTCACCGCGAAACGCCTTGGCCAGCAGCGCGGGGGTCAGGCGCGTGGCGGCGGTCTGCGCCTGGGCCAGGCGGGCTTCGAGCCGGTCGGCAAAGGCGAACAGGGTTTCCACGCGGCGGACGATTTCGGTTTGTTCTGCTTCTGGTGGCACGCCAATTGGCAGTGACAAAAGGGCTTGTTGTGTCAACTTAGCTCGTCCTGTCGTTCCGCTCAGCCAAGGAATCACGTCGTAATACATCAGTGCGAAACAAAGGTAGTCGTTGGCAGCGACGGACTTGCACCGCAATACATGTGCGTGGTTGTTGACCCAACACTTACCGCTAGAACGATAAGCAATTGGTTTTTCCCGCCCATAGAAAGTCTCGTCTTCAGTTACCAAAACCAACTCATCATCGAAGATGAATTGGTCGATGCGTCCAACTTCACCATTAGCGCCGTAGTACGGGTACAGGCCTTTTGCAGCGTCCCGCTGGTCTTTTTTTATCGGGACACGCAGACGGTCTAGACATTCCGCGAATTGGTGAACACTCGCAACCGTCCATTCACTTGGTATTTGCAATGCCCAATGCTCCAAGTTCGGAATTGCGATCTCCTTCTTTTCTTGTTTTGAGCGATTGGCAACCTGGGCCGCAATCTCCGCCGTTGCATTGCCGCCTGGATTTTTGGTACGCCAATCCTCCGTCAACCGCCCCGAGGTGGCGGCGGCGAGGACGGATTGGCGGAAGCGTTTGAGCAGGGGGGCGACGCGGGCCAGGCGGGTGTTGACGGCGTCTACGCGGGTGAGGACGGTGTCGAGTTTGTCGGCGATGCGTTTTTGCTCGGCAGCTGGGGCAAGCGGAAAGCGGAGCTCTTCCACATCACCTTTCCGCAGCGATGGGACTGTTGTGGAGCGAGCGCTTTCACCAAAATCGATCGTTCGTAGAAACTGATGAACATATCGATCATCCACGCCATCCCTTGCCTTCACCGCCATGACGTTGTTGTCAATTAAGCAGGGGGTTGTCACCGTAGCACGCCTATTCAATCGGACCGCCTCACCAATCTTTGCAAAGACAGTGGAGCCGGGCGCTAGCGGTTTGCCTTTCAGCTTCTCAGCAACCTCGTGAGACACATAGTGATTTGCAGTTTTGAGCTCACCTCGGTTGGCAAGCACGGCGTGGGAAATATCTGATACCTTGAAAAAAGGTAAATCGCCAGAAGTGTGGCCTTGGTACTCGTTTGGAAATCCGATACCGGAAGTGACTTGCGCGACCACAGATAGCTCTATGTCTGCCCAGCTGGTTGGTAGGCCGCTCATTCCGTCACTTCCCCCAACTCCGCCAAGATCGCTTCCAGCTCTGCCACGGCGGCATTCAATTCATCCACCGCCTCCCGCGCCAGCACGGCGGGTTCGGGCAGGTCGGCGGCGTCTTCAGCGTTGTCGTCCTTCAACCACGCAATGTCCAGGCTGTCGCCGCGCTCAGACGCTATCCACTCGCGGCTGAAGCGGCGAAAGCGGCCTTGTTCGCCTTGGTCCTGCCGCTCAGCTTTGCCGTTGGGGTCGGTGCCATAGGCGGCGATGAAGTCTGCAAAGTGCGCGTCGGTCAGCGGGGTGCGTTTGCCAAACTTGGGGGCGTTGGCGCGCATGTCGTACACCCACACTTCTTGCGTGCTGCCGGTGGCGGCCTGGCTCACTTTTTCAAAAAACAGCACGTTGGTTTTGACGCCCTGGGCGTAGAAGATGCCGGTGGGCAGCCTGAGGATGGTGTGCAGGCGGCATTTGTCCATCAGGTCGCGGCGCACGTCGGCGCCTACGCCGGCTTCAAACAGCACGTTGTCGGGCAGCACCACGGCGGCGCGGCCACCGTCTTTGAGGTGGCGCACGATGTGCTGCAAAAAGGCCAGTTGCTTGTTGCTGGTGACAAACGTCAAGTCATCTCGCGTGGGGCCGCCGCCGCCTTTGGCGGTGCCAAAGGGCGGGTTGCTCAGCATCACGTCGCTGTGGGGCAAGGTGCTGCCTGCGCTGGCCAGGGTGTTGCCCAGGTGCACCACGCCCTGGTCGTCGCCTTCCATGCCGTGCAGCAGGCAGTTCATCAGCGCCAGGCGCCGGGTGCTGGTGACCAGCTCCATGCCAATGAAGGCGTGGTTGCGCTGGAACTGGCGCTCGCGCTCGGTCAGGTCGTAGAGGTTGTCGGTGCGCTCTTTGATGGCGCGGTCTGCCGCAATCAAAAAGCCGCCGGTGCCTGCGGCGGGGTCTTGCACGGTTTCGCCCGCCTGGGGCTTGATGACCTGGATGATGGTGTCAATGAGCGGGCGCGGGGTGAAGTATTGGCCTGCGCCGCTTTTGGTTTCGCTGGCGTTCTTCTCCAGCAGGCCTTCGTACAAATCGCCCAGGCCGTCGCGCTCGGCGCTGAACCAGTCAATGCCGTCGAGGCTTTTGACGAGCTGCTCGAGGTGGCGCGGCTCCTTCAGGCTGGTTTGCGCGTCGGCATAGATGGCGGCAATGAGGGGGTCGGTGCTTTGGCTGAGCTTGAGCAGCGCTTCTTTGTAGTACAGCAGCAAGTCCATGCCGCTGCGCCGCGTGAACTCGCCCCAGCGGGCGTAGTCGGGCAGCTTGTGCTTGTGCAGCACACCGCTTTCGGTGCTTTCGTGCTCCATTTTGATGAAGAGCAGCAGCACCAGCTCGGTGACGTAGTCGCTGTAGTTGATGCCGTCGTCGCGCAGCACGTCGCACAGGTTCCAGAGTTTCTGGACGATGTCTTGGGTGGTCATGGTTTTTTTAGAGTGCAGAGAGGGGAATGGCCCACAGGCCGTTGCCAAATGGCAGGGCATGGGTGCCGTCGTACAGCACGATGCCAGTGATGAAGTCGCTGCCCGCCAGCGCTTGCAAGCGTTTGAGGCCTTTGAAGTCTTGTGGGTTGACCTGTGCGGCAGCCTTGACTTCGACGCCGATGACCTGGCGCAGCGAGTCTTCCAGCACAAAGTCCACCTCCACCTGGTCTTTGTCGCGGTAATGTGAAAGGAACCACATGTCGGCACTGAGGGCGATGGCTTTGCGCAACTCGGCATACACCCACGTTTCGAGGGTTGCGCCCCAGCGATCGCGCTGCGTGAGCAAAAGATCTGGGGAAAGGCGTTGCAGCGTTGCCTGGAGCCCGGCATCCAGAAAGTGCAGCTTGGGCGTTTTGATGAGGCGGTTGCCTTCGTGGCGGCTCCACGCTGGCAGACGCTGAATCAGAAACAGGCGTTCAAGGATGGTGATGTATTTGTCCAGCGTTCGCGTGTTGAGCCCGAGTTGCGCGCCAGTTTGTGTGGCATTCAGGAGTTGACCGCATTGGGTGGCCAGAACGCTCAGCAGCCGTGGCATTTGGCTCAGGTGCTCAATGTGTGCGATGTCGCGCACGTCGCGCTCCACCAAGGTGGTGATGTAGTCCCGCGCCCAGGACTGGCGCCTAGCGCTGGTGGCCCGGCGCCGCATTTCCGGGTAGCCGCCCGCGAGTGCATGCTCCACCATGTTGGCTTTGCCAGCAACGGGGGGGATGGCCCAGTCGGCATGGGTGATGGGCCAGTCTTGCTGTTGTGCGCGTTGCAAAAAGTCGTTGGGGCGCCGTTGCAGTTCTGCCTGCGACAGGGGGAGCAGGGTGTGGACCTCCATGCGCCCCGCCAAGCTGTCGGCCATTTGCGGCAAGGCCAGTACGTTGGCGGACCCTGTCAGCAGGAAACGACCGGGGCGCTGGTCTTCATCGACAGCCATTTTTAAAGCCAGCATGAGCTGCGGTGCTCGCTGCACCTCATCGATGATGGCCCTGTCCAGTTGGCGAATCAGCCCCACCGGGTCTTGTTGCGCAAGAGCGGCCATGTTGGGGTCGTCCAGCGTGATGTAGCGCATGTCGCCCCCGAGCTGGCGTACCAGGGTGGTCTTGCCACATTGGCGTGGGCCATTGACCAGCACCACCCGCGTGTCCAGCAAGGATTCCTGAACGTTGTGGGTGAGGTGGCGCGGTATCCAGTCAGCCGAAGGGGATGGAGGGGTGTTCATGGGAGTCGGTTGCCGGGCATTGGTGCTCGTCCAATCGTGCATTGGCAATGCGTCCAATGTTGTATTGGTGTTGCGTCCAATTATGCAGTAGACATGCGTCCAATCTGGTATTTAGGCCGTCTGCGGTCAAAAATAAGATTCTCACGCCGCCCTTGGCCACAGCGATTCGGCCAGTTGGTCCATCACGCCATCAAGCTGGCCGCCCAGCAGTTTGTCGAGCTGTTTGGCGCCGCCATCGGTGGCGAAGGCGTCGTTGACGAAGGCGTGGTCCAGCACCAGTTCGTGGCGCAGTTGTTTGCCCAGGCGGTCTAGCCAGCGCAGTTGCACGGGCGTCCAGGCGCGGGACTGGCGGATGGTTTGCATGGCGGCCTGCACGCGCTGGTCAAACGGCACCAGCGCCTCGCCCAGGGCGGCCTGGCGGATGTAGGCCATGATGCCGGCGGCAATGTCCTGGTTGCTTTGGTTGCGCCAGGCGGCTTTGAGCTTGGCTTCGGTGTAGCCCGCTTCGTCCAGCAGCAGGCGCACTTCTTTGAGCTGTGCGCGGGTGAGGTCTTTGGGGCGGTTGACCACCACCGACAGCGCGGCCGACTGGTTGAGCTGCTGGCGCACAAAGGCGGTGAAGCTGTCCAGGTAGTCCGCAGGCTTGGTGTAGCTGCCCCAGCTTTGCTCGCGGGCCACCAGTTCATCGGTGTGGCCTGACAGCACGGGCATGTAGGCGGTGCCCAGCAGTTGGCGCACTTCGGCCAGTTGCTGCACCAGGCGGGTGTTGCGGCGCAAAAAGTCTGCCGCTGCTGCGGTGCCTTGTTCTTTGCCCAGCTGGTGCAGGTGGCGGTGCAGTTGCGCGGGGGGCACGCCCCACTGCTCTTGCAACTGCGCCAGGCGTTCGCGCAGGGCGGGCTTTTTGTCGGCCTTGTGCTCGGCGTCGCGCAGCACGCGCATCACTTTTTGGCCGAGCTGGTCGAGCACGTCGTCGGCATGGGTGCGGCCGGGGCCGCTGCCGGGGGTGGTGTAGGCGGTGGGGTGGTTGAGCTCGTCCAGCAGTTGCTCTACCGTGACCTTCGGGTCTTTGACCAGGGGCTGCATGGTGTTGACGGCCTGCAGCGTGGCGTACAAGTCCACGGGGTCATAGATCTTGAATACGGTTTTGCCGATGGCGTCGCAGCGGCGGGTGGCGCGGCCAATCATTTGCTCGTACAGGATGCGCGACTTGACGCGGCGCATGAACACGAGGTGGCTGATGGCGGGCACGTCGATGCCGGTGGTGAGCAGATCGACGGTGATGGCAATGCTGGGAAAGCGCTCGTTTTTGTAGCGGCGGATGAGCTGGTCCACCTTGTCCGAAGCGCCAGTGATTTTTTCGACCGCCGCCTGGTTGTAGCTGTCGCCGTACAGGTCGGCAAAGGACTGGCCCAGCAGGCGTTTGACCATGTCGGCATGCGCGTCGGTGGCGCAAAAAATCAGGGTCTTTTCCTCGCCCATCGGGTCCAGCTCTTGCGCGAGCTGCTGGCAGATGACGCGGTTGAAGTCTTCGTTGATGACGCGGCGGTTGAAGGATTCAAGCTCGAAGTGCAGCTCGTCTTCCAGTTCGGCGGATTCGATTTCGCCGGTGGAGAGGTTCAGCGCCTCGACCTGCTGGCCTTTGTCGAAGTGGATGCCGTGGCGGCTGAGCAGGGTTTCGTAGCGGATGGGCGGCTCGTGGTCGAGGAGCCAGTCGTCGGCTACGGCTTCGCGGTAGCTGTAGGTGTAGACGGGTTTGCCGAAGATGTCGGTGGTGTGCTTGGCGGGCGTGGCCGTGAGGCCGATTTTGGCGGCGTCGAAGTAGTCGAGCACGCGGCGGTAGCTGCTGAGGTATTGGGCAGGGTCGCGCAGGGCCTGCTCGCCTTCGGTCATGTCCTGGTCCAGCGTATAGCCCCGGTGGGCTTCGTCCACGATGATGCAGTCGAAGGCATCGAGCGGGGGCGGTGCATCGCTGGCAAAAATGCGGCGCACCATGGCCTGCACGGTGGCCACCTGCACGCGGGTTTCGGCCTCGGCGGCCATGTCACCCAGCTCGGCCACGTTGTAGATTTTGGACAGTGGCATGCCGCCTTCGAGCGGGGCTTCGTTGAAGGCGTCTTGCGCCTGGTCGCCCAGCGCGGTGCGGTCTACCAAAAACAGGATGCGGCGAAAGCGTTCGGCCTTCAAAAACCGGTACATCAAGCCAATGATGGTGCGCGTTTTGCCGGTGCCGGTGGCCATGGCCAGCAGGCATTGCGACTGGCCCGCCGCCAGAGCGTGCTCCACCGCCGCAATGGCGTGCTGCTGGTAGTCGCGCAGGCGCAGGTAGGCGTAGCCTTCTTGCTGCAGCTTGGCCTCGGCCGCGGCGCGGCTGCGCCGCAGCAGGTCGAGCAGGCCATCAGGCGTGTGAAAGCCTTGCAGCGGGCGGGCCAGTTGCGCGGGGTGGCGCAGGTCACGAAACCAGGTGCCGCTGGCCTCGGGGCTTTGGCGGGCGAAGGGGCGGCCATTGCACGAGTAGGCAAACGGCAACGCAAAGTGCTGGCCTGCGCCATCGGGCCAAGGCTGGTCGCGGCCTTCGGCAACCCAGGGGGCGGCCCATTCGGCATCCATGGGCAGGCCGCGTGCGTAGCGTTCGGCCTGGGCTATCTTGCCGGCCACGTTCACGTTCAGGCGCTTGGCCTCTACCGCTGCCACAGGCGTGAGGCCCGCAAACAGCACGTAGTCGGCACTTTGGCGGCCCTGGGTGGGCCATTCGGCAATGGCGAGGTGGCGGTGGCGCTCGGGGCGCGTGCCCTGGGCGTGGGTCAGGCGGGCGCTGTCGGCCTCCCAGCCTGCGTCGCGCAGCATCTGGTCGATGAGCAATCGGGTGGAGGCTTCGTCCATGGCCACCTGCTGCGCAGCCTGGGCTGAGCGCTCGGCCCACAGGCGCAGGGCGGCGGCGTCGCCCTTGGCAGGGTCAGCATCGGGTGGGGTGCGTGGGCGCTCGTCCAGCGCCTTTTGCAGCTCGGCCAGGCGCTGGCTGGCTTCGTCGGCCAGTTGCTCGTAAATGGCGCGCTCTTCCTGCGCACGCAGGGCCATGTCGCGCTCTTGCGCGGCCTGGGCTTCGAGCAGTTGGGCGATTTCTGCCTGCGCGGCCTGGGCGGTTTGGGTTTGTTGGAGTTGGCCTTGCAATGCGGCGATTTGCTGCTGCAGGGTGACGAGCTTTTGGCTGGGGTCGTCGGGCAGCACAAACGGGCCAGGCTTGAACTGCGGCGCGTTGCCAAAGGTGCGGTGAAACCACAGGGCCAGCTCGCGGGCCAGCTTGATGGATTCAAGCCCCTCGCGGTAGCCAATGCGGTGGTTGACCTGGTGCGCCGCCTCGTTGCCGCGCTGGCGCAGCGCGTGCAGGATCTGGCGCACCTGCGGGTCCAGGCCCAGGCGCTGATCCACAGCGCGCAGCAGCTCGGCCTGGGTGCTTTGGCCCACTGTGAGGCCAATGCGCTCTGCTACCTCTTGCGTGAGGCTTTCGGCCAGCAGGCGCAGCTTGAGGACGCAACTGGCGGGGTCGTAGGGGTAGAGGCGTTCGGCGGTGGCACCCAGCTCGGCCAGCAGGGGCGAGTGGGCGGACAGAAAACTGAAGTTGCTCGTGCTCATCGGGCCCGCTGGTGTCCAAATGTTAACTGGGCCACAGCATAACCCGCCCTGCCCGGCCATTGCCGGACACAACGCAGCAGGGGCCACTTGGGATGGCCCCTGCTGGTGCGATCAATCCACCACCGTCAACTTCGCCACGCTCAACGCCAGCCACTTGGTGCCATGGCGGGGGAAGTTGACCTGGGCGCGGGCATCGTCACCCGTGCCTTCAATGGCCAGTACCTTGCCTTCGCCAAACTTGGTGTGGAACACCGCGATGCCTGCACGCAGGCCGTGCGAGGGTGCCGCTTTTTGCGGGGGAACTGGGGGGTTGGCAAAGGTTTCAGACTTGAAGCCAAATTGGCCTCTAGCGCCTGACCCATAAGCGCTACCAGCTCCTGAATTAGGAGCATACGAGCCAAAGCCTTGCTGCTTGGGCGTGATCCACTTCAGGCACTCTTCCGGCAGCTCGTCAAAGAAGCGGCTCTTGACGTTGTAGCGCGTCTGCCCGTGCAGCATGCGCGTTTGCGAGTGGCTGAGGTACAGGCGCTTGCGGGCGCGGGTGATGGCCACGTACATCAGGCGGCGCTCTTCTTCCAGCCCGTCGCGGTCGCTGGAGGAGTTGTCGTGCGGGAACAAGCCCTCTTCCAGGCCGCCGATGAACACGGCGTCAAACTCCAGCCCCTTGCTGGCGTGCACGGTCATGAGCTGCACGGCGTCTTGCCCGGCCTGGGCCTGGTTGTCGCCCGCCTCCAGCGCAGCGTGGGTGAGGAAGGCGACCAGGGGCGAGAGGGTTTCGCCGGTGTCGGCATCGATGATGCCTGCGGGGTTGGTAGGGTTAGTCGGCTTGAGCGGCTCGTCCAGCACCGGGGCGTTCGGGTCCAGGCCTTGGCTCACCGGGCTTTGGGTGGGCACGCTCTGCGTGAGCGGCTGGCCGTGCTCATCGAGCGGCAGGGCCACGGCATCGCGGCCAAAGCCTTCTTGCGTGACGAAGCTTTCGGCGGCGTTGACCAGTTCCTGCAAGTTCTCGATGCGGTCTGCGCCTTCCTTTTCGGTGCGGAAGTGCTCCACCAGGCCGCTGGATTCGAGCATCTGCTCGATGATGCCGCGCAGCGACTGGCCCTCGGTCTGCTCGCGCAGCACGTCGATCATGGCGACGAAGGCCTTGAAGTTGGTGCCAGCCTTGCCCGGCACGGCGCTCACGGCATCGTGCAGCGAGCAGCCTGCGGCGCGGGCGGCGTCATGCAGCACCTCAATGCTGCGCGCGCCAATGCCGCGCGGCGGAAAGTTGACGACGCGCAAAAAGCTGGTGTCGTCGTTCGGGTTCTCCAGCAAGCGCAGGTAGGCCAGCGCGTGCTTGATTTCGGCACGTTCAAAAAAGCGCAGGCCGCCATACACGCGGTAGGGCACGCTGGCATTGAACAGGGCCGATTCGATCACCCGGCTTTGCGCGTTGCTGCGGTAGAGCACAGCGATTTCTTTGCGCTCAAAGCCGTCGCTGCGCACCAATTGCTTGATCTCGTCCACCATCCACTGCGCCTCGGCCAGGTCAGAGCTGGCCTCGTACACGCGCACGGGCTCGCCCGCGCCCTGCGTGGTGCGCAGGTTTTTGCCCAGGCGGCGGCTGTTGTGGCTGATGAGGTGGTTGGCGGAGTCGAGGATGTTGCTGTAGCTGCGGTAGTTCTGCTCCAGCTTGATCTGGTGCTGCACATCAAACTCGCGCACAAAGTCGGCCATGTTGCCCACGCGTGCGCCGCGAAAGGCGTAGATGCTCTGGTCGTCATCGCCCACAGCCATCACGCTGGCGTGGCTTTGCAGGCGGCCCGCCACTTCGTCGCCCGCGATCTGCTTGAGCCACAGGTACTGCAGGCGGTTGGTGTCCTGAAACTCATCGACCAGGATGTGGCGAAAGCGCCGCTGGTAGTGCTCGCGAATCGGATCGTTGTCGCGCAGCAGCTCGTAAGAGCGCAGCATCAGCTCGCCAAAATCCACCACTCCTTCGCGCTGGCACTGTTCTTCGTAGAGCTGGTACAGCTCGATCTTCTTGCGGCCATCGGCATCGTGCGCGGGCACATCGCCGGGGCGCATGCCCTCTTCCTTGCAGCCCGCAATGAAGTAGGCCAGCTGCTTGGGCGGAAAGCGCTCCTCGTCCACATTGAACTGCTTGCACAGCCGCTTGATGGCCGAGAGCTGGTCTTGCGTGTCCAGAATCTGAAACGCCTGCGGCAGGCCTACGGCCTTGTGGTGCGCGCGCAAAAGGCGGTTGCACAGGCCGTGGAAGGTGCCAATCCACATGCCGCGCACGTTCACCGGCAGCATGGCGGTGAGGCGCGCCACCATTTCCTTGGCGGCCTTGTTGGTGAAGGTAACGGCCAAAATGCCGCCGGGCGTGGCGTGGCCGTTTTGCAGCAGCCACGCGATGCGGGTGGTGAGCACGCGCGTCTTGCCCGAGCCCGCGCCCGCCAGAATCAAGGCGTGCCCGTTGGGCAGGGTGACGGCGGCGAGTTGTTCGGGGTTGAGGCCGGCCAGCAAGGGCGACGAAGCAGGCACACCCAATGGTGCAGCAGCGGATGGGGGCACCGACTCATCGGGTGCCCCTGAAAACAGATCGTGTGGGAACATGCAGCCATTGTAGAAAGGCCACCCCC
>VFQM010003140.1_pt1 | contig 11044 bp, 9 predicted proteins | sample 3512391 | NCBI WGS metagenome assembly VFQM01 (sample SAMN10412369, study PRJNA504923) | tailings metagenome | isolation source: Replicate 1 from Balatoc abandoned mine | place: Philippines
CCTTCGCCTGCGATGTGACGGACGACGCCTCCGTGCGCGACGCCTTCACCGGCGTGCAGCTGCCCTATGTGGAAGTGCACCTCAGCAACATCTATGCGCGCGAACCGGAACGGCGGCACAGTTGGTTGGCGCCGGGGGCGATCGGCATCATCGCCGGCTTCGGGGCGGACGGCTACGAGTTGGCGCTGCGCGGGCTGGTGCGGCACCTGCGTAGCCGGACGGATGACGGATGACGGATGCTCCACGGCTGCCTCGCGAGGGCGGTTTGGGCGGCGCCACCGGAATCCGGGGCGCCGCTTTGCTGTACGGGGGCACTCGCTTCTGGCCCTTCGCGCTCCGATCTTCCTAGGGTGACCAGCCTGTTCGCCTCCCCACAGCACGCGCCCTTGGCGTCGCGACTTCGGCCGCGCTCGCTCGACGAAGTCGCGGGGCAGGCTCATCTGCTGGGCCCCGGGCAGCCGCTGCGCGTGGCCATCGAGCGCGGCGACACCGGCTCCTTCCTCCTCTGGGGACCACCCGGCACGGGCAAGACGACCATCGCGCGGCTCGTGGCGCGGCACGTCGAGGCGGACTTCGTGCCCTTCAGCGCCGTCACCGAGGGCGTGCCGCGCCTGCGCGAGATCGTCGCGGCGGCCGAGAAGCGCCAGGCCATCGGCGCGCGCACGGTGCTCTTCGTGGACGAGATCCACCGCTTCAACCGCGGCCAGCAGGATGCGCTGCTGCCGCACGTCGAGAGCGGGCTGCTGACGCTGATCGGCGCGACCACCGAGAATCCGAGCTTCGAGCTCAACGGCGCGCTGCTTTCGCGGCTGCGCGTGTTTGTGCTGCAGCCGCTCGACGCCGAGGCGCTGGGCACGCTCGTGGACCGTGCGCTGCGCGATCGCGAGCGCGGCTTGGGCGATGCGGGGCTCAGCCTCGACGCCGACGCGCGCACGCTGCTCGTCACCGAGGCCGACGGCGACGCGCGACGCGCGCTGACCGTGCTCGAGGCCGCCGCCGTGCTCGCCGCCGCGGCCAACACGACGCAGCTCACCGCGCCGCTGATGGCCCAGGCCCTGCAGACGCGCCTGCCCAGCTACGACAAGAGCGGCGAGCAGCACTTCAACCTCATCAGTGCCTACCACAAGAGCCTGCGCGGCTCCGACGCCCAGGCAGCGCTGTACTGGCTCGCGCGAATGATCGAGGGCGGGGAAGATCCGCTCTACATCGCACGGCGCACGGTGCGCTTTGCCGCCGAGGACATCGGTCTCGCGGATCCACGCGCGCTGCAGCTCGCCATAGCCGCGCGCGACGCCTATCACTTTCTGGGCTCGCCGGAAGGCGAGCTCGCATTGGCCGAGGCGGCGGTGTACTGCGCCACGGCGCCGAAGAGCAATCGCATCTATGTTGCCTGGAAGGCCGCCCTCGACGCCGCCCGCCAGACGCCCGCCGCCCCGGTCCCGCTGCATATCCGCAACGCGCCCACGGCGCTGATGCAGGACCTCGGCTACGGCGCGGGGTATCAGTATGCGCACGACGTGCCGGAAGCCTACGTGCCACAGGCGTATCTTCCGGATGCGTTGGCAGGCACGACGTTTTATGCGCCGGGTTCGATGGGCTACGAGAAGGACGTGGCGCGTCGGATGGATTGGTGGAAGGAACTGGCGGAGAGACGTCGGACGGGGGCAGGGGCGGAGATGGAGATACGCGACACGAAAGACGCGGGAAAGACGGAGTAGGTTTGGGAGACGTCTCCCCACCTCTCCCCTCTCCCCCACCTCTCCCCCATTCCCCTATCACCATCCCCGCCCACGCCCCCCTTATCCCTCTCCCGGCACCCCTAATGCTCCGCACCGTACTGCTCGCCGCCGCCCTCGTCACCAGCACCAGCTGCGCCGCGCTCCTCAAGCAAGCCTTCCAGAGCCCCGTCGTCGACGTCACCGACGTCAAGGTCCGCGCCATCGGCCTCCAGGGCGCCACGCTCGACGTGCAGCTCGCCATCCAGAATCCCAACGAGTACCGCATCGACGCCGAGAAGGTGAGCTACAACTTCTTCGTCGACACCACCAAGGTCGTGAGCGGCGAAGTCACGCAGCGCCTCACGCTCGAGGAGAAGGGCACCATCAACCTCACGCTGCCCGTGACCTTCGACTACGCCGCGCTGCAGACGGCGATGCGCTACTACGTCAACAAGGGCGCGCTCGACTACCGCGTCGAGGGGATGTTCACCTTGGTCACGCCCGTGGGCCGGATGACGCGTCCCTACACGGGTCGCGGCCGCGTCGAAGGGATGCCGTGAGTCGCGAGATCATCGACCTCGCCCCGCCGCAGGAGCGCGCCATCCTCGTCGGCGCGCCGGTGAAGCGGAGCAACGCCAAGCACCACGTGCAGGAACACCTCGACGAGCTCGCGCGGCTCGCCGATACGGCCGGCGCGACCGTCGTCGGCACGCTCACGCAGCAGCTCGACCGCCCTGATCCGTCCACCTACATCGGGCGCGGCAAGGTCGAGGAGCTCAAGCAGCTCATCGGCGAGAAGGAAGCCACGCTGGTCATCTTCGACGACGAGCTCTCGCCCGCGCAGGGCAAGAACCTCGAGGGCGAGCTCGCCAAGCGCGTGATCGACCGCGCCGAGCTCATCCTCGACATCTTCGCCGTGCGCGCGCGCTCGGCCGAGGCGCGGATGCAGGTGGAGCTCGCGCAGCTGGAGTACTCGCTGCCGCGGCTCGTGCGGATGTGGACGCACCTCGAGAAGTTCCGCGGCGGCATCGGCGTGCGCGGTCCCGGCGAAACGCAGCTCGAGACGGACCGTCGGCTCGTCGGGCATCGCATCCGGCTGCTCAAGGAGCGGCTCGCCGACGTCGCCAAGGCCCGCGAGGTGCAGCGCGCCGGCCGGCAGGGCCGCTTCAAGGCCGCGCTCGTGGGCTACACGAACGCCGGCAAGAGCTCCATCCTGCGCGCCATCGCCAAGTCCAGCGAGGTGTTCGTCGAGGACCGCCTCTTCGCCACGCTCGACCCGCTCACCCGCGAGGTGGACCTCGGCGACCATCAGTCGGCGCTGCTCACCGACACCGTCGGCTTCATCCGCAAGCTGCCGCACCATCTCGTCGCCAGCTTCCGCGCCACGCTCGAAGAAGTGCGCGAGGCCGATTTGCTCTTCCACGTGATCGACGCCTCGCATCCGTCCTGGGAGGAGCAGCGGCTCGTCGTGGACGAGGTGCTCGCCGACCTCGGCGTGGCCGAGACGCCGATGCGCTACGTGTTCAACAAGATGGACGCGCTGCCGCCGGAGCAGCACGACGCGCTCCGCGATCGCATCCAGAACCTCGCGCCGGGGAGCATCTTCGTCTCCGCGCGTGAGGAAGACGTGCTGGTGGCCGCGGCCGCCAAGGCGGTGGCCGGCGGCGGCGTCGAGGCACCGCGTATCGCCACGCAGGGCCTGGAGCCGATGCGCGTCGTGCTGCGCGAGGCACTGCGTGCCGAGAAGCCGGAGGTCGAGCTGCTCATCCCGATGACGCACGGCAAGCTGCTCGCTGAGGTGCACCGGATGGGCGAGATCCTTGGCAGCGAGGCGGACGAGGACGAGGGCGTGATGCGCATCCGCGGGCGTTTCGACGCGGCCGCATTGGCGCGGCTCGAGAAGGACGGGGCGGGGCGGGCCTAGCGCGCCCCACCCGCCCGTCCGGGCGTGTCGCCAAGGCCGTCCCACGCAGTAGATTCGCCGGATGTCCGCCCCGTACGCCGACCGCCTCCAGCGCCTGCGCGTCTCGCTGGCCCAGAGCCATCTCGACGCGCTGCTCGTCACCGCCTTGCCCAACGTCCGCTACCTCAGCGGCTTCACGGGCACCAATGCGCTGCTGTTGGTCACGGCGGACGAGGCCCTGCTCCTCACCGACTTCCGCTACGCGGCGCAGGTCAAGCTCGAGGTGGCGCCCGAGGCGCGGGTGGTCATCGAGCAGAGTTCGCTTTGGGTGCGCCTCTGGAGCGAGCTGCGCCAGCTGCCGCGCCTCGAGGTGATCGCCTTCGAGACGGCGCACGTCACGCATCAGGATGCGGCGCGATTCGTCGCGGCCGACGGCGAGGGCGCCGCCTGGAAGTGGCGCCCGGCGCTCAACCTCGTCGAGGTGCTGCGCGAGACCAAGGACGACAGCGAACTCGCGCACATCCGCACGGCGGTGCAGATCGCCGAGCACGCCCTCGCGCGGACGCTGCCGCGCGTGAAGGCGGGGATGAGCGAGCTCGAGGTCGCGGGCATCCTCGAGTACGAGATGCGCCACGCCGGGAGCGAGCGCACGGCCTTCGAGACCATCGTCGCCGCCGGCGAGCGCTCGGCGCTGCCGCACGCGCGCGCGTCGGCGCACACGATCAATCAGGGCGACCTGCTGCTCTTCGATTTCGGCGCGACCAGCGGTGGCTACGTCAGTGACATCACGCGGACCTTCATCGTCGGACGTGCGCCGGACGCGCGCCAGCAGGACGTGCACGACGTGGTTCGGGAAGCCAACGGGAGCGCTTCGGGCGGTGTTCGGGCGGGAATGCGCGGGAGGGATGCCGATGCCCTCGCGAGAGACTACATTGAGCGCCGCGGCTTCGGCGCCGCCTTCGGGCATTCGACAGGGCACGGGATCGGTCTGGAGATCCACGAAGCCCCGCGGGTGGCGAAGACGGCCGAGGCTCCGCTGCCGCCGGGCGCGGTGATCACGATCGAGCCCGGGATCTACCTCGAAGGCTGGGGCGGCGTGCGGATCGAAGACGACGTCGTGCTGACGTCGGAGGGGCCGGTGGTGCTGACAGGCTTTGAGAGGGGACTGGTGCAGTTGTAGCGAACATTTGGACGGATGACGGATGACGGATGCTTCTTGCGATCCGCTCGCCGCATCCGTCATCCGTCATCCGTCATCCGTCAAGAACCCGACAAATGATTGATCTTCGTTATGTGAAAAAGCTCCTCGAGATGCTCGACGAATCCACCGTGGATTCGATGGAGATCTCGTCGGACAAGGGAATGCGCATCCGCCTGCAGAAGACGCCGGTGGCGCGCGGGCCGGTGCAGTTCGCCGCGCCTGCCGCGGCGCCGCAGATGGCCGCGCCCGCCGCGGCCGCGCCTGCGCCGGCGCCTGCCGCTCCCGCTGCGGCACCCGCCGCCCCGGCGGCCGCGCCGGCCAGCAAGGGCACGGACGTGAAGTCGCCGATGGTCGGCACCTTCTACTCGTCGCCCGAGCCCGGCGCCAAGCCCTACGTCACCGTCGGCTCGACGGTGAAGAAGGGCCAGGTGCTCTGCATCATCGAGGCGATGAAGATTATGAACGAGATCGAGTCCGAGGTCTCGGGCAAGGTCATCGAGGTGCTCGCGTCGGACGCGCAGCCGGTGGAGTACGGCCAGGTCCTCTTCCGCGTGGATCCCAATGGCTGAGCAGCAGCCGGCGGCGGCCCCGAAGGCTGCGGCAGCGCCGGCCGCGGCCCTGCCGCCCTACAACTTCAAGCTCGTCCTGCAGACGATGGTCCAGCAGGGCGGCTCGGACTTGCACCTCAAGATCGGCCGTCCGCCGACGATGCGCCTCAACGGCGAACTCGTGCCGATGGACCTGCCCGCGCTCAAGCCGGAGGACCTGCGCTCGATCGGCGAGCAGATCATCCCGCCCAAGCAGCGGCGCGAGTTCGACGAGACCAAGGACGCCGACTTCGCCATCGGCGTGCCGGGCATCGGCCGCTTCCGCGTGAACGTGTACCAGCAGCGCGGCTCGCTGGCCTATGCCTTCCGCGCCATCGCCTTCCAGGCGATGACGATGGAGGAGCTCAACCTGCCGACGGTGCTCAAGGACATCGCGATGAAGCCGCGCGGCCTCGTGCTCGTCACGGGCATCACGGGCTCGGGCAAGTCCACCGCGTTGGCGTCGATGATCCACTACGTCAACGAGCACAAGCACGCGAACATCATCTCGATCGAGGACCCGATCGAGTTCCTGCACCGCGACATCAACTGCCACATCAACCAGCGTGAGGTCGGCACGGACACCGTGTCGTTCTCGCAGGCGCTGCGTCGCGTGCTGCGTCAGGACCCCGACATCATCCTGATCGGCGAAATCCGCGACCTCGAGACGCTGGAGATCGCGCTCAAGGCCGCCGACACCGGCCATATGGTGTTCTCGACGCTGCACACGATGGACGCCGCGCAGACGGTAAACCGCGTGCTGTCGTTCTATCCGCCCAACGAGCAGGCGGACATCCGCTTCCAGCTCTCGACGGCGCTGCAGGCCGTCATCTCGCTGCGCCTCGTGCCGCGGCAGGATCGTCCGGGCCGCATCCCCGCCTGCGAGATCCTCGTCAACTCGGCCGCGGTGCAGGACAACATCCGCGACGCCAGCAAGTCGCTCAACATCCCCGACCTCATCCGCGAGGGCACGGTCCAGTACGGGATGCAGTCGTTCGACCAATCCCTGATGAACTGGTACCAGAAGGGCGTCATCTCGTACGAAGCGGCGCTCGCCGCCTCCACGAGCCCGGCCGAGTTCGCCCTGCGCGTGCAGGGCATCGCCGGCACCTCCGACGCCGGCTTCAGCGGTCTCTCGCAAGACGCCCGGTAATCCGAATGTTCAAGCGTGTCCTTATCGCCAACCGCGGCGAGATCGCGTTGCGCATCATCCGCGCCTGTCGCGAACTCGGCATCGAGACGGTGGCCGTCTACTCCGAAGCCGACCGCGAATCGCTGCACGTGCGCTTCGCCGACGACGACGTCTGCATCGGCCCGCCGAACTCCCGCGACTCCTACCTGCGCATCCCGCGCCTGATCGCCGCCGCCGAGATCACCGGCGCCGACGCCATCCACCCGGGCTACGGCTTCCTCGCCGAGAACGCCGAGTTCGCCGAGACCTGCGCGGCCTCGGGCATCACCTTCATCGGCCCCACGCCCTCGCAGATCCGCACGATGGGCGACAAGGCCGCGGCCCGCGCGGCGATGATCGCCAATGACGTGCCCGTCGTGCCCGGCTCGCCCGGCCCCGTCGAGGACGTGGACGAAGCGCTGGCGATCGCCGAGAAGATGGGCTTCCCGGTGATCATCAAGGCCGCCGCCGGAGGCGGCGGCAAGGGAATGCGCGTCGCCAAGGACGCCGCCGACTTCGCGCGCAGCTTCCAGCTCGCGCGCTCCGAGGCCCTCGGCGCCTTCGGCAACGGCAGCGGGTACGTCGAGAAGTACCTGCAGCGCCCGCGGCACGTCGAGTTCCAGGTCTTCGGTGACAAGCACGGCAACGTCATCCACCTCGGCGAGCGCGACTGCTCCGTGCAGCGCCGCCACCAGAAGCTCGTCGAGGAAGCGCCCTGCCCGGTGATGACGCCGGACCTGCGCAAGCGGATGGGCGACGCCGCGGTGAAGGGCGCCAAGGCCATCGACTATGTCGGCGCCGGCACGATCGAGATGCTGCTCGACACCGACGGCTCGTTCTACTTTATGGAGATGAACACGCGCATCCAGGTGGAGCACTGCGTCACCGAGATGCTTACCGGCGTGGACCTCGTGAAGGAGCAGATCCGCGTCGCCGCGGGCCTGCCGCTCTCGGTGAAGGAGACGCCCGAGCTGCGCGGCCACGTGATCGAGTGCCGCGTCAACGCCGAGGACCCGCAGCGCAACTTCCAGCCCAGTCCCGGCAAGGTGGAGGTGTTCCATATGCCCGGCGGCAACGGCGTGCGTCTCGACACGCACGTCTACGCCGGCTACACCGTGCCGCCGTACTACGACTCGATGATCGCCAAGCTCATCGTGCACGGTCGCGACCGCGAAGAGGCCCTCGCCAAGATGCGCCTCGCGCTCGACACGTTCATTGTCGAGGGCGTCACGACGACGATTCCCTTCCTCTCGACGCTTATGTCGCATCCCAAGTTTGTGGAAGGCGATGTGCATACGAAGTTCCTGGAGCAGGAAGGCGCGGATCTCTTTACCCGCTGAGAGAGGGTTGATGGGGCAGGGGCGGGGATGGAGCTAAGGGAATGGGGGAGATGAGGGATTCACGTCTCACGAACGTGGCCCCATCTCCCCCTCGTCTTCCGCATTCTCGTATCACCATCTCCGCCCCTGCACCCGTGAGACGTCTCCCAGTCCGCATTCATTCCGTTCCTCCCGAGTCCACACCGGGAGAAGTGAGCGCGACGATAGACGTGCTGCGCTGGTCCACCACCACCGTGACCGCGCTCGCGAACGGAGCTGTCGGCGTCGAGGCCTTTGCGAGCGCCGAGGCGGCCGCTGCACGCGCGTCGGCGTTAGTGGCGGAAGGAGCGGCGATGGCGGCGCTCACGGCCGGCGAGCGCCACACCCATCGCATCCCGGGCTTCGACCTCGGCAACTCGCCGCTCGAGTACACGCGCGAGCGCGTGGCGGGTCGTGTGATCTGCAGCACCACGACAAATGGGACGCGCGCACTGCTGAGCACGGTGGCGGCCCCCTATCGTTACGTGGTGGCGCTGCTCAACCTGCGCGCGACGGCGGCGGCAATCCTCGCGCGCGATCCGTCAAGCGTCGAGATCGTCTGCGCCGGCAGTGAAGGAGCGCCGGCCGCCGAAGACAGCGCCTGCGCGGAAGCACTCGAGGCGTTGCTGTTGGGGCGCGAGCCGCGTTCGGACTTGGTCGAGGTCGTACGGTCGGCGCCACACGCGGCGCTGCTGCGTTCTCAGGGGTACGAGGGGGATGTGGAGATCGCGGTGGCGCTCGATGCGCAGCCGCTCGTGGCTCGGGTTGTCGGCGATCGCATAGTGAGAGACGTTTGACGGGGCGGGGGCGGAGATGGTGATACGGGAATGGGAGAGAGGGGGGATAGACGTCTGACGACGTCTCACGACCTGTCCCGTCTTTCCCACCTCTCCCCCATTCTCCTATCTCCCTCTCCGCCCCTGCCCCCCTCCTACCTCTCTCCCGCATATTTGCCTAATGCGTTCCGCCCAAACCCCTGATCTCCTCGAGCGCCTGCGTCGCGCGACCATCGGTCGCTACGACGTCTACGCCGAGCTCGGCCAGGGCGGAATGGCCACCGTCTACCTCGCGCTCGACCTCGCCCTCGACCGCAAGGTCGCGATCAAGGTCCTGAACCCGACGCTCGCGACCTCGGCGGACAACGTCGAGCGCTTCAAGCGCGAGGCCAAGGTCGCCGCATCGCTCAACCATCCGAACATCATCGGCATTTACGCCGTCGGCGACGATCCCGAGCTCGCCTACTTCGTGATGAAGTACATCGAGGGGCGCGCCTTGGATTCCGTGGTGCGCGAGAGCGGGGCGCAGTCGCTGCCCTTCGTGCGCGGCGTCATCGCGTCGGCGGGCAAGGCGCTGCATTACGCGCACACCCGCGGCGTGGTGCACCGCGACGTGAAGCCGGCCAACTTTATGCTCGACAAGGACGGCTGGCTCGTCGTCACCGACTTCGGCATCGCCAAGATGGACGACGCCAAGGGGCTCACGCTCACCGGCTCGGTGATCGGCACGCCGTACTATATGGCGCCCGAGCAGTTCCAGGGGAAACCCGTCACCGCCGCGGCCGACCAGTACGCGCTCGGCGTCGTCGCCTTCGAGCTGCTCACGGGCCGCCAGCCCTTCGCCGGCGAGACCATCGGCGAGGTGATGAAGGGCCATCTCTTCGACCCCGTGCCCTCGCTTCGCTCGCTGCGCCCCGACGTGCCCGAGCACGTCGAATCCGCCGTCACGCGGATGCTGGCGAAGGATGCCGCCGAACGCTTCCCGACGCTCGACGACGCCGTCGAGGCCTTCGGCCTCGTCACGCCGACGCAGGAACAGGAAGTCCGCACGCAGATCATCAACCTCGCGTCCAGCGGCGCGATGCAGCAGCCCCAGATCTCCGTGCCGCTGAGCCCGGCGCCGCTGGGACGCGATCGTGCGGAGCCCAAGCGGGAGAGCGCCGCGCACAGCGCACGCACCAGGTCGATCGCCGCCCATCCGGCGCACACGCCGCCGATCGCGCCGCCGACGCCCGGAGCCGGCGGCGAGTCGCATCGGATGCGCACCGGCATCCTCGTGACGCTCGCCCTGCTCATCGGCGGTGTCGCGGCGACGGCGTTCCTGCGGCCGGACTTGGTCACGCAGGCGCGCGCCCGACTGCTCGGGCCGCCTGGCGTGAGCGCGGATTCGACGAACCTCGCCGGCGGTCAACCGTTGCCCGTGTTGCCGACCGACAGCGCGAGCGCGGGCGACAGCGCGCAACGCGAGCAATCGTTGCGCGACTCGCTGCAGCGCGAGATCGCGCAGGCCCTGCGCGATTCGATCGCCCGCGTGGACTCCGCCCGCCGCGCCGATTCCCTCGTCAACCTGGCGGCCGTCCAACGCGCGGACAGCATCCGTCGCGAGCGCGCACGCGCGCGGACCGGTGCGGGTGTCGCCATCGTGCCCGTGCCCGGCGGCGCCGGCAACCGCCCCTCCGGCTCCGCGCGGCAGACCATCCGCGACTCACTGCAGGCGCGCCGCGAGGCGCGGAACGCGGCCCAGCGGGAGCAGGCGGTCACGCCCGTCGACACCGCCGTGCCGGCACCCGCCCCTCCGCTGCAGATTCCCAGCGAGATGATCTACGGGCGCATCTACATCGGTAGTCGCTGCGAGGGCGCGGAGCTCAGCATCGAGGGCGGCCCGCAGGCGCAGCCGATCAGCGGCCTGCGCAACATCGAACACATCTCCGGCCCCGTGCGCCTGCGCGTGCGCACGCGTCGCGGCGTCCCTTGGGACACCGCGTTCACCGTCGAGGCCGGCGTGCAGCATCGCATCGGCTATCGTCCCGTCATCTGCTGACCCCCACAATGTCCCCACACCGATTCCTCCGTTCCGCCGCCGCGCCGCGCGCGCGCCGGCGCCCGTGGCGATCGCCGGCGCTCGCGGCGCTGGCGCTGCTCGCCGCGAGCGGCCTGCAGTCCCTGCGGGCCCAGGGCAACGCCAGCGACTCGCTCGACGCGCGCATCACCGCCGTGATCGGCGCCGTCAGCAGCCTGCGCTACGACGACGCCATCACGCAGGGGCGCGCCCTGCTCGCCGCCAACACGCAAATGCGTCCGGCGCAGGAAGTGCTGCTGCGTTCCGCGAT
>VFQM010003141.1_pt1 | contig 11039 bp, 9 predicted proteins | sample 3512391 | NCBI WGS metagenome assembly VFQM01 (sample SAMN10412369, study PRJNA504923) | tailings metagenome | isolation source: Replicate 1 from Balatoc abandoned mine | place: Philippines
CGCGCGAGCGCGTGCCTGGCTGCGGGTGCCCGCGCGCATGCGCGGGCGCACGTCAAACGGCGGGCGATGCCGCCTAGCGTTCGAGGCGGCGGTACTGCTCGAGGATCCGCTGCAGCCGCGCGTGATCGATCGCGACGAGACGATGGCCGTCGACGCCCGTCATCGTGCGTGCCGCGACCATCGCGTTGACGATCGATTCCTCGACCGCGAGGACGGTCGACTCGAACAGGCCGTCGAGCTGGTCGTTCGGCAGGAACGCCGCCTGCTGCAGGCCGGCATCGGCGGAAGCCGCCGCGGCGTTGGCGGTCGAGAACGCGACGAAGATGTCGCCGGAGCCGTTGCCCGCCGTGCCGCCTGTCCGCGAGATGCCCATCGCTGCGCGCGTCGCGATGCGCTTGAGCTGCGTCGGCAGCAACGGCGCATCGGTCGCGATCACGACGATGATCGAGCCGAGTTCGTTCGGGCGGCCGTACTCCGCCGTGAACGGCGCATCCTCCGGCCACTCGCGCCCCACGGGCACCCCGGCCACCTGCAGTTGCCAGCGGCGCCCGAAGTTCGATTGCACGAGCACGCCGACCGTGTAGTCGCCGACGTCCTTGACGCGTACACGTCGCGACGCGGTGCCGGTGCCGCCCTTGAACTCGAACGTGTGCATGCCGGTGCCGCCGCCCACGTTGCCTTCCGCGACCGGACCGCCACGCGCACCGTCGAGCGCGGCGAACGCGTGCTCGCGCCGGACGTGAAAGCCGTTGAGGTCGTTCAGGTAGCCGTCCCAGGTCTCGGCGACGATCGGCAGGCCCCACAATTGCTCGGTCGCGCCCTTGCGCACCAGCCATTCGACGACGGCGTCGCGCACGACGCCTACGCTGTGCGTGTTCGTGATCAGGATCGGCGTCGTGACGAGTCACGACTCCTCGATCCAGAGGGTCCCGGTCATTTCACCGTTGCCGTTGCCGACAGCATAGGCGCCGAACACGGCACCGAGCGCCTCGCGACCGCGCGGCAGGACCGCGGTCACGCCGGTGCGCACCGGCCCCTTGCCCACCTGCAACGCACCTTCGCCTTCGACGATCGTCGTGAAGCCGACTTCGACGCCCGCGACGTCGGTGATCGCGTTCAGCGGCCCCGGCGTGCCGACGAACGGGATGCCGAGGTCGCGTGCGCGCGGCGCTGCTGGCGGCGGCGGTGCGCCGCCGCCGGTCGGGACGATGCCGAGAGTTCCGAGCAGCAGACAGCCGGCCAATCCGAGTCGTGCGTCCATCGTGAGCCCCCGAAGCGTTGCAGCGATCATCGCACGGCTCGTCGCGCTGGTGCGTCACCGGCCCGTCGTTGCAGGCCGATCGATGAACACAGTCCTGGCGTTCAGCCTGCTCCGATTCGCGTGTCGGCGGTCGCGCAGCATCCACTCCGATACCGCGGTTCGCCGCAGCCGCTGACTGACGGCGCTTCCGCACGCGCGACACTGGATATGCGAAATTTTCTCGTGGATTTCGATAGGGGGAATCGAACATGCAGTCCACAAACAGGGCGACGTTCGCGGCGGTTGCCGCGCTGTCGGCGGGATCGTTCACGGCCCTCGCCGCAGACCGCGCGCAAGCGGCAGACGCAGCGCTGGCGGCTGCGGGCGGCGCCACCGAGCTGATCAGCGTCACTGCCAACGGCCTTCGGGCCGCGGGCGACAGCAACCTGCGGCACGGTGGCGGCGGACTGAGTGCGGACGGCCGCTACGTCGCGTTCTATTCGTTTCGCGACAACCTCGCGCGTGGCGACAGCAACGCGCTGCCCGACGTCTTCCTGCGCGATCGCGCACACGCCGCGACCGTGCTCGTGAGCGTCGCGACGACCGGCGGGGCCGGCAACGGCTGGAGCGGGCTGCCGTCGATCAGCGACGACGGGCGACTGGTCTGCTTCATGTCGGCCGCGAGCAACCTCGTGCCGAACGATCGCAACGACTCTGCCGACATCTTCGTCTGGAACCGCGACACCGGTCGCACCGAGCTCGTCAGCGTCGCCCCGGGTGGAGCGCCCGGGGACGACGCGAGCCTCGAGTCGGCCCTGAGCGCCGACGGCCGCTACGTGGCGTTCACGTCGTTCGCCTCGAACTTCGCCGCACCCGACCCGGACCGGCGCACGCACATCTACCTCCGCGACCGCGAGGGCGGGATCACGGAACGCATGACGGTCGGCCTGGGCGGCGCACTGGCCAACGGCTACAGCTGGGAGCCGAGCGTCAGTGCCGACGGCCGCTACGTCGCGTTCTACTCCAATGCCGACAACCTGGTGGCGGAGGACGGCGGCAACCGGTCGGATGTGTTCGTGCGCGATCGCCGCAACGGCCAGACGCATCGGGTGAGCGTCAGCTCCGCGGGCGTGGCGGGCAACGACTACAGCGTGCAGCCGATGATCAGCGCGAACGGTCGCTACGTCGTCTTCGTCTCGCTGGCCGACAACCTCGTCGCGGATGATACCAACGCTCGTATCGACGTCTTCGTGCACGACCTGGAGCTGCGCACGACCGAGCGCGTCAGCGTCGGGCCCGGCGGACGCCAGGCGAACGACGCCAGCTACGAACCCTCGATCAGTGCCGACGGCCGCTACGTCACGTTCGAGTCGTACGCGACCAACCTCGTCGCCGGGGACACCAATCGCGAACTCGACGTGTTCGTGCACGACCGCGAGGCCCGCACGACGCGACGCGTCAGCGTCGGCAACGGTGGCAGCCAGGCCAACGATGCAAGCTGGACGCCGTCGCTCAGTGCCGACGGCCGCCATGTCGCGTTCCGCTCGGATGCGAGCAATCTCGCCGGGAACGACCTCAACACGTCGTCGGACGTGTACGTGCACGACCTGGGGTCGTCCGAACAGGGCGAAGCGGCCTTCACGCTCAAGCCGGCAGCGCTCGATTTCGGGGCACAGGCCATCGGTTCGCGCGTGACGCAGGCCTTCTGGTTGCGCAACAAGGGCACGGAGCCACTGGCCATCCGGGCGATGGAATTGCGCGGCGTCGATGCGGGATCGTTCGCGCTCAAGCACGGCTGCTCCACGGCGCTTGCCGTCGGCGAAGCCTGTGCGATTCGCGTGACCTTCCAGCCGGACGCCGGCGGCGCAAAGCAGGCGACGCTCCGGGTCACGGCCGACGACGGGGCGGTGCGTACGCGTGCGCTCGCCGGAACCGCGATGCCCTGAGGCAGGGTACGGCGCCACAGGCGCACGTCGTGTGGCCGTGGTCGCGCGGGGGCTGGGCCGCGCGCCGTAAAAAAAATGGGCGCTCACGAGTCAGGTGAGCGCCCACCGGCACGGCTCTGGTTGTTCGACGGTCCGCGACGGACAGCGGGACAGGCCAGACAGTGATGGTGGCAGTCGGCCAGGGCCCCGAGGCCGGCATTCTCCCCGACCGCGTGACCCCGTCGCGCGAGCCGACACCACTATGGCTGCGATGACACGTGGCCGTCGGACGGCGAGCCGTCGGTCCGGGTCGCCGTGCGCTTCGGTATAGTCGGCGGCTTCCGGTCTGGCGCAGCAGATCGTCCCGGGGGCGCGGCACTCCGGGGATCGCGCTGTGCCCGCCGACGACTGACAACAGGGGTGAGGCATGCGCAAGGTCGGCAAGGTGCTGGCGTGGATCGGCGGGCTGCTCGCGGCGGGACTGGTCGCGGCGTCGATGTGGTTCTGGTTCACGCCGGTGGGCCTGAACAACTACGTCAACAAGATCACGCTGCAACTCACGTTCGATTCGCCCGAGATCCTGTCGCAGCTCGGGTTCGTCGACAACACGCCGCTCGACTTCCACAGCGGCAAGCTCGACAGCCACACCAAGGCGCACGACGACGAAGTCCTCGCCCGCCTGCGCAAGGCGCGCGAAGGGCTCGACCGCTACGGACCCGACGGCCTCGAAGGCCAGGAACTCGTCACCTGGCAGACCACGGCCTGGTTCCTCGACGACCTGATCCGCGAGGCCGAGTTCGAACACGGGGACTACCGCGTCAACCAGATCTCGGGTCCGCTCGTCACCACGCCGCAGTTCCTCACCGACACGCACGTGATCAAGGACGAGCGCAGCGTCGAACGCTACCTGTCGCGACTGCAGGAGTTCGGTCGCGTGCTGCGTGAGGTCAAGGTCCGGGTCGAGGGCGACCGCGACGCGGGCGTCGTGCCGCCCGATTTCGTCATCGACCAGTCGCTGACGGGCATGCGTGCGTTCATCGCGCAAGGTCCCGCGCAGAACGCGCTCGTCACGACGCTCCCCGACAAGCTGGCGAAGATCGAAGGCCTGACCGACGGTCAGCGCCGGGACTATGTCGCGCGTGCGACCGAGATCGTCGGCAAGGAAGTCGTGCCGGGCTACGAGGCGATGATCGCGCTGTTCGAGTCGATGCGGCCGACTGCGTCGCACGACGCCGGCATCTGGCGCATCCCGCACGGCGAGGAAATCTACGCCGCGCGGCTCAAGTCGAGCACGACCACGCTGCTGTCCGCAGAGGAGATCCACGCGCTCGGCCTCGCCGAGGTGGCGCGCATCGAGACCGAGATGACCACGATCCTCGATGCGCAGGCCGTGCCCGGCGCGACGCTTGCCGAGCGGATCACGGCCCTCAACGTCGACCCGGCACAGAACTTCCCGAACACGGACGAGGGCCGTGCGCAGATGCTGGCGGCCCTGCACGAGATCGACGATCGCGTGATGGCCGCGGCGCCCAAGTTCTTCAAGACGATCCCGCCGCAGCCGCTCGAGATCGTGCGCGTGCCCGAGTACTCGCAGGATTCCGCGCCAGGCGGCTACTACAACCCGCCCGCGCTGGACGGTTCGCGCCCGGGTCGCTTCTACATCAACCAGAAGGACACCGCGGACAACCCGAAGTGGACGCTGCCGTCGCTGATGATCCACGAGGGTTCGCCGGGGCACCACTTCCAGCTGTCGGCGCAGCAACTGATCAAGGACGTGCCGCTGTTGCGCAAGGTGCTGCCCTTCAGCGCCTACGCCGAAGGCTGGGCGCTCTACGCGGAACGCATCGCCAAGACCGACATGGGGTTCTACGACCAGGACCCGCTCGGCGATCTCGGTCGCCTGCAGGCGGAGATGTTCCGTGCCGTGCGGCTGGTCGTGGACACCGGCATGCACGCGAAGCGCTGGTCGCGCGAGCAGGCCATCGACTACATGATCGCGAAGACCGGCAAGACCGAAGCCGAAGTCACGCGCGAGATCGAGCGTTACGTCGTGTGGCCGGGCCAGGCGACTTCGTACAAGGTCGGCCAGCTCGCGCTCCTGCGCATGCGCGACAAGGCCGAGCGGGCACTCGGCGCGAAGTTCGACCTGCGCGAGTTCCACGAAGTCATCCTGTTGAACGGCTCCATGCCGCTGGCCGTGCTCGAAGGCGTGGTTGATCGCTGGATCGAGCAGCAGCAGGCCGGTTCGGCCGCGGCATGACAGGAAGGCCCTCCGGCAGCACGGAAGGGCCTGTCCTCGGGTTGTCTGTCGGTAGCGCCCCTGCGCGTCAAACGCGGGGCGCGAGCGGCACGTAAAGCGGGTTCAGGCCGAACGGGCGTGCTGCCACCGCGGCTCCTCGTATTCGATCCAGTACTCGCGCTGCTCGACGTCGGACAGCCGCAGCGGCGCGCGAGCCGCCGGGACGTCGCCGATGACGGGTTCCGACCCGTCGAACATGCGCCGGCAGACCCAGCAACGGCGCTCGCTCGTGTTGCTCGGCGCGCGACAGGTCGGGCAGATGACGATCATGGCATCCATGCCTCAGACTTTTGCGACGGTGACACAATACGAGGCATGGTGCGGCCCGCTTGTAGTCGGGGCCGCGAATTCCTTGCGCGTCAAAGCCGACAGATACGTAGGACAGCGGGCGGGCCACAGGAGCCGCCGGGGGCGATCCGCGACCGCGATCGTTCGGCGTCAGGCAGCGCGGCGTCCCAGCCAGAGCAGCGCCAGCACACCCAGCAGCAGCACGCCGACGCCGGCGATCGCGCCGAGGCGCACGTATTCGACGCTCGCCCACAGCACGAACAGGCAGCTCGCACAGAACACCAGCGGCAGCAGCGGGAACAGCGGCACCCGGAAGGGTCGTCGCAGGTCGGGGCGCTTCACGCGCAGCACGATCACGGCGAACCCGCTCGCGCAGAGGAACAGCCAGAACACGGGCGAGGTGTAGTCGATCATGGTCGCGAAGCCGTCGCGCGAATACGTGCCGAGCCCCACGAGCAGCACGCCCACCGCTCCCTGCGAGACGATGCCGCGCACCGGGATGCCGCGCGCCGCGTCCCATTCGCCGAGTCGCGCGAGCCGCGGCCAGTCGGCCGCCGCGGCGTACGTCGTGCGTGCGCCGACCACGATCGTGGCGTTGATCGAGGTCAGCGTGGCCATCGAGATCGCGAGCGCCGTGACGATGCCGGCGGCGTCGCCGAACGCGAGTGCGATCACGTCGGAGGCCGGCGTCCGGCTCTGCGCGAGCCCTTGCAGCCCCAGGCCGCGCCACAGCGCCCAGTTCGCGAGCAGGTACAGTGCCGTGATCGTCAGGATCGACCAGACCAGTGCCCGCAGCATGCCGCGGCGCTCGTCGCGGACCTCGGCCGACAGCGTCGAGATCTCGCTCCAGCCGCTGTACGCGAACAGCACGAACAGCAATGCCGCACCGAACGTGGCCGGATAGCCGGCGTCAGTGACGGTGTCGGGCACGAGCGGGGGCGTGCCGGCAACGGTCAGCACGACGCCCGCACCGAAGATCAGCAGCAGCCCGCCGACCTCGAGCCCCGTCATCGCGTAATCGGCGCCCTGGCCGGTGTAGAGGCCCTTGAGGTTGAATGCGGTCATCGCGACGATCGTGACGATCGCGTACCACGACGAGCCGTTCGGCCCGAGCGAGTACACGGCATTGGCGTAGTCGCCGAGCACGAAGCCCAGCAGCGCGATCGAGCCGGTGTTGATGATCGCGAACCGCGCCCACGCGAACAGGAACGCGACGCGACGGCCGTACGCGGTCTTCAGGAAATGGTAGTCGCCGCCGGCGCTCGGCAAGGCCGTGGCGAGCTCCGCATAACAGAGCGCGCCCATGAGCGTGACGGCACCGCCGGCCAGCCAGGCGGCGAAGAACCACGTGGCCGAACCGGCGTTCGCCGCGATCTCGGCGGGCGACCGGAAAATGCCGGCGCCCACCACCATCGCCACCGCGACCATGACCACGTAGGTGACACTGACGTGGCGTCGCGGGGCGGCGGTGGCCGAAGCTTCAGAAGGCGGCGCGGACACCCCCGTAGACGAAGCGGCCGTTGAAGCCGATGGGAGAGAGGACGTCATACGGGAAGTTGCCGAAGTAATTGATGTCGGAGGTCGAAAGGTCAGGATACTCGTCGAGCAGGTTGGCTGCGCCCACGAACAGTTCGACGTCGTTCCAGACGCGCCAGCCGGCCTCGACGTCGACCTGCCATTCCGCGCCATAGGTCTGCTCGGGTTCGAAGCCGTCGCCGAAGTTGAACACGCGCGTCGTCTCGCCGTAGTAGCTCAGGCGGCCGAGCAGCGACAGGCGGTCGCCCTGCCAGTGCGCGCTGAAGGCCCCCTTGTCCTGTGGCGCGGCGCTCTCGATCGTGTTGCGCTCCTCGACGCCGACCAGGATCACGCCCGCGACGGCCGGATCGTTGACGCTGCGGATCTCGGTGTCTGCCTGGGCATAACCGAGGTCGAGGTCCAGCGTGCCGCCGCCGAGAGCCAGCGAGTACGTCGCGGTGAACTCGACGCCCTCGGTGCGCGTGTTGACCGCGTTGGTGAAGAAGTTCGCCGCGGTGATGTTGCGCGCCGTGCACAGTGCGAGCGCGTCGGCAGGCACGCCGTCGCTGCCGCAGTCCACCCGTTCGCTGAGCGTGATGCGGTCGTCGACGTCGATCCGGAACGCGTCGAGCGTGAACTGCAGGCTGTCGTCGATGCGGCCCGTGAAGCCCACGCTGTAGTTCGTCGACGATTCCTTGTCGAGGTCGCGCGCACCGAGCGCACGCGCGAGCGGGTCGTCGACCGGCAGCGTGTTGACGGTCGTGAGCTGGCCGCCCTCGCCGAAGCTCGACGAGGAGGTGCCGTAGCCGAGCTGCACGAGCGAGGGCGCGCGCAGGCTGTTCGAGACGGCCGCGCGCAGGGCGTAGCCGGGCACGAACTCCCATCGCGTCGCGAGCTTGCCCGAGACGGCGCTGCCGAAGTCGTCGTAGTCCTCGAAGCGGGCGGCGACGTCGACGAGCACCGTGTCGGTGAGTTCGATCGCGAGCTCGCCGTACACCGAGGCGACGTCGCGGTCGAGGTCGCGCGTCTCCTCGGGCCGCAGGCCGGTGCCCGCCTGCGCGCCGATCGCGAGGAAGTCGGGCTCGCCCGCGAACGGGCCGGCTTCGTACGACAGGGGATCGCCGGCGTGACTCTGGAACGCCTCGAGCCGGTATTCGATCCCGGTCGCGAGCGTGGCGCCGGCAAGCCAGTCGAGCTCACGGCTGAAATCCAGGTTGAAGCTCGTCAGCTCGTTCTCGGTCCTGCCGGCGTCGAACTCGGTCGGGCTCGTCGCGCCGAGCGACGGGTTGAGCGAATGCCGCACGCCCTGCTCGAACGTGTTGCGTCCCCACGAGAGGCTGCCGTCCCAGTGCCACGCTCCGAGGTCGCCGCGCAGGCCGGCCGAGAGCGCGAGGTCTTCGTTGTCGCCGGTGGTGACCGGGCGATACCCGAGCGGGTACACCGCCTCGACGTTGGCGGAACTGACCGGATAGCGGAAAAAGCCGGTGCCCGCGGCGTCGCGCGTGTCGTAGGTGCCGAAGCCGTAGGCCGTCAGCCCGCCAAGCGCGAATTCCGAGTTGAACCAGAGGCCGACGTCCTCCGTGGCCGCGTCACCGGGCTTGTAGTTGCGCTGGCCGCCGACCAGCGGGATGTTGGCTTCGTCCTCGAAGAACGGCACCTGGTCGAAGCCGGCACGGTTGGTGCCGTCGCGGTCGCGGTACTCGAAGCCGGCGCGCAGGAAGCCGTCGTCGCCGAGCCCGAGGCCGAACGAACCCTGGAACGTCGTCGTCGCGCCGTCGTCGATGTCGTCGCCGATCGGCTCGAAGTCGGTGTAGTGCCGGCCGTAGCTCGCGGCGAAGTCGAAGCCCTCGGCACGGTCGTCGAGGATGATGTTGACGACGCCGGCGATCGCGTCCGAGCCGTACTGCGCACCCGCGCCGTCGCGCAACACCTCGATGCGCTTGATCGCGTTCGACGGGATCGAGTTGAAGTCGACCGGCGCGGTGCCGCGGCCGATCTTCGAGTCGATACCGGTCACCGAGGTCGTGTGGCGCCGCTTGCCGTTGACGAGCACGAGCACCTGGTCGGGGCTCATGCCGCGCAGTTGTGCGGGACGCACGAGGTCGGCGCTGCCGGAGTTCGACTGGCGCGGCAGGTTGAACGACGGCACCAGCACCTGCAGCGTCTGTCCGAGTTCGCCGCCGAAGGCGCCGGCCGAGGCGATCTGGCTGGCGTCGACGACGTCCACCGGCACCGGCGTCTCGAGGTTCGAGGCGGCGCGTCCGCGCGTGGCGGTCACGACGACCGTCTCGAGTTCGTCGGCGATGGGCTCGGCCGCGAGCACGGCGGGCACGACGGCCACGGAGAGGACACCGAAGGCTGCCGCGACGGGCGGGCGAGGATAGCGACGCATGTAGGCTCCCTGGCTGCTTGTGGGTGGCTTCGCGGACCTGCCGCGAGGCCCGGTTCCGCTGCAAAGGCTATTGACCCGCGTGGACGCCGGCCAAGAGCGCGCAGTTATTGCGCGATAACCGCGTCTCAACCATGAGAGCAAATGCGGAGCGACCCGGCCGCCCGGGGCGCCCGCCGGCCGCGTCGATCACTCCGGCAGCATGTCGCCGGAACCGCCGAAATCCTTCGGGAAATCCTTGAACTTGGGCAGGCCGTCGCGCACGGCCATGACCTTCTCGCCATAGTGGACGTGCAGCGCCGGGCTGAACGTGAACGACCTGATCGAGCCGGCCGGCACGTCGGTCATGCCGATGCCGGGGTGACCCACGAGCACGGGCGCGCCGCAGCTCTTGCAGAACTGCCGGAGGCTCTTCTCCGTCCGCTGGTACATGCCGAGATTGTCGGCGCCCTTGGTCACCTTGACGCTGCTGGTCGGCCACAGCGTGGCCGCGTGCAACGGCGCGCCGAGCCACCCGCGGCACGAACTGCAGTGGCAGTACGCCTGGATCGGCGGTTCTCCCGCGAGCTCGAGCTGCACGGCGCCACAGGCACATCCTGACGTGTAAGACATCTTGTCCCCCGCGAGTGATGCTGTCGGGGGACCGATGGTACGCCGCCTTGTGGGCGCGCGCTCGAAGCCGCGAGACCCGGCTAGGCGACGTCCTTGGCGACGTTGCGCGCCGGTGCGGCCGACGGCGGGGACGCCCGCAACTCGCACGTCCGGTACGCGAGCGCGATCAGTTCGCGCTCCGCCATGCGCGCGAGGTCGCGCAGCTGGTAGATCTCCTCGCCGGAAAAGCGGCGCGGCGCGACGTCGAGGATGCAGAACGTGCCGAACGCCATGCCCGGTTCCGCCTCGAGGCGGCAACCGGCGAAAAAGCGCACGTGCGGCGCGGCGGCGACGAGCGGATTGTCGCGGAAGCGCGGATCGTTGAGCGCGTTCTCGACGACGAACACCTCGCTGCCGGGCGTGGCGTGCACGTGCGGCACGAACTCCAGCAACGCGTCACGCAGTTCGGAGGTCAGGTTCGAGCCCCCGCGTTCGCCGTCGGCGAGGTGCACCAGTGCGGCGGGCACGTCGAACATCTGTCGCGCCAGGCGCGTGAGCCGTTCGCAACGCACCTGCGCGGGCGTTTCGAGGATGTCGAGGTCGCGCAGCGACTCGCGGCGAAGTTGCTCTTCCTTGGGCAAGGCGGGGATCAGCATGGGGAGCGAAAGGTGTCCGATCGAAATTGATAACAGATGCAACGTAAACTGCCGTGTCGCAGCCGTCGCGGCAAGCCCGTTCATTTGCAGCCGATGTGGACGGGGAATCGCAGCCGTGTCCCCATGGCATTGCGGT
>VFQM010003143.1_pt1 | contig 11023 bp, 9 predicted proteins | sample 3512391 | NCBI WGS metagenome assembly VFQM01 (sample SAMN10412369, study PRJNA504923) | tailings metagenome | isolation source: Replicate 1 from Balatoc abandoned mine | place: Philippines
CAATGCAGCACCAGAGCTTCCCGTCGTGATCTTCTATCATGGCGGCGGCGGCATAATGCTGTCCCCCGAAGATTTCGACGCGACCAGTCGGATGCTCGCCGATAAGGTGGGTGCTTTGGTCGTTGTCCCGCGCTACCGCCGCGCGCCCGAGTACCCGTTCCCGCAGCCATTGGAAGATTGCATCAGCGTTCATCGCTGGCTGTCGACCCATGCGGGTGAATGGGGCGGTAATAGTGGCGCGATAGCAGTGGTTGGTGACAGCGCCGGCGGCTATCTGGCCGCCGCGGTCGCGCAGGAGGCCAAGCGCAGCGGAACCCCGATGCCGCGATGCCAAGTGTTGATCTATCCCATGCTCGATATGGCCGGTACTGCCCCGAGTAGGTTCGATCGCGCAGCATTTGTTACGCATGATGGATTGGTCGGCACAATCGCGCTGCATTTCGGCGACAATGTCCTCGACCCGCGCGCGTCGCCGCTGCGCGAACCCGACGTCGGCGGACTGCCGCCCGCGATGATTGTTACCGTTGATACCGATCCGTTGATCGACGAGGGCCGAGCCTATGCGCATCGGCTCCGTGCGGCGGGAGTCCCCGTGTCCTATTTCTGTTATGAGGGACAAGTGCACGGCTTCTTCTCATTCGGCGGCGCGATGTCGGAAGGCAATCGCTGTGTCGCCCACATCGCGAGCTGGCTACGAATAGAGCTGGGTATCTGAGCATGTCTGCAGACGTCGAATGCGTCGTTGTCGGCGCAGGCGTTGTCGGATTGGCGATCGGTGCTGCGCTCGCGGCAGCGGGCCGCGAAGTTATCGTGCTCGAATCGGCAAAGCTGATCGGCAGCGAAACGAGCAGCCGCAATTCCGAAGTGATTCACGCAGGTCTCTATTATTCGCATGGCTCGCTCAAGGCGCGCCTGTGCCGCGCGGGACGCGACCGCCTTTATGACTATTGCTTCCAGCGCGGCATTCCGCACCGCCGCCTCGGTAAGCTTATCGTCGCTGAAAGCGCCGCGCAGGAATGCCGACTCGACGAAATCGAAGCCGCAGCACTTGCCAATGGCGTCGCCGATCTGGAGCGGCTGTCAGCGACTGACATCGGTCGCCTGGAGCCCGATATCGTTGGCCGGAGTGCGCTCTACTCGCCGTCGACCGGGATCGTCGACAGCCATGCGCTTATGATTGCGCTTGAGGGCGAACTGACGACGCACGGCGGCATGGTCGTGCTGGGTTCGACGGTCGAAAGTGGCACGGTGCGTGACGACGCGATTGCTCTCGACATTGGCGGTGACGAACCGATGGCGATCGAGGCGCGCACGGTCGTCAATGCAGCGGGCCTCCGCGCGCAGGAGCTGGCGCGCGCAATTATGGGGGTGCCTTCTTCGGCAATCCCGGCGACCTATTACGCGATTGGCCATTATTATCGGATGAGCGGGCGTGCGCCGTTTCACCATCTGATCTATCCCGTACCCGAAGATGGTGGCCTTGGCATCCATCTGACGCTCGACATGGGTGGTCAGGCGAAGTTCGGGCCCGATGTGCGCTGGATCGACACAATTGACTACCGGTTTGATGACAGTCGACGGGATGAATTTGCAGCATCGATCCGACGTTACTTTCCGGGGCTTGAGTTCGACCGCCTCAGCCCCGACTACACCGGCATCCGGCCAAAGTTGGTCGGTCCAGGAATGCCGCCCGCCGATTTCAGGATCGACGACGCGAGTGTGCATGGCGTCGCCGGTCTCATCAATCTCTTCGGCATCGAATCGCCTGGTCTGACTTCTTCACTTGCGATTGCCGAACATGTCGAAGCGTTAGTCAGGCGTTATAGTTGAGCATAAGCCCGGGCCTGTCCCACGGCACGGCGACAAGCTGCCCTTTCGCGGCGAGCGTGACATAGGCGGTCCTCATATCCGCGCCGCCGAATGCGATGTTGGTCGGTGCGGGATCGGGCATCGGCACATGATCGACCTCCACGCCGTCCGGTGAAATGACGGTGATACCGCCGCGGGCCAGCGCGGCGAGGCACAGGTTGCCGTTGGCTTCGACCGCCATCGAGTCATAGAGTTCGAACCCCGGCGCACCATAGAGCAACGCCGTGGGGTTGAGCAGACCCGGCGGAACGTCGACGACACCCGGCTGCGTGACCGGATATTGCCAGACGCGCCCCGCCATTGTTTCGGCGACATAGAGCGTGCCGCCATCAGGCGAGAGCGCGATTCCATTGGGGTGACTGCGTGGATAGACGCGTTCGGCAATGAAGCTGCCGTCGATATGCGCGTAATAGACGGCACCGACATCCTCGCTGCGTGCATAACGTTTGCCATTGTCGGTGAACCAGAAACCGCCATGCGCATCGAACACGAGGTCGTTGGGGCCCTTCAATGGCTCGCCGTCACAATGGGTGTAGAGCGTTTCGACCTCACCGGTTGCCAGGTCGACTCGCTGGATGCTTCCCCCTGCATAGTCATGCGGCGTCAGGCCGGGCAGAAGCATGCCGTCGATCTCATGCCATTCAAATCCGCCATTGTTGCAGACGTAAACCTTTCCATCGGGGCCGATCGCCGCGCCGTTCGGACCCGCGCCGACATTAGCCACCACGTCGACCTGTCCGTCCGGATGCACGCGGCTGAGCGTTCCCCTTGCGATCTCTACGATCAAAATCGTCCCGTCCGACATTGCAATCGGCCCCTCGGGAAATTTAAGGCCGGTCGCAATTACCCTGATGTCCGCCATAACATCTCTCCATTTGCTAGCGCGAATGGACTTGCCTGTGCGCGTCCCGCGCGCCACCCCCTGAAAGATAGGTGATGTTAGGCGGTCGAAGAAATTACCTGCAACATGTTGCGATCGGAGATGCATCCATGACGGGGCTATTGGCAGACAAAGTTGTTATCGTAACCGGCGCGGGCGGGGGTATCGGTCGTGCTTCGGCCGAACTGTTTGCCCGCGAAGGCGCCCGCGTCGTCGCAACCGGCCGTACCACCGCGTCGGTCGATGCAGTCGCAGCCGAAATCGAACGTGCGGGCGGCACGTGCCTACCGTTAACGGTCGATGTTGCAAGCAGCGCCGCATGTGCGGCGATGGTCAATGCGACAATCGAGGCGTTCGGACGGCTCGACGGGGCGTTCAACAATGCGGGGATCGACGGTCCGCTCGTGCCTGCCGCAGACTATCCCGAAGACGCGTTTGACGAGGTGATAGCCATTAACCTTAAAGGCGTTTGGAACTGCATGCGCTTCCAGATTCCCGCAATGCTTGCCACTGGCGGTGGAAGCATCGTCAACAACGCCTCTGGTCTCAGCGAAGTCGGACAATTCGGTATGGTGGGCTATTGCGCGTCCAAATCGGGTGTTCTGGGTCTCACGCGGGCGGCGGCACTCGATTACGGTGCAAAAGGCATTCGGGTCAATGCGCTGTCGCCAGGCGTCATCGAGACGCCCATGATGATCAATCAAATGACCGCTTATCCCGAATTGCGCGACATGCTGATGGCGCGGCACCCGGCGGGTAGGCTCGGCCCACCCGAAGAAATCGCGCAGGCCGCAGCGTGGATGTTGTCGGACCACTCAACATTCATGCTGGGCACCAATGTGTCAGTCGATGGCGGGTTTGTCGCCCTCTGACGCGACTAGGTCGCGGCGATAACGGCGACGAGTGCGAGCCCGACACCTGTGATATAAGTTCCCATGCCGCCAACGAAACGCATGAGACTGAAACGTCCCATATCAGCCCCAATGATCAAAGCAAGAGCGTGGACGTAACGCGCGGCCGTGATACCAATGACCAGCAATTGGGTAATAGTCGAACTTGGGGTGGTCGAAAGATAGAGTGCAAAGGCGATTGCTACAGGAGCGTATTCTGCGGCATTGCCATGCGCACGGATGAGGCGGAACAGCCGCGTTTTTTCATCAGCGGGGATGCCACCGAGCTTGCCCGTTATGCCGCGTTCGGTCGACACGGCAAAGCCCAGTCCAAATAACAATAGTGCGAGCAGGCCCGCACATAGCAGTTCAACATTCATCCCCTTGCTCCCTTAGTCTGCCGTGCAGGGTAGCGGGCGCGCAATCTTTGAAACCTAACTTTTGAGAGGTGATGGCGGAGGCAACGCGGCGCATTCGTCGTAGCGATGGAGTTACCCAGCATGAACTTACCACAGCTATTCGCGCCGGTTGCATTGGGCGCACACACGCTTGCCAACCGCATCGTGATGGCGCCGATGACGCGCCTTCGCGCCATCGATGCGATGCCGAATGCGGCAATGGCCGATTATTATGCACAGCGCGCAAGCGCCGGCCTGATCGTGACCGAATGCACTATGGTGTCCGACACGAGCGCAGCCTATATCAATGCGCCGGGGATATACGGTGATCAGTTCATCGATCCCTGGCACGTCGTCACCGACGCCGTGCACCAAGCCGGTGGCCGCATCTACCTGCAACTTTGGCATTCGGGACGCGTCGCCCATAATTCGATGATGCCGGGCAGCATGCCGCCAATGGCACCAAGTGCGATTGCCGGTGTTGGCGATCTACATACCTTCACGGGCAAGCATCCAATGTCCGTGCCCCGGGCCATGACAAGCGACGAGATTCGCGGGCTGACCAAGGCGTTTGGCAAGGCTGCCGATCGCGCGCGCAGGGCAGGGTTTGACGGTGTTGAGCTCCACGGGGCCTATGGATATCTGATCGACCAGTTCCTGCGCGATGGCAGCAACGCGCGCGACGATGACTATGGCGGTTCGGTCGAGAATCGCATCCGATTTCTCCTCGGCATCATTGGCGCCGTGCAGCAAAGCATGGGCGTAAATGTGGGCGTCAAGTTGTCACCCGTAAGCCGTGCCCACGGCATGTCGGATACTGACCCCGAAGTGACGTTCGCCGCGCTGCTCGACCGCTTGAATGAAGCTGATCTGGCGTACGTGCATATGATGGAGCCCTTGCCTGAGGACCTCACGCCAGCGCCGGCAATCGCGAAGACACGGCTGTTTGCACGCCAACATTATCGCGGCACTCTGATAACAAATGGAGGGTTCGACGCCGCCGCGGCCGAGGCTGCCATCGCGGCCGGTGAGGCCGATCTCGTCTCGTTCGGACAGGCCTTTATCGCCAATCCAGATCTCCCCTATCGTATGGCGTTAGGGGCACCTCTCGCCGTGCCCGACTTTGAGCGCGTCTATGGCATGCCGGGGCAACCAATTGAGAAGGGTTACAGTGACTATCCGGCGTTTGCTCGGCAATGACCGACGGCGAAAAAATTACCGCCCTCTGGGAGCGCGCGCAAATTGAGGAGGTGATGCTCGACTTTGGCCGCGCACTCGATCGCGGCGATTGGCCGCTGTATCGCGCCTACTTCGCAGAGCGCATCCGGGTGGATTTCGAGCGGCTGACGGGTTTCCCCGAAATCGAAGTCGATGCAGACGAGTGGACGCGTTTTGCACAGCTTGCGCTGGAGCCTGTGCGGCGACACCATCAATATTCGAACTTCTCGGCGCAAATCGATGGCGATCATGCCGTCGCGATGGTCTATATGGTCGCGCGCCATTTTCGTATGACCGATCGCGGCTCCGCAGAGAACGCCCAATATGGTTGGTATGAGAACAGCTTCGCCCGGCGAAACGGTCGGTGGTGCATCACGCGTCTGTCGCATCAATTCCAATGGGTAACAGGAAACGATGCCTTGTTCGATTTTTCCGAGCCCGAACTCGCGGCTCACATGACATCGCTATTCTGTGACGCGAATATGGTCAGGAAATAAGGCCCAATTGGCGGGCCTTGAATACGGCTTCCGAACGCCGGTTTACGCCAAGCTTGCCGTAAATCTGCTGCAAATACCATTTGACCGTCCCAAGCGTCAGCCCGGCTTCATCGGCGATCTGGCTATTCATCATGCCCGTCGAAATCATCAGCAGGATTTCGGATTCACGATCGCTTAGCGCTTCATATTGCCCGCCAATTTCCTCAAGGTCCACCGTCGCTGCTGGAACGAAGGCTTTTCCGCTCAACGCCTCGACGATCTTACGATGATAGGCAATCAGGTCATTGTCCACACCTGCGCCCGAAAACACCATCTGCTCAATCTGACTTTTGACCGCCGGATTAGCATCGACGAACGAGCGGATGAAGCCGCCTCTGACGCCTTGCTGCAGGGCGAAGCGCAGCGTCCTGTGCGCGGCCTTTGCATCCCCCATCACGATCTGGACATGCGCCAGCAGTGTGGCGAAGCGAATGCCGAAGCGGGCGCATCCATTGTCGCCCAGAAACCGCAGCCAGCGCCGCAGCAAGGCATCAGCGCCGCTCAAATTGTTCTCGACCAGAGCGAACTGTGCTGCGGCGAACGCGCGCGCCGCGGCAGCCGTCGTTTGGCCCTTTGCCGGATAGAAGGACTCGATGTCTGTCGCCAAATTGTTGATAAGAGCTACGCGCCGAACCTCTGCGGCTTCGCCAGCCGCTGCGAGAATGCGGATACGATCGGCGACTAAAAATGCGTTCAAACGATCAAATTCGCGTGTCATGGCGATTTCCTCGCCCTCGTCCAGAACGCGCAACGCAGCCTGCGGCGAGTCGAGCGCCGCCAGGCGGACCTTGGTCTGATATCCGGCTACCAGCTGGTCGACGAGCCCGATCTTGGTCGACAGGGGCAGAAATTCATCGATCAGGGCTGCGGCACGGTCGATGTCGTTGAGCTCATAGACGAGCTCGGCAAGGTGCAGCGCTGGGATGGCCGTCGCCGGATTATTGGCGCCGATCACGTCGAGCGCCGTTGCAAATGCGCCCTCGTAAATCCAACGCGCGCGATCGAGTTGACCGATTTGCGAATAGCCCGCACCGATGATGCAATCGTGCCAAATCGTTCCCCATCGGTTGTCGTTGTTGACAAAGATTTCCCGGGCGCGGCCCGCCGCCGCGATTGACTGGCAATTAAACTGTTCGCGCTGCGCATAAATGAGCGATGTTTGCGAAACGGCGTCGTCATAAAATGAATAGCCGCCGTCCATCGCAAGCCACTGCCGCGCAAGCGCCTCAGCGCGAACCATTTCGTCCTTCAATATGGCAAGCTGCATTTCGCAATAGATTTGCTTGCGCAAGATGCGATCCATATCGACGCCGGAAGCAATCCACTTTGCGGTCCGGTTGGCATTCATCAATGCTGCACGGACATCGCGAAGGATCCGGTTCGCTTCGCTGAATTGCCAAGTGAGCGTGAGCGCATAGACCCGTTCGAGTTGTAGTTCGGGATAATCGAGCAACAGTTCCTGCGGCAACTCCGATGCATGGCGCCGCAACGTGCCGTCACGTCCCGATTGGACCAGATTATGCGCAACGCGGCTCAGCATCTCGGCAGAATCGACCGGACTGCCAGCCTGAAACGCATGCCGCAGCGCCCGCCCGGGATAACCGCGCTCTTCGAACCAGGCGGCGGCCCGGCGGTGCAATTCCGCTTTGCGCTCGGGGTTCGAAATCGCCGACAGTTTCGCGACTGCATCCGAAAATAATTGGTGAAAGCGGAACCATCCTGCCTCGCCCACGCGCGAAATGAACATTTGCAGCGATTCCAGTTCGTCGATCAGTACGCTACTGTCGGTCCGTTCAAGAACCATGTCGCACAGTTCAGCAGAAAACTCTCCAATCACGCCGGCATCGAGCACAAAGTCCATCGTTCCAGGCGGCAAGTGGTTGATGACTTCATCGCGCAGAAACGCCTCGACGCCGATGTCGGCGCCGGGAAGCAGTGGCGACAATGACGGCCGCTTGCTCTCGGTAAAGGAAAGCGCGGCCAGTTTCAGGCCGACGACCCACCCTTCGGTATGTGCATAGACTTGATCGACAACATCGTCATCGATTGCATGCGTCGCCCCCAACGCTAGCAGCCGACAACTTTCGTCGCGATCGAATTTCAGATCCTGCGGGCCTATCTCAAGGAGTTCCCCAAGCACGCGCAGGCGTGCTAGGCGAATCGCAGGTTGTACCCTCGTACTCAGCACGAGGTGGAGGCGCTGGCTGCCCGAATTGGCCAGCGCACTAATCAGGCCAAGCACATCGGGACTGCTGACCGCATGCAAATCGTCGATGATCAGCGCCACGTGTCGGTCGGTTCCCTCGATCGCGTTGACGATTGCGGTTGCGGTTGCGCGCAGATCGATATCAAGTTTGAAATCGATCGAAGCACGCAATGCGCCGCGCAGACTTGGAACGCCATGGTCGATCGCTGAAATCAGGTGATTGGCGAATAGGATTGGGTCGTCATCGGACTCATCGACCGTCAGCCACGCGGCCCGCGCGACGGCGGGATCTATGCCGAGATACCATTCGCACAGCGCCGTCGACTTGCCGTATCCGGCCGGTGCGGCGACGATTGTCAGCGCAGTGTCGAGGGCACCGGCAAGTTTGGCTGTCAATTCCTCGCGCTCGATCAGCTCGACCGCGCGGAGCCGCGGTGGACCGAGCTTTGTGGCAAGGATGAGTCCCGACAGGCCGGCCTGTACCTGCGATTTTGGGAGAGGCGCGCTGCCGCGCGCTGATTTAGGCAAACTGGCCAAGATCTAGACCACCGACTGAAACGTCGATTGAGGGCGGCCGGATGCTTTTGACGAATGCAGCGTAGTCGACTGCTGCATCGCCCACCCGGATGTAAAGCGGCAACGACAATGATTGTGCAAGCGCTGAACAATGGTCAGCATCGGCAACTTCGCCGGAAGCATCGAGAATGTCGCACCAGGCGATGGCTAGCGCATCGTTAAAGCGAGCTGCGTAGTGATAAGCCAGAACCTCGATACGCGAATCGACCTGGGCTTGGGGCGGCACCACGGCGGGCATGATGTGGCCTGGCGAGACAAGATCGGCGGTGCTACAATCCACAGCAGCCAGAGTGCGAAGAGTGAGTGCGCGTTCGCCAGCAGAAATCCCGGTTTCGGTGCAGGCTTTCGCCTCGACGCTCGCCATATATCGGGGCGCATTGGCGCGCTGGCGGGCATCATTCATCGGGGAAAGACCAAGGGCGAACGCACGGTCTGCGGTCAGTGCGGCCCCGATGACGCCACGCCCATGCTGCGCCATCATGTTGACATCGTCGGCAGAGATCGATTCAGCCGCTTGAAACAAGATGCCGCGTCCACGGCCGTTCAGCGCCGACCGATCGACGAGCACCGACAAGGCGCCACGCGGCGCGCCACGCGACAAGCCGTTCATTGTCCATCTCCCATTGCAGCGCAACGTCGCACGCTGCGCCTTATATTGTCGCGGGAGGCTAAGCGCTGCGATGTGGAATTGCCACCTAACTTTTGGTTGGCCACAATTTCGCATCGGACCAACCAAAGGTTAGGTGCTGCATAGCGTCATTTAAGACTTCTGGGCCGGATGAAATTGGGTACGGACATTACGGCTCTACGCCAAGATATCGGGGCGGCGCTTTTTGCCGCCCTGCGCGGCAGCCATGTCGTCGAACCCGTGATAAAGCGTTACCCCGCCCTCACGATCGACGATGCCTATTCGATTTCGCTGCATGCGTTGGCCCTGCGCACGGCTGATGGCGAGAGGGTAGTGGGCAAGAAAATCGGAGTCACGTCCAAGGCGGTTCAGGACATGCTGGGTGTGCATCAACCCGATTTTGGATTCCTGACTGACCGCATGTGGATCGAAGGCGATATCGACATTGCAGCATGCGGCCTCATCCAGCCGCGGGCCGAGGCCGAGATTGCGTTCTTCCTGAACGACAGTCTGAATGGTCCGAGAATAACGGCGGAAGATGTGATCGCCGCGACCGCGCACATCGCGCCCTGTTTCGAAATCGTCGACAGCCGGATCCGCAACTGGGAAATCGGCATCGTCGATACGGTGGCGGACAATGCCTCGTGCGGGGTGTTCGTCATTGGCGACGCCCGTGCCGATCCGCGCAGCTACGATCTGCCCGACCTACGGGTAACGGTGACCAAGAACGGCGCGCCGCTGTCCGAAGGCTACGGCTCGGCAGTGCAAGGTTCCCCTGCCGAGGCCGTCGCTTGGCTCGCAAATACGCTCGGTGCCTACGGCGTCACGCTCGAAGCAGGCGACGTCATCCTGTCGGGCTCGCTCGTACCATTGGCGCCGGCAGAGCGGGGCGATGTCTTTGAAATGACGCTGCACGGCATCGGCGGCTGTGTCGCGCGCTTTGTTTAAGGGGTGGCCATGCTACGGGTGAAGGCAGCAATTATCGGCTCGGGCAACATCGGCACCGACCTCATGATGAAAATGATCAAATATCCCCAGAATATGGAATTGGTCGCGATTGTCGGTATCGATCCGGCGAGCGAAGGTCTGGCGATGGCCAGGTCACACGGCATTGCAACGACCCATGAAGGCATCGACGGTTTGAAGCGACTGCCTTGCTATGCCGACCTTGGGATCGCGTTCGATGCCACCTCGGCCTATGCGCATAAAATCCATGACGCGGCATTGCGCGCGGACGGCATCCAGGTGGTCGATCTGACGCCAGCGGCGATCGGTCCTTTCACCGTGCCGCCAGTTAACATGAACGCGCACCTATCCGAACCCAATGTCAACATGGTGACGTGCGGCGGTCAGGCGACGATTCCGATGGTCGCGGCGGTGAGCCAGGTTGCCCGCGTTCATTATGCCGAAATTGTTGCGTCGGTTTCGTCGCGCTCGGCGGGTCCGGGCACGCGCGCCAATATCGACGAATTTACCCAGACGACAGCGCGCGCAATCGAAGTCGTCGGCGGCGCGGCCAAGGGCAAAGCGATCATCATCCTCAATCCCGCCGAGCCGCCGATGATCATGCGCGATACGGTTTTCACCTTGTCCGACGACGTCGGCGAAGATGTGATCCGTACGTCTGTCGAGGCGATGGTTGCACGCGTTCAGACCTATGTTCCCGGTTATCGGTTAAAGCAGGACGTGCAGTTCGAACGCTATGGCGATAACAACCGCCTGCGGATTCCCGGTCTAGGCGAATTCAAGGGCATCAGGACCAGCATCTTCCTCGAGGTCGAAGGCGCAGGAGATTATTTGCCGAGCTATTCGGGCAATCTCG
>VFQM010003144.1_pt1 | contig 11019 bp, 8 predicted proteins | sample 3512391 | NCBI WGS metagenome assembly VFQM01 (sample SAMN10412369, study PRJNA504923) | tailings metagenome | isolation source: Replicate 1 from Balatoc abandoned mine | place: Philippines
CCCCTCGATCCGCTCTACCCGATCGTTTATCTCGACTGCATCCACGTCAAGGTGCGGGAAGGCGCCGTGCGCGTGAAAGCTGTCTATCTGGCCATCGGCGTCACCATGGCGGGCGAGAAGGAGGTGCTCGGCCTGTGGCTAGCGCAGACCGAAGGCGCCAAGTTCTGGCTGCAGGTGGTGACCGAACTCAGGAACCGGGGCGTGCAGGATATCTTCATTGCCTGCGTCGATGGACTGAAGGGTTTTCCGGAAGCCATCGAGGCCGTATTCCCAAAGGCGGCCGTGCAACTCTGCGTGGTGCACATGGTGCGGCACAGCCTGAACTACGTTTCCTGGAAGCGCAGGCCAGAGGTGGCGGCCGATCTGAAGCGTATCTATCAGTCAGCAACTGCTGAGGAAGCGGAGCAGCGGCTCGGGGAATTCGAAGCAAAGTGGGATGAGGAATATCTCCCGATCGGCCAGTCCTGGCGCAGGAACTGGGCACGGCTGATTCCGTTCTTCGATTACCCGCCGGAGATCAGGAAGGTCATTTATACGACCAATGCGATCGAGTCGGTGAACATGAGTCTGCGCAAACTGACCAAGAACCGGGGCTCGTTCCCGAGCGATGAGGCGCTGATGAAACTCTTCTATCTGGCCCTACGCAACATCAGCCAGAAATGGACGATGCCGATTCGGGATTGGAAAGCCGCGCTGACTCGATTTACTATCCAGTTCGAGGAACGGATTCCTCAGATGTGATTTGAAACCCCGTTTACACAAAAATTCGCACACGCCCTTTCCTCGCCGATTTGGGGCACGAACCCGGATCTCAAAGCTTCTCTACGGCATTCCTCGACGAATGTGTTCAGGATGTAATGGGGATGGCTGCCTGATATTTGCTAACTCCATCATCACCGAATAGTCACACCTTATGTCAATCAGCACCACCATCAAATCCATCCAGGACATCATGCGCAAGGATGTCGGCGTCGATGGCGACGCGCAGCGCATTGGCCAGCTCGTCTGGATGTTCTTCCTCAAGATCTACGACGACAAGGAAACCGAGTACGAGCTGCTCGACGACAACTACCACTCGCCGATCCCCGCCCACCTGCGCTGGCGCAACTGGGCGGCAGACGCAGAAGGCCTGACCGGCGACGACCTGCTGGAGTTCGTCAACAACAAGCTCTTCCCCACCCTCAAGAACCTGCAGCCCAAGGGCGACGACAAGCGCGGCTTCGTCATCCGCAGCGTCTTCGAGGACGCCTACAACTACATGAAGTCCGGCCACCTGATGCGTCAGGTGATCAACAAGATCGTCGAAGGCGTCGACTTCAACAAGGCACAGGACCGCCACCTCTTCGGCGACCTCTACGAACAGATCCTGCGCGACCTGCAGAACGCCGGCAACGCCGGGGAGTACTACACCCCGCGCCCGGTCACCCAGTTCATGGTCGATATGGTCGCCCCGCAGCTCGGCGAGAAGATTCTCGACCCCGCCTGTGGCACCGGCGGCTTCCTCACCTGCGCCATCGAAACCGTGCGCAAGCAGCATGTAAAGACCGTCGAGCACGAACAGCTCCTGCAGCAATGCATCTACGGGGTGGAGAAGAAGCCGCTGCCCCACCTGCTCTGCACCACCAACATGATCCTGCACGGGCTGGACGTGCCCACCAACGTGCGGCACGACAACACCCTCGCCCGCCCGCTGCGCGACTATGGCCCCAAGGACCGCGTCGATGTCATCCTCACCAACCCGCCCTTTGGCGGCATGGAAGAAGACGGCATCGAAAACAACTTCCCGGCCAGCTTCCGCACCCGCGAAACTGCCGATCTGTTCCTCGTCCTAATCATGCACCTGCTCAAGGACGGTGGCCGCGCCGCCGTGGTGCTGCCGGACGGCACACTGTTCGGCGAAGGCATCAAGACCCGCATCAAGGAACAGCTGCTCGAAACCTGCAACCTGCACACCGTCGTGCGTCTGCCCAACGGCGTCTTCAACCCCTACACCGGCATCAAGACCAACCTGCTGTTTTTCACCAAGGGCACGCCCACGCAGGACGTCTGGTTCTACGAACACCCCTACCCGGCGGGCTACAAGAGCTACTCCAAGACCAAGCCGATGCGCATCGAGGAGTTCGCCGCCGAGAAGGCCTGGTGGAACGATCGCGTCGAGAACGAATTCGCGTGGAAGGTCAGCGCCGACGACATCAAGGCCCGCAACTACAACCTCGACATCAAGAACCCGCACAGCCCGGATCAGGAAAGCCACGATCCGGATGAACTGCTCGCCGACTACGCCCAACTGCAGGCGCGCATCGCCGAGACAAGGGACGAACTCAAGGCCGTGCTCGCCGCAGCGCTGGAGGGCAAGGCGTGAGCGTCGTGTTGAGCGAGCATTTGCCGCTGCTGGCTTCGGCACCGGAGGGCATCCAGAAATTGCGCGGCCTGATTCTCGAACTGGCGGTGCGCGGCAAGCTGGTGCCGCAAGACCCCGGCGATGAACCGGCAAGCGAACTGCTCAAGCGGATTGCAACGGAACGTGCGAGGTTAGAAGCGGAAGGGATTTGCAAGAAGTCGAAGCCACTGCCGCCGGCGAGCGAGGATGTGCAGTCTTTTTCGGTGCCGGATGGTTGGAAATGGGTACGCCTTTCTACTATCGGAAATATTTTTAACGGCAATAGCATCAATGCCGACGAGAAACACGCAAAGTTTCGACGCAGCGATGGATTGCCCTACATTGCCACTAAAGATGTCGGCTACGGTTTAACGCCGCTGGACTACGACAACGGTATCCGGATTCCAGAGTCCGAGCCAAACTTTAAGATCGCGCATGAGGGCGCAGTTTTTGTCTGTGCTGAAGGGGGAAGCGCTGGGAAAAAATGCGGGCTTTCAGACCGCAACGTGTTTTTCGGTAATAAGCTGTTCGCCAATGAACCGTTAGCTGGAATCCCATCACGCTTCGTTCTTTACATCTACCTCGCCCCATTTTTTCGTGAGAAGTTTTCTTCGGTAATGACGGGAATCATAGGTGGCGTATCAATTGCAAAGTTTGTCGAAATAGCTATTCCACTGCCACCTCTCGCCGAACAACACCGCATCGTCGCCAAAGTCGATGAACTGATGGCCCTCTGCGACCGGCTGGAAGCAGAGCAGACCGACGCCGAAGCGGCACACGCCAAGCTCGTCGAAACCCTGCTCGGCACGCTCACCCAAAGCACCAACGCCGCCGATCTCGCCGCCAACTGGCAACGCCTCGCCGAACACTTCGACACCCTCTTCACCACCGAATCCAGCCTCGACGCCCTCAAGCAGACCATCCTGAAACTGGCCGTGATGGGCAAACTGGTCCCACAAGATCCGAACGACGAACCGGCGAGCGAACTGCTTAAGCGGATTGCCGATGAAAGAGCTCAACAGGACAAAAGGTTAAAGCAGGTGATACCGGCCAACGATGTGTCGCCGAATGAAAATGTACCCATAGGATGGGAATTGGTTCGACTCGAAGAAATCATTCGGGTCTCATCTGGTGATGGGCTAACTGCCGAAGGGATGGCAAAAAATGGAACGATTCCGGTGTTTGGTGGAAATGGAATTAACGGATATCACGACAAAGCAAACACTGAAAAAGCTACTCTCGTGATCGGTCGTGTTGGCTTTTATTGCGGGTCAATCCATCTCACGCCATCGAAAGCATGGATTACTGACAATGCACTCAGGGTAACATTTTCAGAAGAAAACTTGCATATTGGATATTTGTACTGGCTACTTAAGACAACAAAGCTGAATGCAAACGATAGCGCCACAGCACAGCCATTGGTATCAGGAAAAAAAATTTATCCGATACTCGTTGGCGTTCCTCCCCTCGCCGAACAACACCGCATCGTCGCCAAAGTCGATGAGCTGATGGCCCTCTGCGACCGGCTCAAGGCCGACCTCGTCGAATCGCGCTGCCGTCAGGAGCGGCTGGCTGCCACCCTGATCGAATCCGCACTCGAAGCCGCCTGAGGAACCCGCCATGGCTATCCGCACTGCTCTCTGGAAGGTCGCCGCACAACCGCAAGCCCTGGTCGAGGCACAGTTACCAAGCGAGAAGCTGCTCGAAGACATGATCGTCGCTGCGCCCAAGGTGCTTTCGGACGAATGGATGCTGATCGGCCGACAGGAAGATACCGGCGTCGGGGGCCGCATCGATCTGCTGGCGATTGCCCCCGACGCCTCGCTGGTGCTGATCGAACTCAAGCGCGACCGCACGCCGCGCGATGTCGTCGCGCAGGCGCTGGACTACGCCGGCTGGGTGGAAAAGCTGGAGGCCTCGCACATTGTTTCCATCTATTCCCGCTTCGCGCCGGGTCGCGATCTTGCCGAGGATTTCGAGAGCGCCTTCGGTCAGCCGCTGGAAGAAGACACGCTGAACCAGAGCCACCAGATCGTCATCGTCTCGTCGTCACTCGACCCCAGCACCGAGCGCATCGTTGCCTACCTCGCCGAACGCGAGATCGCGATCAACGTGCTCTGCTTCCAGATCTTCCAGCATGGCCAGGAGCAACTGCTCAGCCGTTCATGGCTGCTCGACCCAGTGCAGGTGCAGACGGTAACGCGCACCGTCGGCCCCAGCGAGCCGTGGAACGGCGAGTTCTACCACTCCTTCGGCCACGGCGCCGAGCGCTCGTGGGACGACGCCGTGAAGTACGGCTTCATCTGCGCCGGCGGCGGCAGCTGGTACAGCAAGACGCTGCAGCTCCTCTCGCCCGGCGACCGCGTCTGGGCCAAGGTCCCCAAGGTAGGCTTCGTCGGCGTGGGCATCGTCACCGGCCCAGTGCAGCGCTACAGCGATTTCATGGTGAATACGCCGGAAGGCGAAAAGCCCTTCGCCGAGTTGCCACTCACCGGCCATTACCACAAGCAACACGCCGACGACGTCGACCGCTGTGAGTACTTCGTCCCCATCCGCTGGCTGCAGACCGTGCCAGTTTCGAAAGCCGTCCAGGAACTGGGCATGTTCGGCAACCAGAATTCGATCTGCAAGCCGACCACGCCGAGGTGGCGAGCGACGGTGGAGCGGCTGAAAGAGCACTTCCCGGGTTATTCCGGGAGTGGCTAAAAGACCGGCGGAGTCATGAGGGCCAGCAATTAGAGCGATGGCAGTAGTTCAGGCCGCTTGACGTGACTGACGACAAAGGGCCAGGTGTTGCCACTCGCCGCCACACACCCGAATGACCGCAACCAGCCGAACCGGAACCGGCAGTCGCAAAAGTGCACCTACCGCAACGAGTCGAGAGACGCAGCCCCCGGCACCTCGAACACCGGCGCGAAACCGCCACCCGGCGTGCGGAAGTTGGTGGTCTGGCCCTGGTAGAGGCGCGCGACGACGAGCTGCACCTGGCCTGCATAGGCGTAGTTGCGCAGGTCGAGCTTGAACTGCTGCGGCGCGCCGGCGACGTTCAGCCGACGCTCGGAGGGCGGCACCAGCGCCTGCGCGATGTAGTCGCCCTGCAGGATTTCCTCGAACACGCGCTTGGTCAGCTTGTCGCCGCGGTAGGCGGCCTTGCTGCCGTAGCCGGCGGCGGGCTTGAAGAACCAGCGCTTGCGTTCGGCCCACAGCGTCTCGGCGTCTTCCGCACGCACCGTGCGCGTCATCGGCACCATGTCGGCGATCAGCCGCCGCACATCGGCCGGCACGCCCAGTTCGGCGAGCCAGCCGGCGTCGCACAGCGCGACGAGGTTGCGCTTGTCGGCGTAGAGCGCGTGCGCGCGCGGGTGCGGCGTGATCACCGCGCCGTCCGCATCCCAGGCGGCGCGCAGCGCGGCGTTCGCCGGATCGTCGAGCGCGAAGTCGGTGAGGCGGTTGTAGACGAGGTCGACCGGCTGCCCGGCGTGCAGCAGGCGGGCGCCGTCCCAGACGAATTCGGACGGATCGGCGATCACCGCGGCGATGCCTGCACTTTCGAACAGGCGGCGGAACAGCTCGAATTCCGGCGCCATGTACTGCTCGGCCGGTTTCTCATCGACGATGGCGATGCGCGCAAGAGGCCGCTCATCAATCTGGCCGCGCACGCGCCGCCACTCCTCGCGGAACATCGCGACGAACTGCGCCTCGACGTCGGGCTGCGGCCGCTTCATCAGTTCGGCGACGGCGTCGCAGCAGGCGCGTTGCGCCGCCGCCAGCCGCGCGTTGAGGAGGCCGCCGCCGGCGTTGGTGTTGATCTCGATCAGCTTCGGTCCGGCATCGCCGACGTGGAAGTCGTAACCGAGGAAGGCGCCGGCCGCCGCCGTGGCATGCCGGGCGGAGGCCGGTGCCCAGTCGAGCACGCGCTCCTGCCAGCCGGGCAACGCGACGATCGCATCGACCACGGCGACCAGCTCGGCCATGTGCTGCAAATGCCGGCGGCCGACGAAGACCACCGAATCCGAGAACAGATGCGGCCGCGTCGCGAAGATCTCGCGGTAGAGGCCATCGCCGCCGAGCGCCGCCTCCAGCGCTGCATGATCGAGCGTGACGCAGGCGCAGTCGCGGTTGAGCACCTCGGCGGCGGACTTGCAGTCGTCGGGCAGCGGCGTCATCAGTTCGTTCATGCCAGGGCTCCGGCTTCGAAGAATTCGACCACCTCGGCCAGCTCGCGCGTCCGCTTCATCGGCGGCAGGCTGCGCCAGACGCGCTTGCCGTAGGGCTTGGTAATGAGGCGCGGGTCGCAGATCATCAGCACGCCGCGGTCGCTCTCGTCGCGGATCAGCCGGCCGGCGCCCTGCTTCACGTTGATGACGGCGCGCGGCAGCTGGTATTCCATGAAGGCGTTGCGACCTTCCTTGTTCATGCGCTCGATGCGCGCCGAGAGCACCGGGTCGTCGGGCGGCGCGAACGGCAGCTTGTCGATGACGACCAGGGAGAGGGCCTCGCCACGCACGTCGACGCCCTCCCAGAAGCTCTGGCTACCAACGAGGATGGCGTTGCCGAGCCGCCGGAAGCGCTCCAGCAGCTCGTTCTTGCTGCCCTCACCCTGCAGCAGCAGCGGGTAGTCCAGCCCCTCGCGCTCGAGGAAATCCTGCAGCAGTTCGTGCATGCGGCGCATCGCCCGGAGCGAGGTGCACAGGAAGAAGGCACGGCCGCCGCTGGCTTTCACCACCGGGAACGCGGTCTTCGCGACGGCCTCGATGAAGCCCGGGCTGTTCGGCTCGGGCAGGCCCTGCGGCGCGTAGAGCACCGCCTGTTTGCCGTAGTCGAAGGGACTGTCCCAGCACGCCGACTCGGCGTCGACCAGGCCCATCTCGGCGCAGTAGTGGCCGAAATCCTTCTGCACGGCGAGCGTCGCCGAGGTGAAGATCCACGCGCGCGGGTGGCCGCTCATCTGCTTGCGGAAGATTTCGCCGATCGCCAGCGGCGTCGCATTGAGCTGCAGCGAATAGGTCGTCGCCTCGCCCCAGCGCACGCTGCCCGGGCCTTCGGCTTCAGCACCCTCGGTGGCCGGCTGCTCGCCGGCACGCCAGCGGCGGAAGCCGGCAAGAAGCTCGAGGCTGCGTTGCCAGCAGCTTTCCAGTCCTTCCGAGCGTTCTGCCTGGGTCTCGACGATGGCCGAAAAATGTTCGAGCGTGTTGATCAGGCCGGCGAGCAGATTGTCGAAGCCCGGGCGGGCCTCCAGCTGCGCCAGCGTGTAGCGCGCCGGATCGACGCCCAGCGTCAGGCGCAGGTCCTTGGCGGCTTTCTCCAGATTGGCGCAGGCCGGCGGCAGGTCGAGGAAGTCGCGTGCCGAGGCCAGCGCCTCGATCTTCGTGTCGCGCGCGAGGTCGGTCACCTGTGCCGTCGACACGCTGTCGCCGAAGAACAGGCTGGCGGTTTCCGGCAGCTGGTGCGCCTCGTCGAAGATCACCGCGTTGCAGGCAGGCAGCAGCTCGGCCATGCCTTCGTCCTTGAGCATCACGTCGGCGAAGAACAGGTGGTGGTTGACGACGACGACGTCGGCCTCCAGTGCCTGCCGCCGTGCGGCGAGTACGAAGCACTCCTTGTGGTTCGGACAATCCTGACCGAGGCAGTTGTCACGCGTCGAAGTGACCATGGACCACACCGGCGAGCTCTCCGGCACGTCGTTGCATTCGCCCTTGTCGCCGCTCTGCGTGGTCTTTGCGAAGCGGACAATGGCGCGTGCGTGGCCGGCATCTTCCTTCGTCAGGAAACGGCCATCGCTCTGCGTGCGATCGAGATGGTAGTGGCAGACGTAGTTGGCGCGTCCCTTGAGCAGCGCGATCTTCACCGGGGCCTTGAGCACATCGCGCACGGTCGGCAGGTCGCGGTTGAAGAGCTGGTCCTGCAGGGTCTTGGTACCGGTGGAGACGATCACCTTGCCGCCGGAGAGCAGCGCCGGCACGAGATAGGCGTAAGTCTTGCCGGTACCGGTGCCGGCCTCGGCAACGAGTACGCGGTTGTCTTTCAGTGCTGCGGCGACACGCTCGGCCATTTCCAGCTGCTGGCTGCGCTGGCGATATCCCGGAATGCCGCTGGCCAGAGGTCCTGCGGGCGAGAAGACATCGGATAGGGAAAGATGCATGCGACAACCGGGCGGGAACAAGGAAACGCGAGGCCGCATCCTACCAGATGGCGACCGTCCGGGCTTGTCGTCAGTCGGCAGCGGGCCCGTACAGGCCTTCCTGTCAGTCCCTGATGATTATCCTGGCGAAGTGCTCGTGATGCTCTTCCTGCTCGGTCACCGGCGCTGCGGAGCCGATCCTGACCGCCCGCATCCGCACCCAGTCGTCGAAGGAGACTTCGACGACTTCCGGCGTGCGTCGTTCGGCCTGACGGCGACGATCCTTCCAGCCAGGAGGCGGCCCGACTTCGGCATCTCGCCTGTCCATGCAGTGGCGGCGTTCAGGCGGCCCCATATCGACCTGCCTGCGCTCTTCCACAGCACGGCGCTCAGGTGCGCCCAGATCGGTGAAACGACGCTCGATCTCGTTGCGCCGCTCACCTTCACCGCGACGCTCACGACCTCTGTACGATGTTCCCTGCTTTTTCATGGCGCGACCACCCTGGAATGTGGTTACAGGATAGGCGCGCGCCCCGAAAATATCGGTGACCTATTTCACGGGAGCGGCAAAAAAAACAGAGGGAAAGGACAGATGTCCGGAATGCTGCAGGAACGGGGCTGGCGGGCAAGCCGGCATGGGTGCCGGCAGCACGCAGCAGGCAAAACTCAAAGCCCGAAAATACCCAGGTAGGCGCCAGCGCCGACGGCACCGAAACCGTAGCGGCGGGATGCTGCCTCGACGGCACGCTGGGCTGCATCGAAGCCGTTCTGGACGGTTGCCTGGCGAGTCTCCAGTTGCTCGACGCGGGTCTCCAGATTGCGGACGGCGCCACCGACACTGCCGGTCTGCGCCAGCTGCCGCGTCACCGTCACTTCTGCTGCGCGACCGACCTCGCCAAGTGCCTGGGTGACGGCCTTGGGATTGGCATTGAACGCGCTTTCCAGCGCCTTTGCATCGACGCTCAGCGAACTGTCCCGTTCGACACGGATTCCAGCCTCGCGCAAGGCCGGAGAAACCTCGGCGCTGAGACGCTGCAACTGGGAAGAGGCGACGACTGCACGGGCGTCATTGCCCGTCGACGACGCGATGCCGGCGGGCCGGGCATTGCCGCCAACGGCCCCCGACGCCTGCGTCAGTGCCGCACGCTGGTCGTTGAAGGCCTGGACGAAGGTTTCTGCCGCCTGGCGGACAGCCGCTGCCGAAGTCTGCTCATCGGTCGCCTGCAAGCGCCGGGCGGCCGACTGGACGCTCGCCGCCGCCGATTGCACACGGCCGAAGGACGAAAGCTGGACACGCGCACTTTCGATCTCGCGCGACGAGGACTCGTTCGACTGACGCAGCGCCGACGAAACGCGATCATTCTGACCGCCGTAGATCGCGGAAAGCCCGTTGGCCGCATAAAGGGCGGCAGAGGCGGAGGAAAAGGCAGATGAGGCGGATGAAATGGCCATGGCAAACCTCTTGAAGTACCCGTCAGTATAGGCCTAGACGACCTGAAATCAAGCCCGTTGACCGGTACGAAGCTTCTCACCACAATCGATGCACCAGCCCCACGGAGACCTTGATGATCGACCAGCCAGTCGCCGACTTCACGCTACCCGCCACCGGCGGCCAGAATTTCTCTCTCTCCGCATGCCGCGGCAAAACCGTGGTTCTCTATTTCTACCCCAAGGACAGCACCCCCGGCTGCACGACCGAAGCGCAGCAATTCCGCGACCTGCACGATGCATTCGCCGGTGCCGGCTGCATCGTCGCCGGCGTTTCGCGCGACTCGCTGCGCTCGCACGAGAACTTCAAGACCAAGCAGGAACTGCCCTTCGCGCTGATTTCGGATACCGGGGAAGCGCTCTGTACGCAGTTTTCGGTGATCAAGCAGAAAAAGCTTTATGGAAAGGAGGTTCGCGGTATCGAGCGCAGCACCTTCGTCATCGACGGCAAGGGTGTGCTGCGCAGGGAATGGCGCGGGGTGAAGGTTCCCGGCCATGCTCAGGAAGTGCTGGACTACGTCAAAACCCTTTAAGCGAGAGATAACGGAGACCCTCATCATGGCGCGCAAACCCGCAGCGAAGGCCAAAACAGAATCCGTCACCACCAAGATCTTCGTCCTCGACACCAACGTGCTGATGCACGACCCGACCAGCCTCTACCGCTTCGAGGAACATGACGTCTATCTGCCGATCATGACGCTCGAAGAGCTCGACAACAACAAGAAGGGCATGTCCGAAATCTCGCGCAATGCCCGCCAGGCCACGCGCACCCTCGACGAGATCGTCTGCAGCTTCGAGAACGGCATCGAGAGCGGCATCCCGCTCGACGGTCCGTCGAAGAAGCTGGCCAGCGGCCGCCTCTTCCTGCAGACCGAGGCGATTTCGGCCGACCTGCCGGCGGCGCTGCCGACCTCGAAGTACGACAACCAGATCCTCGCCGTCGTCATCCATCTGCAGCGCAAGTATCCGCGCCGGCCGGTGATCCTGGTGTCGAAGGACATCAACATGCGCATCAAGGCCCGCGCGCTCG
>VFQM010003145.1_pt1 | contig 11019 bp, 10 predicted proteins | sample 3512391 | NCBI WGS metagenome assembly VFQM01 (sample SAMN10412369, study PRJNA504923) | tailings metagenome | isolation source: Replicate 1 from Balatoc abandoned mine | place: Philippines
ATTAAAAAAATTAACCTTCATTTTATTGAAGGTTAGTATAAGTTATTAAAAATCAATTGTTAATTTTTTTTGAACTTATAGCTTCAAAAACTTCCAAATCAAAATAGGGGAGTGAAGCTATAATATGATCAAAAATATCTGCCATAATGTGTTCGTAATTAATCCATGTTTTGTCTTTTGAAAAGCAATAGATTTCTAAAGGAATACCGTTTTCAGTAGGTTGCAGATGTCTGATCATCAAAGTCATATCTTTATTGATACCAGGATGCGATAGAATATATTGATTAATATACTTTCTGAATAACCCTAGATTCGTAAGATTTCTACCGTTCACAATAACACTTTTGTCCACTCCATTATGAAGATTAAATTTATCGATATCAGACTGACGATGTTCGATGTAGGAGGTAAGATGTTGAATTTTTTTAAATTTTTCTAATTCTTCATTTTCAATAAATCGTACCGAATTTGCTTTAATTAAAATATGACGTTTGATTCTTCTACCATCAGAATTTAACATACCACGCCAGTTTTTAAAACTATCCGATATTAAACTGTAAGTTGGAATAGTAGTAGTAGTTTTATCAAAATTTCGAACTTTTACAGTGGCTAAATTAATTTCGATTACATCTCCATCTGCACCAAATTTTTCCATCGTAATCCAGTCGCCAATGCGAACCATGTCATTTACAGAAACAGAAATACTAGCTACAAATCCTAAAATAGTATCTCTAAATATTAAGATGATAATCGCCGAAATCGAACCAAAAGTGGTTAATAATGTAGTTTTGCTTACATCGAAAAGAATTAGCACGAAAGAAATAATTCCAAACAACCACAAAAACAACATGAAGACTTGAATGTAGCTGTCGATAAGCTTATCGCTAAAACGTGGTTTCTGTTTTAAATAATCACGAAGCGAATTGAAAATACTTCGAGTAATCCAAAGTGATAATATAATGATGTAAATTTTAATTCCTTTTTCAAAAATATATTCCCAATAGGTAAAATTCTTAAGAATTACAGGAACGGTTTTGTAAATGAATAATAAAGGAACTAAATGTGCTAAATATTTAGCAGTTTTGTTTGCCACTAGAAAATCATCAAAAGAAGATTTTGTTTTAGCAGCTACAATTGCCAAGAAAATAATGAAGAGCTTTTTGAAAAGATAGTCTAAAATATAAGCAACAACAATAAGAACAACAATATTGATGGCTAAATTCAAATAAGAAGAAAGTGCATCGCTAAAATCGAAACTTTTAAAAATATCGTATGCCCAATTAAAGATTTTCATTATGGATTTTGCAGGTATTTTTTCTCAATATAAAAGGTTCCAAACGGAAAAATAGAAGCTAAACAAACAATTGCGAATGTTTTACTATCCCATTTTTGCTCATTTTTAATCAGAATTGCAAAAGCAATATACAACATAAAAAGAATTCCGTGAGCCATTCCAATGTTTTTTACATAAATTGGATCATTAGCGATATATTTCATTGGCATTGCAAAAAAATATAAGGCAAGAGTTGAAATTCCTTCTAATAAAGCAATTGAGCGAAAAGATTTTATCATGATAAAGCAGAATAAATTACAAATCCATAAATTATAAAACGGAAGAAACGAAGTAAACCAAACAAGAAGAAATGTTTTCTCGAGTAGTTAATCATTCCGGCAGCCAAACAAGCTATTGCAAAAGGTAAAGGTAATAACGCACCAACAGCAATTAAAAAGCCTCCCCATTTTTGCATATTAATGATATGCTTTGACATTTTACCGTATAAATGTTTATTTATTGATGGAACTGCAGCAATTGCCATTCCCATGAAATAAGCAATTACTCCGCCTAAATAGGACAAAAATGCTAAAATAGCCAAGTAGAGTAGAGGACTTTCGGTATTTTTTGTCCAAGCGATAAAAATGTCAGGTGGAATTAATCCTAGGATACTTTCAGAAGCTAGGAATACTCCAAAAATAAAGAAATCACTGAAATTTTGTGTAATATAAACTATGGCTTCATTAAGATTGATAACCTTATAATTTACATAAAAAAGAATAGCAACAATAATAGCTGTAGGCAAAATTGCGCCTTTAACACCTTGCCAAATAAAGGAATAAAATCCTGTGTATTTGTAGTATTGGTGAAGTAATTTTACTCTTGATTTTTTAGTTCTAGACATCGGGGTTAAAATTTGAACAAAATTAGTGAGATTGAAAGGATAATAACGTTAAGAAAAACAAAAAAATCGGTAAATATTAATTACCGATTTATATATTATGTAAAATAGAATTTTAATTTAATACGCTAAAAATGCTTTATTGTATTCTTTTAAATCTAATAGATTATTTTTCTTATCTAAATCAGTCAATAAAGAAAGGAAATAATTAAAGCTTTCTATATTATTTTCTTCAGAAATATTGGCTTCAACTTGAGCATCTTTACTGTCAACAGGTTCATCATCTGGAATACCAATAAAAAATCCATTATTGTTTTCTAAATGTTCATAAGCTAAACGCAATGCTTTAGTTACAACAGGATTATTTAATTCTAACGTAATTTCTCTAAGTTTTTTTAAATCGGTTACAATTTCAGAAACTTCAAAATTATCTTTAAATAATTCTTTCTGAATCTTTTCGATTAATTTAAGGGCTTGTCTGTTTTCCATGATTCTTGTAATAAGGGACTGCAAACTTAAACTTTCTTATAATTTTACACAAACGTTTTGAGCAGTATTTTAAGAGATTTGAAAATGTTTTGTAATTGAATTATAATATACATTATGTAAAATAGAAAATTTAAACAATTGTTTTAATAACCAGACTAAACTTTGTATCTTCGTTTGTATAATTATACATCTTTATGAAGAACCCTATTGCTGAACGTATCACCGATTTTTTAAAACATTACCCGCCTTTTTCTAGTTTAGAATATGCAAAACTTTTGGAGATTTCTAAATCGTGTCAGGTTTTGTATTTAGAAAAAAATCAGACTTTGTTTAAAATTAATGATTCTACGCATTCCTTTTTTTATGTAGTAGCATCTGGTGCAATTGGTTTATCTGTAACTTCGGATACTGATGATGTATTAATTGATAAATGTGACGAAGGCGATATCTTGGGTTTACGTCCGTTCTTCGCAAAAAACAATTACTTAATGACTGCTAAAGCACGTGAAGAAAGTATTGTTTACGCCATTCCTATTGAAACTTTTAAACCTTATGTAGCAGCAAATCCAGAGGTTTTGAGTTTTTTATTGGAAAGTTTCGCTTCTAATACAAGAAATCCATACGATAAAAATCACAAATGGAAATTAGTTTCTGAAAATGTTATTTATAATGATCAAAATGCTGAAATTCAGTATTATCAACCTATAAAATATACCGAAAATCCAATTACTGCTTCTCCAACTGATATAGTCAAATTTGTTGCTCAAACCATGGCAAGCAGTAAAATTGGCAGCATGATTATTCACGAAAACCGTAAGCCTATAGGAATTGTTACCGATAAAGATTTACGTTCTAAAATTGCAACAGGGCTTTATTCTATTGATGTTACAATTGATAAAATCATGTCATCACCCGTAATTACAGTAGCTGACAATCTTTCTATTGCTGAAGCTCAAATTATGATGTTTAAGCATAATGTTTCTCATTTGTGTGTAACTAAAGACGGAACAAATGACTCGGAAATCACAGGAATTATTACAGAACATGATATTGTAGTTGCGCAAGCGAATAATCCTGGAGTGCTTTTAAAACAATCGAAAAGAGCACAAAAATCATCTGATTTAAAAGAAGTTAGAGAAAAATTTACTGATTTAATTCAACATTCTTTAGATAAAAATGTTCCAATTAATCATATAACTTCGATTGTTGGTGAAATTAACTTAGCGATAACCAAACGTGCCATTGAATTAGCCATTGAAAAAATTGGAACTCCTCCTCCAGCCCAATTTGCTTGGATGAACATGGGAAGTCAAGGTAGAAAAGAACAGCTTTTGCTTACCGATCAAGATAATGCTATTGTATTTGAAGATGTTCCAGAAGATAAATATGATGCAGTAAAAAAATATTTTATTGATTTAGCAGAAAAAGTAACGAAAACATTGAATAAAGTTGGGTACCAGTATTGTCCAGCCGAAATGATGGCGAGTAATCCACTTTGGTGTAAATCGGTAACCGATTGGCAACACCAATTTAAAGGATGGATTACAGCTCCTGGAGAAAAAGGGATTTTAATGTGTACGATTTTCTTTGATTATGATTTTGTTTATGGAAATGAAGATTTGGTAGATGCCATAAGCAATACGATTCACGAAGAAACCAATGGCAATCAGTTATTTTTTGCTTATTTAGGTGCTGATGCTTTAAAAAATCCGCCACCTTTAGGGTTTTTCCGTCAGTTTTTAGTAGAAAACGATGGCGAACATAAAGACACCTTTGATTTAAAAGGAAGAGCTTTAATGCCTTTGATTGATGCGGCTCGAATTTTATCTTTAAGTAAAGGAATTAAGAACGTCTCTAACACTATTTCAAGATATTCCAAACTAGCAGAATTAGAACCACAGAATGCTCCTGTTTATGAAGCTTGTGCCGATGCTTTTGCCGAATTACTAAAGTTCAGAACCGAAGAAGGTTTGAAAAACGAAAATGATGGTAGGTATTTGAATTTAAGTGAGTTATCAAAATTAGATAAAGTAAAACTTAAAAACGATTTCCAACCGATTAACGATATTCAAGAAGTGATTAAAAATCGTTTCCAATTAACTTATTTTACGTAATATGAAGTTCAATTGGTTTAAGAAAATAGTAAAAGATTATCCTAAATTTTGGGAAACGTATTTGTCATATTTTGAGTCAAATCAAACTTCAGACAATCGATATGTTGTATTTGATTGTGAAACTACAGGTTTGGATTACAAATCTGATAGAATTCTTTCTATTGGTGCTGTTGCCATTCAAAACAACCAAATAATTGTGGGTGATTTCATGGAAGTTTTTCTCCAACAAGATATCTTTAAACCCGAATCAGTTCCAATTCATGGGATTTTAAAAGAAGGAAAAGAAGAAAAAATTGTCGAAGCGGAAGCCGTAATTCGTTTTTTGGAATTTATCAAAGATGCAACTTTGGTAGGACATCACGTCGATTTTGACATTGAAATGATAAATCAAGCGTTAGACAGATTAAATGTTGGAACCTTGAAAAATCAGGCAATGGATACCGATGTAATGTATCAAAAGTTGAAATATTTACCATACGAGCAACATACATCATTAGATGAATTGTGTGATATTTACAAAATCAAAAAATCAGACCGACATACCGCAAGTGGTGATGCATTTATTACCGCATTACTTTTCTTAAAATTGAAAAAGAAATTAGAAATTTAAAAAAAACTGCTCCATTTCTGAAGCAGTTTCTTAACCAATAAAACTAAAAAACTAGAGCTTGCCGTTTTTAATTTCTTCCACTATTTCAGGATTCAATAAAGTGGAAATATCTCCAAAATTAGAGAAGTCTCCTTCAGCAATCTTTCTTAAAATTCTTCTCATGATTTTACCAGAACGTGTTTTTGGTAAACCACTTACAAACTGTATTTTATCTAATTTCGCAATCGGACCAATTTGATCAGAAATCAATTGATTAATCTCTTTTGCTAAGTTAACTCTATCACGTCCTTCACCAGTTTCCTTCAAAATAATGAAACCGTAAAGGGCATTTCCTTTGATATCGTGAGGGAAACCTACAATTGCACTTTCTGCAACCGCTGGATGTTCGTTGATAGCATCTTCAATTGGAGCTGTTCCTAAATTATGTCCAGAAACAATGATAACATCATCTACTCTACCCGTAATTCTGTAATACCCAACTTCATCGCGTAAAGCACCATCACCCGTAAAATATTTACCAGGAAATGCAGTGAAATACGTTTCTTTATAACGTTGGTGATCGCCCCAAATGGTTCTCGCCATCGAAGGCCATGGAAATTTAACACATAAAGCACCCGTTACTTGATTTCCTTCAATTTCATTACGTAATTCATCCATTAAAACGGGTTGAATACCAGGTAATGGTAACGAAGCATAAGTTGGTTTTGTAGGTGTAACAAACGGAATTGGTGAAATCATAATCCCTCCAGTTTCGGTTTGCCACCAAGTATCAACTAATGGACAACGCTTTCCTCCTACGTGGTCGTTGTACCAGTGCCAAGCCTCCTCGTTTATCGGCTCACCTACAGAACCAATAACTTTTAAAGAACTTAATGGAAATCTTTGTACATAATCGATACTTTCTTTTGCTAAAGCACGAATAGCGGTTGGTGCTGTATAAAACTGCGTAATATTATGTTTTTCAATCACTTCCCAAAATCTACTGAAATCAGGATAAGATGGAACTCCTTCAAAAATAACCGTAGTTGCTCCATTTAAAAGTGGACCGTATAAAATATAAGAGTGCCCCGTAATCCAACCTATATCAGCTGTACACCAATAAATATCATTCTCTTCGTAATTAAAAACATTTTTGAAAGTGTAAGCCGTATAAACCATATAACCAGCTGTCGAATGAACCATTCCTTTAGGTTTTCCTGTTGAACCAGAAGTATACAAAATAAATAAAGGATCTTCTGCATCCATAATTTCAGCTACATTATTCCCAACAGCAGCATCCATTAAAGGTTGTAACCATAAATCTCTTCCTTCTTTCATGTTAACTTCCGTATTGGTTCTTTTTACAACCAAAACAGTTTCAACACTTGGGCATTTCTCTAAAGCTTCGTCTACAATTCCTTTTAAATCAATAGCTTTATTTCCGCGGTAACTTCCGTCAGAAGTAATTACCATTTTACATTCGCTGTCATTGATACGAGCTGCAACAGCAGAAGATGAAAATCCTGCAAATACAACTGAATGTATCGCTCCAATTCTAGCACAAGCTAAAACAGCTACAGCTAATTCTGGAATCATTGGTAAATAAATACAAACTCTATCTCCTTTTTTGATGCCTTGCTCACGAAGTACGTTTGCTAATTTTGAAACTCTAACATATAATTCGTTGTACGAAATATGTTGTGCTGCTTCGCTAGGATCATTTGGTTCAAAAATAATGGCCGTTTTATCACCACGTTTTGCTAAATGTCTGTCGATACAGTTTTTAGTGATGTTTACTTTTGCATTTAAAAACCATTTGAATTCTGCTTCTTGCATATCAAATTCGAAAACTTTGTCCCATTTTTGATACCAAGTAAAATTCTCATCGGCAATACGATCCCAAAATTTTCTTGGTTCGCGCACCGATTTCTTATACATTTTAAAGTAATTCTCTAAATCTTTAATTTTATAATAACTCATTTTTTAGCTTTATTTTTAATTGATTATGTAAATATAATCAATCCGTTTTAAGAATTTATTATTTTTTTGCTAAATAGATATAGTTAAAATTTCAAAATCAAGCTCAAGTCAAAAAAATCAAATTCAAAATTGAAACAAAAAAACTTAGTGAACTTTGTGCCTTCATTGTGTTCTTAGTGGTTAAAAAATTAGAACATCCTATTTAAAACAACCAATTTTAGCGTGTTCTAAAACTTTTCTAATTTCATCGATAATAGCTTCATCATCAATAGTTGATGGAATTTGAAATTGTTCGCCATCAGCTATGCTACGCATCATTTTTCTAAGAATTTTTCCAGAACGTGTTTTTGGTAGACGATTTACCACAACTACATCGCGCAATGAAGCAACGGCACCGATTTGTTCTCTAACCAAATGCACTACTTCATATTGCAATTGGAAATGTTCTATATCTTCACCGGATTTTGCAACAACTAATGCTAATGGAATTTGACCTTTTAACTCATCATTAATACCGATAACAGCACATTCAGCAACCGAATGATGAGAAGCTACAATTTCTTCCATTTCAGCAGTAGAAAGGCGGTGACCTGCAACGTTGATGACATCATCTACTCGACCTGTGATGTAAATATAATCGTCAGTATCTTTAAATCCGCCATCTCCTGAGAAATAATAGCCTGGGAATTTATTCAAATACCCTGCTTTGAAACGTTCGTTATCTTTCCATAAGTCTAATAAAGTTCCTGGAGGTAAAGGTAATTTGATTATTACATAACCATGTTAACATTACCAACAGCAACGTTGAGGCACATAACCTTCTTCATTTGGACCTAACTCTTGTCCGTTTTCTCCAAAAATTCGGATATCGTAACCTGTAACTGCTTTTCCTGCTGAGCCTGGTTTTATTGGTAAATATTCTACTCCCATCATGTTAGCAATCATCGGCCAACCTGATTCCGTTTGCCACCAATGGTCAATAGCTGGAATTGGAATATGTTCGCGATACCACTCTAATGTAGCAACATCACAACGTTCTCCGGCTAAGAATTGAATTCGTAAACTACTTAAATCATATTGTTTGATGAAATCTCCATTTGGATCTTCTTTTTTAATAGCACGAATGGCTGTTGGAGCCGTAAACATTATGTTTACTTTATGTTCAGCAATAACACGCCAAAATGTACTTGCGTCAGGAGTTCGGATTGGTTTTCCTTCGAATAAAACAGTAGTATTTCTATTAATTAATGGTCCGTAAACGATATAACTATGACCCACAACCCAACCCACATCAGAAGCGGCCCAAAAAACATCACCTTCTTTTGCATCGTAAATGTATTGCATTGAAAATTTAAGTGCAGTTGCATAACCACCTGTATCTCTTACAATTCCTTTAGGTTTTCCAGTGGTTCCAGAAGTGTATAGAATATATAATGGATGTGTCGAATTTACAGGAACACAAGGCGTTTCTTCCGAACCGTAAACTAAAGCATCATAATCGACATCATACTTTTTAAATGGGACTCTTGCTCCTAATTTTCTATTGAAAACCACAACTTTTTCAGGTTTGTGATTGGTTAATTCGATAGCTTCATCTACTAAAGGTTTGTAGGCAATTAATCTATCGATTTCTATTCCAGATGAAGCGGTGATGATGGCTTTTGGTTCGCAATCATCAATACGAATGGCTAATTCATGTGGCGCGAAACCTCCAAAAACTACCGAATGCGTTACTCCTATTCGAGCGCAAGCTAACATTGCGAATGCGGCTTGTGGAATCATAGGCATGTAAATTACAACGGTATCGCCTTTTTCTAATCCAAGTGATAATAAACCGCCAGCTAATTTGGCTACTTCGGTTTTAACTTCGTTAAATGTATACTTTTTAACAGTTTGTGTAACAGGTGAATCGTATATGATAGCTACTTGTTCGCCATAGCCATCTTGAATATGTTTGTCAACGGAAAGATAACAAGCATTTAAATTTCCATCAGCAAACCATAAAGGATAACCATTTTTATCGGTTGATAAAATGTTTGAAGGTAAATTATACCATTCTAATTGATTGGCTTGTTCCTTCCAGAATTCTTCAGAAGAAGTTATACTTTTATTGTATATATCGCAATAATTCATTTGTATTATTCAATTTATGTGATTTATTTTCTTTAGTAAATGTAGAAAATAAAATAATGCCAAATGAATTAATGTTGCTAAATAGGTATATATTTATAAAATTTAACGAGCTAGTTTTATAATCTTAAATGCTCCAAATGCAACAATTACAAAAACTATAGAACCAATTATTAAATCTGGATAATTTGAACTTGTTATATATATAAGAATACCTGCTAAAATGACACCTAAATTTACAATCACATCATTCGAAGTAAAAATCATGCTTGCTTGCATATGTGCTTCTTTACTTTTACTTTTCTGTAAAAGATATAAGCAAAGTCCATTTCCAAGTAATGCAAAAATGGAAACCACAATCATTGTTAGATAATTTGCTTTGGATTCATAATCTAAAAATCTTCGAATAACTTCTATAAAACCCAATACTGCAATTAATAACTGAAAATATCCAGCAAACTTGGCTATGATTTTTTTTCGCAACAAAGTTCCTCCAACAGCAAAAAGAGCAAGAGCGTAAACAAAACTATCTGCAAGCATGTCAAAACTGTCTGCAACAAGTCCCATCGAATTAGAAACAAAACCTGTTAAGATTTCAACGACAAAAAAGAAAAAATTTATTGCTAGAACTTGCCATAATAGTTTTCTTTCTTGTTTTGCATTTTCAATTGGCGTTTCATAATTATCAATAGAAAAACTTTCAATAATTGAAGTATCAAATTTTAACTCTTCAAGCTTTTTAAATATTTTATCTTTTTCATCAGTATGAAAGACAATTAGTTTTCTATTAGGAATATCAAAATCTAATGATTTAATTGTTGTAATGTCTGAAAGTTTCATGCGAATCATTTGCTCTTCAGAAGGACAATCCATTTTGGAAATCTTAAATATTGTTTTATTCATAAAAAAAATTAATTCAACAATTCCTCCACTTTTTCTATCACTTTCTTAATCGAAAAGGGCTTCGTCATATAAGCGTCAGCACCAAGAGCTAAACCTTTTTCAATGTCACTTTCTTTGTTTTTTGCGGATAAGAACATGACTTTGGTATGTTGTAAATTGTCGTCTTTTCTGATTTGTTCTAAAGTGGCAAAACCGTCAACCATTGGCATCATGATATCTAAAATGATAACATCTGGAAAATTGGTTTTTAAAATATCTAAAGCTTCTTGTCCGTCGCGTGCTATGAAAACTTCGTAATTACTTTTTTTGAAAGTATATTCAAGTGTCATTACGATATTTGGTTCGTCGTCTACTATTAAAATCTTCTTCATGGTCTTTTAATTTTCAATATTTTTAACGGGTAAAGTGAATACCATACAAGCGCCTTTGACACTTGGTTCTACCCAAATTTTACCTTTGTGATGTTCTATAATTTGTTTGCAAATTGCCAATCCTAATCCGCTACCAACGGGTTTTTTGAAATTCTGATTGGAAGCTTGATAAAATTTGTCAAATATAACGTCAAAATCGTTAGGATTGATACCTTTTCCGTTGTCTTGCACCGATGTTTCTATAAAATTATCCTTCTTTTTGACTTGAA
>VFQM010003151.1_pt1 | contig 10988 bp, 6 predicted proteins | sample 3512391 | NCBI WGS metagenome assembly VFQM01 (sample SAMN10412369, study PRJNA504923) | tailings metagenome | isolation source: Replicate 1 from Balatoc abandoned mine | place: Philippines
CTGGGCGCCCGCGCTGCCTATGTGCAGGTGTTTGGCAATGATTTTTTCCAGCGGCAAGGCGAGGTGCGGTTTGCCCGCACGCTGGAGCTGCCCGCCAACCGCGGCAAGATTCTGGATCGCAACGGGCTCATCCTGGCGTCTAGCGTGCCCGCCGCCAGCATCTGGGCGATTCCCGAAGACGTGGAGCACGAAAAGCCCGAGGTCAAGGCCAAGCTGCGCCAGCTGGCCAAGCTGATGGAAATGCCTTTTGCCGACCTGATGGCCAAGCTCTCCGACGAAGACAAGACCTTCGTCTGGGTGAAGCGCCAACTGGACTGGGATGTGGGCCAGAAGATTGCGGCACTCGACATCAAGGGCATCTACCAGCGCAAGGAATACAAGCGCCAGTACCCCGAGGGTGAAGCGGCAGCCCATATCGTTGGCTTCACCAATGTGGAAGACAAGGGGCAGGAAGGCATGGAGCTGGCCTTCAACAGCCAGCTGGCTGGCAAGCCTGGCTCACGCCGCGTGATCAAGGACCGCCTGGGCCGCGTGGTCGAGGGCGTGGGCGAGACCATTCCACCGCTCGACGGAAAAGACATGCAGCTGTCCATCGACAGCAAGGTGCAGTTCTTTGCCTACCAAAAACTGCGCGACCAGGTGGCGCTGCACAAGGCCAAGGCGGGCAGCGTGGTGGTGATGGACGCTCACACCGGCGAGCTGCTGGCCCTGGCCAACTACCCCAGCTACGTGCCCGACAAGCGCCAGAACCTGACCGGCGAGCAGCTGCGCAACCGCGCGCTCACCGACGTTTTCGAGCCTGGCTCGACCATGAAGCCCTTCACCATTGGCCTTGCGCTGGAGTCTGGCCGCGTCAAGCCTGAAACCGTGATCGACACCTCGCCAGGGCGCATCAACATCACTGGCTCCACCATTTCCGACACGCACAACTACGGCGCGCTCACCGTTGAAGGCGTGATCCAGAAGTCCAGCAACGTGGGCACTACCAAGCTCGCCATGCAAATGCCCGCCAAGGAGATGTGGGAAACCTTCTCTGCCGCCGGTTTCGGGCAGAAGCCGCAGATCGGCTTTCCCGGCGCGATCAGTGGTCGGCTGCGTCCCTACAAAACCTGGCGCCCCGTCGAGCAGGCCACCATGTCCTACGGCTACGGCCTGTCGGCCAGCCTGTTCCAGATGGCCCGCTCGTACACCGTGTTCGCCAACGGCGGCCGCGTCATCCCTGCCACGCTGCTCAAGACCGATGAGCCCGCTGTGGGCGTTCCCGTTTTTTCTGAGCGCACCGCCGACCAGGTGCGCAAGATGCTGCAGATGGCCGCTGGCCCCGGTGGCACGGGCCAAAAAGCGCAGACCGTGGGTTATTCGGTGGGTGGCAAGTCAGGCACGGCCCGCAAGCAGGTGGGCAAAAGCTACGCCGCCGGCAAATACCGCGCATGGTTCACCGGCTTGGCTCCTGTTGACAAGCCCCGCATCATCGTGGCCGTGATGGTGGATGAGCCCAGCGCAGGGCAGGTCTACGGTGGCCTGGTGGCCGCCCCGGTGTTCAGCGAGGTGGTGCAGCAAACCCTGCGCATGATGAATGTGCAGCCCGACATGGCCGTCAAACCCCAGATCGTGGCCAACCCGGTGGAGGAGTCGCTGTGACAGCCCCCTTGACCACCCTGCACCAGGCGGCTGAAGCCGTGGCGTGGCTGCGTGCCCGCGTCACGGGTACCTTGCAGACGGACAGCCGCAGTGTGCAGCCGGGCGACGGCTTCATCGCCTGGCCTGGCGCTGCCACCGATGGCCGCGCCCATGTGGCAGATGCGCTTCAGCGCGGTGCTGCAGCCTGCTTGGTCGAAGCCCAGGGCGTGCAGGACTTTGTCTTTCCGGCAGCTGCGCCCATCGCCGCGTTCAGTGGGCTCAAGGCCGCCACGGGCGAGATGGCATCCCAATGGTTTCATGACCCGTCCCACGCCCTGCAGGTGCTGGCCGTGACGGGCACCAATGGCAAGACCAGCAGCACCTGGTGGTTGGCAGAAGCCTTGAATCTGCTATCAAAAAATGAGCTGCCTGCGCTTGCTGGTTGTGCGGTAGTGGGTACTTTGGGTGTGGGTGTTCCGCCCTCCCTGCTCACCACTGGCATGACCACGCCCGACCCCGTGCGCCTGCACCGGGCCTTCCGCCAGTTTGCCGACCAAGGCTTGGCCGCCTGCGCGATCGAAGCGTCGTCGATTGGCTTGGCCGAGCACCGCCTGGCGGGCACCCGGATCCGCGTGGGTGTGTTCACCAACTTCACGCAAGACCATCTGGACTACCACGGCTCCATGGCCGACTACTGGCTGGCCAAACGGGCCTTGTTCGACTGGCCCGGGTTGCGCACCGCGGTAGTGAACATCGACGACCCCCACGGCGCGCAGTTGCACGCTGAGCTGCTCCAGCGCAGCGGTGCCGCTGCGTTGGAGGTGTGGAGCGTGTCAGCCACGGGTGAAGCACGGATTGCCGCACGTGACATTGCCGCCGGCACGCAAGGCCTGCAGTGGCTGGTGGTAGAGGGTGCAGAGCAACACCTGCTGCAATCCCGCGTGGTGGGCCATTACAACGTGCTCAACTTGCTGGGCGTGGTGGCCACGCTGCGCAGCCTGGGAGTGCCGCTGGCGGATGCCGTGCACGCCTGCGCACAGCTCAGCCCCGTGCCGGGCCGTATGGAGCAACTGGCGCTGCCCGGCCAGCCCCTGGTGGCCGTGGACTACGCCCACACGCCCGATGCTCTGGAAAAAGCGCTGCAAGCATTGCGCCCCCTGGCGCAGCAGCGCGGTGGGCAACTGTGGTGCGTGTTCGGCTGCGGGGGGGATCGTGATGCCACCAAGCGTCCGCTCATGGGCGCTGCCGCCCAGCACCATGCCGACTGGGTGGTGGCCACCAGCGACAACCCGCGCAGCGAAGACCCTGCCCACATCCTGCACCAGATTCTGCAGGGCACCATTGCCGGCGAAACCGTGCGGGTGGAGCCCGATCGCGCCGCCGCCATCGCCCTGGCATTGAACGAGGCCGACCCTGCGGATGTGGTGCTGATTGCCGGCAAGGGGCACGAGGATTACCAAGAGGTGGCGGGCGTGCGCCGCCCGTTTTCAGACATGGCCCAGGCGCGCGCAGCGCTGCAGGCCCGCGGAGGCAGCACATGGGCATGATGACCCTTCAACAGGCCCTGGGCTTTGTTCGCCAGCGCATCCCCAGCGCCCACCTGGTGGGTGATGGCGCCACGCCCCTGGCCCGTGTGCACACCGACACCCGCACCTTGCAGGCCGGCGACCTGTTTGTCGCGCTCAAGGGCGAGCGGTTTGACGCCAACGCCTTCCTGCCCCAAGCCCAGGCCAGCGGCGCTGCTGCGGCCCTGGCACATGGTGGCGTCGCGGCGGCGGGGCTGCCCGGCATTGAGGTGCCCGACAGCCTGGCTGCGTTTGGCGCCTTGGCTGCAGGGTGGCGCGCCCAGTTTGCTTTGCCGCTGATCGGCGTGACGGGTAGCAACGGCAAGACCACCGTCACGCAGATGATCGCGTCCATCCTGCGGGCCTGGAAGGGCGAGGCTGCCTTTGCCACGCAGGGCAACTTCAACAACGACATCGGCGTGCCGCTGATGCTGCTGCGCCTCACGGCCGCCCACGAGGCCGCCGTGATCGAACTGGGCATGAACCACCCCGGCGAAATCGCCACGCTCGCGGCCATGGCCCGCCCCACGGTGGCCCTGGTCAACAATGCCCAGCGCGAGCACCTGGAGTTCATGCACACCGTGCAGGCGGTGGCGGAAGAAAACGGCTCTGTGCTGACCACCCTGCCAGCCGACGGGGTGGCCGTTTTTCCGGCGCAAGACACCTACACACCGCTGTGGCGCCAGTTGGCGGGTGGGCGCCGCTGCATCACCTTTGGTGAAGGTGGCGATGTGCAGTGCACGCAGGCTCTTTGGCAGCAAGGGGCCTGGAGCGTTGCTATGGCCACCCCGGCGGGTGTTGCGCGCTGCCGTCTGCACATTGCAGGCCGCCATAACGTAGTCAACGCCTTGGCCGCCGCAGCCTGTGCGTTGGCGGCGGGCGCGCCGCTGGATGCGGTGGTGCAAGGGCTGGAAGCATTTGCTCCCGTCAAGGGCCGCTCGCGCGCCCTGCGAATCACCCATGGCGGTCGCGGCATCACGGTGGTGGACGACAGCTACAACGCCAACCCCGATTCGATGCGTGCTGCGATCGACGTGCTTGCCGATCTGCCCGCCCCCCAGTTGCTGGTGATGGGCGACATGGGCGAAGTGGGCAACCAGGGCCCCGCGTTCCATGCAGAAGCCGGTGAGCACGCACGCAGCGCAGGCATTTCGCACGTTTACACGCTGGGCGAGCTATCCGCTCACGCTGCTGCGGCTTGTGGCCCGGCCGCACAACATTTTGAAGACATGGCATCGCTGCAGGCAGCGGTGCGCAAGGTGCTGCCCCAGGTGGGCAGCGTGCTGGTGAAGGGATCCCGGTTCATGAAGATGGAACAGGTGGTGGAGGCGATGGTCGCCACCGCACAAGAACAACAACAGCCCGCCGCAGCAGGTGCGGGGGGCGTGCAGTGATGACTCAGGCAATGAACCAGGTCACGGTGCAGGGAGGATTCGCATGCTACTGATGCTTTCGCAATGGCTGCAGGGGCTCTCGCCCGAGTTCGGCTTTTTCCGGGTCTTCCAGTACCTCACCTTCCGCGCCGTGATGGCGGCGATGACAGCGCTGCTGATCGGGCTGGTGGCGGGCCCGAAGGTGATCCGTGTGCTCACGGCGCTCAAGATCGGCCAGCCCATTCGGGGCTACGGCATGCAGTCGCACCTGTCCAAAAGCGGCACGCCCACCATGGGCGGGGTGCTGATTCTGTTGTCGATCGCGATCTCCACTTTGTTGTGGTTTGACCTGTCGAACCGTTTTGTCTGGATCGTGCTCATCGTCACGCTGGGCTTTGGTGCCATTGGGTGGGTGGATGACTGGCGCAAGGTCGTCAACAAAGACCCCGAAGGCATGCGCTCGCGCGAGAAGTATTTCTGGCAGTCAGTCATTGGGCTCGTGGCGGCCCTGTACCTGGCGTTCAGCATTTCGGAAAGCTCCAATGCCAAGGTGCTTGAGCTGTTCGTGAGCTGGGTGCAGTCGGGCTTCTCGCTGGATTTGCCGCCCAAGGCTGGCTTGCAACTGCCCTTCTTCAAAGAGGTGAGCTACCCACTGGGCGTGCTGGGCTTCGTCATCCTGACCTACCTGGTCATCGTGGGCTCCAGCAATGCCGTCAACCTCACCGACGGGCTCGATGGCCTGGCCATCATGCCGGTGGTGATGGTGGGCTCGGCCCTGGGCGTGTTTGCCTACGTCACCGGCAGCTCGGTGTACTCCAAGTACCTGTTCTTCCCGCACATCCCTGGCTCGGGCGAGTTGTTGATCTTCTGCGCGGCCATGGCCGGGGCCGGGCTGGCCTTTCTGTGGTTCAACGCCCACCCCGCGCAGGTTTTCATGGGTGACGTGGGCGCTTTGGCGCTGGGCGGCGCGCTGGGCACCATCGCCGTCATCGTGCGCCAGGAAATCGTGCTGGCCATCATGGGCGGCATCTTCGTGGTGGAAGCCCTGTCCGTGATGCTGCAGGTGACCTGGTTCAAGTACACGAAAAAGCGCTACGGCGAAGGCCGTCGCCTGCTCAAGATGGCGCCGCTGCACCACCACTTTGAAAAGAGTGGCTGGAAAGAAACGCAAGTGGTCATCCGCTTCTGGATCATCACCATGCTGCTGTGCCTCATCGGCCTGTCCACGTTGAAACTGCGATGAGTACGCTGGATTCCTCTTCTCTGAACCACGGTGCCGAAGTGCCGGGCACTGCTGCGCCCACCGGGCTGGAGGACGCTGCGTTGGAACGCCAAGAAACGCCCGCAGCGAGCGAGCCTGCTGACAGCGCTGGCCTTGCCGGCGAGGCTTTGCAGCACGCGGCAGAGTGCGCCATGGCGGATGCACCTGATGAACAACCTGCAGCGGACCCAGCCGCATCTGACAATCTGCAACCCTGCGCGGGTGAGCCTCCAGCAGAAGGTGCAGAGCCTGTAGCAGAGTCCACGCCCAGCGTGGCGGTGCTTGACAACTACGTGGCGCCTGCTGTTTCTGCGGCCAAGGCCGCTGCCGATTTTGTCGCCCAGATTTTTGCCGAGGTCCGCGCGAGCGATGTGCCCGAGGGCACTGCGGCAACCGTGGTCAATGACCTTCCTGTGGCCGAAGCGCAGCCCGCTGAACTGGAGCCTCAGGGGCGTCCTGGCGAAGGCATGGCCCCCATGCAAGGCCAGAACGTGCTGGTGCTGGGCCTGGGCGCTTCGGGCCTGGCCATGGCCCGCTGGTGCGTGCGCTGCGGCGCCCAGGTCACGGTGGCCGACACGCGCGAAGCGCCCCCGCAACTGGCTTTGCTGCAGCAAGAGCTGCCGCAGGTGCGGTTTGTGGCAGGGCCCTTCGATGCGTCACTGGTCGACGGCAAGGGCCTGCATGCCGTGTACCGCTCTCCTGGCCTGAGCCCGGCCACGTTTGCCCCGGTGTTCCAGGCTGCCCAGGCGATTGGCCTGGTCACGGGCAGTGAGTTGACCTTGTACGCCGCAGCGCTGGCCTACTTGCGCAGCCAGCACGGCTACGCACCGTGCGTGCTGGCCATCACTGGCACCAATGGCAAAACCACGGTCACATCGCTCACCGGGCAACTGGTGGAGCGTGCTGGCAAAACCGTGGCGGTGGCCGGCAACATCGGCCCCACACTGCTCGACACCCTGGCAGGTCATATCGATGCGGACACCTTGCCCCAGGCCTGGGTGCTGGAGTTGTCCAGCTTTCAGCTCGATGGCGTGGCTGGCTTTGAACCTACGGCCGCCACGGTGCTGAACATCACGCAGGACCACCTCGACTGGCATGGCGACATCAACGCCTATGCGGCGGCCAAGGCCCGCATTTTTGGCCAGACGGGCCTCATGGTGCTCAACCGCGAAGACCCCGAGGTGATGCAGATGCTGCCGCCGCCCGTGCGGGTGAAGCTCCAGAAGCCGCAGCAGCGCGAACACGTCACCTTTGGTGCCGACATGCCGCGCCGGCCAGGTGATTTCGGGCTTGAAATCGTCAACGGCATGCCCTGGCTGGTGCGCGCGCTGGAAGCCGACGAAACCCGCAAGCGCAGCCGCAGCGAGGTGGAAGAAGAACTGCACATCCAGCGTCTCATGCCAGCAGATGCCCTGCGCATTCGCGGTCGGCACAACGCCACCAATGCCCTGGCTGCCCTGGCGTTGGCCTCTGCCGCTGGCTGCCCGCTGGCGCCCATGCTCTACGGCCTGCGCGAATACCGCGGCGAGCCGCACCGCGTGGAGCCTGTGGCGTTGGTCAATGGCGTGGAATATTTTGACGACAGCAAGGGCACGAACGTGGGCGCCACAGTGGCCGCGTTGACGGGCCTGGGGGCGGATCGCCGCATCGTCCTCATCCTGGGTGGTGAAGGCAAGGGGCAGGATTTTTCGCCGCTGGCAACGCCCGTGGCGCGGTACGCGCGTGCCGTGGTGCTCATCGGCCGCGATGCCCCGCAGATCCGCAACGCCTTGTCCGACACAGGCGTGGCCCTGATCGACGCGCCCGACCTGCCCCAGGCCGTGGCCCTGGCCACGCAGCGTGCGCACGCGGGCGATGCGGTGCTGATGTCCCCTGCCTGCGCCAGCTTTGACATGTTCAAAGACTACGAACACCGCGCGCATGTGTTCTGCGACACCGTGCGCAGCCTGGCGCAAGACGCAGGCCAAACCCTGGAGGGCGAGTGATGTCCGCATCCGCCGACACATCCCCTGAATCCGGCACAGGCTGGCTGTCACGCCTGGCCGGCTGGTTTGGCAGCCTGACCGGCAAGGCCGGCGATGTGCTGCCCGTGCGCGTGGGCGGCACGGAATACCGCCAGTCCACCACCACGCCTGCCAGCGTGCTGGGCTACGACCAGGCGCTGATGTGGGTGGTGGTGGCATTGCTGGCCTGGGGGCTGGTGATGGTGTATTCGGCCTCGATTGCGTTGCCAGACAATCCGCGCTTTGCCAACTACGCCCCCACCCATTTCCTCACCCGGCACATGATGTACCTGGTGTTTGGCTTTGTGGCGGCGCTGCTGGCTTTTCAGGTGCCCATGAAGGTGTGGGAGCGCCTGGCGCCCTGGCTGTTTGTGGGCGCGTTGCTGTTGCTGGTGGCGGTACTCATCCCAGGTGTGGGCAAGGTGGTGAACGGTGCCCGTCGCTGGCTGTCCATCGGCCCCATTGGCTTTCAGCCTTCCGAGGTGGCCAAGCTGGCCGTGCTGATCTACGCCGCCGATTACATGGTGCGCAAGATGGAAGTGAAGGAGCGCTTCTTCCGCGCCGTGCTACCCATGGGCGCTGCGGTGGGCATCGTGGGTGTACTGCTGCTGGCCGAGCCCGACATGGGCGCCTTCATGGTGGTGGCGGTGATTGCCATGAGCATTCTGTTTCTGGGGGGCGTTAACGCCCGCATGTTCTTTCTGATTGCTGGCGTGCTGGTGGGGGCCTTCGCCTTGATGATTGCCAGTTCCCCCTGGCGGCGTGAGCGCGTGTTTGCGTATCTCGATCCGTTCAGCGAGCAACACGCCTTGGGCAAGGGCTACCAGCTGTCGCACTCGCTGATTGCCATCGGGCGCGGCGAGATTTTTGGCGTGGGGCTGGGCGGCAGTGTGGAAAAGCTGCACTGGCTGCCCGAAGCGCACACCGACTTTTTGCTGGCCGTGATCGGCGAGGAGTTTGGCCTGGTGGGCGTGATCACGCTCATCGTCCTGTTCCTCTGGATGACGCGCCGCATCATGCACATTGGCCGCCAAGCCATTGCCCTGGACCGTGTCTTCTCGGGTCTGGTCGCGCAGGGCGTAGCCATCTGGATCGGCTTTCAGGCCTTCATCAACATGGGCGTGAATCTGGGCGCCTTGCCCACCAAGGGGCTGACCTTGCCGTTGATGAGTTTCGGCGGCTCGGCCATCCTGCTCAACCTGGTGGCCCTGGCCATCGTGATGCGCGTGGACTATGAAAACAAGCTGCTCATGCGCGGAGGCCGCGTATGAGCAGCTTGTTTCATCAAAGCAAGCAACTGCAGCGCGTCAGCGCTGCCGAATGCGAAGCATTCGATGCACGGAGGCCGCTATGAGCCAGAAGACTGCTCTCATCATGGCCGGCGGCACTGGCGGCCACATTTTCCCAGGCCTTGCCGTAGCCGAAGAACTGCGTACGCGTGGCTGGCGAGTGCACTGGCTGGGTGCGCCCGGCAGCATGGAATCGCGCATCGTGCCCCAGCACGGCTTTGCGCTGGAGTTGATCGATTTTTCCGGCGTGCGCGGCAAGGGCCTGGTCACGCTGGCCTTGCTGCCGCTGCGCCTGCTGCGTGCGTTCTGGCAGGCGCTGCAGGTCGTGCGCCGCGTCAAGCCCGATGTGGTGGTGGGCCTGGGCGGCTACATCACCTTCCCGGGCGGGATGATGGGCGTGCTGTGGGGCAAGCCGCTGGTGCTGCACGAGCAAAACTCGGTGGCAGGCATGGCCAACAAAGTGTTGGCCGGAGTGGCCGACCGCGTGTTTACGGCTTTCCCCAAAGTCTTCCAAAAGGCCCAGTGGGTGGGCAACCCGCTACGCGCGGCGTTCACGCGCCAAGCGGCACCGGCAGAGCGTTTTGCGGGCCGCACCGGCCCGCTGCGGCTGCTGGTGGTGGGCGGTAGCCTGGGCGCCCGGGCGCTCAACGAGATCGTGCCCCAGGCCCTGGCGTTGATTCCCGCAGCGCAGCGCCCGGTGGTGACCCACCAAAGCGGCGCCTCGCAAATTGACGCCTTGCGCGCCAACTACGAGGCCGCGGGCGTGCAGGCCGACTGCACGCCGTTCATCGAAGACACGGCCACAGCCTTTGCCGACGCCGACATCATCGTGTGCCGGGCGGGTGCCAGCACCGTGACCGAAATCGCTGCCGTGGGGGCAGCGGCCATCTTTGTGCCGTTCCCCTCGGCGGTGGACGACCACCAGACCACCAACGCGCAGTTTCTCGTGGACGCAGGCGGTGGCTGGCTGGTGCAGCAGCGCGACCTGACCCCCGAAGGGCTGTCGCAGATGCTATTGAAATTAGAGCGCCCGGCGCTTGTAGATATTGCGCTAAAGGCCAAAAACATGCAAAAAATCAACGCCACCCGCGAAGTGGTGACTGCCTGCGAGGAGTTGGCATGAAACACGCCATTCGCCACATCCACTTCGTCGGCCTCGGAGGCGCCGGCATGAGCGGCATCGCTGAGGTGCTGTTCAACCTGGGCTACCGCATTTCGGGCTCGGACCTGGCCGACAGTGCCACGCTGCGCCGCCTGCAGGGCCTGGGCATCAAGACCTGCCTGGGCCACGCCGCGGAGCACATCGATGGTGCCGACGCCGTGGTGACCTCCACCGCCGTCACCGCTGACAACCCCGAGGTGCTGGCGGCACGCGCCAAGAAGATTCCTGTGGTGCCTCGCGCACTCATGCTGGCCGAGCTGATGCGCCTGAAGCAGGGCATTGCCATTGCAGGCACCCACGGCAAGACCACCACCACCAGCCTGGTGACCAGCGTGCTGGCCGAGGCGGGGCTGGACCCGACCTTCGTGATTGGGGGCAAGCTCAACAGCGCGGGCGCCAACGCCAAGCTGGGCAGTGGTGACTACATCGTGGTCGAGGCGGACGAGTCCGACGCGTCGTTCCTGAACCTGCTGCCGGTGATGGCGGTGGTGACCAACATCGACGCCGACCACATGGAAACCTACGGCCACGACTTTGGCCGGCTCAAGGGCGCGTTTGTGGACTTTCTGCACCGCATGCCGTTCTACGGCACCGCAGTGCTGTGCGTGGACAGCCCGGCCGTGCGCGAGATCTTGCCCAACGTGACCTGCCCGGTGACCAGCTACGGCTTCTCGGAAGACGCGCAGGTGCGTGCCGTCAACGTGCGCGCCCAGGC
>VFQM010003153.1_pt1 | contig 10985 bp, 6 predicted proteins | sample 3512391 | NCBI WGS metagenome assembly VFQM01 (sample SAMN10412369, study PRJNA504923) | tailings metagenome | isolation source: Replicate 1 from Balatoc abandoned mine | place: Philippines
GTCGAAGAACTTACGATCGTCGCGCACTGAGGTTAGCGCCTCTGTCAGCGGCTGCTTAATCTCTTCGACTTCAGCACGCTTAACCTCGTCCAGAACCTGCTGAGGCGTAGCGCCATCTCCGAGCTTGTCGATAGCCGTTGCGATCTTAACCCCGCGCTCCTGTGCGGCTTGGTCGATCTGCGGCTGCAAGCGCTGGAGCCCGCGAGTAATCAGGGCGGCGTCAAGCCCGCCGAACATCACGCCGACAGTGCCTGTCAAGACAGCCGACTTTGCATCAGCCTCGCCCTCAAGCGCCTGCAAGGTAAGCTCAAGCCCGAGGTCAGCAGCGCCACCAGCAGCAGCGCCAATGCCGATAGCCCGTGCCCTGTGCCCAGCGGCGGCGGCCAGCGCGATACGACCAGAGGCCGCACGCAGCGCGGCGGCTGGGGCAAGGTAGGCTGACAGCGACGTGGCCTCGCCAGCGAACATAAGGGCTATGCCCGACACCGTGCCCCCGCTCATAATAGCGCGGGTACGCTCCTCGTCTTCTGCGAGGTCGGCCAGCTTGGCGTCAAACTCGGCTTGGCTTTTGCTGTCAGCAAGGTCAACTGCCACGTCGCGTGGGTAGCTGTTAACTTTCTCCCACGGCACTTGCCAGTTAGGGTCAGCAGGGAACTCCGGCTTAGCCATGCCGATAAGGGCACGGATCAGCCGGTTGTCCGTATTGCCAGACACAGCAGCACCGTAGCGCTCAAGGGTGCTGGGCTGAGCCTCTACCCGCAGACGCTGATCAAAGCTGGCCGCTTCCAGCGCGGCAGCTATGCGGGGCCGGTTGACGTCCACAAGGGCCTGCTGCTCCACGGCGCTCAGGGGGCCGCGCAGGGCGGGTGCCTCTGGTGCCTCGGCAACGGGGCTAGGTGGCGCTACAGCAGGCGCAGCGATGGTGCCGGTAGGTCGGCCCGCCGCCGCAGCAAGAACCGCAGCACGGGCCGTCTGACGCACTTGCGGGGCCGGTGCGGGGGAGCTGTCGGGCTGTACGTCAAACTCGGCTAGCCGGTTCATCCAGCCGTTCAGGAACTGCCGCTGATCGGCCCTACGCCCCTGCTTCTGCAAGGCAGCACGGCGGCGCTCAAGCAGGGCGCGTGGGTCGTTGTTCGTCTCGCGGAGCCAAGCGCGGGCTGTGCCGACCCCGTGATGCACGGCTGTGTCGAAAGCCAAGTCCCGCACGTTCTCCGGTAGTCTGTCCGCGCCCAGCGGCTTCCAGTACCGCTCATAGTAAATCCGGCGTGCCTGAGCCTCGGTCAGGTTCCTAACGTCAATGTCCGGGTTAGCACGCTGAGAGATACCGAAGTTGGTTTCGCCACCCCTGTCGGCAGGGTTGTTGACGTAGCCGCCTTCGCGGCGTAGCACCTTGGTTACAAGGGTGTCGAAGTCCATGGGAGTCCTCAAAGTTAGTGGTTGGGTACGTAAGGTTGTGCGGAGCTTTGGCTGCGCAGGCTACCACGGCGCTCCGCTCCTACGCGAGGGGCTGTGCGCTGGTTGCTTCTGCTCCAGTGATCCAGAACAGTGCTGGCTTTAATGCTAACTACGCGAGCCTGCCCCGCGTCTGTAACGCCCAGCAGCAGAATCTCGGGATCGCCGGGCTTGCTGCGAACGTTGAAGATGGGGCGCAGGCTATCGGATTGTAGGCCGTGGCGCTCTGCCTCGACCCGCAAGGCGTTACCGATAGCCCGTGGGGCGTCGTCTGGCCGCGAGAACACTTGGTTGCCTGCCAGCCTAACAACAGCGTCAGTCATCGTGTTGTCTTTGTTAGCCTGCCAGAACAGCCCGCCCGCAAACTCTAGGCCATCTGCCTGCATGCGGCCCACGACTGTCGCTAGGTTAGTGTCAACGTCGCCGATCATGTTGCGCACATCGTTGCGCACCAGCCGCCACATGTCCTCGCGCAGATGAGGGGCTACTTTGTCTTGCCCAATCCAGCTATCGAACATATCGTGGACTGCCTTAAGCCCCACCTGATCTACGCTGTCCTTGGCGGTAGCCAGCGGCGTGTGGTCAGCAAGCGCTATGGCACCGGCTGCTATGATCTGCCCTGCATCAGACCCGGCGCCTCGGCGCAAGCTGTGATACCGGCTAAAGACGTTTGAGTAGTCCCCGAAGTACGCCTTGGCTACGTGCTCTTTGCCGCCTGCGGCTTGTACCATAGGCAGGTACTCCGTCTGGTACAGCACCTCAAGCGCTTGCGGGTCGCCAGCGTTGACCAGCTTAGCCGCCTGCGCCCGGATGCTGGCCTGCCCCTGCTCGTCCGTATGGATGCCGAAGCTGTTGTAGCGAGCAGCAAACAGGCTCTGCACGGCCCCTTCCTCTTGCGGGACGTTGCGCAGGTAGTTCCAGCCTTGCTCGCGCTGGTCTACAGTCAGCCTGACAGTAGCACCAGTCAGGAGCGACCATGCAGCGTCCGTCTGCGCCTGCTGTTCAGCGGCCTGCCTCTCTGCCGGTGTGGCGGCTTGGTCGCGTGCGCGTGCTCCGGCCTCTTCGAGATTGCGCTGGTGGTTGATCTGGTTGCGGTACAGGCTGGCGTACAAGTCGGCGGCAGTGTTGCCTTGGAGCAGCGGCTCACGCGCCCCGGTGATGCGCTGGTAGTCAGCGTTCAGGGAGTTGACGGCGGCTTTGAGCTGTTCATTGATACCTTCCTGATCGTGCAGCGATGGCATGGCCCTGATGGCAGCAAGCCGCTCGACCAGTTCAGTAGGCATGTTGGCCCGCACACGGCTCTCGATCCGGTCGGCGTAGTCCCGCAGGCGCCGGGCGTTGTCAGGGCCGAGGTCGTCGATAACGCCTGCGGACTCCAGCAAGCTGAAAGCGTGCAAGTCGTTCTGGCTGAGCAGGTCAGTGACTACCTTGGTGGTAAGCGTCTGGTGCGTCTCCAGCGGCACACCGGGTACTGGCCGGAATGTCTGCACAAAGTCGATCTGCGCCTCAAGCAAGTCGTTGCTGTCGATAAAGCTACCGTTGCTGTGGTCAGCCTCAAGAATGTCTTGCGGGCCGTAGTTCGGATTGAACCGCTGTCGCGTGAGGCGGTAGCGACTAGCGGCTACGCTCTGGGCGTTGCGCACTTGTTCAGCGTACTGGGCCTGCTGCCACCCGATGTGCTCCTTGGTGTGCTCCCGCAACAGCCTAGGCATCTCCCTGAGGAACGCCTGCTGCACCAACACATCGGTGCCCGTCTCGTTGGCGCTGACTGCGGTGAGGCGGTCTGTCAGCACGCGCTGAAACTCAGGCGGCGAGAGCTTGCGAAGCTCCGGCATATCCTGCTCTAGCTTTAGGGACTCCTGCTGCACGATGCTAAAGCTAGCAAAGGCGCGGGCGCCTTCTACGACAGGCGTAGGGCCGAACAGGTTAGAGTACCACGGCTGCTCTTCAACAACCTGCCTAACGGCCTCGCCTGCTGCAACCCGGTGCATACCGTTAATAAACGCGGCCTGCTTCTGCTCTTCGATCTTAGGCGCAAATGCCTGATCGCCGAAGCGCTGCACAACCTCTAGCACGCGCAACCCTTCGCTAGCGTCTGGAATCGCCATCGCCTGCCCAGAGATGCGGGCCTCACCGCCGCCCCCGCTGGGGCCGCGCACGCCACTTAGCTGCAATGGGCTAAGCTGGGGAACGCCCTCGGCCCCGCCATTGGCAAACGTTACAGTCTGCCCGAGCCCCTCGGTAGGGGCCCCGAGTCTGTTAGTCCGGGTCATTGTTGTAGGTTCCAAGAAGATTGGCGGGGCTCGTTAAACCGGAAGGGCTGCCGAGTCCTGCCTGCTCGGTTGGTCATGTAGTTACCCACGGCTGGGAGCAGCGCCCCAAGGTACCCCGGCCCGGCCTGAGCCGAGAACACGTCTAGGCTGTAGTCAATGTCATCGACGATAGTGTTCATGTCCATCGCACTCAAGCCCTGCCGGATAATCGCCGCCTGCTGCCGCCCTTGGTCAAACGCTAGGGCCCTGTCAACCTGCGATTCTGCCTGCAAGATGCGCGACCGGCGCAGGGCCACGGTGCCAGCTACTGCGTCAACAACGCCGCCGGTCAATCCGCTAGCCGCAGCAGCGGCAGCTTGTGCCCCGGCCTGCTCAGCTAGCTGAATGTCCTGCTCCACGCTGCGCCGCTTTCGCTCGTCGCGCTGGCGGCGGTAATTTACGGCGCTAGCCTCAAAGGCGCTGCCCATGTTTTCAAGGGTGCGGTTATTGTTGATGCTCTGCGTAAAGCGGGCCAAGCTGCCGCGCTTGGCGGCAAGCTCGTTGTTGGCCGCCCGCATTAGGTTGCGGGCATACACGTTGGCGGCGTTAACAGTGTTAGCGGCACGAACCTGAGCCCTCTGCACTTCGCGTGCGCCGAGGCCCATCAGAATGTCAAAGCCGAACTTAGCTACTGCTATGCTCATAGCGGCTCCTTAAAAGCGTCGCACGCGGTTGAAGAATTGCCCAGTCCATTCGAGGGCGGTTAGTGTGAATGGGTACCACTTGCGGGCCTTAAGCTGCAAGCGGAACTGCCGCGTCTCGCGGCCTACTGGCACAGTGTACTGGCCACTGGCTACCGGCTCGATACCCACCACGTTCTCCGGCGCACCAAGAATGCGCCCGTTAAACGTTACTGAGGCTACCTCTGTGTTACGGTGGTGCAGCGACCAGTCAAAGCCCACGCTGTTGCGGAAGGCCACCGTAAACTTAGTAACGGTCAGCCGCCCAGATAGAATAGCCTTACCGTTACCGTCCCGCATGTACGGGTTAGTCGGCTCGACATAGGCGTCGTTAATAGCGCCCACCACTAGTCCCGGCTCTCCGGGGTAGCTAGCAAGTAGCCTCTGCACGTTAGGCAGCAGCGTGCCGGTAAAGCGCCTCTGGCTCTCGGCAGTAAATGCCGCAGCGTACTGGGCCCCCGCAGTAGGCAGCAGAGAGGTGCTACCGGCGTTCACGACTCCCCAGCTACGCTGGCTGTCTAGGTATGGCCGGGTGCTAAGGCCCGTGGTAATCGGGCATAGGTCTGCTACGCAGAACACCTTGTCGCCCGCTACCCGCAGCGTGAATACGATGATGCCGTCTGTTACTACGTTGAAGCCCACCACGATGCCCAGCACGCTGTTAAAGTCCCAGCGGCTCCATGCGTCCATCTTGCGGCCATCGGGCTTGTCAAGATAGGCGAACGTGTACAGGCTGTTGCGGGCACCAGAGGTGCGCAAGAAGACCATGCTAGGCGACCCAGTGCTGACGACCATCTCGGTTACCTGCCCTTGCAGGTAGCTGTCGATCTGGCTTGAGGCTGGGAAGCTCTCGGGGCTGTTCTCGTTCTGCCCCGGCTGAATCTGGAAGAGGCTACTAAACTGCTCACCGCGCTTGGCGTAAAAGATAAAGCCCCCTGCCGCGATAGGCGGGCACTCCGCGCTATTTTCGTAGCTAGCCATAACAGCCATGTTAGCGCTAGCCGGGGCAAGCACAACGCTGCCGCTGATGACGTACTGCCGCCGCCGCCCGAAGATCACTAAGTCTTGGTCGTACAGAGTGCCAGCCACGAGGTCGTCGTCTTCGCTGCCTTGCGGTAGCATTTCAAACGGGTCGCTGGCCGGTAGGGTCAGCACGGTGCTGCGGAAGAAGTTGAGGTAGTCGTCAGTATGGCTGACTGCCAGCACCCCGCCGCTCCCCACTAGTAGGCGGTTCTGGAACGTTGACAGGTACGTCACACGGCGACCGATGAAGAACGGGCGGGGTGCGCTGTCGTTGTCGCCAGCCGCACTGCTGACAAAGGCGGGGTGCGGCCCCGGCGTAATCGTAGCCAGCAGCGCTGCCGAGCTAGCTACAAAGAAGCTGCTGCCTACTACCGTGGCGTAGAAGAACCCGCCCGTGATGCTGTGCTCTACACCGGCACCCTCAACCCAAGTGACCTCGGTGTAGCCAGTGGTGACAGCCTTGTCCTTAGCCACTGCCCGCAGATAAAACGCCTCGCTGGCGTTGCGGCTGCGAACCTTAACTACCTTGCCTACGTGGTGGATAACGCTAACTGAGTCAACGCTGGCCACCTCGTCGGCGACCCCGCGAATAAGATCACCGTTGCCTCCGTCGTCTGCCTCAATAGACCTAACCCCTGCGAAGATTACGTGCGAGCCTTGGCGGGTGGCCGTCAAGCCTGCTGCAACTGCGGCTTGCCGAAGCTGCTCTGCGATGTTGGCTGGCTGAACTGCCTGCGTGCTGGTGCCGATCCACCGCGTGACCTCAGCGTTGTAAGCATTGACTCGGTCATTCACCTGCTTGGTGTAGTCCGTAGCGGAAGCTGGAATATCTGAGGTGTCCAGCACGCCCTGATAGCTGCTGCTCGGCGTGGTGTAGCTAAACGTTGTTCGCGTGTTGTCTGTGCGGGTCACAGTGACCGTGAACGGGCGGCTAAAGGCCCCGCCGCGAACCCAAACCACAGTACGGTCTAGGTTTGTCGGCGTATCCCACAGCGCGGTGCTGGTGCCCGAGATAGGCACCGTGTTAGCGCAGGCGAACAGGTACTTGCCCACGCTAGTGATAGCGCTTACGCCGCCCTGCTCAAGCTGGTCTAGCCCCTCGTCTGTGGTCGGGCGCACCACATTGAGGAACTGCCGGGCCGTCTTGTTGTAAACGATAAAAGCAGGCAGCGGGTTGGCCCCTGCTGGGCGGGCGGCTACTCGGTACAGCACCACGTACTCCGAGCCGCCCGTGTCCCACTCTAGGCTGCGCCAGTTCTGGGTGTCTGCCTGATAGCTAGCAATCTGTGCGGGCAAGCGCCCGACTAGCTCCTGCTCGGCTTGGAAGATGCTGCCGTGGCGGCGGGTCAGACCATTGACCGGGTCGCTGAGCATGTTGACCTGTTCGGCGTGCTGGCCGCTGGCCCGGTCTTGCGGAACCTGCTGGCTAACACCCCGCAGGACGCTTTCGTAACTGTCAGCGACTTTCATGTTAAGGCCCTGTGTAGCGCCGCGCTGCCCGAGTGACTGACTTAATGTACCCTAGGCGCGGGCTGTTGTTGAGGAAGTTGATCTTAAGCTGCCGGGTGTTCTCAGACCGGGCCTCGATGCGGGCCAGTGTAAAGCGCTGGCTAAGCTCTTGTCGGCGGCTGTTGTCCGCGTCTATGTCGCTCTGGAAGCGCAAGACCGTGGCCGCAGCGATGTACTCGTTGAGCACAGTAGGCAAGTCTTCAAACGGTAGCGAGCGCACAAGCTCGCCCGTAACTTCTTCATTGACAGTGTAAGTGCGGTTACGGGTGTCGTATAGCCGGGTGCCTCGCTGAACAAGCCACGGCTTAGCCTGACTGCGGATAAGCGCGTCCGAGCTACGCACCCCGGACTCCCACTTGATGCAGTCCCCGGGTAGCTGGATGTAGCCGGTGCTGGCGGCTGGGCGCAAGGTGATGGCCTCGGTGTTGCACCACCAACCAACAGCCTGAATCTCTTGGTTAACGCGATCCAGCAGGCGGGTGGCTGACGCCTTGTACTCGTGCGGCTCAGCCAGTGTGTTAAGCGGGGCCTCTCCGAGTGTGGCTAGGCAGTCGTTAACTACGTCAAGTCGTGTAGCCATTAGGGCCTCCGATAAGCGAAAAAAATCCCCTACCGAAGTAGGGGCGGGTAGGTGAAGGCACAAGGCCCCTCCTTGCGGAAGGGCCAAGGGTCTTAACCCAACGGGATTAAGGGCGCAGGATGACGCCTGCGTATTCGGCACGGTTGGGCGTTACACCGTAGGCCAAGTGGGCGTCAACGAACCACTGCTTAGTGACCTTGTCCCAGAACACGTCAGTGGTCAGCGGGATAGTCTCACCGGCCAGCAGGGCGCGGGGAGAGAAGGCGCATGCCACGACACGGGTGAAGTCACCGTCATAAGCGTTACCGTTACCAGCGTTGGACAACAGGTGGCCGGTGATGTTCTGACCAGCGGGGAAGTTGGTCGAGCTAACCACGGGCACGCCGTATGCCTTGAGCAGGTGGGCTTGGATGCTGGTGCCCTCGGCGGTCTTGTAGGTACCGTCGATAAGCTGCTCGTTCTGCAACAGGGTGTAGAACTCAGCAGGGCGCAGGGTGATGACCACATCGTCGGTGCGGGGGTCAACGTCTTTCTCTTCCAGCTTGACGAACAGGCCAGCGATAGCTGCGTACAGCTTGGCCGGGTCTAGGGCGTCCCCGGCAAGGGCGAGGGTTTCCTGCGAGCCCCCGGAGTGACCTTGCGGCTTGCCAACAGCACCCGTACCACGGTAGGCCGAGTCGGTCAACAGGGCCGCTTTGATGGCCTGAATGAAGAACGACTGGTCGGTGAACTTGGCAATACGCTTGCCATGCTCAAGGCCGATTTCCTTGCGGCTGTCGTAGCTGGTCTGCCAAGTTTCCAGCAGCGGCAACACAGCGCGAGCCAGCACCACCGTGTCGATGGTCAGCGTGCGCTTGGCGAAGTCCGTACCAGTGCCGTCAATCGGCTGGCCGGGGGTTGCACGTTGCAGCGTGGATTCACCGACCGCGAAGTTGGTGATAGTCGAGGTGCCCTTAACGGGGCGCACAGGGATCAAGCCCTTAAGTGCAGACTTGCGCTCGATGGTACCTTCTACAATACCTGTAAACTCTTCGAGGTGCAGAGCGCTGACGGAGCCGGCTTGGTTGGCTTGACCGGGTCGGACAATGTTAAATGCATCGGTTAGGGCCATTTGGCCTCCTTAAGTTAGTGAACCAGAGCCGACCCGGCTGGGTAGGCTATCTGTGATATGGGTACTGAATCAGCCCCGCCAAGCGAGGCGGCGGGCTTGCAAGGCTTGGTACTCCTTGCTACCCTCCAAGCGACCATGCAGCTTCGCGTTAAGGCGGGCCACCTCGTCGGCGTACTGACGGGGGCTGAGCGGGCCGTTGTCGGCGGCAGGGCTACCACGACCAGCGGCCCGTGTGGGGTCTGCTGGGTTGACCTCGACGTTGTTCGCCTTGGCGTAGCACTCTGCAAGGTAGCGGGCGGCTTGCTTGGCCTGCAACCCACCGGCGTTCAGCATGGCGTTAATCTCGGCCTTCTCGTCGGGGTCGGCGTTGGCAGAAGCCCACTTCTGAATCTCGGCCCACTGCTCAGCGCCGCCCGCGGCCTGATGCACCAGCGCCTTGAGGGCATTGGCCTTCTCTTCGGACTTGGCCTGATTGCGCTTATAGGCGTCTTCACCCAGCGCCACGAACTGCTCCCAGCCCTGCACACCCTTAGCGGCGAGCGTGGCCTTGAGGATGCTAAAGTCCCCGCTGGCTGCGGCGACTACGGCGGGATGGTCGCTGGCGATACCGGCCTTACCGATGAACTGCAAGGCAAGGTCGAGGCCCGTGTCGCCGGTCGGCTCGTACTCAACGATTGCACCCTCGGGCACGTCTTCGGGCGGCGCGGCTGGCGGGGCTGGAGTGCCCGGGGCCTTGTCAGCGTCAAGCAGCAGGGTTGTGCCTGCGTCCTCAACGTTGTCTGGGTTAGGGTCGGAAACTGCCGATGTGGTTTGGTCGCTCATGGTTGTTGTACGGCTGCGGTACCAGCCTCAGTTAGGGTTGTTTCTTGGATGCGGCTAGCAGCGGCGGCCTCTTGTACCTGCTGGTACTCTGCCTGTGTCATTAGGAAGCGTGAGAACTGGATGTTACGCCCTTGGCCGATGAACTGCGCCACCTCTTCCCATTTGATCCGCTCTTGGAGTGCGGGTGGGGTCGATGCTACGGCTGTCATGTCGCCCATAGCAAGCCGGAAGTTCTCAAGGTCGCCGCTACGGCTGAGTGCGTCGAGCCCCGTCACGATAGTTACATTCAGGTCGGCACCCCTAAGGTCTAGGTCGATCTGCCCGAACAGCCACTCTGCCACCGGCTTCTGCAAGCTGGCGGCGAGCGTGCTGTAGACGCCGCCGTAAGCCGTCTCAAGCTCGTTGGCCGTAAGGCGCACCTCTTCGGTCGTCACGCGCTCGGCGTCTCGGATAACGGCGCTGCCCATGAGGAAGCCTCGGGCCACCCGCCGCTCGTAGCGGTCTAGCACAGCCTCTGCCGTAGCGATAGCCTGCGGGTTGCCGCCTTGGGTCGGCGACACGTCCTGTGGCATACCGGGTAGTGCGTCACCGTTCTGGCTGTTGTTGAGGTCTTCAACGCTGGTCATGCCGTTAGGGTTAACCATCCAGCGGTACTCTGTGCCCAGCACCGCGCCGTCCACTACGGCCTCGCTCAATACGCTAAGTGCCTCGAAGTCCCCGGAGTATTCCTCCACTAGCCCCGTGCCGTAGTTAGCCTCGTCGGCCAAGTCCCACGTAAGGGCGATGTAGGGGCAGCGGCCTTCGGGCCAGCGGCCTTGGTATTTGCTGTCCTTAAGCTGATCGCCGTTAACCCATTGGGTCATGGTGTACGAGCCGTTGGTCTCTCGCTTGATCCACTTATAGAACGCAACCTCGGTGCCGTCCTGATAGCGGTTGCGGAATAGGTCTACTACGTCCTCGTCCAGCTCGTCAAAGCAGACGTTCTCTCGGATGACGAGGTGCTTAACCCTCCCGCGAATGTCCCGCTTCACAACGTAGTTGCGAAGGCCGATTACACGCAGGCCCTCTTTCTCCATAACGAGCAGGGCGTTGCCGGTAACGACGAGGTGCCGCATTGTCTGGAACAGCTTAGGGCGTTGTGCCCGGTTGTCGAGCAGGCTGACGGCTTCTCGCTCTGCTGCGGCCAGAACCTCGTTGATTTGCGTCTCGGTCAGCCCTGTCCCGCCTAGCTGCTGCTTTGCCCTCTTGCCGGGAACCAGCTTGGCAAACGGGCGGCTAGGAGCAAACATCGCCAGCATCAGCTTGTTGCTAATGTGGTTTACTGCCTGCGCCCCGATGCTCTGGTAGTCGTGCGCCTGATCAGTGGCGTCATGGTCGAAGCCAGTTGGCAGCAGCACCTTGGGGATGGTAAGAGCAGCGTACCGCTCTACCCGAGTCAGCAGGCTCTGGCGCTTGCCGTCAAGCGCTGACCATACTTCTTGTGCTGAACGGTACAT
>VFQM010003154.1_pt1 | contig 10985 bp, 10 predicted proteins | sample 3512391 | NCBI WGS metagenome assembly VFQM01 (sample SAMN10412369, study PRJNA504923) | tailings metagenome | isolation source: Replicate 1 from Balatoc abandoned mine | place: Philippines
CGATGTTGCCGGCATGGCCTATGTCACGGCCACCATCACCGTCTGGGATGCCGACCCGCGCATTGCCGACGAAAAGCTCCGCCTCGCCGAAAAGATCATTCAGGGCCGCGACTTCACCGCAATGCCCGAAACCGTCAATGCAGTCGATGCCTGGCTCGGCTCGATCCCCGGACATGCCTATGCCAATGTCCGCCAGCCTCCCATCTCGACGCTCAACCTTGCCCACATGATTCCGTTGTCGGCCGTGTGGGCGGGGCCGGAACGGGACGAGCATTTCAGCGCGCCCCCGCTGTTCTTCGGCAAGACCGAAGGCTCGACCCCGTTCCGGTTTTCCCTTCACGTCGGCGACGTCGGCCACACCCTTGTCGTCGGCCCGACCGGCGCGGGGAAATCCGTGCTGCTGGCGCTCATGGCCTTGCAGTTCCGCCGTTACGCCGGTGCCCAGGTCTTCGCGTTCGACTTCGGCGGCTCGATCCGGGTCGCCTCGCTCGCCATGGGTGGCGATTGGCATGACCTCGGCGGCGGGCTGACGGAAGGGGACGAGGCGTCCGTCTCGCTCCAGCCGCTCGCCCGCATTGACGAGCCTCACGAGCGGGCATGGGCGGCCGACTGGATCGCCGCCATCCTCGGTCGGGAAGGTGTCCCGGTAACGCCCGAGACCAAGGAATATATCTGGACGGCGCTGAACTCACTGGCGTCCGCTCCGATCGGGGAACGCACCATCACCGGCCTGACGGTGCTGCTCCAATCCAACGATCTGAAACAGGCATTGCGGCCTTATTGCATCGGCGGGGCCTATGGCCGGTTGCTCGACGCCGAGACGGAGCATCTCGGCTCAGCCGATGTGCAGGCGTTCGAGATCGAGGGGCTGGTCGGGACCGGCGCGGCTCCGGCCGTGCTCGCCTATCTGTTCCACCGGATCGGCGACCGCCTCGACGGGCGGCCGACGCTGCTCATCATCGACGAAGGCTGGCTGGCGCTCGATGATGAAGGCTTCGCCAACCAGCTCCGCGAATGGCTGAAGACGCTCAGGAAGAAGAACGCTTCTGTCGTCTTCGCCACGCAGTCGCTCTCCGACATCGACGGCAGCAATATCGCGCCTGCCATCATCGAAAGTTGCCAGACGCGGCTGCTCCTGCCGAACGAGCGCGCGATCGAGCCGCAAATCACCGCCATCTACCGGCGCTTCGGCCTCAATGACAGGCAGATCGAAATCCTGGCGAGGGCCACGCCCAAGCGGGACTACTACTGCCAAAGCCGCAGGGGAAATCGCCTATTCGAGCTGGGCCTTTCCGAAGTCGGACTCGCCCTCTGCACTGCATCGGCCAAATCCGACCACGCCCGGATACAGACACTCATCGCCGAGCATGGCCGCGACGGCTTCCTTACGGCCTGGCTGCGCCTGCGCGGCGTCGATTGGGCAGCCGACCTGATCCCTGACCTTACCAATCTCATCCCCCAGACCGAGAAGGAGACCTAACCATGACCATTCGCCGCTCCCGCTCGCGCGCCGTCTTCATGGCCGCGACCATACTGGCCGCGCCGCTTGCGCTGTCGCCCATGCTGACCAGCCCGGCCCACGCGCAATTCGGCCGCATCGTCTACGATCCGACCAACTATGCGCAGAACCTGCTCACCGCCGCGCGCACGCTGCAACAGATCAACAACCAGATCACCTCGCTTCAGAACGAAGCGACCATGCTCATCAATCAAGCGAAGAATCTGGCGAGCCTGCCATATTCCTCGCTTCAGGCGTTGCAGCAGAATGTGAGCCGCACGCAGCAGCTTTTGAGCCAGGCACAGAACATCGCTTTCGACGTGCAGAAGGTCGATCAGATCTTCCAGACCCAATATGGCAATGTCTCGCTGTCCGCCACCGATGGCCAGCTTGTCGCCGACGCGCGCTCGCGCTGGCAGAATACGGTCGGCGTTTTTCAGGATGCCTTGCAGGTGCAGGCCGGCGTCGTCGGCAACATCGACACCAACCGCACGCAGATGTCCGAGCTGGTCGGCCAGAGCCAGAACGCGACCGGAGCGCTGCAAGCCACGCAAGCCGGCAACCAGCTTCTCGCCCTCCAGTCGCAGCAGCTTTCCGACCTGATTGCGTTGATGTCCGCCAACGGCCGATCCGAGGCGCTGATTGAAGCCGAACGCACCACCGCCGCCGAACAGGGCCGTGTCCAGCGTGAACGCTTCCTGACGCCGGGATCGGGCTACCAGCCTGGCAATGCCCGGATGTTCGGCAACGGCAACAACTGACCGGACAGGGAGGGGCGCGACATGGACGGCAAGATGCTGGCCCGGCTGGGCGCGATCATATTCGTCGCCATCGCCATTACCGCAACGGTGATCGAGATGACCCGACAGGACGAGCCGCCGCGCGGCAGGCCCGCGCCGGAGCTACAGCGTCCTGCCGATCCGTTGCGCCAGAGCCTGCGCGATTGCCAACGTCTTGGCGAGGCGGCCGCGAGCGATCCCGACTGCCTCGCCACCTGGGCCGAGAACCGCGACCGGTTTCTCGGCCGGACGCCGGTGCCCGCCGCCCCGCATCAGAACGGGGGGCAGTGAACCATGGGCGGCACCGGCGTCATCGACAACTTCCTCGGCGTATTCACATCCTATATCGACAGCGGATTCGGTCTGCTCGGCGGCGAAGTCGGCTTTATCGCCACCACGCTGATCGTCATCGACGTGACGCTCGCCGCCCTGTTCTGGAGCTGGGGCGCGGATGACGACATCATCGCTCGGCTCGTCAAGAAAACCCTCTTCGTCGGCGTCTTCGCCTATATCATTTCCAACTGGAACAACCTGGCGAAGATCGTCTTCGAGAGCTTCGCCGGTCTCGGCCTGAAGGCTTCCGGCACCAGCTTTTCCGCCGCCGACCTGATGCGTCCCGGCAAAGTGGCGCAGACCGGCCTCGACGCGGGCCGCCCGCTGCTCGACTCCATCTCCGACCTGATGGGCTACTGGTCGTTTTTCGAGAACTTCATCCAGATCGCCTGCCTGATGTTTGCATGGGCACTGGTGCTGCTCGCCTTCTTCATTCTGGCGATCCAGCTTTTCGTGACGCTGATCGAGTTCAAGCTGACCACCCTGGCGGGGTTCGTGCTGATCCCGTTCGGCCTCTTCGGCAAGACCGCCTTCATGGCCGAGCGGGTGCTTGGCAATGTCGTCTCTTCCGGCATCAAGGTTCTGGTGCTGGCCGTCATCATCGGCATCGGCTCGACACTGTTCAGCCAATTCACCGCCGGCTTCGGCGGGGCGACGCCTACCATCGACGACGCCATGGCAATTGTGCTCGCCGCTCTGTCGCTGCTCGGCCTCGGCATCTTCGGACCTGGCATCGCTTCCGGCCTCGTGTCGGGCGGCCCGCAGCTTGGCGCGGGCGCGGCCGTTGGCACCGGCCTTGCCGCGGGCGGCGCAGCCCTTGCCGCAGGCGGCGCGGCTGGTCTCGCCGTCAAGGGAGGCGCTGCCGCTATGTCCGGTGGAGCCGCTGCCGTTCGGGGCGGTGCGGCTGCCGCAGGTGGTGCCGCCGCGACCTACAGCATGGCTTCGCTCGGCCAGTCGGGCGCGGCAGGCGTCGCCTCCGGCATTGGCGGCGTTGCCCGCGCCGCAGGCTCCGCCGCCGTCTCGCCTCTGAAGCGGGCCGCTTCCAAAGCCTCCGAAAGCGTCAAATCCAGCTTCTCCGATGGCGCACGCGCGGCCTTTGGCGTGACGGGCGGCTCATCTACCACCGGCACGGTCGGAGGGGCCAGCGCAACTTCCGCAGCCACACCAGCATCTTCCCCCGCTGGCAGTCCCCCGGCCTGGGCGCAGCGGATGCAGCGTTCGCAGGCAGTGAACCACGGCGCCACCATGGCCGCCCATGCCGTGCGCTCCGGCGACAGCCATGGCGGCGGCTCCTCCATCAATCTTTCCGAAAGTGACCGCTCATGAGCATCTTCAAACGACCCGCCACCCATTACGGCAAATCCCCCGAACCCGAGACGCCCTATCAGAAGGCCGCGCAGGTCTGGGACGAGCGCATCGGCTCGGCCCGCGTGCAGGCAAAGAACTGGCGCTACATGGCCTTCGGCTCGCTGATCCTGTCGGCCGGGTTCGCCGCCGCGCTGGTCTGGCAATCGGCGCGCGGGACCGTCGTGCCCTGGGTGGTGCAGGTCGATAATCTCGGCCAGGCACAGACAGTTGCGCCCGCGAACGCCGACTATCGCCCGACTGACCCGCAGATTGCGTTCCATCTCGGCCGCTTCATCGAACAGGTCCGCGCGATCCCGGCCGACGCCATCATCGTCCGCCAGAACTGGCTCCGGGCCTATGAATGGACCACGGATCGCGGCGCGGCAGCCCTGAACGACTATGCACGCAGCAATGACCCGTTCACCAAGGTTGGCCGGCAACAGGTGGCCGTCGAGGTGTCCAGCGTCATCCGCGCATCGAACGACAGCTTCCGCGTCGCCTGGACGGAACGGCACTATGAAAATGGCCAGCTCTCCACGACCGAACGCTGGACCGCAATCCTGACCATCGTGATCCAGACCCCGCGCGATGCAGAGCGCCTGCGCGCCAATCCGCTCGGCATCTACGTCAATGCAATCTCATGGTCGCGGGAGATGAGCCAATGACCCCCACGACATTCCACAAAGCCGCGTTTCCGGCTTTCCGTAAACCCGCATTCGCGGCTTTGATGCTGTCCGCCACCATGCTCGCCGGTTGTGCCACCAACAAGGTGCCGCAATTCAGCTACGACGCCAACGTGCCATCGCTGCCCGTCGTGCCGGCCGCCGTTACCGATGACCGACCCCGGCCGTTGCACACGCCGCCCGCATGGACGGTCGCACGCGGCGGAACCGCTGCCGGGACACCGGCAGGCCGTGTCGAGAACGCGAACGCCGCCGCCCGTGTCGAGCCGCGCCGCGAGGGCTACTATAACGCCATCCAGATTTATCCGTGGAGCGAAGGCGCGCTCTATCAGGTCTATGCCGCACCGGGACAGATCACCACCATCGCGCTGGAGCCGGGCGAGAGCCTGACCGGCGCGGGACCGATCGCGGCAGGCGACACCGCCCGCTGGATCATCGGCGATACCGAGAGCGGATCGGGGACGACACGCCGCGTCCATATCCTCGTCAAGCCGACGCGGCCGGACATCGCGACAAACCTCGTCGTGACGACAGACCGGCGCACCTACATGATCGAGCTGCGCGCCCGCGAAGCCCTCTATATGCCGTCCGTCGCCTGGGCCTATCCGGCGCAACCGGCAGGTCAGCGCCAGACCATTCCCGCCGCGCCGATCATTCCGGTCGAGGCCGCGCGCAACTATCGTTATGGTCTGACCGGCGACAGCCCGCCGTGGCGACCCATCTCCGTCTTCGACGATGGCCGCCGCATCTACGTCGTTTTCCCGCGCGGGATCGTGCAGGGCGAGATGCCGCCGATCTTCGTCATCGGCTCCGATGGCGAGACCCAGATCGTCAACAGCCGCATCCACCAGAACATCCTGATCGTGGACCGCCTGTTCGGCGCGGCCGAGTTGCGCCTTGGCAGCGGCAACCGCCAACAGACGGTCAGGATCGTCCGCATCGAGCAACGGCAGGCTGCACAGCCCGCAAAGGCGACCGGAGAATCCCCGTCATGACCGAAGACACCACCCCTGTAGAAACTGCTGCGGACACCACCGCACCCATGCGACTGCGCGCCGAACCGCCGCGCGTCACTCGCCTGTCGCGCAAGATGCTGGCCGGCGTCGGAGCCGTCGCGCTTCTCGGCATCGGCGGGGCGCTGATCTATGCGCTCCAGACCCGCGACATGAGCGGTAGCGGTGAAGAACTCTACTCGACCGAGAACCGCGCCACGGCGGATGGGCTGGCGGGCCTGCCGCGCGACTATACCGGACCCGTCCTGGGACCGGCCTTGCCCGGCGATCTCGGCGGCCCAATCCTCGACGCGCAGAACCGGGGCCAGCCCGTCGCGCCGCCCGCAATGGCGACGCCCGCTCGCGATCCTGCCGAGGAACGCCGTCTTGCCGAAGAGGAAGCCGCGCGCGTCAGCCGCGTCTTTTTCCAGACTGCACCGGGAGCGGGAACAGCAAGCCCAAGCCTCGCCGGCCTTGGTCTCAACGGCCAGACCGGCGCGACCGGCACGCAGGACCGACATACGGCCTTCCTCAATGGTCCGGTGGACCGGCAGACTGTCGCCCTGGACCGCATCATGGCCCCCGCATCACCCTATATCCTTCAGGCCGGGGCCGTGATCCCGGCCGCGATGATTACCGGCATTCGTTCCGACCTTCCGGGCCAGATCACCGCGCAGGTGACGGAGAACGTCTATGACAGCCCGACCGGTAGCCTGCTCCTGATCCCGCAGGGCACGCGCATCATCGGCCAATACGATGCCGGCGTGACCTTCGGCCAACGCCGCGTGCTGCTTGTCTGGAATCGCCTGATCCTGCCCAATGGCCGCTCCATCGTGCTGGAACGCCAGCCCGGCGCGGACGCTTCCGGCTATGCCGGGCTTGAGGATGGCGTCGATTATCACTGGTGGGATCTGATGAAGGCAGCCGGCCTTTCGACTCTGCTCGGCATAGGAACCGAACTGGCGACCGACGACGAGGACCGGCTGATCCGCGCCATCCGCGATGGCGCCCAGGACACCATCAATCAGGCAGGGCAACAGATCGTCCAGCGGCAGTTGCAGGTCGCCCCGACGCTGACCATCCGGCCGGGCTTCCCGGTCAGGGTCATTGTGACGCGGGATTTAGTCCTCGAACCCTACAGGAACTGACCATGGCGAAGCTGAAACTCGGACCGCTGGCCGACGACAAGCCGGTGAAGGTGATGGTGGAACTGCCCGCGCAACTCCACCGTGACCTGATCGACTATGGCACTCTGCTGGCCGATGGCGGTGCGCCCATCGAGCCTGCCAGACTGATCGTGCCGATGCTGGAGCGGGTCATGGCGACGGATCGGGGGTTTGCGAAAGCGCGTCGGTCCCGTGCCTAATTTCGCCTATATCCAATTTGCGGGGAACGAGCGCCGTTTGTAGCGCATTCCCGCCCATTGAGCGCTTTGAGAGTACTTTTGCAAGGCTCAGCAGCCTTCGAAAGGCAGGATTATCGTTGCGTGGCGCCCAAACTCCATAAAAAGGAAGAATCTCACCAGCAAGCGCACGATACGCAATACCAGGAAAGTGTGCCGCTATCGTTGCTTCGCTCGTCAATGTCAGAACATCGCCTTTGGCAACAATTTGCATAAGGGTATCCCGGTAGACGGCGTGAACCTGGATACTGGGATGATAACCAAGTTGAGCAAGATTCTTTACCAGGTAGTCACCGATCTCTGTACCAGATTGCGCCTCGCTGATGATAAAATTTCTATCCTTCAAGTCACCCCAAGTTATTTCTTCTCTTTCCGCAAGCTCGTGATCGGCGGCCATCGCTACGTAAACGCGCTCATTCCATAAATGCGCAATTTCGCACCCTTCTGCCACCTGGGCACCGGTCAGGAATGCAATATCCAATCGGTGATGCCGAACGGCAGGAACATGCTCAGAAGCCTCGCCCTCTGTGTAGTCAATTTGTACGTCGCTGTGCTCACCGACATAGGCATCCAACAGCTCTGCGATAAATCCAGATGCCATGGAAGACATCAGGCCAATCCTGATAACCCCAGACCGTCCCTGTCCAACGATCGCTACATCCCAGGATGCATGATTCAGTTGCTTCAATGCCTTGCGGGCGCGCGGAAGAAAACGTTCCCCGGCTTGTGTCAGCTTGACCCCGCCATGACCGCGAATGAATAGAGCAGCACCAATCTCGTCCTCCAGATCACGAATTCTACGACTAATAGTAGATGGCTCCACCGCGAGCATCCGGGCAGCACGCCGAATACTCCGGTGCTCCGCCGCAGCGATGAAGTATCGCAGATGACGGAGCTCGAACTTCAATCCACCCTCTCATGATCTATAGCTGACGCAATTCCTTCCTCTCTTTCGGCAAACGATTTTCGTATCGGCGCTCGCATAAGCCGCAGAACGACAAAAGCTGATACAATTGCAACGATACCCGATATGAAAAGTGCGGCTGAGAAGCCGTATGAATATGCCGCCAATGCACGCGCAACCGACGACGCTTGGGAAGCGGCATCCATGCGGCCCAAGGTGCCGGGCAAGTCTCCCGCGATTACCGCTTCAGCAAACTCCGGCGGGCACACATTCTCACCACAACCTATCGCCAAGAGATTGCTGCGCACTGCGGTAGCCAGTATTCCGCTTAGAATGGCAAAACCCAGTAATATTCCGGAAAACCTCGATGTAGTACTGATCCCCGACGCCATTCCCGCGCGCTCCCTTGGAACAACGCTCATGATTGCCTTTTGAGTTTCTCCATTGAGAAGGCCACCGCCGCTTCCTAGCACCAGCATGCCGAGCATCACGGTTACCCAATGACCGTCGCTCGCGCCCCACGCCGTTAGAAAGCTCCCAAGACCAACGACGAGTAGGCCAGATGCCAGGATTTCTCGCGAGGAAAGCCTTCTCGATAGAATGCGACCAACATTCGGAAAAATCAGCATGGCCAGTGCAAATGGCAGCATCGAGAAACCAGCCTGCAACGCCGATCGGCCCAAACCATTCTGAAGATACAAAGGCAGCATGGACGCCATGACCTGCGCGCAAGCCGCATAAGCAAACATCGCCCACACTCCACCGACGAAGCGAGGATTTTGGAACAAGCGAAGATCAAGCATAGGTCTCTGCTGGCATTTTTCGACGAATACGAAGCTGACCAGAGCCAACAGGCCGCATGAAAAACCCATCACCGCTATTGTCGAAAACCAGCCGTGCGCCTGTCCGTTGATAAGCCCCCAGGTCACCCCGAACATCGCAGTCGTAAAGGATATGATCCCCAGGGGATCTAGCCGTCGAGCGTTCTCGTCTCTGGATTCACTGACGAGTGCTAACACCGCCAATCCCAATGCAAGGCAGATCGGCACATTTACATAGAATGCCCAACGCCATCCCAATGCGTATGCGATGACGCCGCCTATTATGGGCGACAACACCATCGTCAAACCCATAATCCCGCCCCAGATGGACCATGCGCGGTTTCTTTCATTATCGGTGTGAAAGGTATGACCGATAATCGCCAGCGCAGGCGCGAGCATGAATGCCGCGCTAACTCCCTGAAACGCCCGCGCGACATACAAATAAGTTGCTGTTGTCGCAGCCCCACAAAGCCACGACGAAAGCGCGAACGCTATAATTCCAGATAGAAATATTCGGCGCCGACCATACCGATCCGCGATTGCTCCTGCCGGCAGGAGCAACGACGCAAAGCAAAGCACATAAGAGCTGATAACCCACTCAACCTCGGCAAAAGTCGCGCCGAAGTCACGGGCGATCGTCGGTAAGACTACTGCCACCACATTGGTGTCCAGAACCGTCATCGCGCATCCCGTCGATGCAGTCAGAAGCACAAGCGTGGGATTGGAGGTGCGGGAAGGGCTTATGGTTGCCGCGCTCATTGAGGCAAGGCTCCAGCTCCGGCCTTTGCAATCGCCTCGTCATGATCCGGAGTGTCGGCGGACACACCGATGGCGCCGATAACCTCGCCGTTAACGATCAGCGGTACGCCTCCCCGCAACAAAACATAACCTTGTGCTGTAACCAGGGCTGGACGCTGACTATTGATCGCGCCCTCCAGAACCCCGCTCTCGCGCCGAAACATAGCTGCGGTTCGCGCTTTCCCGGGCGCCAGATCGACCCCCGCCAGGACCGCCGCATGATCCATACGCTCGATAAGTATCGGAAGCCCGGCCGCATCCACAACTGCGATAACGCCTGGCCAACCCTCAGCGCTCGCCTTGGCTTCAGCAGCGGCCACAACAGCCCTCGCCATATCCAACGTTAGGTAGGGCTTCACGGGCACATCCGCGGCCCATGCGCCTGTTGTCATCACCGACAGGACCGTGCCAGCCAGCACCGAAATTCTAGACACGCTTCCAGACATCGACGTTCTCCTTCTATCGTTTGCGAAGGAAGTCTCGCAGATTCCAGAATTTCTTTCATTTTTGCTGATTTCAGAGTTTATTAGGCTCAGCCTAATTATAGGAGAACTGCTGTGGAGCTCAGACACCTTCGCTACTTCGTCGTGCTGGCCGAAGAGCTCCATTTTGCTCGTGCGGCCGAACGACTCAACATCGCCCCCCCGACACTCACAGTGCAGATTCAGGAAATTGAACGAAACCTGTCTTGCCGCTTGTTTCTTCGAACAAAGCGGTCTGTCGCGCTGACCCCAGCCGGTGAGATTTTTTTGGCGGAAGCACGACACGTACTCGAACAATATGCCAGGGCTGAAAGTGTTGGCCGTAGGGCCGGGCGCGGCGAAGTCGGACGTGTCGAGATTGGCTATGTTGGATCTGCTGCGTATGCTGGAGTCCTGCAAAGTCAGATGAGCAGATTTTCGGAAAGATGGCCTGGCGTCCATCTCAACGCACGCGAATTGCCTATGGATGAGCTGCCTCAACTGGTAGCCGATGGCACGATTGATATCGGATTTGTTCGTCTCCCGATTGCTGTACCCCGTACGCTTCGAATGCACACTCTTCTTCAGGACTATTTTTGTCTTGCCGCCCCTTCCCCGCTTTATCGCAACATGAATGCCACCGTCCGCGCACGTGACCTTTCCAATGCTGCGTTTATCACGCCCGAACAGGAATCCGGAACCTACGAAGTCGCAAGACGTGGAAGATTCAAGCCCAACGTCATCGCTGCACCAGGAAGCCTTCTGGCGGTCCTCACACACGTCTCTCTTGGAGCAGGCGTAGCCGTCATCCCTAGCGTAGTGCGAAATGTCGTGGCCTTGCCCGGCGTCAATTTCCACCGCATCGCTGGAGAAGCCATCCACTCGGAAGTCGCAGCGATTTTTCGGGCGAACGAAAGCTCTCCGACAGCCAAACATTTCGTGCAGCAGATTCACGACACTGAGCCGC
>VFQM010003155.1_pt1 | contig 10981 bp, 12 predicted proteins | sample 3512391 | NCBI WGS metagenome assembly VFQM01 (sample SAMN10412369, study PRJNA504923) | tailings metagenome | isolation source: Replicate 1 from Balatoc abandoned mine | place: Philippines
ATCGGTCCATCGTCGGCTTGCTCAGTCTGAGAAACTCGCAAGCTTCAACCACAGTCAGGATGTCTTGCTGCATGTCGTCACCTCAAATTGTCGGTGACAATCCAGCTACATCTACAAATTTTACCGGCGAAAATGTTTCTGGTAAGATATCGGGAAAAGGGCCTAGCTCAGTGTCTTCGGGCGTCCAACGCCTCGCCGCCTCAGTGCTCTCCATAAATCCTGAAACTGCGGCTTCTTGATCCCGTTGTATCGCGGATGAACTCTGTATTCCTTGAACCCTTGGTTCACATTACCCTGATAAGCCAATATCCAATCCCTCAGCTCGTCATCAGAGTGGCGCACCACGTTGGCGGCCGTGCCAGCAACCACATGCCGCACCGCCGGTTGCTCAAGGATCAAAGCTGCGAGCGGTCGGGAAACCTCGATGTGCGAATACTAGCACCGCACTGGCTGAAGCTGATCGTCGTACCCCCAGAATTCCGCGTCCCCCTTCATCCAATCGACATTTGCGCTCTCTTCAGGATCCATCCCAATCGACGTAAGGCTCGGCAAAACCCGGTCGAAGCAACGAAAAAAGCAGGGCGGGACAAGTCGCTTGATCGCGTCGCGCGGGCCTTCCTGCCAAGGATCGGGACTCTCGATCCACGGCCTCAACTGGTCCAGTTTGGCTATAAGCCCCGCCTTCTCGGCTTCTGTTGCGCTCTCGTACCCCTCGCCAAGCCGGTAGAACTCTTCGCGCTTCTCCGCTCGCATGATGGCGATGTGGCGGGGCTCTTCGACCCATTGCCATGACCTTCTCAGTCCGCGAACCTGACCTGCGTTTCCATCGTCGCTCAGGCTCAAAAGCAACCCAAGCCCCAGGTCGGTAGCAGCAATGCCGCGCGCCTCGCCCTCAGTGAAAATTGCGAAGAATGGGGTCCAGTCGTCGGCTTCGGTTGTTTTGCGCAATGCCGCCTCCCGAGCGGTCCCATTCTGAAAAAAAAAGGGGGAAGGCGCGAGGGAAGCGCGCTTTTCGGCTGGCCGGCCTATCCCCCCAAGGGCAAGTTAACTACAACACGTGCCAAGGCAAAGGCCCGAGCGCCTGATTCACACCATATCGACCGCTTGCCGTGTACTCTTCCTCTCTGTCGTAGCTGTCTTCTAGGTCGCAGTCTCCGTCGAGGGCGTCCAGAAGCGCGATCAGCGTCTCGATGGTGGTTTCTATCGCCTCGCGGCCTATTCGCGCTCTGTGACCCGTTTCCGGGGCGGCTGGAGCATGTCCGATCATCGCTCTTCCCCCCGATCTATCCGGTCGAAGTGAAAACCCGCCAGCGCAACGAGGGATGCAATCCCCGCTAGCGCGTTGCCTTTGATGCTGTCGCTCAGCGCGCTGGCCCCTTCGCCAGCCTGGCAATCCATCGCCGCCGACAGCGCAAGCAACAAGCTATGCGCCTCTTCCAGCCGCATCTCGGCGGCGTCCCGATGCGACGGACCGAACGGGCTCACCTTTTTTGAGGTAGTGCGATGCTCAAGCAAGCTCGCGCAGCTCATGACGGCTCCCCCGTTTCCGATTGCAAGCGCGTTTCGCCCGCCATGGCCTCAAGCGATCGGATCGCCGAAACGACAAATCGATCCCCCCAATCCATCCGCGTCATGTCCATCCCGCCGAAGTCGCCTCGCCTGATAGCATCCTCTTGTTCCGGCTCGTTTAGGCTGTGCAAAAGCGCCACGCGCAGTTTTGCTGCAACCCCTGCCGGTGTCGTCGCCGGCGTTTCAAGGATCACCTTCTCTGCCTGGTCGCAGCGGGACCAATGCGCCGCTTCGACTTCTACCTGATCATCGGTAGTGTGCTGCTCTGGCAATGCGCCGATAGCATCGCGCGCCGCCAGGCAGGTCGCCCATGCGTCCAGAATCGAGCTGTCCGGAAATTCCGGACAACTGCCGCTACCAGAGCCCGCTGTCGCATAAGCGCTGCCGCTTGACCGCTCGGCCCTCGCGTTCACTAGCTCTGCAAGCAATTCGCCAGCCCCAGGCATGGCAACCAAGAGTCCCTGCAATGCTCGCAATGCCCCTAGGTACGCGCCTTCGTGCCACGCCTGGAAGCGATCAGCAGCCGCCGGATCCAAGTGCTCTGGCGCGGCCTTGAATGCGGGGCTGTCGCTATAATCCACAAAGCCGAAAGAAGGACGCATCCTGCCGCCCTTCTCGGTCGCAGAGATATAGCCGCCCGCCACCTGAAACTGGTCGAGCCATATGTCGAGAAATCCAGCCAGGCCTTCGCTGGGGTTGCTTACGAGTGAAGCGGCCTCTAGTTCATTGGCAGTCATCAATTCGCCTCCTGTGTGGGCGGTTGGTGATGAGGGAGCGGCCGGCCATGACCCGTCCAGCCGCTCCCGCTTTCATCGGGCAGCGCCCTCCGAAACTCGTTGTCGTAGCGGGACCACGTTGCCATCGCTGCGCTTGACCGGCTTTCCGCCATTGTCGGCGCAGTCACGGACATGCCGAACCCAAGCCTCCGCGTCAGCCTCTCCACTCTCGCTGATAAAGTCCGATGGTCGATTGCCAGCCGCAAGCGTTGCCACGTGCGCGGCCCATGATCGGAGGGCGTCCCGCTTCTCGATTCGCCAGTCGTGCTTCTGGTAGATCCCGGCAACACCCGCGCGCGCCCCGCTGACGTGGTTCAAAACCGCCTCGGTAACTTCAAACCGCACCCCAAGGCGTTGTAGACCGGTCGCAAGGGTTCGGCGCATGTCGTGCACCCGCCAGGCCGGGATAGGGGGCGCCTCGTTGCGGTGCTCGCTCACCTTGGCATCAAGCGAGCGTTTCGCTTGGGAGTAGCACGATAGAGGCTTGGCCCCCCGGATGCTCATCACGGGGCCAGACTTCGGCCAGCGTGTGCCATCAGGTTCCGGCTCTTCGGCCTTGAGTTGCACGGCCAGCGCGAGCTTATCGATCTCTTCCATGACAGCGGGGGCAAGCGGAACAATGTGCGCTGAGCCATTCTTCGCTCTCTCGGCTGGAATGATCCAGGTGGCCGAAGCGCGGTCAAGTTCGCTCCACCGCATCCCAGCCGCCTCTTCTCTGCGCTGGCCAGTCAGCATCAACACCCGGAAGTATTCGCGGAAGGGTGATTGCAGCTCGCCGGTTGCGTTCCAGACTGCAACAATCTCATCATCGGACAAGACCCGGTCGCGGGCCGGCGGTCCGGATGGTTTCAGCATCTTCCGGGCCGGGTTCTCCGCGATGTATCCACGGACCATGGCCCATTGCATCAGAACGGACGCATAAGCGTAGATCGCGCGACGGGTAGCGCGGTGACGCACCGGCACACGATCAATAATGCGTTGGAGGTCCTGACCAGTGACACTTGGAACCGGCCTGCCTTTCAGCGCGGGTAGCAGGTGCCCGTTCACAATGTCGCGAGCCTGCGCCACGGTGCGCGGCCTGCGCCCCTCATTCTCGTAGTGCTCAAGCCATTGTTGCGCCACGTTCTGGAACGACAGGTCCGCTTCCAGCCTGGCCCTCTCTTGCGCCAGTTGAATTGCCTTCACTTCGGCGGCGCGCCTGTCAGCCTCTTCCTGCATCGGGTCTATGCCCTGGGCCACCTTGATCTCTAGCGCCTTGGCAATCTTACGAGCCGCTTCCGCTGTGAGGCCGCCATGCTTGCCAATCGTGTACTTGCGAGGTGCAGTCGTGGATGCGCGACCGGGGAGGGCAAGGCGGTAGCGGAAGACATAGACCTTGCTGCCAGCCCTGGTCACCTTCAGGCCGAAGCCCCTCAGGGCGCTATCCCAAAGGATGTAGTCAACTGGTCCGGGCTTGGCCGCATCGACCGTCCGCTTGGCGATGTATGCCACTCGGTTTCCCGGTTTGAGGTCCGTCATTTTCCAGTGCCTCCGCTTCGCTCTGGGCATCAGATAGGCATCAGATAGGCATCAGATTTTATCAAATCAAGGATAATCGACGATAACGCTAGATTATAAAAAGCCTTGATTTCAGGTATTACCGGCGATCCAGTGCGCGGCTGTCTGCCGGAATTCCTCTAACTACGAATCTGAGGGTCGGACGTTCGAATCGTTCCGGGCGCGCCATTACACAAAAGGGTCCACCGTAAGGTGGGCCCTTTTGTGTAATGGCGGGTCACGGCTCGCTCCGAATTTCGGGGCCGGAGCGAAGCGGCGGCGACCGAGCCCGCAGGGCGAGGGCAATCGTTCCGGGCGCCGGGACGACCGAAGTCGTCCCGATGCGAACAGACACCGCTTCTCAGCCAACCAAACCCAGCTCGCACGGTTTTTGCTGCCCAGCCTTGCTTCAGCAGCTAAGAGGACCTGTGGCCGAAGAACCAACAGTACCAGAGCAAGCCGGGTCATCCCCTTCGGTCTGGCGCTATGCCAGGGCCAGCCGCGTCCATGTGGTGGTCGATGCCGCGCCCTATTTCGCGCTGATGCAGCAGGCTTTCATGCGCGCGCGCCAGTGGATCATGATGATCGGCTGGGATTTCGACACCCGGATACTGCTGGGGCAGGGGCGGCGCTGGTGGAACCGGCCGGACAAACTGAACCAGCCGGCGCGGCTCGGGCCGTTCATGCTGTGGCTGTGCAAGCGCACGCGGGGGCTGGAGGTGCGGGTGCTGAAATGGAACTTCGGCGCGCTGAAGTTCATTTTCCGGGGCTCGATGATCCTCGACCTGTGGCGCTGGTGGCGCAGCGCGGCGATCGATTTCAAGTTCGATTCCGCGCACCCACTGGGCTGCAGCCACCACCAGAAGATCGTGGTGATCGATGATCGCTTCGCGGTCTGCGGCGGGATCGACATGACCGCCGGGCGCTGGGACACCCCCGAGCACAAGGAAGGCGACCAGCGCCGCCGTCTGCCATTCTCGCCGCGCCTGTTCGGCCCGTGGCACGATCTGACCCTGATGGTGGAAGGCGATGCGGCGCTGGCGCTGGGCGATCTGGGGCGCGAGCGCTGGGCCCAGGCCGGCGGCGAGAAGATGGAGCCGTGCCGCCCGCAGGTGACCAGCCCCTGGCCGACCACGCTGAAAGCGGATTTCAGCGATGTCGAGGTGGGCATCGCGCGCACCCGATCGCACTGGAACAATGTCAGCGAAGTGCGTGAGATCGAGGCGCTGTTCCTCGAACACATCGCTCGCGCCCGGCACTTCATCTATGCGGAAAGCCAGTACTTCGCATCGCGCAAGATCGCCGAGGCGATTGCCAAACGCGTTGCCGAGCCCGAGCCACCGGAGATCCTGCTGATCAACCCGATCTCGGCCGAAGGCTGGCTGGAAGAAGTGGCAATGGACGGCGCACGGGTCCGGCTGGTCCACGCGATCGAGGAGGTCGATCACCGCAACCGCTTCCGGATCTATATCCCCCACAATGCAGCTGGCACGCCGATCTATGTCCATTCGAAGACGATGATCGTCGATGACGAGGTGCTGCGGATCGGTTCGGCCAATATGAACAACCGCTCGCTTGGGCTGGATAGCGAATGCGACATGTTCATTGATGCGGCCCGGGCGGGCAATGGCCATGCCAAGGCCGGGATCACCAAGCTGCGCCTGGCCTTGCTGGCCGAGCACCTGGGCCTGCCGCGCCGCGCGGTGGAGGAAGCGCTGGAGCGTGATCCATCGATGTTCGCGCTGATCGAGAATACCCCGCGCCAGGGCAAGTACCTTGAACCTTTTGCCTTGCGTCCCCTGAGCGAAACGGAGAGAGCAGTGGCAGATAACGCCCTGCTTGATCCCGAACGACCCGAAGAACTGTTCGAACCGTTCAGCAAGCGCCGGGGGCTGTTTCGCCGCGGTGGCTTCCTGCGCCGCCCGCGACTGGAGGTGTGAGGATGGGATGCGATCACGATCATGGGCTGGATGAGAACGGCAAGCTGCCCGTTCCGCCTGAGGTTCAGGAAGCAATCCGCACGCTGATCCGCTGGTCGGGCGATGATCCGCAGCGCGAAGGCCTGATCGACACACCCTCGCGCGTCGCGCGCGCGTGGAAGGAATATTGCGAGGGGTATGACGAGGACCCGGCCTATCACCTTTCGCGCCAGTTCGCGGAAGTGGGCGGCTATGACGAGCTGGTCCTGCTGAAGGACATCCCGTTCCAGTCGCACTGCGAACACCACATGGCCCCGATCACCGGCAAGGCGGCGATCGCCTATATGCCCAAGGAAAGCGTGGTCGGCATTTCCAAGCTGGCACGCGTGCTGCACGCCTATGCCCGTCGCTTGCAGATCCAGGAGCGACTGACCGCTGAAGTGGCGCAGTGCATCTGGGACAACCTCCAGCCGCACGGCGTGGCCGTGGTGATTGAGGCGCAGCACGGCTGCATGACCGGACGCGGCGTGCGCACCCCGGGTGTCGGCATGGTCACCAGCCGCCTGATGGGCTGCTTCCTGGATGACAACCGCAGCCGCAAGGAAGTGCTCAGCCTGATGGGCTATTGAGATGGCCGGCCTTGTCCCGGTGATGACGGTTGCGGAACTGTCGGATTTCTTCGTGCAGGCCTTTCCCGGCGGAGATCATGATCGGCTGGGCCGGATCGACCAGATCGAACCCGGCTTTGTCCGATTGGCGCTGGAGCCGGACAGCAGCAACCTGCGCCCGGGTGGGATCGTTTCCGGCCCGACCCAGATGGGTCTGGTCGATCGCGCCGCCTATGCGGTGATCCTCGCGCATATCGGTCCGGTTGCCATGGCAGTGACCAGCAACCTCAACATGAGCTTCCTGCGCGCGGTCAAGCAGCAGACGGTGTGGTGCGATGCGGTGTTGCTGAAGCTCGGCAAGCGGCTGGCGACGGTCGATTGCCGGCTGTGGCAGGACGATCCTGCGAATATCGTGGGCCAGGCCGTAGTGACCTACGCCATTCCGGGGTGAGCTAGACCGGCCAGCCCCAGCGGCGGCCAACCGTCTGCATCAGCCAGTACCCCAGCCAGCCGGCCAGCATGAAGGCCCCCATGGCGGTGGGAAATGCCAGGCCCTTGCGCAGCAGTAGCGCTAGCAAAACAAAGGCGGGGAGGGAGGCCAGCACATAGAGGCTGGCTGAGAGGGCGAAATCGGCAACGCGCGCGCCATCACCCGTATCACGCCACAGCCAGATCATTGCCAGGGTCGAAACCAGCGGCAGGCTGGCGATGAGCCCGCCCCAACCGGGGCTGCGGCGGGCCAGTTCGGAGGCAGCCGCGATCACCGCGCCGGAAATCAGCGCCTTGATCGCCAGCTGCCCCCAATCCATCGGTCTTAGAGGTTTTCGAGCAGGTGTTCGGCCGAGCTGACCTTGAACTCGCCCGGGGCTTCGACGTGCAGCTGTTCGACCACACCGTCATTGACGACCATGGCGAAACGCTGGCCGCGCAGGCCCAGGCCAAAGCCCGAACCGTCCATGGTCAGGCCCACGGCCTTGGCGAAATCGGCGTTGCCATCGGCCAGCATGGTGATGTCCGAGGAACCGGCGGCCTTGTTCCAGGCGCCCATCACGAACGGATCGTTGACCGCGGTGCCGACGATTTCGTCGATGCCCTTGGCCTTCAGTTCATCGGCCTTTTCGACAAAGCCCGGCAGGTGCTTGGCCGAGCAGGTCGGGGTGAAGGCGCCGGGAACGGAGAACAGCGCCACACGCTTGCCCTTGAAATAGTCGGCCGACTGGACGGCTTCGGGGCCGTTTTCGGTCGCCTTGACCAGCTTCACGTCGGGCAGCTTGTCGCCAACAGCAATCGTCATACTCGTTCTCCTGTCTGGAAGGGTAATCTTGCTGGTGGGATATAGTCCGCCCAGGCCGCAGGGCAACGGGCGGTTATGCTTAATTTTGCTTTACCCCGCCGCTTTAAGATCCGGTAAATCTGTCGGCGCAGTCTGCCAATGCGGGAACAGGGTTCCGCCGGGAGACTGCAAAATGGGGATTGCCAAGGGATTGGCCGCGACCGCGGCCATATTAGGAATGCTGGCCAGCGCGCCAGCCAGTGCCGGCTCGTTGGAAGACGCTGAAAAGCTGCGGCGGCTCGATATCATGCTGATGGTCACGGGGCTGCGTTGCCGCTCTACGGCGCACAACTTCCAGGCCGATTACGGCCGCTTCACCACCAAACACATTGCCACGCTGAACGCCGCCAGCCGCCAGCTGCAAAGCCAGCTCGCCACGCGCGTGGGGCCGGACAAGGCGGTGCGGGCGCTCGACAAGATCAGCGTGACCATGGCCAATACCTATGGCCAGGGCCATCCCTGGCTGAGCTGCGCCCAGCTCAAGGTCGCCGCTCGCAGCCTGGCCCAGGCCGAAGGACCGGCGGTTCTGGCCGAAGCAGCGGACCAGTTGCTGGCCAGCAGCGGCTCTGCCCGGTTCGCCTGGGCGCGGTGAGGCGCTGGAAAAACATATAAAGCAATCTTTATATTTGCCTCTGGCGGGGCAAGCGGCTAAGGGCGGCGTCATGATTGGCGCTGCCTGTTGCTGTTTGCGGCAGGGCGCCTGTGACCTTCAGGAGAAGACCCTTGGCTACTGCTGCCCAGACCCGTGACTATGCCATTGCCGACATCGGCCTGGCCGACTTCGGCCGCGCCGAAATCCGCATCGCCGAAACCGAAATGCCGGGCCTGATGGCGCTGCGCGAGGAATTCGGCGCTTCGCAGCCGCTCAAGGGCGCGCGGATCACCGGTTCGCTGCACATGACGATCCAGACCGCAGTGCTGATCGAAACGCTCGTGGCGCTGGGCGCCGAAGTACGCTGGGCCACCTGCAACATCTTCTCCACGCAAGACCACGCCGCCGCGGCGATCGCCGCCGCCGGGATCCCGGTCTTCGCGATCAAGGGTGAAAGCCTGGCCGATTACTGGGACTATGTCGGCTCGATCTTCGATTGGGACGATGGCACCGGCCGCACCGCCAACATGATCCTGGATGATGGCGGCGATGCCACCATGTTCGCGCTGTGGGGTGCCCGTGTCGAAGCCGGGGAAGACCTGTTCGAACCCAGCAATGCCGAAGAAATCGAATTCGTCCGCGCGCTCAAGGCCTTCTTGAAGCGCAAGCCGGGCTACCTCACCATGTCGGTCGCCCACATCAAGGGCGTTTCGGAAGAAACCACCACCGGCGTTCACCGCCTCTATCAGATCGCCAAGGACGGCAAGCTGCCGTTCCCCGCGATCAACGTGAACGACAGCGTCACCAAGTCGAAGTTCGACAACCTCTATGGTTGCAAGGAAAGCCTCGTTGACGCGATCCGCCGCGCCACCGACGTCATGCTGGCCGGCAAGGTTGCCTGCGTCGCCGGCTTCGGCGATGTCGGCAAGGGCTCGGCCGCCTCGCTGCGCCAGGGCGGCGCCCGCGTGATGGTCACCGAAATCGACCCGATCTGCGCGCTGCAGGCCGCCATGGAAGGCTACGAAGTCGTCACCATGGAAGAAGCCGTGAAGCGCTGCGACATCTTCGTCACCGCCACCGGCAACGAAGACGTCATCACCGCCGAGCACATGAAGGCGATGAAGCCGATGAGCATCGTCTGCAACATCGGCCACTTCGACAGCGAGATCCAGATCGCCGCGCTCGACAACTACAAGTGGACCGAAGTGAAGCCGGGCACCGACCTGGTCGAATTCCCGGACGGCAAGCAGATCATCGTGCTGGCCAAGGGCCGCCTGGTGAACCTGGGCTGCGCCACCGGCCACCCCAGCTTCGTGATGTCGGCCAGCTTCACCAACCAGACGCTGGCGCAGATCGAACTGTTCACCAAGAGCAGCGAGTACAAGAACGAGGTCTACGTTCTGCCCAAGCACCTCGACGAAAAGGTTGCGGCGCTGCACCTGGAAAAGCTGGGCGTCCAGCTGACCAAGCTGAGCGAAAAGCAGGCCAAGTACATCGGCGTGCCGGAAGCCGGTCCGTTCAAGCCGGATCACTACCGCTATTGATCTGGCGTCGTCCCGGGCTTGACCCGGGACCGCTGGCAGCTCGACGCAAGAGTGCTGCAGACCGGCCAACGATCCCCGCTTTCGCGGGGATGACGGTCGGGCTGCGCTTGCCATTGTGCGCCCTCGCGCATAGCTGAACACCATGACGCTTTCCCCGACCGCGCTGGTGCTGATCGGGCTGCTGCTTTCGGCCTGGACCGTGGTGGCGGCCTGGGCCGTGCTGGCGGCGCGCGGGCGCGAGAAGCGCGCCGAGAGCGGCCAGCGCCAGGCCCGGCGGCTGGCGCGAATGGTCGATGAAAGCCCGGCGATTCCCCTGCTGGTCCGCGCCGATGGCCGGATCGAGGCGCCGCAGCGGCTGGCCAACTGGCTGGGGCTGGAAGCCGTCCCGCAGTTCCTGACCGAACTCGATGGCGGACGGATCGATGGCGGCGGTGGGGGCCTTACCTCCGACCAGCTGACCGAGCTGACCGAAGCCGTGCGGCGTTGTCAGCGCACCGCCAACCCGTTCCGGCTCGTCGTGACGCCCAAGGGCTCGAAGCGCAGCCTGGCCTTGCGCGGCCATCTGGCCGATCCGTCGATTTCCCCCGGCGGCGCGGCGCTGGTCTGGGTGTTCGACTTTTCCGACAGCGAGAGCGAGCTGGTGCAGCTGCGCGATGCGGCGCGGCGGGCGCAGGATGATTTTGCCGCGCTCGTCGGCCTGATCGAGGCCGCGCCGATGCCGATGTGGTTCCGCGGCCCCGATGGCGAGCTGCGGCTGGTCAACTCCGCCTACGTCGAGGCGGTCGCCGGCGAGGACGCGCGCCAGGTCGTGGCTGACGGGGTAGAGCTGGTCGAGAACATCGACGGACTGACGGCCAAGCAGGTCGCGCTCCAGGCCGCCGGCAAGCACTTGCCGATCGAACGGATCGTGCCGGCCACGATCAATGGCCAGCGCCGTTCGCTGCGCGTATCCGACCTGCCGCTGGGGCAGGAAGGGATCGCCGGTTATGCCGTCGATATCGAGGATATGGAGCAGCTCGGCCGCGATTTCCGCGCCTTCCGCGAGGCGCAGCGGGCCATGCTCGATCAGCTCTCGGCCGGGGTGGCGCAGTTCGACGCGCGCCG
>VFQM010003158.1_pt1 | contig 10975 bp, 15 predicted proteins | sample 3512391 | NCBI WGS metagenome assembly VFQM01 (sample SAMN10412369, study PRJNA504923) | tailings metagenome | isolation source: Replicate 1 from Balatoc abandoned mine | place: Philippines
GGCACTTGTCGCGCGGCAAATCATTGCTGGCGCGGGACTTACGGGCGGCGGCGATTTAAGTGCAGACAGGACACTGAATGTCGGTGCTGGAACAGGTATTGCCGCTGACGCAGATATTGTGAGGATCACCGATACGACAGTTACCCCTGGGACGTTTGGCGATGCCACAAACGTGGGCCAATTCACCGTCGATCAGCAGGGGCGTATCACGGCAGCCGCGAATGTTCCTATTATTGGTGGCGGCGGGGGTGTTCTTGTTCCGCCGACAGGGGCACAGTTCCCAATTTGGTTGAACCAGCAGAATGCTGTGCAAGGCGACCGCGCGGGGTGGTCTTTCGGTCTACTATCGCCGTCTGTCGGTACCAGACAAAACGCGTTCCGTTTGAAAACTCTTCCTACGCCGCCGAAAACATACACTACTTTGATCGAATACACGCAGCAGGATGCCACAGTTGGTGATGTTAGTTTAGCAATTGTTGATTCAACAACTTCGCGCGCACACACACTAAATTTGTTATGGTCTACAACAACAGATACAGAAAGGTTGGGTATTGCCAGGTGGACAAGCCCGAGTGTTTTTTACACTGACGATATCGTCCAATCTGTAAATTCGACTAATAAGGTGTGGTTTAGGATTATAGACGACGCGGTTAACTTTACATTTCAGTATTCTTCTAGTGGTGCAGTATGGGTGACGCTCGCAACTATCGGACGTACCGCATGGTTAGCAAATCCAGATAGAATCGGTTTCGGAGCTAGAAGTGATACCACAGCTACAGCGCAGCTTTCAGTTCGCCATTACGACGAGGTGTAAAGGAAATGGAATCGTTTGAAGACTATCCAAAAAGCATCACGACCGCTTGATGATTGGCTATGTTTCGAAGGAACGGCACATGAAGAATCTATTGAGAGAGTTGAACACAGACGGCATGGCTCATGTGTTCGTGGCCCTGATCATCGCAGTAGTACTCGCGTGGGCTCCGCCGCAGTACGCGCTGATCGTCACGGTGAGTGTCTACTGGACCGCAGGTTTCAAGGACTGGGCGGCCTCACATCCTGGGCCAGAATCTGAGGAATGGCTGATCGCGATCCAACCGTGGCTGCAAGGCAGGAAGGCCGTACTCGACCTCGTCAAGCCAGTGGCCACGGCCTTGGTGATCGCCGGGTACAGATGGCTGGCATGAGGTCAAGTCGGCGGTGTAAGCTGGAATTGTATCAGTAGGATAAGTCTTATGGCAAAACGTACAGCGCCAAAAACTAAGTCTGCTAAACAGATAAAGTTTCTTCTCTCGAACGTTAGTCCGTTAACGGTCGAACAAAAGGCTAAACTCAAACGCGAACTAGCTTCAAATAAAGTTAGGGTAGAGAAATGACTGAATCATTTAAGGATTACCCGAAAAGTATTGCGGAAATACAGTCTGACAGAAATGGAGACGCGAGTGCGTGGTCGCCGCGTGACGTACTTATATCTATGCTCCGGGAGATTGATAACCAGGACGTAGCCGCTGATTCGCTGGTTGTCTGTTTTCGTGAAAAATCTGATGGCGGCGGTTACAAAACTGGGTTCAGAAGTAGCGGCCCCGACATTCACACGGTACTCGGACTTCTACGCTTAGTCGAGCACAAGCTTTTGTCATGATACAGATCGCGTCAGTGTTTGAAATAGAGTCTGTCCTGAACACCCCCGATGTGTTGGCGTCATTCAGCCTCACGGGCGAACCAATAAGCATGGCGGGTTTTTACCAGTTCCCGGTCGACTACACGCCAAAGGACTTATCTTTTTGGAATATCGGCTTGATTCACGATGGCGCCGTGATGTTGTTCGCTCGGCTGGATGCACATCGTTTCGATAGCCACTTCCTATTCCCCGCGCACTGCCGGGGGAAACGCGGTATAGCGGCGGCGTCGGCTATGATTCATGAGATGTTTACACGTTACGGAGCCAATGCTATAGAAGGACATCCGCCCCGCGTTCATCGCGCAGTCAGGGTATTCGGTACTCGACTTGGCTACTTGCCTACCGGAACAACGTCCATCGACGGCTTGGGCCGAGAATGCGTCGATTACGAATTGCGGAGGGACCAGTGGCTAAACGTCCTCAGAGATTCATCCAGTCTGCAATCAAGAAGCCCGGTGTTACGGGACAGCGTGCGCGGTTTGCGATTACGCTGCGAAAACTTGCCAAGCGAGGCAAGTAATGGTTAATCTTGTCCCCACCGCCAAGGCTATCATCAGAAGGAAGCGGGATATGCCGAGTCACACGCCAACAGAACGCAGTAAACGCCGAGCGGAGGTTAAGAAGACGGCCTTCAGGGCGACTGTGAAACGGCCTGCGGAATCGCGCAAGGTCCGGCCTACGAAGCAAGGAAAGCGTAAGACCTGATGGGCAATATAATCGGTAAAGCCGTTGGTGGCGTGGTTGGTGGTGTGCTGGCTAAGCGCTCCGCTAAACGACAAGCGCGACGGGTGGAAGCGGCTGGTCGGGAAGCTGCGGCGCAACTACAACCGTTTCAGCAGACAGGGGCGCAGGCTAATGCACTACTTGCCAATGCTCTCGGGCTTGGCGGTGATCCTACTGCTGCCCAGCGCGCATTGCAGCAGTTCCAGGCTTCCACTGGATTCCAGAACCAGTTGCAAATCGCCGGCCAGGCGATCACCGGCAATCAAGCCGCGCGAGGGCTTCTCGGCAGCGGCTCCACTGCTCGGGCTCTACAGCAATCCGCCCAAGGTCTTGCGCAGCAATCGTTCGGGGATTTTCTGAACCAACTTGGTTTTCTGTCGCAACAAGGTGCTGGGGCGGCGGGCCAAGCGGGTAAGTTTCTTACAGGCGGCGCGCAGGAGGGCGCTGGTATCCGCGCTGGCGGGTCTGCGGGTCTGCAATCCGGTCTCGGGCAGGCGTTTCAGTCTGTGCCGTTCGGTAATATCTTCGGCAACAGGATACCTAGCTTTTCACAGTTGCGTGTAACGGCCAGTCCCCGTCGTGCACCGTTGACGGGAGGTTGATGTGGCTTTCTCGGTTAGCCCAAACCCTTTCCAGGCAGGCCAGGCGTTCGCGGAGCAACTTGCGAATGAACAGCAGCGCAGACGGCTGCTTGAGCAGCAGGCGCGAGAGCAGGACGCACTCAACCCCGTAGAGATCGCTCGCTTACAGGAGCAGATTGCTGCGTCTCAGCAGCAGCGCGAGGCGTTGGCTGCGCTCAACCCCGTAGAGATCGCTCGCTTACAGGAGCAGATTGCTGCGTCTCAGCAGCAGCGCGAGGCGTTGGCTGCTTTGGGGACCCGGTTTGGACCAGGAGCCGCCGCCGCGACAGAGTTGGCTTACTTGCAAAGATCGGCGGCGGATATCACGGAAGCCGATGTACGGCGGCGGGCGCTTGAACAGGAAGTCGGAACCCAGCGGAGTATCATGGCGCGCGAAGCGGCACTGCGGGGTCTACTTACCCTGCGCAGCGTACGCGACCGGGAAACCGAAGCTGGGCGTCCGGCGGCGCCGGCGCTGGCGGCGGCGATTGACCGAGTAGGCGGCCCGCTAGGGCAGGCGCTCGGGCTCAGCCCCGAACAACTATCTGCCGATAGACAGCAAATCCTGGATGACCCGGCTGTTATTGACGATCTGCTTGCGCAAGTACAAGGGCAGGCGAAAAGTTTCGGTGGTGGCGTCCAACTACGGGATGTGATCGATCCTGCCACGGGCCGGCCAGTCATTGCGCAATTCCTTCCGACAGGCGAGATCGTGCCGACATCATTCACCCCCGTCGCGCCGCTGCAACGTGAAGAAGCGTTGCGGTTGCGGGAAGAAGCGCAAGACCCTTCGCTAATCGGCGAACGCGCGGGCGCGCGTACATTCGCACAAGCGCAAGCCGAGGAGCAATTCGGCTTACCGGAATCCGAGCGGCTTACGGCAGACTCGCTGTCGCGCATCGATGAAATACGCTCGCCTGAACTGCGCCCCGCAGTGGAAGCCGTTTTCGGGCTGCCCGGTTTTCGCAGTATTGGACAAGGCGGTCTTGGTGCTTTAGGGGCTATCCCCGGAACGCCAGCCGCCGACGCTGCGAACCGTATCGAAGCCCTGGTAAGTCAGTTGCGGCTTACTGCGTTTGAGCGTCTGAAAGGGGCCGGGCAAATCACAGAGAAAGAATCTGAGTTTGCGGCCAACGCCATGGCGAACCTGGACCGCGCGCAATCTCCAGATTCCTTTTTCCGCGAACTAAGCCGTGTGGAAGCCGTGTTGCGAAAAGCGGATGCTGTCAGCCGGCTTCGCGCTGTTCAAGAACGGCCTGGCGCCCAAACAAATCGGGTTGACTTCGTGTTCAACCCCAAAACAGGCAGATTGGAACCGGCGCAATGACGATCCGCGTGAGACTCTCAGACGGTCGTATCGCGGCTTTCCCCGAAGGTACTCCGCCAGAACAGATCGAGGCAGTTTTGCGTACTTCCGGTGTGGTGGCGCCTCTGGAGATGGGCGCACAAGAACCGGATGCGGCGCGACCCGTTATGCTATCCCCCCGTGAGCGCGGCGCGGAAAGAGCACGCCAAGAAGTGGAGTCTGGGTTCGCTTCGCCATTCGCTGAGTCCTTGCTTGCCGGGGCTACGTTGGGCTTGTCCGTACCCGTAAGCGCGGCTGCCGATGTGGCTTCCGCTACTATCGGTCGCTTCCTCGGAGCACCCGAAGAACGGTTGCCACCGGCACAGTTCGGGGAAGCGCTGGAGTTTGAACGCGGTAGGCTCGGCGCTTTGCGCGAGGCTGCTCCCGGGGCTTCACTAGCAGGCGGACTAATAGGCGGTTTGGCTGGCGGTGGCGCGGTATCGGCTCTGGCGCGCGGTGCCGCGAGAGTTAGCCCATTGGCAGCGCGTGCCGTAGAGACGCTGACGCCACGCGCGGGGCAGTTCCTACGCAATACCGCTCGTGCGGCGACTACTGGCGCGGCTGTTGGCGCCACGCAGGCGGGGGTAGAGCAAGGCGCCAAGGAGATACCGCGAGGGGCGGTCATCGGTGCCGTCGCCGCCCCAGTTCTCGGCGGTATCGTGTCAGGCGGTGTGGCGGCGGCGCGGCGTATTCGGGAAGCTTTTAAGGGCGACCGCACTTCCGCCGCCTTTCGCGTACTGTCGCGTACACTGCGGCGTCCCGTAGAGGATATCGAGGATGCCGTAACGGCGTTCACACAGCGCTTTGGGCGCGCGCCTCGGTTGACGGAGATTGCTACGGAAGCTGAGAACAGGGAACTGGCCCGTATCGCGCAAACGCGAGGGTTTTTAGGCCAGTTGCCGGAAGCTCCCGCTACGCTGGTAAGCGGGGAACTGGAGCGCATTCAGCAATTGCCTCGCGATTTGCAGCGCGCTGCGTTCGGTCGTGAAGCGACCAAACTATCCCCAGCGGCTGTTATGCGCATTCGTGGGGAACGTGGCGATATCGAGTTCGGCAGGTTCGCAAAGCGTCGTCTCACGCTCACGGACGATCTCAAGCAGTTTTTGGAAGACCCCGATTTCAGGGTGCAGCTTACAAGAGGCGCCGGAAAGGGCGAAGGCGGGACGGTAAAGATAACCACTTCGCGCCTGAAAAACCAGCTTGCACGCGTGATTTCGGGAGATCGTCCTGTTACAGCAGGATTTCTTGAGAACCTGCGGCAAGCTTCAGCGGAAGAAGGGTTTAAGGACCAGGTCCGTTCGTTCATCGCTGAACAGGTGCCAGAATTCCGTCAGGCGTTAACCCGTTCCGCCACCTTGGCCCAGTTCAGTGAAGGTCTTGAAGCGGCGCCAGGGCTGCTCGCCGGTCGTACACCATCTCTACGCGAGGCGCTGCGGTCCCAACCGGGAGCGCGCGCTGAATCCCGCAGGGCGGGGATGCGCGCGGGCGTTGTACAGAGTATCGAGCAGGAGCTTGGAGGTACACCTGAACAGGCGCTCGCAGCTGCTAATCGATTTCGCGCCAGCCCCGAGCTTCGCGAGCGGGTGGCTATCGCACTCGGTGTGCCTGCGGCGCAGCGTTTGAGAGGAGCCGGCGAGGAAGCTGTCCGTATTGCGCGGAGTACGCGGCCCATACGCCAACTTGAGACGCCGAGCATATCAGAGCAAGAAGCACAGCAATTAGCGGATATCGCTAATCTGACATTCGTCGGCCAAGGCGGCGGCGCGTTTCGCGCCAATCTTGCCGCTCAATTCGCGCGACGGCTCAAGCTGTCCCCCGCGACAGCGACTCGGATTGCCGAGTTGGCGGCCAGTCCAACGACATTTCCTAACGCCATTGCGGCGCTGCGCCGCGCAGGAGTACAGAACCGCACGCTTGTCGATATCTTCGCACGCTCCGTCCCTGCTTCAGCAGTCTTTGCCGCTGAGCAATCATCGCAAAGGTAATGTATGATGGATAACGCGCCTTTGAACGACTTGGAGACTGAAATCGCCGATGCTGTCTGAAAAGCGGAGTGCGCCGTGTCGAATGGAATCGCTTTCGTAGTGACGTTGTTCTCTTTAGGCTCTTTACTTTCAGCGATCACGAGGGCACTGAGAAGTGAGCACAGAGAACGTGGAAATAGCTCGGCTTCAAGAGAAACTGAGCGCGACTAATGCGAGTATGGCCCAACTCCAAACTACCGTCGATACCCTAGCGAAACGCGTGGATTCTCTAAACGCATGGCGCAGTTGGATATTCGGCGCTTCCGCTGGTGTCGGGCTGGCGCTCGGAATGTTCGGAGCGCAGATAAAGCAGCTATTCTCAGGGACGCAGCAATGACGGTGCATGAAGATAAGCTGCGTTGCTTGGAAGAAGCGACGCGGTTAGTGTGCGGCGAGCGTGGGGAGGTGTACGGTACGCCCTACGACAACTTCTCCCGCATCGCAGCGCTATGGGAGCCGTTGCTAGCAGTCAGTGTGACGCCGCGACAGGTGGCCCTATGCATGATCGCCGTTAAGATGGCGCGACTCGTAAATAGTGAGAGCCACGAAGATAGCTGGATCGACATGGCGGGCTACGCCGCGTGCGGGATGGCTTGTAAGATGGCTGATTAAGATGTGCCGTGCTCAAGCGTATATGTCAAATGCCCAGCAACAACAGCTACATATTGCGTTATTGAGGCAGTTTCTCGACCCACGCCCGGAGCATATCCTTGCTTCCACGCTCGCAGCGCACAAGATCGGCGAGCCGTGTCAACTCCGCCTGTATGGTACCATCGCTTGCGCCCGATGTACAGTAATCCGCCAAAGACACCGGCGGGGCGATACGCTCTACTGTATGCACCACTGACGGCTCGGGCTCAACGCGGGAGGTCGAGCAGGATGCTATCAGGAAGACGCATGGCAAGGCATTGAGCCAGGGAGGGGTCACGGTCTTTCTCCACCGTTATGGTGCGCACTAGTTGGTCGCCGGCGTTACGACGTTGCTCGGCAGCGGCGCGTTCGGCAGCCAACAGCCGCTCGAAAGATGCCCGCTCGTCGGCCAGCGCGGCCCGCTGGTTCGCAAGATCGCTCTCCAGGGTAGCCCGTATCGCCCTTGAGGCCGACAGCGCTTCCTGGGCCTCCCTGACGTTCGCAGCCAAGCGGTCATTGCGCCACAGCAGCAGGCACAGGGCGGTAAGGAGCATCGCGCCAACCGCCATGGAGAGGGACTTGGCGTTGCCGGATAAGAAACTAAGCGCGGTCGCCCACATGGCGGTCAATCCTCCATCGCGGAGCGCCAGTGCTGGATACGCCGCACATAAGTTATCGTCTCAAGACTATGCCTACCTGTCACTTGGGGCAAGCACGTTACGATTTCCCCGTAAAGCGCCGCGCCGCCGCACAGCCGCTGCGCCTTCACCAGGTTACCGAACCCGGCGTTGTAGCTCGCCTGCGCCAGATAATGGCGGTCCATCGCCGGACGGGGCGCGCTCCACCGCCGTTTGAGCGTGGCCATGTAGTAAGCTCCGGCGTCGATGGCATAGGAGGCGTGCGACGCGGGTACAGTCGCGGGTAACGCCAACTGTCGCTGCATATCCGCCCATGTCGCAGGCATGAACTGCGCCAGGCCAGTCGCGCCGACTGGGCTAACGGCGCAGGGGTCGAGCCGGGATTCTTGGTAAAGCTGGGCTTTCCACCACTGCCATTCCGGGCCGGATGCCCACCAGCGTTTCACCGACCGCTGAATGGCTTCGTCGTATTTGTCAGGAAAGAATAGTTGCTGCGAGAACGCAGATTCCGAGAAAACGCAGGCCGTAATAAAGGCCAACAGAAATCGAACCATTTCTCATCTCCTGCCACGCGATAGAGAACGGGCGGTTGTTGAGCTTGTCCAGACCACGCAGCACAGCCCACACGGTAAATACAGCGACTACCATATGGGTGAGTGTGATGATGAACGAGGCAGCGGCGTATTCCATTACAGTCATTTGGTTAAAAAGAGGCCCATCCTAGATGGGGTGTTACTCAGGATGGGCCTCAGGGGCGATTCCATGGAAGGAACCGAACACGACAATACTACATTAGCGCTCCGTGATGCTCTTGGCAAGCACTGAAAGTGCGAAAGCAGCTACCTCGCGGCCAAAACGCTCGTAATCGATATCGACGGCAAGCGTCACACGCGGCGTCGCAGATGCTGCGGGGGCTTGCGTGTCGCTGCCGGTGACGGCAACTGGCTTGGCCCGGGTTGTGCGTTTACGGGGTGCGCTCTCGCCAGTACTCGCAACGTCAGCGGAAGCGGTATTGGCAGGTTCCTCAATACCGTTTTCCAATTTGTCTCGGATAGCCTTCGAGAACAGGCGCCGCGCTTTCACGGATGCCGGCTCATCCTCGGGTTCTTCCGCAGGTTCCGCAACAGCGCTACGCGACTCGGACGCCGGTTGGGTATCGTCATTCATCAACCCGCGCAGCCTGTTACGGATAAGCTCGCGCTGGTCCCCAGCGGCGTGCGTGGTTTCCGGGGCGGGAGTATCCTCGGTGGGTTCCGGCTCACCCCATCCCTTGGGTACGATTTTGCGCGGCGTATCGAGTTTCGTAATCATCTTAACTTCTCCTTCATCTTCAAATACCGCAAAATCCGCTGCGGCGCGGCCACCGATAATCTCGGTATTGAGGGCATCAAGCAAACGCCCTTGCGTCGTTTCCTTATCGTCAAGGGCTTCTATTACAAGTTCATCCACGGTGTCGGTGGCCACCATCACATGATTGACGATGCGAGGGGCAGTGGAGCCCTGACGGTGGATGCGGCGTATCGTCTGGTCGTAAAGCTCGTAATCCCATGTTGGCGAGAACCAGCATATATGCGACGCTCCGCTGCTTTGCAGATTAAGACCATGCCCGGCGCTGCCGGGATGAATCAGAAGCAACGGTACGTTGCCGGCATTCCACGCGTCAACGATTTTACTGATTTCCGTATGTGTAACGCCCGACCCCAAGTAAGGCGTCGTCTTGCCGAACCGCTCACGCAGGCGTTCCAGGTCGTGGCGAAACTCGTAAGCGACCATGAGCGGCTGGCCGGACATTTCCTCAATCAATTCTTCAAGCGCGTCGAGTTTCGCGGCGTGTATATACGCCACTTCCCGAGGTCTACCCGGCATCTCATCGCCAACGTAAACCGCACCGTTCGCCATTTGCTTGAGCTTGGAGTAAACGCCTGCGGCGTTCTGCGCCGTCACCATCCCACCAGGGAGTGACACCAGCATGTCGGCTTTCATTCGCTCGTACAGCTTGCGCGACTTGGCGTCGAGTGCGACGGGAATCCTCACAGTGGTCAACGGCGGCAATTCCAGATAATCCTTGCCGCTGGCGCGGAGAACATAAGGCGCGATCTTGGTTTCAATCTCTTTGTCTGCCCCGGGGCGTAGCGCGTAGTCGAAACCATTGAACCCTGCGACGAAAAACTTGTCACGGAAATGAGTTATGAATTTACCCAATGCCAACCCGTCGTCGAGCATAAGCATCTGACCGAACAGGTCCATGTATCCGTTGGGAATCGGCGTACCCGTTAAGCCCCAACGGCGTCTTACCGCGTGCAGCTTAGTGCGGAGGGCTTTCGACCTGAGCGCACGGTGATTTTTGAATTTCGTCAGTTCGTCAATGACAACGGTATCGTAAGGCAGTGGCCGTTTCCAGAACTGTTCAATGAGCCATTGGATGCCTTCGGGGTTCACAATATGGATATGCGCATCGTCTTTCAACGTGGCATCTTTCTTGGGGCCGTGCAGCAAAGAGAACGTCAAATCGCGAAACTGCGTCCATTTGCGGCCTTCCTGCGCCCATACAAGCTGGCACACTCTCAAAGGAGCCACGATGAGCATGCGCCGCGCAAGACTCTGTTCTTTGAGACGCCGAAACGCTTCCAGCGTTGTCGAACTTTTACCGAGTCCGGGGTCCCAAAACAGGGCGGCTGCATTGTGAGACATCAGAAATTCGACGCCGCGCTGTTGATAATTGTGCGGCATCCAAGGCGCGTGCGATGGCTTCGCACGCCTCGTTGGTGTCGTCGCAATAGCCTGCGTCATAGCCTAATCCTTGCAATTGGTTTACTCTGGCGCGCTGTAAGGGGGTCAGTTTCTTGCCAGGGGCTTTGAACTCCATAAACAAAGGTCTGCCGCCAGGGATCAGGAACAGCACATCCGGCCATCCAGACATTACACCAGGCTGTAGAGCCAAGCGTATGTGCGGAACGCCGCACGCCTTGGCATAGTGTATAGCAGCCTGCTGAATGTCTCTTTCGGAAACAACTTTTGGCACTCTCGTTGCTCCCTAATTAGCCCAAGCCCCGGCCCTAGCCCGAGCTCCAACCCCAGCCCTAGCCCGAGCCCGAGCCCGAACATTCCCAGCCCAAGCCCTGGCCCCAGCCCTAGCCCTAGCCCAAGCCCCGGCCCTAGCCAAAGACCAAGCCATAGCCCTACCCCAAGGTGGCGTCATTGTCAGCATGTACATATGCGTTGCTCCTTAGTTAGCCCAAGCACAGGGCCCGCCCCGAGCCTGAGCCCGAGCCCGAGCCCGAACATTCCCAGCCCAAGCCCTGGCCCCAGCCCTAGCC